>Ga0182021_10000642_pt1 | contig 38344 bp, 37 predicted proteins | sample 612E3MmetaG_FD_120493 | JGI IMG/M metagenome (GOLD analysis project Ga0182021, IMG submission 120493) | Permafrost microbial communities from Stordalen Mire, Sweden - 612E3M metaG (Illumina Assembly) | ecosystem: Environmental > Terrestrial > Soil > Wetlands > Permafrost | place: Sweden...
CGCGCCTTCCTCGCGGGCCAGGCGCAAAGCCAGCCGCGCCACCCGCAGGATGTGCCCCAGATCATGGGCTGCGTCCCGAGGAAAGGGTTCCGACGAGAGGTGCTCGCGGAGCCGCGCCAGCAGCGACTCGAACCATGGGAAGGGGAAGGCCTGATCCATCGATCCAGGCTAGCGGAAAGGATTCATGGTTCGTCGTGGGTTAAAGTGAACGTTTCCGGCCCGGAGTCTCCATGCGTGCCCTCACCCCGTATTTCCTGAGCCTGAGTCTCGCGGTGACGGCCTGGGCCCAGCGGGCGGATCCCTCCTTCGACCCCGTGAAAGACGTCCCTCTGCGTTTCGAGAAGGGTGCCGTGGTGGTGACCGTTCCGGTGGGTGCCCACCTGAAGGCCTCCTTCATGGATATCGGGAAGAAGGCGGGCCTGGGCACCCTGAAGATGGGCAAGCTGCCGCCTACGACGGCGAAGGACGAGCTTGGCGATGGCATCTGGCACGGCTCGGTGAGGGTGCCCATGAGCGGCGAAGGCCTCAGCGGCACGGTGACGCTGCAGGTGACCTACCAGCCCTGCACCGAGGGCGAAGGCGGCGTCTGCTATCCGCCGACCACACGCTCGCTAGAAGTGAAGGCGAGTGAGATTCCCGTGGCTGTGCCTGCGGCAAAACCTGCGGTTTTGCCGGTAGAAAAGGCGGTGGAGGCGCCGAAGGTCGAAGCACCTGTCACTTCTGTTGCGGTAAACAGAACTTCACCCCTCTCCCCGCCGGTCTCTTCCGACTCAGGTTTTCTCTGGGCTCTGTTGGTGGCCTTCGGCTACGGGCTCGCCGCAAGCCTCACCCCCTGCGTCTACCCGATGATCCCCATCACCATGGCCATCGTGGGGGCCAAGGGCAGCGGAAGGATGAAGGGTTTCCTGCTCTCCCTCACGCTCGTCCTAGGCATGGCGGTTACCTATACCACCTTGGGGATCTTTGCAGGGCTGAGTGGTGCGGCCTTCGGTGCCGCTGTTCAAAAACCCGCCTTCCTCATCCCCGTGTCACTTCTCTTCGCGGCCTTTGCTCTGTCCCTATTCGGTGCCTACGAGATCGCACTCCCAGCGGGCCTCGCGACAAAATTGCAAGGCAGTGGCCCCCGGAACGGGTTCGGTGGCGCATTCATCATGGGACTGGTGCTTGGGCCTCTCGCCGCCCCTTGCGTGGGACCATTTGTGGGCACGGTGCTGGTCAATATTGCTCAGCATCAGGGAGTCATATCAGGCGCCCTGCAGCTCTTCGTGTTCGCCTTGGGAATGGGTGTGCTGTTCATCGCCGTGGGCACCTTCAATGCCGCACTCCCGAAGAGCGGGCACTGGCTCACCCGCTTCAAGCACGTCATGGGTCTGGTGGTGCTGGGCTTTGCGGCCTGGAACGTGCGGCTCATCGTGCCTGCCTGGGCGAACTTCGGCATGTGGGCGCTTGTCACGGTGGTGGGCGCGGCGGTCTTTGGCGTGTTTGAACCTGCGGAGGGTCTGGTGGGCCAACTGCGGAAGGGCCTTGCCATCCTGCTGCTGGCCTTGGGCGTTCTGCTGGGCTTTAAATCCGTGGAGTCATTCCTGGGGGTGGAGCTCCTGCCGAAAGGTGGTACCACGGCGGCCGCGAAAGATGAACATGCTGGCTGGCTGGAGCAGGATCTCGAGGGAGCCCTTGCCAGGGCCAAGGCTGAGCACAAGCTCGTGCTGGTGGACATCTACGCGGACTGGTGCGCCCAGTGCAAGGAACTGGACGAGAAGACCTGGCCCGAGACATCCGTGAAGCAGTGGATCGCCCAGAACGCCGTGCCCATCCGCATCGACACCGATGCCCGGCGGAAGGACCTGGCCACCAAGCTGCAGATCCGCAGCTATCCGACGGTGCTCCTGCTGGACACCGAGGGCCGAGAATTGCGCCGCATCCTGGGCTTCCAGAAACCTGAAACGATGCGGACCTGGCTTGCAGGCAAATAAACAGGGCCCGCGGATGCGGGCCCTGTTCCTAACGGAATTCGCGCAGCGGATTCCGCCGAAACAACGTCAATTCCCCAAGAACTTAGCCAGGGTCCGTTCCAGTTTCTCGCCCCGCAGATCGCCGCCACTGGCCACGATGCTTCCGTCAGGCCCGATGAGCAGGGGCTTGGGGATGCCCTTCACGCCGTAAGCCTCGGCCACGGGGTTTTGGAAGCCGCCTTCGATGAAGGCATGCTTCCAGGGCATGGGTGTGGCGGCCTGGGCCCGGAAGGGGGCGATGTGCTCGACCTTGCGGTCGAAGGAAAGGGACAGGATGTCGAAGGGCTTGGCCTTGAACTTGGCCCAGGCGGCATGGATGGAGGGCATCTCGGCGCGGCAGGGGGGGCACCAGGTGGCCCAGAAGTCGATGAGCAGGTACCTGCCCTTGAAGCTGTCCAGCGTATAGGTCGTCTTCGCATCACCCAGGGTCTGGAGGTTGAAGGCGGGGGCCGGCAGGCCGATGGCGGTCTTCCGCTGGCTCTCGAGAACATCCTTCGCCTGCTTGGCCTGGTGCGTGGTCCCGAACTCCGACTGCAGGGTGTCGTAGGCGGGCCTCCAGGCGGCTTCGTCCTTCGCATCCAGGCGGTCCCAGAAGAACTCGAAGAGCAGGAGGCTCCGGATGGCGGGGTCGGCATGCTGGGCGCGGGCCTGGGCCACATAGGACCCCCAACCGGGCGCCTGCTCGTCGGCCAGTTGCAGGATCAGCGAGGGCTCCAGACTCCAGACGGCGGCCGTAGGCGGCACGTCCTTTCGGATGAGGTCCAGGAAGGGGGGCGGTGGATCTAGCTTGGCCAACTGCAGGTGGTACAGCTTGCTCACCAGCAGAGCCTGATGGACATCGGGACGCTTTTCGGTCGCCAGGCGGGCATCCAGATTGGCCAGTTCCTTCGCACAATCCCCATGGAAGTCTTTGGTGTTCCTGCCGGCCTGGATGTGGGCCGTGCGGGCTTCCATCACTGACTTGGCCTTGGCCCGGGCAGCGTCGAGCACAGCCTGGGCATCATTTTTCGGGACCGGCGCCTGCAGCGTGGGCAGGGCGGTCATCAGGCAGATCAGGGGCAAGGGCATACCAACCTCCCGGCCATGGGCCAAGACGCACAGATTACCTCAACACGCGAGGGCTTCCCAGGGGGTCGCGGGTTTGGTCTCGGGAATTCCGCGGGAATGTGGCATGGTTCTTCAACCCATCCCCCTGCAACTCGAGGACACCCCGCACCCTGGGGCGGCCCTGGCGTAAGGAACTTCAGATGCCCGCAGTGAAGAGCCCATCCGTGGAACACCCGAATGAACTCCAGGTCCAGCGCCAGGAACTGTCGCCCATCCACCTCCTCGAGCGGGCGGGCGAGGTGTACGCCGAGTGGCCGGCCGTTTCCGATGGCGACCGGCGCTTCACCTGGCGCGAGTTCCGCTCGAGGGCCCGGAAGTTCGCCTCGGCCCTGCGGGCCGACGACCTCAGGAAGGGCGAGCGGGTGGCTTTCCTGGCCTTCAATTCGGAGCCCCTGCTGCTGGCCCATTTTGCCGTTCCGCTCGCCGGGGGCGTGCTGGTGGCCATCAACACGCGCTTGAGTCCGGGGGAAGTCGCCTACATCATCCAACACAGCGGGGCGACCAAGGTCTTCGTGTCACCGGAATTGCTGGCGGTCCTTGCTGAGGTCCCCCCCACGATCCAGCGGGTCGTGCTCGGCCCGGACTTCGAGGCCCTACTCGCGCGCGGCTTGGATGCCCCCGTTGAATCGTGGCTGACGAGTGAGGACGAGCCCATCAGTATCAACTACACCTCGGGGACCACGGGACGGCCCAAGGGGGTTGTCTATCACCACCGGGGCGCCTACCTGAATGCGCTGGCGATGATCCTCGATCACCGGGTGGTGCGGGAGTCCCGCTACCTCTGGACACTGCCGATGTTCCACTGCAACGGCTGGTGCTTCACCTGGGGGCTCGCGGCGGTGGGCGCGGAGAGCATCTGCATCCCGCGCATCGAGCCCGGACCCACCTGGCAACTCTTCGACGAGGGTGTGACCCACTTCTGCGCGGCGCCCACGGTCTGCACCATGCTCGTGACCGATCCGGCGGCCCACAGGCTGGCGCGGCCGGTGCGTTTGTTTACCGCGGGGGCGCCGCCTTCGCCCACGCTCATCGCCCGCATGGCCGAGCTGAACTTCCAACTGGACCACGTCTATGGCCTCACCGAAGTGTACGGACCCTTCACCATCAACGTGCCAAACCCCGGGCAGGGAGCGTTGCCGGCAGAGGAGCAGGCGAAGCTGAGCGCGCGCCAAGGCGTCCCGAATCCCTGCGCTGGCGAAGTCCGCATCGTCGATCTGGACATGAACGACGTGCCCCGGGATGGCGCCACCATGGGTGAAGTGGTCATGCGGGGGAACGTCGTGATGACGGGCTACTTCGAGGATCCGGAGGCGACGGCCCGGGCCTTCCACGGCGGGTGGTTCCACTCGGGCGACCTGGGCGTGCAACATGCGGACGGGTCCATCGAACTCCGTGACCGGATGAAGGACATCATCATTTCGGGCGGCGAGAACATCTCGACCATCGAGGTGGAACAGGCGGTGGTCTCCCATCCCGCAGTGCTGGAATGCGCAGTGATCGCGGTGCCCGACGAGAAGTGGGGCGAGGTGCCCAAGGCCTTCGTCACGCTCAAGCCCGGGGCCTCTCTCACCGCCGAGGAATTGGTCGACCACTGCCGGACCCGGCTCGCCACCTTCAAGGTGCCCCGTCAGATCGAGTTCGGAGGGCTGCCGAAGACCTCTACGGGCAAGATCCAGAAATATCTGCTGCGCGACAAGGAATGGAAGGGACGCGACCGCCGCATCAATTGAGGGATCGGATCAGCTCGAGGCCTTCCTCCGTCCGGCTCAGGTACCAGGTGAGGGCTTGCCCGTCCAGGAGTTGGACAGCCGCGCCCGGGAACCGCTTCTGCAGGTCGGCCCGGTGCCGGCCATTGAAGCGGTAGGGCTCGCTGGGCAGGAGGATGATCCGGGGTGCCAGGGCCTCCAGTTCCGCGTCCGTCAGGGTGGGATAGCGCTCCGGGCCGATGGGCGTGAGACCCCCCTGACGCAGCAGATCGCCGACATAGGTGTCCGGGCCGGAGCTCATCCAGGGATCCTTCCAGATCAGGGCCAGGGCGCGCGGGCCCTTGCGGCGACGGCCCTTCAGGGAGACTTCCAGCGCCTGGGCCCTGGCTTCGGCCACCTGGGGCACGCCGAGCTTCGCGCCGAGGAGGCGCAGGGCCGCGACGCAATCCTTCACGGTGCGGATCTCGAGCGCCAGCCAGGCGATGCCCAGGGCCGTGAGCGCCTCGGCGACCGCCTTCGGATTCTCATCGTGTTCCAGGATCACCAGATCTGGCGCCAGGTCGCGGATGCGGCCGAGGTCGGGGTCCTTGGTCCCACCCACGGTGGGCACGGAATTGCGGATCCAGCGGGGCTCGATGCAGTAGCGCGTCCGTCCCACGAGCTGGGCCGCCAGCCCCCACTGGACCAGCAGCTCCGTGACCGAGGGCACCAGGCTGATGATTCGTTGGGGAGGTCCCTGCTGGTGGCTGGGGATGGGGCTCGGGGTGCGCTGACGCCCCCCGAGTAAAGGAGAAGATGGTTGGGGTGTGGCCGTTTTTGAATTGTGCCTTTCCCTTATTCCAGAAGGGCGCAGCCCTTCTGGAGTAGGCGTGAGTCTCACGCCCAAGTGCGGATCCACCATCTTCCCCAGTCCCGTGGGGCAGAATTCCAGCAGGGCACAGCCCGCGCAGTCGGGGCGCCGGGCGTCGCAGGTACGCCGGCCGTGGAAGATGAGCTGGTGGTGCAGTTCGATCCAGTCCTCCCGCGGAAAGATGCGGCAGAGATCGGCCTCCACTTTTTCCGGGGTGGTGGCTTGGGAGAGGCCCAGGCGCCGGGCCACGCGGAAGATGTGAGTGTCCACGGCCAGGGCAGGGACGCCGAAGGCGTTGGCGAGGACGACATTGGCGGTCTTCTGTCCCACGCCGGGGAGGGCCCCCAGGGCCGCGGGATCTGAGGGGACGAGGCCCCCATGCCGGGCTATCAGGGCCTGGGCGAGCCCGATGAGGTTCCGGGCCTTGTTGCGGAAGAAACCCGTGGACTTGACGAGGCCCTCCACCTCCGCCTGACTCGCCATCGCGAGGCTGGCGGCATCGGGAAAGCGGGCAAAGAGCGCCGGGGTGGTGAGGTTGACCCGGGCGTCCGTGCACTGGGCGCTGAGGATGGTGGCCACCACCAGCTGGAAGGGATCCCTGTGGTCGAGGGCGCAGTGGGCGTCGGGGTAGGCGGCGCGGAGACGGGCCTGGATATGGCCGGGTTTGGAAGAGTTCATGGAATCAGGATAAGGGGCCGGCCTGCCGGTGTAGGCTGTGGATTCGATAGACTTCAAATTGGGGTGCCGCATGCCCGCTACGCTGACCGGAAAGCTCGACTGCCAGGAGACCGCCCGCCACTACTTTGAGCTGGTGCGCTCCAACGTGAAGAAGCTGGGGTTCTCCCCGGGGCTGGGCGTCATCCTCGGCACCCAGGATCCCGGCAGCGTCACCTACCAGCACTGGCTCATGAAGGACTGCGAGAACCTGGGCATCAACGCGATGGATCTGCGCGTGGAGAACGGCATGCAGATGGTGAAGCTGGTGGCCCGGCTCAACCAGGACGAGAAGACCCACGGGGTGTTCATCTTCTACCCCCTGCGCTATGCCGAGATCAAGGACGACGAGGTCATGGACTTGGTGGACCCGGGCAAGGACATCGAGGGCCTGCACGCCATCAACATCGGGTTCCTGAACAAGTACCGGAAGCGCATGGACGATGGCACCCAACACCGCTGCATGACGCCATGCACGGCCCGGGCCATCGTGAAGACCCTGAAGCGCGGGTTCGGCGAGGCCTGGCTGGCGGGCAAGACCGTACTGGTGATCAACGACAGCCTGCGCATCGGGCGGCCCCTCACGGCCATGGTGGCCAACCTCAAGGCCACGCCCATCCTCTGCCACGCGAACACCAACAAGGCCCACCTCGAGCAGTTCATCCGCATGGCCGACGTCATCGTCAGCGCCGTGCCCGCCCCGGGCTACCAGATCAACACGGACTGGATCAAGGATGGGGTCCTCTGCTTCGACCTGAGCGGCGACGGCAACTTCGACTACGAGGCCCTCGAGCGCCGCGGCATACCCTATACCGACACCAACAAGAACAGCGTGGGCAAGGTGACTCGGGCCATGGCCCTCCTGAACCTCACCTACGCGGCGGGACTGGGCTAACCTAGCGTTTCCACGACTCGGTTGGAAAGCTAATAACAGCTGAGGACTGCAGAGGAGCGGAGGAGAGCGGAGCAAGAGCTAAGAATCTTTTCTCAGCTTTCCTCTGCATCTCCGCTCGCCTCCGCTTATCTATAGCTCTTACTTTGGATCAGAGTGCGCGTTTGGTTGGGAGCGATCGCTCGAATGTGCGTCGGGGAGCATCCTTGTTCACCACTGGCTGATCGCTTTCCTTCGTCTTGAGCAATGGTTGGCTAACGGCCCCGCCACTCCGAGGCCAGCATCCCGTAGACGGCGTGATCCACGAAGCGGCCGCCCAGGCGTTCCGCCTGCCGGAGGGTGCCCTCATGACGGAAGCCCAGGCGCTCGGGGATGGCGCGGCTGCGGCGGTTGCGGACGCCGACCCGGATCTCGATGCGGTTGAGTTCGAGGGTCTGGAAGCCATGGAGGAGCAGCGCCTTCACGGCGGAGGTCATCAGGCCGTGGCCTTCGGCCTCCTGGGCCAGCCAGTAGCCGATGGCGGCGCTGTGGTTGGCGGCATCGATCCACACGAAACCGGCGGTGCCCACCAGGGCCCCCTTCCACCACACGCCGAAGGACTGGCCGATGCCGGCTCGCGCATGGGCCCGGACCCGAAGAATGAAGGCCCGGGTGTCCAGGACGCTGCGGTTGGCGTCAGGCCAGGGCAGCCAGCGCCGCAGCCGCTCCCGGTTGGCCTCCACCAGGGGGAAGAGGGCCTTCGCATCGCGCAGGTTCAGCGGACGCAGCTCCAGGCCTCGGCCAGCTTTCAGGACATCAGCCATTACTTCCCCGCGGGATCCTGCAGCGCCGCGGCCCGGCCCGCCCGCCAGAGCACCAGGAGTTGGTCGAGCAGGTCGCCGAAATGTTCCAGCCGCATGGCATTGGGTCCGTCGCTGAAGGCCTTCTCTGGGCAGTCGTGCACCTCGAAAAAGAAACCGTCCACGCAGGTGGCCGCGGCCCGCGCCAGGGTGGGGATCATCTCCCGGGCGCCCCCGGTGGCGTTGCCCAGGGCGCCCGGTTTCTGGACGCTGTGGGTGGCGTCGAAGACCACCGGGCAACCGGTCTTCCGCAGGTTCGGGAAGCTCTGGAAATCCACCACCAGGTTGCCGTAGCCGAAGGTGGAGCCGCGCTCGGTGACCCAGACGGGGCCGTGGCCGGGAACCGACTGCAGCTTCTCCACGCCATGCTTGAGGTCCCAGGGCGCGAGGAACTGGCCCTTCTTCAGGTTTACGGTGCGGCCCGTGGCGGCGGCAGCCAGCAGCAGGTCCGTCTGGCGGCAGAGAAAGGCGGGGATCTGAAGCACGTCCACGGCCTGGGCAGCGGGTCCGCACTGATCACTCTCATGCACGTCGGTCAGCACCGGCACGCCATAGCGGCTGCGCACCTCGGCCAGGATATCAAGCCCCTCCTCCATGCCTGGTCCGCGATGGCTGTCCCCGCTGGTGCGGTTGGCCTTGTCGAAGCTGGATTTATAGATGAAGGGGATGCCCCGGGCCTCTGCCAGATCCCGCAGGCTGGCGGCCATGAAATGCGAGTGCTCCCGGCTCTCGATGACGCAGGGCCCCGCAATGAGGAAGAAGCTCTGGTCGGTGAAGGGTCGGGCGAAGTCCATGGTTACCTCGGTGCCAGTTTAACGTCACTAGGGGAGTTGACGGGGTGTCATCAGACTTGTCCGATCCCCTGCCATAATGTCCAATTGAACCCAATCCTTTATGGTCCGGAGCCAGTCATGGCGAAGCTGCTGATGGAAGACGATCTCAACCGCCGGCTGGTGGCGCTGCTCCAGCAGGAGGGGCGGATGAGCCACGCGGAACTGGCCGAGCGCCTGGGCGTGAGCCGTCCCACGATCATTGACCGCGTGAAGCGCCTGGAGGCCGATGGTGTGCTGAATGGCTACGCGGCCCGGGTGGCCCCCGCCGCAGTGAACAAGCCCGCAGTGGCCTTCGTGGCCGTCCGCTACAAGGACAACAATGAGATCATCGAGCAGCGCTTCATCAAGGCGCTCGAAGACGAACCGGACATCCTGGAGGCCCACACCATCGCCGGCGAGGACGCCCTGCTGCTGAAGATCGTGGCGGATACCCCGGCGGGCATCGCCGAGCGCCTGCGGCGCATCCGGGCTCTGGGACCCATGGTCACCACGCGGACCACCATGGTGCTGGAAACCCACTGGGAAAAGGCTGGCCCGAGTCCCTTCCCCGTCGACAGGGAAGGGAAGAAGGTCAAGAAGTGAGCAGATCCTCGGCCCGGGGGCGGGAAGTCTGATGCTCGCCTGGCTCGCCTACCTCACGGTGGCGGTGGTGTGGGGATCCACCTATTTTGCCATCGCGTTGGGGCTGGAATCCTTCACGCCCTACGGCATGGTGGCCGCGCGGTTCTCGGTGGCCTCGGTGCTCGCGCTGGGCCTGGGCAGGCTGCGCCGGGAGTCCTGGCCGCCGCCCCGCGAGGCCGGACACCTCATGGTGGTGGGCGCCTTGCTGCTGGGGGGGTCGAACGCGCTGGTGTCCTGGGCAGAACTGCACGTCTCCTCGGGCCTGGCGGCCATCCTGGCCGCCCTGGTGCCGCTCTGGCTGGCAGTGTTCTCCATGGCCAAGGAACCCCTCGGCCCCAAGGGCTGGGCGGGCATCGTGCTGGGCATTGGGGGCGTGGCCGTGCTGGTGTGGCCCGGCGGCGGCCTGCGCATTCACATGGGTGGATTGGCGGCCATGGTGGCGGCGCCGTTCATCTGGGCCTGGGGCACCTTGCACGGCAAGCACTTCGTCCACGGCGGGGGACTGCTCACCAACGTCGGCATCCAGATGCTCACCGCGGCCGTCATCGGCCTCGCCGCGGCCCCCTTCACGGGCGGGTTCCTGCGCGGTCCCGTCACCCACAAAGCCCTCGGTGCCATCGTCTACCTGGCCCTCTTCGGGTCCCTGCTGGCCTTCTCCGCCTACATCTACCTGGCCAAGGCCTGGCCCCCCGCCAAGATGGGCACCTACGCCTACCTGAACCCCCTGGTGGCCGTGCTGCTGGGCAGCCTCATCCTGCACGAAGCCTTCGGTCCGCGAGAGATCCTCGGCATGGCCATCATCCTCGCGGCGGTGGCGCTGGTGCAGTTGAGGGAGAAGTCCGTCTCAAAGACCTGACGAAACTCAGGCATCCCGCCTGAAGAGCCACCACGCCGCGCCTCCCAGCACCACCAGCGCCAGTCCGGCGATCCATGGCATCCAGGGCCGGGCGCGCTGATCGGCGCTTTCTCGGCGGGGGAGGCCCTGGTCATCGGGTTCGGTGGCGCCGAGGCTGAGGGGCGTGCTGGCGGCGAGGGTGCGGATCGAAGGCAGGGCGCCGAGGTTCCCGGGAGCGGGCTTGGCTTCGCCACCGAGATGCAGGGCGTAGGCCTGTCCGGCCTCCGCGGGGAAGATCAGGGTCTGCCGCCGCACGAGGATACGTACGCTCTGCGGCGTGGCGCCCTCGGGCAGGCTGAGAGTGAGGGTCTTCGCCTGCACGGGCGGGAGGGCGATGCGGCTGGCCTTCGTGTTGAGGGCCGGAAGGTTCCAGACCAGGTCACCGCAGGGCCAGCTGCGCGGATCGTCCGCGTTCTCGCCGATGGAAATTTCCGGTCGCAGGGGGGCTGCGGGTGGGACCAGTACCAGGTCCAGGCCCACGATGCGGTCCGCATCCGGCAGGGTCAGGCGCCAGGTGTGGGGCTTGGCGGGTTCGAGCGTGAGGGTTCCGTCCAGGGCCAGTTCGGCTTCGAGGGCCTCCGGCCGGGTTTCGGCGCGGGCCTGCAGGCCGCGGATCCGCGGGGCTTCGCCCTGGGAAGCCGTGAGCGTCAACCGATAGCGCTGGCCGTCCCAGGGCATGTCGAGGCTGCGGCGGCTGCCGGAGGGTGACAGATCGTAGAGGTGCAGTGGCGAAGGGAGATCGTAGGCGATGAAAGCACCGCCCTCCCGCTGGCGCTCAGCCTTCACCTGGGCCACCCAGGGGGCGGGACCGTCGAGATCGAGGTCGAGCTGCAACGTTTCTCGCTCCCCCATCCGCCAGCCCTCGGGCAGTTTCAGCGAGAACTCCACCGTGGGGCGGCCCTCGGCGTCCTTGCCGGTGAGCGTGTGCTCCAGTGGCAGCGAGCGGGATTCCCACAGCCCTTCGCGGACCTCCAGGAAGGGGATGCTCCGACCGGCGGCATCCGCGAGCCAGGCACCCTTCACCTGGCGCTGGGCGTCCGCATCCAGGGGTAGGCGCGCCCAGCCGCTGGCGGCTGTGGGGGAGATGGGCCGCCGGTGCAGGGCGGCGCGATCCTCGCGGGCGCAGGCGAGACCCAGCAGGAGCAGGAGGAAGGCCATGTGCCTCATGAGGTTGCTCCGGTCCGCCTGCGGTTGGCAAGGATGGCCGCGGCCATGCCGATGCCCCCCACGCCGAGGAAGGCCAGGGCCCGCAGGGGGGTGTCGGCACGATCCAGATCGGAGGCGACGAGCTTGAAGCTGGCCACGCCCATCCAGGCGTAGCCAGCGATCATCAGGACCCGTCGGACCTCTTCTTGCTGACCGAGGCCGCGCATCCATTGCCAGGCGCCGGAGAGGGCCCACACCAGGGTCATGGCGATGGAGGCCGCGCGGGAGGGGCCATAGCCCAGGTGCGTGGGCCTTTGGAACCACTGCACCAGCCGGGCCACCTCGAGGGCCAAGGTCACATTGGCCGTCACCTCCAGGGCAAGGAAGGAGATCAGACCAAGGGGCCCCCCTCGTTGCGCCAGCAGGAACCAGGCCGCAGAGGCCAGGGCCCCTTCGGCAAAAGCGGCATTCAGGAAAGGCGCCGGGGCGCTGCCGTGGGAATAGAATCCGTCGAGGCCGTGGAAGGCCCAGCGCAGCGTGGTCAAAAGGGCCATGGCTGCGGCGAGCCAGCGCAGGGCGGTGGCCTCTTCGGAGAAAGCGCTGTCCTCGGCCTTGAGGGAGGCCCCGGCGAGGCCCAGGGCGAAGGCGCCCCAGAGGGGTCCCACCCAACGCCAGGCCAGGGCCACGGGTACGGCCAGGGCCAGATGCCCGGCGGCCAAGGCGAGCAGGCCCCAGTCCGCGCGGCGGCCCCCCATGCGCCGCCGCAGCGGGTGGATCAGTGCCAGATTCAGGGCCGCCACGGCGATCACGAGGAGGGCATAGGCCTCCACCCCAAGATCCTGCCGCTTCCACAGCAACCAGCCGTAGGAGGTGGCCAGGATCGAGGCCACCAGCCACAGCACCGTGGCCGTGCCAGGAACCTCCCTGGTGCCCGGCAACCAGGCCCACAGGCCTGCGAGGAGCAGGTGGAGGATGAGCAGCGCGCTCAGGAGGGGGGCGTCGGCCTTCAGTACATCCGCGCAGGCCGATAACAGCAGCAACCATACACCGATGAGGGCCGCCCAGCGTGGACCATGCCAGGTCCCCCCGGTGCCGGCAATGTAGGGCACCGTGAGCGTGGCGGCCATGAGCACGGCGAGATACACGGCCAGGGCCACTTCATGATGGCCACCCTGGCTGAACACCAGGGGCGCGGCGAGGCCGGAGACCAAAGCCACTGTGAGCGCTCCGCTGCTGCGGCCCCGGGATGCCAGCGCGCCGGCCAGCAAGGTGACGAGGGCCGTGGCCGCCAGCCCTAGCGGCGCGGCGTAGAAGTGGTATTGCCAGGCCCCGGCGCGGAAGGTGAACTGCAGGGTGCCGAGGCCCGCCAGCAGCAGGGCCACGCCCAGGTGCCGACTGTCGCCCAGGATCAGCTTCGCGGCAAAGGCGGTGATGGCGCCGCCCACCAGCAGGCCAAACACGAAGCGCAGTTCGGCGCCCACCCAGCCCTGCTCAATGGCCCAGCGGAAGAAGAAGATGGCACCGAGGAGGAAGATCGAGGCAGCGATGCCCGCGATCCACACCACGGGGGAGAGTTCCTTTCGTGGAGCCGCGGGACGCACTGCAGGACCGGGCAGGGGATGGCTGGGCGTCAGGGCCGCAGCCTGGGCTTGTGGCCCGGGTGCGGCAGCTTGCTGCCGCTGAAGCAGCCACGCGACCTGGGTCTCCAGGAGGGCCACGCGTTCAGCAAGATCCTCTGGTTCCATGGGAACTCCATTCGGAAGCATAGGGAATCTTGCGGTGCCTTCCCCTGAGCTGTCGAGGGTCCCTGAAATGGCTCAACCGACGACGCGGTCCCTGCCTTCGGCCTTGGCCCGGTAGAGTGCCTGATCGGCGCGTGCGATCAGGTTCTCGGTCGAATCTTCAGGGCCTTCCCACGTAGCGAGACCAATGCTTATCGTGACGCGGTCGTTCACGGGCAGTCCGGAGACGGCGTCCATCGCCACGTGTTTGCGGAGGCGCTCGGCCAGGGCCCGCGTGCCATCCAGGTCGGTCTGGGGACTGTAGACCAGGAACTCCTCGCCGCCGATGCGGCCCAGCTGGTCCACCTTGCGCAGCCCGAAGAGCATGCGCTGGGCGATGACGCTGAGCACCTGGTCCCCCACGGCATGACCGAAACGGTCGTTGACGGCCTTGAAGTAGTCGAGATCCACCAGCATGATGGACAGCCCATGGCCAAAACGCCCGCACTGATCGAGCTCCATGCCAAGCATGTCGAGGATGTGCTTCCGGTTGTAGAGGCCCGTCAGCGGGTCGCGGATGGCCTGGTGGTAGAGGCGCAGACGGGAATCTTCGAGGCTCAACAGACGGCCCAGTTCCTCTGCGGCGATCTCGAAGAGACGCTCGAAATCCTCTGCGGCCCGCCGCTCCGTGATGAAGGCCAGGGTTCCCACGACCGGGTAGCCCGGTGTGGTGGCGGGGAAGACTCGGCTGACGGGATCGCGGAGGTTCAGCCTTCGTTCATCATTATCGGCTGCGGGGTGCCAGTGGCAGCCGGGCATGGCCTTGAAGAGTCCCTGCTGAGCAGCGGCCTGTTCCAGGGTGAGCCGATCCTCGGCGCTGGTGGAGGACCCGTGCACACCGTGGCACAGGAAACCCTCCTCGCCCTGGTAGGCCACGAGCAGGGCGCCAGGAAGGACGAGCTCCTGAATGATCTCGATGAACCCCTCGATCAGCCGGGGCGTGTCGTGGTCCGCCGTGTAGAGCCGGGCCACGGAATCCCGCAAAGCCGTTTCGACCAGGCGCTGTTCCAGGGCCTGGGCCAACCGGCGCTGGATGGCGTCCACCCCGAAGTTCTCCTGGGCCAGTTTGGAAACGGCGTGGGTGATGTGCGGCCGGGGGGACTGCTTGGCGAGGGCCGTGGCCGCTTCCACCACGTGATCCAGATCCCGTCCCTTCACGAGGAACCGGTCTGCGCCGCAGGTCTTGGCCCAGAACCGGGCCAGCCCGGTGCCCTGGGCCGTGAGGAGCAGGACGGGCAGGTGGCGCGTGGCCCGATCGTCCTTCACCAGGCGGCAGAACTGGTAGCCGTCGAGGAGGGGCATGACGCAATCGCACACCACCACATCCGGGAATTCCGTGGCCAGGACAATCAGGGCCTCTGCTCCATTGCGGGCCTCGATGGTCATGTGGCCATGGCGATGGAAGAGGTGCCGCAGGAGGCTCAACTGGATGGGGTTATCGTCCACCAGGAGAACCTGGAGCGACTGGGGGCCCATGGGAACGGAAAAGGTCATTAGTTTTCGCTTATCGGTTGATCCGGGCCATGGCGAGAGGCCCTCGGGCGGGTCTTGTCCATGGGATGCTGGGACAAGGAGAATGTCACATCATGACTGCTGGGGTCGAAAAAAGACAAGGGGAGAGCGCGTGATCTTGGGACTGTCCTAATTATGGACGCACCGCTTCTGCTCGCGCTGGGACGGGCGTGGTTGAGGAATCGGGGGGATTTGCCCGTGGAGGCAGTCTGGGCCTCGGACCGGGCGCTGGGCCTGCGTTGGGCTGGCCGGAAGGCTGCCGAGGGTTGGGTGCTGCTGCTCCAGCCGAAGCCGGAATTGTGGCTCCTGGGCACGGATCACCCTGTCTGGAAACGGCTGCAGACCGAGGCGTCCAAGGACAGCCCCACGGTCTGGGGCACGTGGCTCAAGGGCGCCCGGTTGAAGGGAGTGGAGGGGAATCCCCGGGAGCGGTGGCTCGGGCTCATGTTCCAGCGGCGGGCCATCTCGGGACGCATGGAGGCGGTGCGGCTGGCCTTCCAGGCCATTCCCGGCCGTCCGGGCATCCGCGTGGATGGCGTGGACACCCCGTTACCGCGCCTTGGTTTGGGCGTGCCCTTTCCAGCATCTGCACCCCAGCCCGCTGAGGACCCGCCGCCCCTGCGGCGCTGGCGGGAACGGTGGGGCGACCGCCTGGAGGCCGCCCTGTCCGGGGTGGAGCCCGAGGTGCTGGAGGGCGAAGGCGACCTGCTGGCCCGGCACCGGGTCTGGTCCGAAGGACGGGCTGAGGCGCTGATTCTGGGTCCCGCCAAGGCCGCGGCGGAGCGTCGGCGGCAGGCGGAATCCGCGCGGCTGGACCGCCTGGCCGCGGCCCTGGCCAGGGATCGAGCGAAACACGAGGAAAGACTGCCCCAGAAGGACCTGGCCCGGCGCCTATCGGCCGAGCTCTACCGGTTGAAGGGCGCCACGCGGGAGGTGGTTCTGTTGGATGGCGCGCGGCTGCCCCTGCCGGAGGGACGGTCGGCCGAGGATGCCGTGCAGGCTTGGTTCATGGCCGCGAAGAAGGCGGAGCGGGGGCTGGCGAGGGTCTCGGAGCTCGAGGGTGAGCTGGCCCGGGAGCGGGCGGCATGGTCGGTGCGGGCGGAGGCCGAAGCGCAAATCCTTGCGCCGGAGCTGCCGCTTGCGCGACAACCAAAGGGGGAAGGCCTCGCCAAGGGCAGAGGCGTGGCCAAGGACAAGGGGACGAAGCGGATGCAGGCCGGAGAGGGAAAGCGCAAGGACGGCAAGGGCATGGCCTTCCGCAGCGTCATGGTGGACGGCTTCGAGGTGCTCATCGGCAAGGGGGACGCCGAGAACGACCAGCTCACCTTCAAGGTCGCCGACAACCTGGATTTCTGGCTTCACGTGGCGAGCCAACCGGGCAGCCATGTGGTGATCCGCAATCCCGACAAGCTCAGCGAACTGCCCCGTACTGTGATCGAGCGCGCCGCGGAACTGGCCGCCTACCACAGCAAGGCCCGCGACGGGGGCAAGGTGGAGGTCCACCTGGCCCGCATCGCCGACATCAGCAAGCCCCGAGGTTTCGCGCCGGGGAAGGTGATCCTAAAAAAGTGGGTGGGCCTCCGCGTTTATCCCAAGCCGTGACCTGGATCGAAGACGGGCCGGCGGGTGCGAGCGGTGTCTCGCGGATCGGCGCGGGCGATGCCGAAAGGAAGTGGACGGGCATTCGCGTTTATTCCAGACCTTGAGGGTGATTTTCCGTGGACCACCGCAGGTATTTACTTCTACGATGTAGAACGATTTACAAGTCTAACTTCCAGGGAGGAAAGGATCATGCGGATCCTTCGACCGGGTTTTGCCGTCGGTTGCCCAGTGGTGTTGGGAATCTCCCTTTTGTTGGGTTGTGGGGGTGCCGGATCTAGCTCCGCACCTCCTCCTGTGCCTCCCGCCATCAGCGCTCAGCCGACGAACCTATCGGTGAATCAAGGACAGGCCGCCAGCTTCAGCGTAACGGCAACGGGCACGTCTCCCTTGAACTACCAGTGGCAGAAGAATGGAACGGCCATCAGTGGTGCCACTGAGGGCAGCTACAGCATCGCCAATGCCCAGGCTACCGCTGTGGCGGCCTACACGGCGGTGGTGACAAACGTGGCCGGTTCCGCGACCAGCAGCGCCGCCACCCTTTCGGTGAACCTGCCACCGGCGATCACGAGTCAGCCCGCGAACCTGACGGTGAATCAAGGACAAACTGCCAGCTTTAGCGTGACGGCGACGGGGACGGCTCCCCTGAGCTACCAGTGGCAGAAGAATGGAACGGCCATCAATGGCGCCACCGGAAACAGTTACAGCATCGCTACTGCCCAGGCTGATGATGCCGGGGCTTATTCGGTGACGGTTTCCAACAGCCTGGGTTCTGTGGCTAGCACTGCGGCTTCACTCACCGTGTTGCCCAAGCCAACCATCCAAGCCTTCACGGTTTCGCCAACCCTGATTCCCATCGGTGGCACCGGTGTCTTGTCCTGGACCGTGACCGGGGCCACTAGCTTGTCGGTAGATCAGGGCGTGGGCAGTGTTGCCCTGGAATCGGGCACGAAGAATGTGTCGCCTACCGCGACCACCACCTATACGTTGACGGCCACCAACGGCGCGGGATCGGTCACGGCCAAAGCGACTCTGAACGTCGACGCCACACCCTTCCAGATCACGAACTTCACCGCATCATCCAACTTGGTGGATTTCGGGGGGACGAGCAGTCTTAATTGGACCTACTCAGGCCTACCCCTCAGCTTCACCCTGGATGGGGCTGCAGTGAGTGGACTTTCCAGCCACGTCGCGCCCGTGCGCCGTCAAACCTATACCTTGGCCGGGTCCAACGGGGCCGCCTCAGACACCAAAACACTCAAGGTCGCCGCACGAGGCCTGGATCTGTTGGCGGGCCATACGGAAGGCCCCGGGTCTATGGATGGGCAAGGTACTGCGGCCAGATTCAACAGGCCTAATGGAATAGCGGTTGATACAAGCGGGAATCTGTACGTGGCTGACGAATTCAATAATGTCATTCGAAAAGTCACGATGGATGGTCTGGTGACCACGTTGGCTGGCTCATCAGGAGTTAGTGGTTCCGCAGATGGGCAAGGCAATGCCGCTAGGTTCGATCATCCGTCTGGTTTAGCGGTGGATTCCAATGGAACCATTTATGTGGCAGATGCCTTTAATCTCACAATTCGAAAAATGACTCCCGATGGGTTCGTGAGCACGCTGACGGGAACCGCCGGGAATCAAGTTGGTTACGCTGATGGACCAGCCAGTGCCGCGATATTTGGTGTTCTGGAGGGGTTGGCGGTAGATTCTGGCGGGAATGTTTATGTCGCAGATTGGTACAACAGGAATATCCGAAAGATCACACCCGATGGTTTCGTAAGCACGCTGGCTGGATCCACGGGGCAAACGGGGGGGGCTCCCGGAGAAAGTGGTTCCGTCGACGGGCAAGGTGCCTTGGCTAGGTTTAATGGCCCCGGCTATGTAGCTGTAGATGCCAGTGGGAACGTATATGCGAGCGATGGCGGAACCATCCGCAAGATCACGCCTGAGGGAATGGTGAGCACCTTGGCCGGAACGGCGGGACAAAGTGGTTCCGCAGATGGCCTGGGGGGTTTGGCTAGCTTCTACAGTCCATGTGGCATAGGGGTGGATGGGAGCGGGAATCTATATGTGGCCGATCTCTCCCAAACCATCCGCAAGGTCACGCCTGGAGGCTTGGTGAGCACTTTGGCGGGAGCGCCATGGCTGACTGGACATGTCGATGGCCAGGGCGGCCAGGCTCGATTCTGGTTCCCCAATGGCTTGGCGGTGGATGCGGCCGGGAGCATATGGGTGGCGGAGCAGACGAATAGTGACATTCGCAAAATATCACCGGAAGGTTTGGTGAGCACTCTGGCGGGTTCGGCCTGGCAGATCGGTTCAACTGACGGTCAAGGCAGCCTGGCTACCTTTGAATTCCCCTATGGCGTCGCAGTGGCTCGAAATGGCGATGTGTACACGGCGGATACTGGCAACCAAATCATCCGCAAAGTCACTCCTAGCGGCGTCGCGACCACAGTGGCAGGGACAGCTCATGAGTGGGGTACTGATGATGGTCTGGGTGGCGCAGCGAAGTTCAGTAATCCGTACGGTATTGCGATTGACGGAAGCGGGAATGCGTATGTGGCGGATACCAGCAACAACACCATCCGCAAAGTCACCCCGAATGGCTTGGTAAGCACTCTGGCCGGGGTAGCGGGGCAGGCTGGCGCTGATGATGGTCCGGCTGGCGCGGCGAAGTTCAATACTCCATATGCCATCGCGGTAGATGGGAGTGGAAACTTGTTCGTGGCGGATACCGATAACAATGCAATTCGCAAGATCACACCAGAAGGCTTGGTGAGCACCTTGGCAGGAGCCACTGGGTCGGGTACTCCGGCCAGCTTCGCTGGCCCCAGTGGCGTGGCGGTAGATGGGAATGGAAACGTGTATGTCGCAGATACCTGGGATCATTTGATTTGTAAGATCACTCCTCAGGGGTCGATAATTACTTTGGCCGGGAAGATGAGGGAAAGAGGCTCTGCGGATGGTCATGGAGCTTCAGCCAGCTTCAACTTTCCGCAAGGCCTGGCCGTGGATGAGACCGGGAATGTATTCGTCGCAGATACTGAAAACCACGCCATCCGCAAGATCACGCCCGATGGCATGGTAAGCACCATAGCCGGGGTGGCAGGCCAGGGTACCTTCGTCCCTGGAACTTTCCCTGGTCATCTTGTCTTCCCCACCGGCATTGCCCTCACACCCGATGGCGACCTGATCGTGACCTGCAACAACGGCATCGTGCAGATCACTGCGCCGTGACGGTATTGCAGACGCTGGGCCTCACCAAACTGGCTACTTGTAGACGCCGCAGCCGACGATGATGTCGCCCTCGGCGAGGCAGAAGTAAGTCTAGTGCTCGAATTTGCCACTGGCAGAGTTGAGCCTTTCATGCCGGTCCAGCCACCGCTCTTCTGTTTTCCGGTCTTGATGATTTCCTGGTTGTTGTAGGTTCCATCGGGATCTTTCACATCCCAGCGGTTCACGTCCATGAGGTTGGCCTGGGCACCATGGGTGAGCACCACGCCCTTGGAACCGTAGACGAACAGGGAGAGGGTTCCCTTAGTCCGAGTCTGGAACCTTCTGAGTCTGTCTACTCCGCCTTCACGATGAAGGGCTTGAAGCCGGCCTTCTTTAGTTTCTCGGCGGTCTTGTCCACGGTGGCGCGATCGGTGGACTTCGTCAGGCGCACTTTCAGCTGGCCCTTGTCTTTGACCGTGGTCGTGGCGAAGCCCGCAGACTTGGCCCTGTCAGCCACGCCTTTGGCTTCGTCGGCATCGGTGGTGGCCAGGAGCTGAAGGGTCCAGGCCTCAGGCCCAGGGTCTTGCCCTTGTGCCATCGCTTCAGGCTTCACTGGGGTCTTGGCCTCTTGCCTGGGGGCGGTGGCGTCCAGCTTCTGGGTGGGAACCAGCTTGTCCGGTCCGTCGCCTTCGAAGATCTTGAGTTGATCCACCAGGGGTTCCGGCAGGTCCTTCAGTTCATCTTCCATGCCCTTCTGCATGGGCCGCCGCAGGGCTGCGCTCTGCTTGCCCACCTGCACGCCGAGGACGAAGGTCAGCGTCAGCAGGCTCACGCCCACGCCGGCCACCCAGAGAATGGACTGGCTGTTGATGCTGATCTGGTCGCGTTGGCTCATCGAGGATCCAGACTAACCTCTTCCAGCAGCGCCGCGTACTGGGCGCCGCTGCTGGCCGGGGCCGTGACGAGCACGCGCTCCGCTGGCTCCAGCAGGGCCGCAGCGAAGAGCTGCCCACCCGAGCCACCGAATTCACCCCACAGTCCCTTGGGATGGACCGCCGCGGGCCAGTCCGGATGCGAGCGGGCCAGGAGGGACTCCAGGGTATCGAGGCGGGACAGGCCGTTGCCCCCGCCGATCCGGCGATCCAAGGGAGCGCCGCCCAGGTCCACGATGGCGCCGGACAGGGCCCTGTGCCGACCCTCCCTCGTGTTGTCGGGCGTGGACCGGCAGGCCAGGGCGCGGAGCAGGGCGCGGGGCCGCGCACCACGGGCCTCCGCGTGAACGCGGGACTCCAGCAGGAAGGCCTGGGCCCCTTCGCCCGGCAGGAAGCCCCGGCCGGACCCGACCTCGGGGTCTCCGTGGCGGGCCAGCATCCCCGCGCCCCGGCAGATGTCGAACAGCAGGGGGAAGAGGCCGTCGGTACCGATCACCAGGGCGACTTCCACCAGACCGGCAAGGAGCCAGTGGACGGCCTGGTCCAGGGCGGTAAAGGTGGCGTTCTCCCGATCCACGAAGGTGGCGCTGGGGCCCTTCAGCCCAAAGGCCAGGGCCAGGTGGCCACTGGCGGCATTGGCCACGGAGTTGGGGAACATCAGGGGCGAGGCTCCCTCCGGTCCGCGCGACAGGTAAGGCCGCATGAAGGCCTCGCTGGCCTCGCTGCCGCCGGTCATGGTGCCCACGGCCACAGCGACGCGTTCGCCGATGGGTTTCGGGTCGAGCGCCGCGTCCTGGAAGGCCTGGTGTACCGCCACCCAGGCAAAGCGGGAGGGGCGATCCAGGCGCCGCAGCTGCATGGGCGGGATGATGCCCGTCGGGTTGAAAGAGGTACAGACCCCGCCGTGCCCGTGGCCTAGGGACTCGGGCAGGTCGGTGAAGCAGGGCAGGCCCGAAGCGAGGCTCGCCCGGGCGATTTTCACCCCATCCCCGCAGGGCAGCACTAGGCCCAGGCCGGTGATGACCAACTCGAGATCGGGCGGTGGGACAGTCATGACCCCTCCCATCGCCGGAGCAGGAGGCTCACGTTGTTCCCGCCGAACGCGAATGCGTTCACTAACGCGGCGCGCACGCGCCGCGCCTTTGCTTCCAGTGGCGTGCAGTCCAGATCACAGGCGGGATCGGGATCCTCCAGCCGCAGGGTGGGACTCACCACCTGGTCCCGCAGGGCCAGGATGGCGGCGGCGGTGCCGAAAGCCCCGGCGGCCCCCAGGGTATGGCCGAACTGGCTCTTGGTGCTGGTGACTGAAACGGAAGCAGCGGCCTTCCCGAGGGCCCGCCGGATGGCCAGGCATTCGGCTCCGTCGTTGGCCGGGGTCGCCGTGCCGTGGGCCGAGACCAGATCGACCTCGGAGGCCTCCAGGTGGCCGGCGCGCAGGGCCATGGCCAAGGCTCGGGCGGCGCCATCGCCCTCGGGGTGGGGGGCCGTGGGATGGTGGGCGTCCATGGTGGCGCCGTAGCCCAGCACCTCGGCGTAGATCGCCGCGCCCCGGGTCTTCGCTCGGTCCAGGGGCTCGAGGACGATCTGCACGGCGCCCTCGCCCAGATTCAGGCCCGCGCGGTCGCGGCTGAAGGGGCGGCACTTCTGGGGGTCCATGGCTTTGAGACAGGAGAATCCTGCGTAGGTGGTCCGGCAGAGGCTTTCGGCGCCGCCGGCCACGGCGAGGTCCAGTTCCCCGGCGGCGATGCGCTCCCAGGCCTGGCCCAGGGCCAGCAGGCTTGACGAGCAGGCGTTCATGACGGTGCCCCGGGGGCCGCTGGCGCCCAGGCGCCGGGCGAGGGCATCGGTGACGGTGCTGGGGCTCTGGTAGGCAGATTCCGTGGCCCGGCCGCGCCGTCCGGCCAGGCGCTCCTCCAGGAAGGCCTCGGCGACGGGGAGGCCGCTGGTGCCCGCCCCCTGGAAAATGCCGATGCGATCTGGAAGGCCATCCGGCTGGAAGCCGTCCAGGGCCTCATCCAGGGCCCGCAGGGCCGTGCGCTCGCAAAGGGTCTGGTGGCGGGCGGGATTCATGGCTACCTGTCCTGCGATCTGGGCCGGCTCCAGGGGCAGCGAGAGGCGGGTCAGGGGCCCCAGGCCATCCTTGCCCTCGAGCATGGCGGACCAGGTGCCCTCCCGGTCCAGGGCCAGGGAGGATACGATGCCAAGACCCGTGACCACAATGCGGTTCAAGGGGCGGTTCATAGGCGCTTGACCAGCAGGGCGGCGGTGCAGAGCTCGCGGCCTTCGCAGCTCACCACGCCCCGGACCTTCAGCATCCCGGCGAAGGCGCCTTCGGCCCGCACCTCTAGCCGCAGCCGGTCGCCGGGCAGGGCGGGGGCCTTGAAGCGGGCGTCCTGCACGCCGGCCAGAAAGATGGCCGCACCATGCAAGGAATCGGACTCCAGGAAGCCCCCCGCCTGGGCCAGCATCTCCAGCAGCAGCACCCCCGGCACCAGGGGACGCCCCTCGAAGTGGCCCTGGAGGTAGGGCTCTCCGAACGTGATCAGCTTTTCCGCGAGCACCCGCAGGCCCGGTTCCCGTTCCAGCACCCGGTCCACCAGCAGGAAGGGGTAGCGGTGCGGCAGGTGGGCCTGTATGTCCGTCATGGAATCAGGCCTTGGCATGCTCGGCGATGAAGTCCGTCAGCGCCTGCACGGACTTGAAGGCCTTCAGGCCCGCCGCCTCATCCTCGATCTTCACGCCGAAGACCTGCTCGATGCCCAGCACCAGCTCCAGGGCGTCGATGGAGTCCAGGCCCAGGCCGTCGCCGAAGAGGGGGGCCCCGTCTTCGATCTGGTCGGGCGTCATGCCCTCGAGCTTCAGGCGCTCGATGATCATCTCTTTGACGCGCAGCTTGAGGTCGCTCATGGGTTTCCCGGCAGGAGGGTGGAAGGGGCGATATCTATGATGCCCTTTTTCAGGGTGCTTGTGATCTTGACACGGCCAACCCCCCATCAAAGGGCGCTAAGCTGTTCGTTCGCGGAACCCTCCGCCCGAGAGCGCCATGGCCCATCCCGCATCGCCCTTCCTGTCGGTCCTCATCCTGTTGCTGGTGGCTGCCGTGACGGCCATCGCCATTCTCGTGCTCTCGGGATGGGTGCTCCCCCTATTGAAGCCGAACAATCCGCAGGCGGCGAAGCTGCGGCCCTATGAATGTGGGGTCCAGCCCCTGCAGGAAGGCGCCCGGCACAAGTACTCCGTGAAGTTCTACCTGACGGCCATGCTCTTCATCCTATTCGATGTGGAAGCGGCCTTCCTCCTGCCCTGGGCCGTGAACTTCAAGCATGCCCTCTGGACTTTCGGCGCCATGCTGAGCTTCATGGCCACCCTGCTGGTGGGCTTCATCTACGCCTGGGGCAAGGGTGCCTTCGAGTGGGAGCGCTGATATGTCGGAGATGAACATCAACGACGCCGTGATGACCACGCGCCTGGACGCGGTGGTCAACTGGGGCCGGAAGAACAGCCTGTGGCCCATGCCCTTCGGCGTCGCCTGCTGCGCCATCGAGTTCATGAGCATGATGGCCTCCCGGTTCGACCTCAGCCGCTTCGGCGCCGAGGCCATGCGCTTCAGCCCGAGGCAGAGCGACATGATGCTGATCCTGGGCACCATCACCAACAAGATGGCGCCCGTGCTCCGCACCATCTACGCCCAGATGGCCGAGCCCAAGTGGGTGATCAGCGTGGGCGTCTGCGCGTCCTCGGGGGGCATGTACCGCACCTATGCCACCCTGCAGGGCGTGGACCGGGTGATTCCCGTGGACGTCTACGTCCCCGGCTGTCCGCCCCGGCCCGAGAGCATGATCTACGGCGTCATGAAGCTGCAGGAGAAGATCGAGAGGGAATCGCTCTCCATGCGCAAGGACCACATCGCGCGGTTCTACGAAAGCCTGGCCCGGCAGGAGGCCCTCCAGGCAGAAAAGGGCCTCACGAGCCAGCAGGCCATCCGCGAGATGCTGATGGATGCCGGTGAACGCGGCGTCGGAACGATCTTCTAGGGCGGGGCGGACCATGATCATCGAGCACATCGACGCGCAACTTCCCGGGACCGTCACGGACCGGCACGCCTTCCGGGGCGACCAGACCATCGTCATCGCCAAGGAAAACCTCCTGGCCGTGGTGGAGCTGCTCTACCGCGAAGGCTTCCAGCTGCTGGTGGACATCACGGCGGTGGACTGGCCCGAGCGGCCTAATGCTCAGGGCGCCGAAGGCGCCGGGCGCTTCGACGTGGTCTACCACTGGCTCAACCTCGCCAGCCAGGAACGGCTGCGCGTGAAGGTGCCCGTGGCCGAGGGCGAATCGGTCCCCAGTCTCACGGGTACCTTCAAGACCGCGGACTGGTTCGAGCGCGAAGTCTTCGACATGTTCGGGATCCGCTTCGATGGCCATCCGGATCTGCGGCGCCTGCTCACCTGGCCCGATTTCCCGGGCCATGCCCTGCGCAAGGACTTCCCCCTCGATGGCGGCGACGTCTTCTGCATGGAAGGCTGCACCGCGCCCTACAACAACGGCGAACGGGGTGAACGATCATGACCATGGATTCCATCGCCCTTTCCCGGCAAATGCTCGACGGCGACAAGATGATCGTCAACATGGGGCCGTCGCACCCCACGACGCACGGCACCCTGCGCATCGTGCTCGAACTCGAAGGCGAGACCATCACCAAGGCCACGCCGGAGATGGGCTACCTCCACCGCGGCGTGGAGAAGCTGGGCGAGAGCCTCAGCTACCAGCAGTTCATCCCGCTGACCGACCGCCTGAACTACTGCAGCGCCATCATGAACAACGTGGGCTACACCACGGCGGTGGAAAAGCTCATGGACATCCAGATCCCCAAGCGCGCCGCGCACATCCGGGTGCTCATGTCCGAGCTATCCCGCGTCGCCGACCACATCGTCTGCGTGGGCGTGAATGCCGTGGACATCGGCGCCTTCACGGCCTTCCTCTACCTCTTCAAGCAGCGCGAGACCGCCTACGACCTCTTCGAGATGGCCTCGGGCCAGCGGCTGCACACCAGCTTCACACGCATCGGTGGCCTCTTCCGGGATATCCCCGAAGGATTCGTTCCCCTTGCCGAGCGCTTCCTGGTGGAGTGCTCGGAGGCCATCGATGAGCTGGAGCGGCTGCTCACGAAGAATCCCATCTGGCATGACCGCACCAAGGGCATTGGCGTCATCAGCGCCGAGGATGCCGTGAACTGGGGCTACACCGGCCCCAGCCTGCGCGCCGCGGGCGTGCCCCAGGACCTCCGCAAAGCCCAACCCTACCTGGGCTACGAGACCTACGACTTCGACATCCCCGTGGGCACCACCGGCGATGTGTTCGACCGCTACCTGGTCCGCGTGGAGGAGATGCGCCAGAGCCTCCGCATCATCCGGCAGGTGCTGGACCGTCTCGAGCCCGGCCCCGTCATGGTGGACGATCCCAAGGTGGCCCTGCCGCCCAAGGAGAAGGTCTACACCCGGATGGAGAGCCTCATCCACCACTTCAAGCTCATCATGCACGGCATGGAGATGCCGGTAGGCGAGGTCTACAGCGCCACGGAAGCCGCCAATGGCGAGCTGGGCTTCTACATCGTCAGCGACGGCGGGAAAAACCCCTACCGCATCCGGGTCCGTCCCCCCTGCCTCCCCATCTTCAGCAGCTTCGAATCCCAGGTGAAGGGCGGCCTCATCGCCGATGCGGTAGCCGTCCTCGGAGCAATGAATATAATTGCCGGCGAACTCGACCGATAAGCAGCCACGACTTACAATGGCACAGGCGCCATGAGGCCGGAGTAGGGGCGTAGGCCGACCGTGCGCGGAGCGCATGACCCCGGAGGGGCGAGGCCCAGGATGGGCCGAGTCAGAATCATTGGCGGCGAACTCGACCGCTAATTTGCCACAACCTTCAACGGCCCAGGCGCAATGAGGCCAGAGCAGGAGCGACGGCCGACTTTGCCGAAGGCGAAGCCCGAAGGGCGCCGCACAGGGAGGCTCCCCCCGCCAATGCAGGCGTTGGCGGGGATCTATGGGCGCCTCCGCGAGCTTGCGAGCGGGAGGGTGCTCCAAGCGATGCGCCCGTCAGGCCGGAGGGCCGAGTCAGATCCATCGCAGGTAAACTCGACCATCCAGACTGGTCAAGCCACCTTGGAGCTGTCCATGCATCCTGCCGAAAAAAGCCACAACCTCCGGATTGTCGATCAGTTTTCCCGCCAGGCCATCCCATTTGCGGAGTTGCCCGGACATTCCCAGTCCATGCAGATGCTCATCAACCTGTCGGGCGTGTCCGCGGGGGATCTTGTCCTGGACGTTGCCTGCGGCCCCGGACTGGTGGCTTGTGAGTTCGCCCCTTTCGCACAGTATGTGACGGGCATCGACCTCACGCCGAAGATGATCGAACAAGCCATGGAACGGCAGAGAGGCCAAGGCTTGACCAATCTTTCCTGGCAGGTCGGGGATGTCCTTCCGCTCCCCTTTCCAGACTCCAGCTTCTCGATCGTGCTGACACGATATTCCTTCCATCATTTCCTCGACCCGCGGGCAGTCCTGAATGAAATGGTCCGGGTGTGCAGGCCCGGCGGAATGGTGATGGTCATCGATGTCGTCCAGCCCCCAGAAAAGGTGGACGCCTATGACCGGTTGGAGAAACTCCGAGACCCTTCCCATGTCCATGCACTGACCTTCCAGGAGATGGCGGGACTTATCGCCGCTTCAGGCCTTGCTCAGGTCAACACCGCGCGATACAAGGTCGAGGGCGAACTGGAACAGCAACTGAAAGCCTCGTTCCCGTACCCGGGGGATGACGAGATCATTCGCGGAATGTTCAAGGATGACCTTGGGACGGACCGTTTGGGGATTGATGTCCATCAGGAGGGGGACGAGATCAGGTTCGCCATTCCAATTCTGGTCTTTGCCGGCGAGAAGCCTGCCTGACCACCCAACCAGATTTCCACCGCCAGCGTTAGCTTCGGTCTGCCCCCTTGAATGGCCCCATCACCCCTTCTGCATGGCCTCCAGCTGACTTCGGTGATCGTTGCGCAGGCGCTCCAGGATGCCTAGCAGGATCTCCCGCTCATCGGAGGTGATGCTGCGGTCCACCTGCTGACAGAGGGCATTGTGTCGCCCGAACATCCTCGCCTCCAGGGCGAGGCCCTTGGCCGTGATCTGGATCCGGCTGCCGCGGCGGTCGGCGGGATTCTCACAGCGCTTGACCAGGCCGTTGGCCTCCAGGCGGTTCACCAGGCGGGGCACGTCCGCGAAGCGATAGATCATCCGGCAGCGGATGTCCTTCACCAGGTAGCCGTCCTTGGGCCCGCCCTTGAGGATGCGGAGCACGTTGAACTGCTGATCCGAGATGCCCTCGGGTCCGTAGAGGCACTCGTCGAAGAGCCGGGCCACGTATTCCCGGGTGAGGAGCAGGGCCAGTGCCACTTCGTGTCCGGGCTCGAGGGGCCTGGTGATCTGGAGTTCCTCGCGGATGTGCATGACTGGCTCTCCTGCCCTTTCAGGATGCCAGAATTTACAAAAAAAGGTGTTGCAACTCTTGAAATTCGGCCTAGACTCGGTTGCATGGTGAAACACCTATTTTAAGGAGGACTCATGCGCCACCCCTTCCGCACCGCCTTGGCCGTGCTCGCCCTGGCCGCCCTTCCCGCCCTGGCCCAGGACACCTACAAGATCGATCCGGTCCACAGCGAGATCAGCTTCAAGATCCGCCACTTGCTGGCCAAGGTGAACGGCCGGTTCACCAAGTTCTCCGGAACGGTGAAGGTGGACACCAAGGACATCACCAAGTCCTCCGTGGAGGTCAGCATCGAGGCCGCCAGCATCAACACGGACGTGGAGGCCCGGGACAATCACCTCCGCAGCGACGCCTTCTTTGATGTGGCCAAGTACCCCGCCATCACCTTCAAGAGCACCGCGGTGAAGGAGGTTGCCAAGGGCAAGCTGGAGGTCACCGGAGACTTCACCCTGCACGGCGTCACCAGGCGCATCACCTTCCCCATCAGCAATGCGGGGACCGGCCCTGGCATGCAGCCTGGCGTCGTGGTGGCCGGCTTCGTGGATGGCATGTTGACGATCGACCGCAACGACTACGGCATCAAGACCTTCCCCGGCGCCCTGGGGGACGAGGTGGCCATCGCCCTCAATGTCGAGGCGGACAAGGTCGACCCAGGCAAGAAGTAAGGAGGCCCCATGAGCGAAGGATTCCCGAAAGTCGCGGCCAAGGCGCCGGCGGTGCTGGACCTGGAGCCCGGAACCTACTGGTGGTGCTCCTGTGGCCTGAGTTCCAAGCAGCCTTTTTGCGACGGCTCCCACAAGGTCTGCGAGCTTCGCCCCATGAAGGTGGAAGTGACCGAAGCCGGCAAAAAGGCGCTCTGCCAGTGCAAGCACACCAAGACGGCGCCCTTCTGTGACGGAAGCCACTGCGATCTTTGATCCACCGTTCGGATCGTGATGGAGGGCACTGGGGTTTACCCCGGTGCCCTCTTACCATTTCGGGCTAAACTGGCGCTTCATGCGAGCGCGCCCATGAACCATCCCCTGCCCCCCGAGACGTCCCTCGAACCCCTGGCCCCGGGCCTGCGGCTTCCGGAATCCGACCGGAAGGAATTCAGTGCGGAGGCCATCGCCGAGATCCAGGCGATCATGGCGAAGTATCCGGAAAAGCTGGCGGCCACCCTTCCGGCCCTGCATATCGCCCAGCGCGAGTTCGGCTTCGTGAGCCTCGCGGCCATGAAGGCCGTGGCCAAGGCCATCGGAATCCCCGAGGGACACGTCTTCGGCGTGGCCACTTTCTACACCATGTACCAGAAGGCGCCGGTCGGTAAGTACCACTTCTCGGTCTGCACCAACATCAGCTGCGCCCTGCGCGGCGCCGCGCAGCTCCTGGAGAAGGTCTGCGAGAAGACGGGCGTGAAGCCCGGTGCGGGACCCAGCCCGGACGGCATGTGGAGCGTGGAGGAAGTGGAATGCCTGGCTGGCTGCGGCCTGGCTCCATGCATCCAGGTGAACCACGATGTCTATGACGAGTTGGTGGATGAGCAGAAGCTGATCGAAGTCATGGAAGCCTGCAAGCGGGGCGAATACCGCCCCTGGGCACAATAATGCTGTCCGGGGGAACTGCCTGCTCGCTGCGCTCGCGATGTTCCCCCGGGCCCCCGCTACTCAGCCGGCAAAGCCGTCTTCGCAGCCAGTCGAGGTAACCAAATGGCAGCCATTCGAACGAAGCGTGATCCCCAGACCTACACGTTCCCCGGCTTCGGTTCGGAGAAATTCCCCAACCTGATGCTCCGGGGTGCGGGCGACCTGGACAACTGGCACCTCAAGGTCTACGAGCAGAAGCACGAGGGCTACGTGGCCATGAAGGCCGCGCTGAAGATGGAGCCCGTGGCCGTCACCGAAGAGGTCAAGGCCTCCGGCATCCGGGGCCGCGGCGGCGCCGGTTTCCCGGCGGGCCTCAAGTGGTCCTTCATGCCCAAGGACACCGCGGACCGCAAGTTCACCCGCTACCTGGTCTGCAACGGCGACGAGGGCGAGCCCGGCACCTTCAAGGACCGCGTCATCCTCGAGTACAACCCCCACCAGCTCATCGAAGGCATGATCATCGCCGGCTGGGCCATGCAGTGCCAGATCGGCTACGTCTACATCCGCGGCGAGTTCCTCTGGCTCATCGAGAAGCTGGAAGCGGCCCTCCAGCAGGCCCGCGATGCCGGCTACCTAGGCAAGAACATCCTCGGCACGGGTTGGGACTTCGACATCCTCGTGCACCGTGGCGCCGGCGCCTACATCTGCGGCGAAGAGACGGCCCTGCTCAATTCGCTGGAGGGGCGCCGCGGCGAACCCCGCGTGAAGCCGCCCTTCCCCGCGGCCAGGGGTGCCTTCGGCCAGCCCACCACCATCAATAACGTGGAGACGCTGGCCGCGGTGCCGCCCATCCTCCGCATGGGCGGGGCCGAGTACGCCAAGATCGGCACCCCCAAGAACACTGGCACCCGCATCTTCGGCGTCAGCGGCCACATCAAGCGCCCCGGCATCTACGAGCTGCCCCTGGGCACGCCCATGAACTTCCTGGTGGAGGAGCTGGCGGGCGGATCCAGCACCGGCAAGAAGATCAAGGCCATCATCCCCGGTGGCGCCAGTGCGCCCATGTTCGATGCGAAGGATTTCGACTGCCCCCTGGATTTCGACGTGATGAAGTCGCGCGGATCCATGGCCGGTTCCGGCGGCCTCATCGTCATGGACGAGGACACCTGCATGGTGCAGGCCACGCTGCGCCTCATCCGCTTCTACGCCCACGAGAGCTGCGGCCAGTGCACCCCCTGCCGCGAAGGCTGCAACTGGCTGGAGATGATCCTCTACCGCATCGAGCATGGCGAGGGACGCATGGAGGATCTGGACCTCATCGCCAGCCTCACCCCGCGCATCGGCCTGCGGACCCTCTGCCCCCTGGGCGATGCCGCTTGCGGACCCATGGACTCAGCCCTGCAGAAATTTCGCCACGAGTTCGAGCATCACATCACCCACAAGACCTGCTACACGACCGGATCCCGGCTGCTGTCCACGGTTGGCTCGCACTAGTTTCTTGCCGTTCTCTATCTCCAAAAATGGGCGCCGTTGGCGCCCATTTTGGAGATAGAAAGGACACGCGGCCATTTACTGGGCAGTGATCCTTTCCTGCAATGGGCTTGGCTTGAAGACATCTTTCTCGGGCCAGCCGCAAACCACGAGGCGGAGACAGGCCTGGGCGATGGTTTCCACTTGCTGGCGCTCGTTGTTGAACACGGCGTCGTACCAGTGGGAGGAGGTGATATCGGCGTGCAGGCATTCGCTGATGAACTTCTCCCGGAGCTTGGATTGAGTCCTGACCAGTTCCTCGGCTTCCGCCAGAGGCATTTCCAGGCGGTGGGCCAGGGTCGAGGCCCGGAACTCGAAGCCGCCAATGAGGCGGAAATGGAAGCAGTTCTTGAGCTCCTGGCAGCTGATGACCCCGCCCCGGCCGACAATGATCGCGCAGCCTGCCGCCGCGATCGGGACAATGTGCTTCACCAGCTTGGCATAGGCATCGTCATGGGTGAGATAGCCGAAGTGGGTCCGGAGGATATCCTGGGCGTGGCTTTCATCCCCCAGACGGTTCAGGAGCTCCCGGGAGAGTTGTTCGTCGGAAGCCACCTTGTCCACGAGGGCCTTGTCGAAAATGGTCCATGACTTGCCCGAGGCTTCTTCAAGGAGCTGCTTGAGGTGTTGGGCCAAGGGGTAGCCTTCGCACCCGTACTGCCTGGAGATGGTGACGGAAGGATAGATCGGAGCCTTGTGAGTGCGCGCGAGGCGCTCCCGGGCCTGGAGCCAAGCGCGTTCCCGCAGTTCGATGCTGGGGATCAGAGAATCAAAGGTCTTGGACATGAAACCTCCGGCTTCTAAACAGCCAGACTTGGAGGGCCGATGCCTGGAAGATAGGGCTTTCAGGGCTTGCGGCAAGGCCCTAGGGCCAGTTTAATGACCTTCTCATCCTTAATTTATCGCACTGAAGGCTGGGAATGGGATCACGGCTTGGCCGGGCGCCCATGAGCGCCTCTGGCCAGGGAAGCCCAGGCTCCCAGGAGGGCCAGTCCGGCCCCGGTCACCATGGCAGCGCGGTAGCCCTGGGCGAAGGCAGCTGCGGCCTGGGGCGAACCCCCGGCACGGAGCAGCAGTCTCCAGCCTCCGGGACCCAGGTGGCTGGCGGCGATCCCCCCGAGGACCGCCACACTCAGGGCCTGCCCGGTCACGCGCATGGTGCCCAGGAAGGCGCTGGCCACGCTGAGCTGGGAACGGTCCACGCTGCCCATGATGGCGCTGGTGTTGGGCGCGCTGAAGGCGGCCATGCCCACACCCACGATGGCCAGGGCCGCCACGATGGGCAGCATGGACACGCTGTGGCCCAGGAGGGAGAGCAGGACCATCCCCAGGGTCGTGAGCAGCATGCCGGCGGTGCTCAGCAGGCGGGAGCCCACGCGGTCGCTGAGGCGGCCGGACAGGGGGCTCAGGCAGGCCTGCATGAGAGGCTGGCCGAGCATGATCCCGCCGGTGACTTTCGCGGATCGTCCCTGCACGAGCTGGAGTTGGACGGCCGTGAGGATGGCGATGGCGTAGAGCGCCATGTAGTTGAGCAGGGCCGCCAGGTTCGCCGCGGCGAAGAGCCGGTTCCGGCGCAGCAGGTCCAGGTCCACCAGGGGAACCGCCGCCCGGGTTTCCCTGGCTTGGAAGGCCCCAAGGGCCAGGACCGAGAGGACCAGCAGGATCCAGACGCGGACCGATCCCCAACCCCATTCCGAGGCGAAGGTCAGCGGCACCAGCAGGCCCACGAGGAACGCGGCCAGCAGGGCGGCGCCGGGCAGGTCCAGGCCTCCCGCCATGGGGGCATCAGCCGCCTCACGTCGTTGGTTTGGCCCCTGCGCACTCGGAAGGATGCGCCAGCCCCACAGAAAGACCACCAGGCCGATGGGCAGGTTCACCAGGAAGATCCAGGGCCAGCCGAAGTGGTCCACCAGGAAGCCCCCCAGGGGCGGCCCCACACTGAGGCCCAGGTAGACGGCCATCACGTTGATGCCCAAGGCCCGGCCCCGCTCCTGGGCCGGAAAGACCGAGGTGACGATGGCGGCGGAGGTGGCGTAAAGCAAGGCGCCGCCGACGCCCTGGAGGATCCGGCTGAGAATCAGCGAAGGACCGTTCCAGCTGAGGGCCGCCGCCAGGGAGGCCACCGTGAAGATGGCGACTCCCGCGAGGTAGAAGCGCATGCGCCCATGCTGGTCCGCGAGGCGGCCCAGGGGGATCAGGAGCACGGCGATGCTCAGCAGATAGGCCGCCTGCACCCACAGCGAGGCCGCGAAGCTGAGGTTCAGCAGGGGCCCCATCTTGGGCAGGGCCACCGCCACGATGGAGCCGTCCAGGGGCGTCATGAAGGCGCCCACGCTGGTCAGGGCCAGCAGGGTCCAGCGGCGGGCGTTCAGGCCGGCTTCCTGTGCTGGTGAACTCATGGTTGCCCTCGCGGGCCGAACAGATCGGCACGCATCGATCTTTACGCACAAAGAGGCCCGTCGCTACAGTCGTCACGCCCTGGCGGCCTTGGACCTGTACCTTCATTTCCGAAAGCGCTCATTCACGGGGATGGATGCGGGGACGAAAATCGTTCACCGCTGCGAGACCCCACGACGGTTGGTTTTGAAGAGGGGTTCAATCTTTGATGTTGATTGACTGACATGAGAGAACACCGTCTTGTAGGGAACGGAACGGTAGATTGGTCATCAGAATGTATCCACGGAGCCGATTCTATGGTGGATCCGGTGCTTCCGATGGATCTGGCGGATTCGGTGCTTCCGAAGGATCTTACGGATCAGGAATTTCCGGAGGATCTGCTGGATCGAGGTTCTCAACCATTCTGCTACCTCCTGAGGAAAGTGGCGAAAAGGGCCTAACGAATGAAGCTAACTGGTCCCGCCTGCACCGAGGCGATGAACGAAGACGAGAAAGCGGAACGAAGAGAAAGAGATAGAAGGCAATGCGGGCGGGGTCCGAGTTGAGCGGAGGGTCAGGTTGCTGAACATGTGCCGCCGTTTTCATCGACCGAATTACGGGCAATCTGCATGACCGCCTCTGCCAAATCTTCGATGGAATCGTCGATGGATGCACAGTTCTGAAAGTGGAATTCATAAGGAGGGCCTGTTTGGTTGATATCACCTGTCACCCATGAATCATTGAGTGCATCCAGGTTTCGCCCGTGCCATTCGGGTTCCTTCCCTTCACGACAAACGAAATTCCAGAACTGTTCACTGGAGTGGATCTGGGACCAATCGATCGTGAGTTTATGCATGGCGAGCAACCTAACCATGAATTAGACGAATTCGGCAGGGCTTACCGACCGAAGCTGATCGAGTAGGTCAGCGCCTTGGGCAGCTGGGGGCTCTTGATGGTGGCGCTCAGGGTGAGCGTCCTCCCGTCGGGGCTGAGCTTGAAGACATTGGTGCGCTCGCCCTCGTCGCTCTTGAAGGTCTGGACGAGCTGATCCTTCGAGACCTGGGCGGCCACCATGAATTTGGCGCCGTCCTCGCGGGTCCAGGGGGCGGACTTGCCATCGGGGGGCATATGAATGGGCTCGCGCTCGTCGAACTTCACGAGCACTTCCCGGTCCGAGATGGCGATCATCACCTTCCGATAGGCGGGGTTCAGATTCGTGAGCTTATGCCGGGCAATGGGCCGCTTGATGAAGTTCATGTCCGCCACGGTGCTGTCGATGGCTGCGGCGATGTCATCGACCTTGGTCTGGTTCCAGGTGCCGGACAGGGGAGCCTCCTGCGCCGCCAGCGCCAGGATCGCCAGTACAGGAACGAGGAACAGCCTGGCTGTGCGCATGGAGACTCCGTAGGGAATGGTGTCCCACCATAGCACTTCCAAATGCAGAAATGTCCCCGATCGGGGCCATTTCTGCACGAAGCGACGCCTCAGCCGATGGTCGCCACCATGATGGCCTTGATGGTGTGCATGCGGTTCTCGGCCTCGTCGAAGACGACGCTGTGCCGGCTGCGGAAGACCTCGTCCGTGACTTCGCGGATGTCGTAACCCAGCGCCTTCTGCTCCTTGGCCAACTTGGTCTCGAAATCGTGGAAGGCTGGCAGGCAGTGGAGGAACTTCAGGTCGGGATTGCCGGTCTTCTGGACCATCTCCATCGTGACCTTGAAGGGCGTGAGCAGCTTCACGCGGGCGGGAATCTGGTCCTCCTCGCCCATGCTGGCCCACACATCGGTGTAGAGCACATCGGCGCCCTTCATGGCGGCATCCACGTCATCCGTCACTTCGATGGTGGCGCCGGTCTGCTTCGCGGCTTCCCGGGCGGCCGCCAGGACCTTCGGATCCGGCACCAGCTCCTTGGGCCCCAGGGCCACCAGGTGCATGCCGGTCTTGGAGGCCCCGTACATGAGGGCGTAGCTCATGTTGTTGCGGATGTCGCCGCAGAAGACCAGCTTCACCTTGTGCAGGGGCTTGGCCACATGCTCCTCGATGGTGAGGAAGTCCGCCAGGATCTGGGTCGGATGGTCCGTGTCCGTGAGGCCGTTCCACACGGGCACGCCGCTGTGCCTGGCCAGGGCCTCGACAACCTCCTGCTGGTAGCCGCGGTACTCGATGCCGTCATAGAAGCGGCCCAGCACCTTGGCGCTGTCCTCGATGGATTCCTTCTTCCCCATCTGGGAGCTGGCGGAATCCAGGAAGGTGACGTGGGCCCCTTCCTCCAGCGCGCCCACTTCGAAGGCGCAGCGGGTGCGGGTGCTGGCCTTCTCGAAGAGCAGGACGATGTTCTTGCCCTTGAGCAGGTGGCTGTATACGCCCATGCGCTTCTTGGCCTTCAGGTCCCGGGACAGGTCCAGGAGGTAGCGCACCTCCTCCGGCGAAAAATCCATCAGCGTGAGAAAACTGCGGCCCTTCAGATTGACGGCCATAAGGTCCTCCAATGCGTACAGGGCCCAGGGTAGCGCTGAGCCTTCGGCCCAGCGATTTGAAAAGCCCTTTGGGACCTGGATTTTACATAGTGTCATAGGGCCCATCGACCTGTACGCCACGCGCGGCGGCCCTCTTGGGTGGAGGTCCGACCCCCTGCCTCCTGCATTCACTGTCCCATCAGTCCCGAGTTGGCCGTATAGTCAGGGACAAGAATCCACCCCACCATCCGGGATTCATGGCAGAGGAGGCATTGATGCGGCCACTGAAGCAGCTGATCGACGCGAAGCGGCCCCTGGTGTCCGTGCGGCCAGATGACACGGTATTTGCGGCGCTGGCCCTGCTCGCGCAGTTCAACATCGGGGCCCTGCCCGTCATGGAGAATGGCCGGCTGGTGGGCATGTTCTCGGAGCGGGACTACGCCCGCAAGATCATCCTCGTGGGCAAGGCCTCCAAGGACACGCCGGTCCGGGAGATCATGAGCGACAAGATCAGCTGCGTGACCCTCAAGGAGACGGTCGAGGAGTGCATGGCGCTCATGACCGACAAGCACGTCCGCCACCTGCCCGTGCTCGGTGCCAACAACGAGTTGCTGGGCATCCTCTCCATCGGCGACCTGGTGAAGGAAACCATCTCCGAGCAGAAATTCACCATTGATCAGCTGGTGCACTACATCCAGAACTGAGGGTGGGACGGCTTTCCGTCCATACATGACCCCAAAGTGTCAGGGCCTGGGCTTCGTTTGTACCCGCAATGGGGGGTCAAGTCCGGATCTCATGGCCTCGCTCAAGACGTCGATGGTAGCCACGGCATCCACGCGCTGGACGCAGCGCATCCCTCGATGTATGGTTGCCTCCGTTTCAAGGGTTGGATCCTTGATGACCCGTTCGGGAGCGCATCCAATGACACCCATTAAATCACTCCTACTCGCTGCCACCATCGCCGCCGCCGCCTTGGCGACACCGCCGGCCCCGCCCACTCCCGAGGCGGTCTATGGTCCGGAACTGGAGGGCTTCGACTACCCCTTTCCTGTTCAATTGTTCGAATTCATGTCCCAGGGAACCAAGCTGCACATGGCTTTCATGGATGTTGCTCCAAAAGCGCCGAACGGCCGTACCGTCGTGCTATTCCACGGGAAGAACTTCACGGCCGCCACCTGGGATCGGACCATTCAGGTCCTCGCCGGGGCCGGCTATCGGGTGGTGGCCCTGGACCAGATCGGCTTCGGCAAGTCCACCAAGCCGGCCCATTACCAGTACAGTTTTCAGCAGTTGGCCCGCAACACCCAGGCCCTCCTGGCTTCCATCGGCGTGGGGCGGGTGACCCTTGTAGGGCACTCCACCGGCGGGATGCTTGCGGTGCGCTACGCCCTGATGTTCCCCGGGACCGTGGATCAACTGGTACTCGTCAATCCCATCGGCCTCGAGGACTGGAAGGCCGAAGGCGTGCCTTACTTGACGGTAGACCAGTGGTACCAGCGGGAACTGGGCACTTCGACCCAGCGCATTCGCGCCTACGAACAGGCCACCTACTACGCTGGCCAGTGGCGCCCGGAATTCGAAATCCCGGTGCAGATGCTGGCTGGCATGTACCGGGGCCCGGGGCGCGAAATCGTCGCATGGAATTCGGCCCTCCTCTACGACATGATCTGCACCCAGCCGGTGCTCTATGAATTCGGCTCACTCACGATGCCCACGCTCCTGCTCATCGGCCAGCACGATACCACTGCCATCGGCAAGGACGTCGCGCCGCCGGAGGTGGTCGCGAGAATCGGCCATTACCCCGAACTGGGCAAGCGAGCCGCCAGCAGAATTCCGAAGGCCACACTTGTGGAATTCCCCGACCTGGGCCATGCCCCACAGATCCAGGATCCCGATGGTTTCCACCGAGCTCTGCTTGCGGGATTGGGCGCCGGGAACCCCATCACAAACAAATAGATTGGTGTTCAGGTTTCATCCTCTCCATCTGCGACCTGGTGAAGGAAACCATCTCCGCGCAGAAATTCACCATTGATCAGCTGGTGCACTACATCCAGAACTGAGGGTGGTTTGGATCAGCCCTTGGCCTTGGCGGGTTCCTTCCAGGCGGCGATGAGCTTCGCTTCCTGGTCGGCGCTGGGACCCGCGAGCTTGTTGCGGCCCTTTTCGAGCTTCTCCTGGGTCTTGTACCAGGCGAGGGTGTCCTTCGCCGTGTCCAGGGCC
>Ga0182021_10000643_pt1 | contig 38286 bp, 39 predicted proteins | sample 612E3MmetaG_FD_120493 | JGI IMG/M metagenome (GOLD analysis project Ga0182021, IMG submission 120493) | Permafrost microbial communities from Stordalen Mire, Sweden - 612E3M metaG (Illumina Assembly) | ecosystem: Environmental > Terrestrial > Soil > Wetlands > Permafrost | place: Sweden...
AACTGCGCGAACGGGAAACTCTGGTCGCTGTCTCCAAAGTAATAGCGTCCCGTCAGGAGGTTATTGGGATTGAAGTTGTGATCCACCTTCGCGATCATGCTGTCCACGCGGTTCTTGAATTTGCTGGATACCGCGAGGTTGGGACCATCCACACAGCCGACATCGTTCCCCGTTCCGGGATCGCTGACGGCAAAATTTGGATCCTCAATATTCGGCGTGGGCCATGGATTCCGTGCAAGAAGAGCATTGATCACGGGATTTACCACCGGCGTCACACCCGTAACGCCGTCTCCACCGAGTTCATCAAATGCAATCTGGCGGGGATCGGGTACGCAACTCGTCCCGGCCTGTGCGCCCGACTCGCGCTGCCCTTCATAGTTCACGTAGAAGAAGGTCTTGTTCTTCGCGATGGGACCACCCAGAGAACCACCGAATTGGTTGTTGTGAAACGGGTCCTGCGATCCGGCGGTGTTGAAGAAATTCCGCGCGCCGCCAACCGAACTGGTCCGGTTGAACTCCAGTAGCGACCCATGCAACTGGTTGGTGCCGCTCTTGGTCACGATGTTAACGACGGCGCCGCTATTCCTCCCGTACTCAGCCTCTCCGTTTGAGATCACGTTCATCTCGCCGACGGCGTCGATGGGCAAAATTGTCGCTGGATCGCCGAAGACGCCCGGCTCGTTGATGGCCGGGTCGTTGCGATACCCGTCATTCATGTCCGTACCGTCGAGCAGGAAGTTATTGGCGCGCCCGCGCGAGCCGTTCATCGAAAACGTACCGAACGATCCTGGGGAATCAGAAATCTGGTCTGGGGATCCCGCCACACCCGGGTTCAGATAAATCAGTTTTGTGTAATCGCGACCGTTGACCGGGATGTTTGCAATCGTCTCGGAGGTCAGCGTTCCGCCCAATTCCGCCGAGGTCGTTTCCACCTGCGGCAGCAAGTCGCCTGCAACCTCTACCTTTTCCGAAACCTGGCCGGTCTTGAACTGCGCGTCCACTCTGCGCTCGGTGGCCACGTTCACTTCCACGTTGTTCGTCACCGCGGTCTGGAATCCGCTCTGCGTAACGGTCACGGTGTAGGACCCAATCGGCAATTCGGGGATGGAATAGCTGCCGTCGGCGCTGGTGGTGGTGGTGCGCTCCAGGCCCGTGCCCACATTGCGAACCTTCACCGTCGCTCCGGCCACGACCGCTCCGGATGGATCGGTGACGGTGCCGAGGATCGTTCCTCGAAATGTCTGGGCCACCAGACTGACGGTTGTCAGGAGGAAAAAGACCGCGACCACAAAACGTAGTTTCATGTCCCCACTTCTCCTTTGTCGCGAGTTCTTGGAGCAGACCGCTTCCCGCGCACAAGTCGATAGGCTTACTTTTGAGTTGCGGCATTATAGACCGTCCGCCCCCACAAATTGTGCGAGAACTTTAGCGAAACGATTTTGTGGGAGAATCGACCCGCACGCTTTCCGCTGAGAACTCAGCGCCCTTCGAAGGACGGCATTCGCGCAAACAAAAAGCCCTCGGAACCATGTCCGAGGGCCAAACGACAAATTCTGGCATTACCGATTCGACTAGAAGCTGAACGCCACTCCGCCGCGCACTGAGCGCGCTGCCTGCACCAGATACACGGTGCGTCCATCGTTTCCTACCACCGGCACATAGCCCTGGGCCAGCAAGTTGCGCAAGTCCACCAACAGCTCCATGTGTCCGGAGAGGAAACCGGCGGGAATCGGCTGGCGCACGAAAAGGTTCAGGTAAGGATCGGATTGTCCCGCCGAAACGTTGAAGACATCCACCGGCGTCAGAGCCTGCCCGCTGGTCCAGCGGTAGGAGGCAATCCAGTGAGTCTTGGCGTGCGGGATGCTGCCGCTGAACTTGGCAGCCACGGCGTGGCGACGCTCGGTGCGCATCCAATCGCGCGCATCCTGCAACTCGACATCGGGACGCGTCAGATCCAGCACGCCGCCATAGGCGTAGTCCAGGGTGGCAGTCAAATCCGACAGCAGCTTGCGCTGCAGCACGAGGCGCAAGCCGCTGGTCTCAAGGTCGTTGCCCTGATAGTTGAAAGTGCCCGAGTAGATGTCGGGGAGGACTTCGCCCGACCCTGCCGCCAACTCGCCCACGCCGGTCAGGGCTGGATCCGCCACGCGATCGGAATAAAAAGCAACCTGCAGGCTGTTCTTGCCAGCGCGCTGCGAGACGGAAATTTCCTGGTGATGCGCCCGCTCCACCGCCGGCGCAAATCGAGTGATGCTCATCCGCGGGCTGGTCTCGCTCAGGTCCGAGGGCGCGGAATCGAATCCTTTTTCCATCCGAGTATTGGGGATGGAACTGGCGTACTGGTATTCCAGCACGGTGTTGGGCGTCAGGTGCAAATCGGCCGACCCGAACGGCTTGAATGCGTTCACGCGTCCCATGAACTGGATGGTCTGCAGCTCGCTGCCGAACTTGAGTTCCAGAATGTCGCCCACCGTCATCCGGTCGGAGGTCATCAGCGACAGCGCCTGGAGTGCCGAGTTGTGCTGGTTGTTCACCTCCGGCGAAGTGATTCGCCGCACCGTGAACGCAACCGTAGGCTCGAACCCGTTGTTGAAGTGGCTGGAGTAGGACGTCCGCAGCACCGCCGTCGGAACACCTTGCCCGTAGCCGACATTGCCATTCAGCGTCAGTGTCCCGGACGACATCAGCGAGTGTTCCACGGAAAAGCCCGTGCTCATGTCGGAGGCGCTGCCGAAGCCGCGGGATGGCGAACCCGCCATGAATGTGAGAGTCCCCTTCAGGCTGCGATCTTCGCCGCCGTCCGCGTTCTGAACCGCCGCCGTCGTGCCGTCCGGCAAGGCGCGCAGGATGGGACGGTTCGAGACCGAGCGCAGCGTCCATTTCCAGTCGTCGTCATCCAACGGTCCGCGCAAGGGGCCAAGCTGGATGGCTTCGAACAGGGTGGTCAAGGTTACGTTGACCATCAACTTCGCGCCCGGACGCACCCCGATCTTCTCGCGCAGCGTGGGCAGGAACGAAGGCGCGCTCACCTTGAGGCTGTAGACCCCGGGTAGCACGCCCGAAATCGAGTAGAAGCCGTGGTCGTCGGTGAAGGCTTTCACACTGGCCACCGCGGACCCGAGAACTTCCACGGCCGCACCCATTTGAGGCGACCCGCTCCCGTTGCGAACGTATCCGGAGATCGTGCCCGGCCCGTCCGCGGACCACGCCGGAAGCGACAGGCTCATGACCGCCACGAGGAACCCGAGCTTACGGAACATGTCTCCCACCTTTAGGAAGCCAGGCAGCGGGCTATTCCACGGCAAAACTGACCGCGGGGTTCACCATCTGCTTGGAAAGGTTGTCGTTCACTTTGATTTCGATCTTGTAGACACCCGGCTGCAGGTTCGCCGCCGACAGCGTCTTCTGAAGCGTGACCTGATCGCCCACGTTGCCCATCGTCTCCGTGGATTCAACCGTGTGGATGACCGCCTTGTTGGCCGCGTCCATCACGTTGTACTCAATCGTGGCCGAAGGCTTGTGCGTCTTTTCGTCCACGCTCAGATTGTAGACCTGCATCCAGAAATTGAGCTTCTGGTTGCGCTTGAACGAGATCGGCTTGCCGTCCGAGCCTTGAACCCGGGGCCTGACCTTGGTCGTCCCAATCACAAAATTGCCCGTGCCCACGTTCTTGGTGGCCACCGGTTCCATCTGGTCGGCGATGATCAGCGACGAACTGCTCAACCGGTCTTCACTGAAGTCCGGGACCTGAATCGACCGGCTCCAGGTACCGGTGCGGTCTCCGTTCACGTCCTTGACAACGATGTCGAGCTTGTAGCGGTTTTGGGCGATCCGCAAGGGCAGAGCTTTCCAGTAGACCGAGGCATTCTGAGCGGTCTTGGGCAGCAGCTCCGCGGGCACATCCACCTGTACGGTGTCTTCAAAGGTCTGCACAATCTTGCCGGTCAGCGTGGTGACCCGTCCAAAGATGTTCACCGTTCCGCGCTCCACCCCGTCCTTGTTCTGAAAGGTAATGTCCCGGTTCTTGATTTGGACGGTGACGGGAACCAGCACGGTGTCGCTGGTGACCTTTACGAAGTCAGCCCGAACGTCAAACGGCATCGGGTTGAGGATGATCTTGTGGCTGACCAGTTCATTCTCGAGGTCCTTGAACTTGACTGCCGGCGCCTTGTTCAGCTTGGCGAACGTTTCCAGGCGCTCGAATTGCTTCGAGCCCTGGTCTCGGTTGAACGGCGATTGGCCCAGTTGTTCAAGGCCGCCGTTGGTGAACCGGGAGGCCTTACTGGCCATTCCCATTTCTTCGTAAAGGGTCAGGCCGCCGTTGGGCGTGTACTTCAGAGCGTCTTTCTCAGACCGGTCGAGCGTCATGTGGTAGTCGCCGCACATGCAACTGTCCACGAACTCGATGATCACTTCCTGCCCAATATCCTCGATGTAGCGATACCGCCACGTCTCGAACGGGAAGGTGGAGGTTTGGCCGCCGCCTTCTTCCATGGGACGCTGATAGCTGCCGCCCGAAGGGTGCGACTCGATCTCATCGGCGGGCCCGAAAACGATATAGATCCGGCCGCGGTCGGTCTTCCAGCCGGGAATGCCAGCCGGGAAATGCTCGTTCGCGTACGCGAAGCGGCGATAGTGCTCTTCCTTGAATTCGTTTTCAATCGTGTCCGGGGTGGGATCGCGGCGCTGCCAGAAGGCCTCGATAAAGTTGTCGCGCTCTTCGTCGTTGGAGAGCTGCATGAACGCCGAGCGCTCCTCGTCGGTAATAATCCAGATGACGTCCTCGGACAGCCACTTCTTGTAGGTCTTGCCCAACTCTTGCCGGAGCGCCTTGGCGGCGGCCTTCTTCTGCTTGTCGGTCAGCGGGCGCTTGAGGGGGTCCCCCTGTCCCTGCGTCGCCTGGTCCCCGGAGTCCTTCTTGTCCTTGTCGCTATCCTGTGCCAGACAGGTGGCGCTCAGACCAAGAAACAAGGCCGCAGCGGTCAAAATACTCGGCAAACGCTTAGAAAAACCTGAGGAAACCATACCGGGACGAACCTCGCGAGACACTTCGTGTGGTTAATTCTATGTTCATTGGATACACCAAAGCAAGCGAAAGTGGCCCGGGGCCAGAAAGATTTCCCCCGCATCCAATCACCTTCTAACCCCTATAGAAATGCGTAGATTACAAAATTGTAAAGAACCGCAATCCCAAACAGTAAATGGGCGCCGGCAGGCTATAATGCGGTGAACTGCTGGTCTTCCCACTGGCAGCAAGGCCACTCGGGTGGGAACTTTTTGCCCCCCGCGGACGTAACTGCTCCTGTACAAGACAGGCCGGCACAACCGTTCTGTGAGCAGGGGTTAGCCGGGGAAACGAGGCTTTTCCCGGCGGTCGTGGGAAAACGGTTCCGTGGAATGGTATGAAGACCTGGAAGAAAGCACTGATTGGAATTGGCGTCGCGCTGGCGCTGGGCATCATCGTCGCCGTCACCGTTTACCAAAGCCGAAAGAACCTGGTTACCGTTCAGACCGGCAAGGCACAGAAGCAGAGCCTGGCGTCGGTGGTGAGCGCTTCGGGCGAGATTAAACCGAAGACCTACGTCAACATCGGAGCCAACGCGTTCGGCAAAATCATCAAGCTGCATGTGAAGGAAGGCGACCGGGTCCGGAGGGGGCAGTTGCTGGCCCAACTGGAGAACGTCCAGTCGGCGGCCGACGTCAATGCCACCCGCGCCTCATTGCAGGCTGCCGAAACCGACTCCGTGGCGGCCGACGCCGGCATGCGGACTTCGATGGCCGACCTGAACCGGGCCAAGTCGGATGTCGCGCGCGCCAAACTGGACTTTGACCGCGCCCAGGGCCTGTTTCAAGACCAGCTGATTGCCAAGCAGGACTATGACGCGAAGAAGGCAGCCTGGGAGTCGGCCGACGCCGGATTGGCCCAGGCTCAGGCCCGCCTGGCCCAATCCAAGGCCCAGAAAGATTCCTCGGATAAGCGGATCACCCAAAATAGTGCGAACCTCACGCGCGTCTCCGACGTACTACGGAAGACGACTTATGAAGCCCCGTTTGATGGGGTGATTACCAATCTCCCGGTGCGGGAAGGCGAGACGGTGGTGATCGGTATCCAAAATTCGCCCGGCAGCACCCTGATGACGATCGCGGACATGTCCGTGATCACATCCGAGGTGAAGGTGGACGAGACCGACATCGTCAACGTGCAACTGGGCCAGTCCGCCGAGGTGACGATTGACGCGATCCCGCACAAAATTTTCCACGGCAAGGTAACCGAGATCGGCAATAACGCGATCGTGCGCTCGACCGGCGTGGCTACGTCGCAGCAGTCTTCGACCAGCCAGGAGGCGAAGGACTTCAAAGTCGTGGTCACTTTGCTGGATCCGCCGCCTGACCTGCGGCCGGGCTTGTCTTCGACCGCGAAAATCACGACCGCTACCCGCGACAACGTACTGAGTGTGCCGATCCAGGCATTGACGGTCCGGAGCAAGGCCGACCTGGTGCCCAAGGATGCCGGCAAAGGCTCGGTACAGGCCGCCAGCCCGCAGACGGATGCTGCGAAGCCAAAGGACGAAATCCAGGGTGTTTTCGTGATTCGCAACAAGAAAGCGGAGTTTGTTCCCGTGGAGACTGGGATCAACGGCACCACCGATATTGAAGTCACCAAGGGACTCCAGCCGGCGGAAGAGGTGATAACCGGCAGCTACAAGGTTTTGCGCACCTTGAAGCCCGGAACCACCGTCAAAGTGGATAACTCGGCCCCCAAGAAGGAAGAAGAGAGTAACTGATTCGGAGTTCCTAACCCCCGCCGGGGTGGAACGTCTAACACCAGAACGGCAGCAACGGAGCAGAACGAGTGTCCGAGCCGGAGAAGGAGAAAACGATGGCGACCGCGGAAGTACTCCCTATTGATCAGCCCGTTTCCTGGAGTGCTCCCAACTCCGCCATGATCTCGACCGAGGACTTGTGGAAGACCTACGACATGGGCTCGGAGCAGCAGGTGCATGCGCTGCGGGGAGTCACCCTGCGCATCAAGCGCAACGAGTACGTGGCCATCATGGGACCCTCCGGGTCCGGCAAATCCACTCTGATGAACCTGATCGGATGCCTCGATTCCCCGAGCAAGGGCCAGTACTGGCTGAACGGCCAGCTGGTCAGCGAGCTCGATGACGACGAGCTGGCGCGCATCCGGAACAAGGAAATCGGATTCGTTTTTCAGACCTTCAACCTGCTGGCGCGCGCCACCGCGCTGCATAACGTCGAACTCCCGCTGATCTACGCCGGGGTTCCGTCCGCGGAACGCGCGGAACGGGCCAAAGGCGCACTAGCCGCGGTCGGCATGGAATCCCGCATGCACCACAAACCGAACGAGCTTTCCGGCGGACAGCGCCAGCGAGTCGCCATCGCCCGCGCCCTGGTGAACAAGCCCTCCATCATCCTGGCCGACGAGCCCACCGGCAACCTCGACTCGCAAACTGGCCTTGAAATCATGGCCGTGCTGGATCGGCTGCACGCCGAAGGCAACACCATCGTGCTCGTCACCCACGAACACGACATCGCCGAATACGCCCACCGCATCATCTCCATCCGCGACGGGGTGGTGGCCAAGGACGAGGTCAAACGGTAAAACTTCTTCGCGGACGTGAAACGCCCAGCCTCTCGGCTGGGCGTTTTTGTTGGGGGAGGGCAAGTTGTCGAACACGTCATCTCATCATGGGCAGCCCGGCAACCGGAAGCTACCAATCCGGGTTTGCCAGTTTGCCAGTGATGTGACCGTGTAGTACTCGTTCACATACCAGAACGTGCAGTCGTCGGTGGGATCAACGTTCATCGAGGTGTAGTCGCCCCAGCGGCTGGACGTGGTGGTCTGCGAGCCGGTTCCATCAATAATGGTCCCTTCGCCCAGAGTCATCTGGCCGAGCGGGTCCTTCTTCAGGCGGCCGGTGTAGCGTATGCCGGGGAAAACGTCGGTGGCGTTCGATACGCTATAACCCAGAGCCATGTTGCCCTTACGATCCTGGGCGATGCTTCCCATCCAACGGTGCACGCCATCATCGGGAGCATACGTGCCCTGTTGAAACAGCGAGTACCCACTGCCGTCTTTCCGGACTTCATACCAGCGAACGCCAGCCACTCCGGGCGCCGCCTCCACCGATTGGTTCGTCACCATCGAGGCGAACGTTCCAAACCTGCGGAAAGCGAGTCGCCAAGTTACGCGCTGCCGGTAGGAAAGGATGTCGAGAAATCGGGCCGGATCGGTGATTCCCGGTTGTGGGATGCAGTCGCGGGCACCCGGGGAACATGGAAACACCGAATCAAAGGATGCCACTGGGATCTGTGTGGCAAGGTTAATCGAAGCGATTGGGACTCCTCTCCATTTAACCGAGAACTCCCAGATGTTTAGAGCATCGAACGGCGCACCATACGGACCGCCGTCGTCCATACTTCCGACAATTGGTGCGGCAGTAGTGGACGATGGCAAATGATGCCCGTCCAAGTCCGCGGGCAACAAACCATCGCCCATCAGGTAGATCGGAATCACGGCAGAGTCGAGGAAGAACTTCACCGAACGGGCATTCGGATCGCCCGCGATCATCTTGTCCTTTTCCAGACCGTACACGCTGATGCCGTACTCGCCATTGGGCCCGAAGTCACGCGAGGTCAGCAGGTAAGTCTTCGGCCAGTTTCCGTATTTCGGGTAGTCCGGGAAAAACTCCCCCGCCGAGAACGCGTAACGGAAGTAGGCCCCGGTCGGGTCGGACGTCTGCGAGATCGCGACGCAGTTGTAGTAGATGGGACCGCGCGTGGTGAACTGGCTGAGCAGCCAGCGGTCGGTGAGGTGATCGTAGAGCACGACCGGGTCGCCCGAAAGGTCCGTGCAGTCATCAATCGCAAACCCTGCCCACAGATCGCCGAGTTGCGTTGGCCCGGCCAGCAGGTTGCCTGATTTGTCGTAAACGGCGAACACCAGATTCACCATCTCGACATAGTGGTTCGGACCCACTTCGCCGATCGGATCCGGCGGCGCAACCAGAAAGGGGTTATTGACGTTGGATAGTCCTTCAAAGGTCAGCAACGGGCTGGGGATGTTGGTGGCAAGAGTTCCCAGCCGGGTGGTGGTGCGCTGGACGGCAGCGTCGCCCGAAAACCCGCGATCTTTCGCAACGACTCCACCTTCCGGCCGTATTTCCCGCTCGCCGGGCGTGGAAAACAGCGTGAGAGGAACGGACAGCGGTAAGTCCCGCATCGCAGGTGATACATCGAACGCCACCGCCGTCGAAGACTTTGCAACTGGAGCTTTGAAGCTCGGCCGCCCGGCTTGCGCAGCAGAGGCTGAAAGGACGCCGGTCAGGATGACTAGCAACACTAACTTCGCGGCACGCGCGAAATCGCGACGAGTATTCATGTGAAATTCCCTCCACGGAACCAGGGTGAAATTACGGGAGTATTCTTGGGGGACCCCGATCGGACCAGCCGATCTACTAGCGCGGATAGTACATGCGAGGCGGGTCCGTGTCTACGGCCTTAGGCCCCTTTTCTGGGCTTTTCAGAAGGACGATTCAAACCTCGACTGGAAGACAGCGGGGGACAACTTCGACATAACAGTTCTTGCGCTCGTCTGGACGAACTTGCTGAGCTGGCGCCTCGGCGACTGCAATCGGGGAAATATCGATGCAAATTCCCTGTCCCGCGCCAAGCTGGCGGAGTTGAAGCGGGCGTTGTGGAGGGCGCTGGGGTTGGACTAGTTCAGACCGCCCCCTTGAATCCCTTCCTTCTCTGTTCGCTATAGCGCCGCAACGCGTCCTCGATGATCGGATACGCCTCGCCCGCCGGACGAATCTCGTCCACCTCCACGCTCTTCCCTTCCAGTTGCTTGTAGTCCTGGAAGAAGCGGCGCAGCATGATCGCCCGGTGCGGCGGCATCTCGGCGGCCTCGCGATAGCTGTTGAACTCGGGATCCTCGGTCGCAATGGCGATGATCTTGTGGTCTTTCTTTCCGGTGTCAATCATGGTCATCAACCCGATCGCCCGTGCGTGAATGATGGTCAGCGGAACCACCGTTTCCTGGCATAGCACCAGAACATCCAGGGGGGTCATCATCTTCGGCCAGGGTCTGCGGAACGAATCCATAGTTGGCGGGATAGTAAACCGCCGAATACAGGATCCGGTCGAGCTTAATCAGGCCGCTGGTCTTGTCGAGTTCATATTTCACGCTCGAGCCGAACGGAATCTCGACCACGGTGTTGAATTCCTGCGGAAGCTTACCGCCCGGGGTGACGTCGTGCCAGGGGTGAATCATGGGTCCGGTGTGTCCTCGTGAGTTTGTGGGCAGTGCCCAAAGGCATTCTAAATGCTTAGCCTTCCGCAAGAGGTGGCGTAAACGTGCTGCTCTGGCGGGGCGATGTCCAGGAATCTGGCCATCTTGACCCCGCACCAGAGCAGCGCGTACAGTTTTCGGATAGGGGTGTGGGAATCATGTCGAGCGAAGTCGGCAAGTATCTGAAGTTCGGCGGGGTCACGGTCGTGATTCTGCTTTCGCTGGGTTATCTCGCCTACACCGGCGTCCAGGACAGCAAGAGTTACTACGTAACCATAAAAGAACTTCACACCATGGGCGACGGCGCCTATACCAAACGCCTGCGTGTGGCCGGAAATGTGGTGCCGGGATCGATTAAGCGTTCGGGAACTCGGGTCGAGTTCCTGCTGAAAGAACAGGATTTGACGCTGCCCGTTTCCTACACCGGCACCGAGGCTCCGCCCGACACCTTCAAAGACGATTCGCAAGCACTCGCGGACGGCAGCTTCGGTCGCGATGGAGTCTTTCACGCGAAGCAGTTGCAAGCCAAGTGCGCTTCGAAATACGCGCCCCAGCCCGGCCAACCCGGAGTGACTCCAGCCAGCGAACCCGGCAAGAGCATGACGCAGGTCCAGAGCCCGAGTTCCAGTGGGATGGCGAACTGATTCTCAACCCGGTGACTGAAACCGCGCCCGTCATCAGCGTCTCCAATCTGATCAAGCAATTTGGCCGATTCGCCGCCCTGCGCGGCGTGACCGCCGATTTTTCCGGCGGCAGGCTTTACGCCATCCTCGGCGACAACGGCGCCGGAAAGACCACGCTGCTGCGAACTCTGGCGGGCCTGAACCATCCCACGCGCGGCGAATTCACGGTCCTCGGCCAGAAGAAATTCCAGGACATCTGCCATCAGGTGGGCTACATGGCGCATCCGTCGCTTCTCTACGACGAGATGAGCGGACTCGAGAACCTGACTTATTTCGCGCGGCTCTACGGCATCTCTGACGACTCGCGCTGCGCCGATGTGATTCGCTCTGTCGGCCTCGATCCTGAACTCGTGCGCCCGGTCGGACAATATTCTCAGGGCATGCGACAGCGGATGTCGCTGGCGCGGGCGCTCCTGCACGATCCCAAGATTCTGCTGCTCGACGAGCCGTTCTCCAACGTCGACATTCACTCGGCCACGGAAATGGTCCGCCTGCTGGCCCGCACTCGCGACCAGGGCAAGACCATCTTCGTGGTGACCCATCAACCCTCGCTGCTCGAAGGCGCGGCCGACGAGTTCGTCTGGATGCAGTCGGGCCAGATCATCGGACGCACGCGTGAACTGAAGCCGCCCGAGGGAGCGCACTGATGCCCGCGCCCACCGGCATCACCCGCGCCACGCTGCTCAAAGACCTCCGCCTGGAGTGGCGGTCGAAAGACGCCATCAACTCCATGCTGTTTTTTTCACTCCTGGTGGTGGTGGTGTTCAGTTTTTCGTTCGATCCCAACGCCGAGGAGTCCCGCCACATCGCCGGAGGCCTGATCTGGGTGGCGTTTCTGTTCGCCGCGGTCGTGGCGTTGAACCAGACCTGGGCGCGCGAAATCCGCAACCAGGTGCTCGACGCTTACCGCGTCTCGCCTGCTCCCGCCAATTCCCTGTTCGTGGCCAAGGCGCTGGGCAATTTCATCTTCGTCACTGTGCTCGAAGCGCTGATGACTCCGCTCTTCATCGCGTTTTACCAACTGCGAGCGCTCGGTCCGGCATGGCAATTGCTGGTAGTGGCTCTGTTGGGGACCTGGGCCCTGGTGGTGAACGGAACATTCTTCGCCGCGATGTCGTTGCGGACGCGCAGCCGCGAGATCATGCTCCCGCTGCTCCTGTTCCCGATCTCGATCCCGGCCATCCTCGCCATGGTGCAGGCGACCACTTCGATTCTGAACGGAGAAGGCGCGCGTTTCTGGATTGTGTTGCTCGTGACCTACGATCTGGTGTTTACTACGGTCTGTCTGTTGCTGTTTGAAACCGTGCTGAACGCGGAATGAAACGATTGAGGCATTGAATCATTGAGTGATTGGTTGCAAGGTCTTCAATGATTCAATACCTCAATGACTGAATGACTCAATGAATAAGGCCTTCCCCATCTTCGGCGTCCTGACCGCGATCCTGCTGAGCTATGCGCTTTACATGGCGCTGGTCGGAGCGCCCACCGAACAGACCATGGGCGACGTGCAGCGCATTTTTTACTACCACGTGCCTTCCGCCTGGACCGCGTTCATCCTGTTCACCATCAATTTCGTGGCCTCCATCGTGTACCTTGCCCGGCGCAACCCCAAGGCGGACATGGTCGCCCTGGTGAGTGCCGAAGTCGGCGTGGTTTTCTGCACCATCGTTCTGGTCACCGGCCCCATCTGGGCGCGTCCGGTTTGGGGCATCTGGTGGACCTGGGACATGCGCCTCACCTCGACCCTGGTGCTATGGCTCATCTACCTGAGCTACCTGATGCTGCGGCGCTATTCGGCCAGCGGGCAAACGCCCCTGCTGGCAGCCGCTCTGGCGGTTCTCGGCGCGCTGTGTGTGCCTTTTGTCTATTTCTCGATCTGGTTCTTCCGGACGCAGCACCCGCAGCCGGTCATGGGTGGCGGCGGGTCGATTGACTCCCGCATGCTGCACGTCCTTCTCATCAACTGGCTGGCGTTTTCCTGCTTTGCTTTTCTCGTCTGCTGGTCGCGCTATCGCCTGGAAAAGATCCAGCGCGACGTGGAAGAAGCCCAGGCCATGGAATCCCTGATGGAAGATCCCGGGAGTCGCCGATGAGCGGCAACGGATATCTTTTTGCCGCCTATGCCGCCGCCTGGATCATCCACATCGCCTACCTCTCCACGCTGGTGTCTCGCTATTCGAAATTGAAGCGGGAAATTGAAGATCTAAAAAAGAAGTAGGGTACGCGGCTTGCCGCGTCTGCCCAGAATATCCTCCGCTTTGACATCTTCGGATTGACAAGTGTTAAGCTACAGGCTACAGTTGAATTGTGCAAATCCGGAACTTCGCTCACAAGGGACTGAAGAAGCTCTATGCGGAGGACAGCGCAAAGGGCGTTCCGGCCGATGCAGCCGACAAGCTCCGCAAGATGTTCGCGTTTCTGGATGACATGGAGGACGCGGAGGAATTGCGTGCCCTGTCTGCGTAGAGGGTGCACACACTGACCGGCAACCGCCACGGAACGTGGAGCCTCAGCGTAACCCGCAACCGGCGTTTGACGTTCCGAATCGACATCGCGGCGGAGGACGAAATCTGCGACGTGAACCTGGAAGACTACCACTAGAGTAGTGAGGGGATACCATGCCCATGAAGAACCCGCCCCACCCTGGAGACTTCATCCGGACGGAAATCATTCAGCCTGCTGGCTTGTCGGTTACGGCAGCGGCTGCGGCGCTTCGAGTCTCCCGGCCCGCACTTTCAAGCCTCCTCAACGGCAAAGCCGATCTGTCCGGGGACATGGCGCTTCGCATGGAAAAAGCCTTCGGAGTAAAGATGGACACCCTCATGAGGATGCAGGCTTCCTACGACATAGCCCAAACCCGGAAGCGTGAGAAGCGGATTCAGGTCAGGCGAGTGCAGCCACTGATCGACATCCACGTCTGATGTCCCTCGAGATAGGCCTGCCTGGAAGCTCTTGTCGGAGGAAACCTGACAACTGAGGTCTTCGTAGCAACCAAAATTCCCTCGTCCGCTTCTCACTAAAGCGGTCCTAAAACTCCCAGCTCGGCTTGACAGCGTATCTCCCGGATGTAAAAGTAATTGTTTGCTTTAACCCCAGTTCTGGTGACAGGTACGCATCCGCTTCCTGAGGGCGTCAAGCCACTGCGGTGTTTGTGTGCCGATCTTCTTTTCACTCCATGAAATTGGGTAACCGGAGGAGCTTCGTGAATCGGAATTACCATGTTTCGGAGATAGGTTCAGTGACAGGTCGTCGGATGAAATCCGCTTTTGTGGCGCTCACGCTCATTGCCGTGATCGGCCCCGCGCTTTATCTAGCGTCCGCGGGGCGCCAGGCCACCGCCAGGCGTGCCTCGGCCTCCGCTCGCCCACCGGTTTTGTCGGTATCCCTCCCTCTATTCTTCGAGGTCAACCAGGGACAGACCGATTCCCGCGTCAAGTTCATGGCCCGCGGCCATGGCTACGGACTTTTCCTCACGGCGGACGAAGCGGTGCTGGAACTGCAGCGCTCAGCCGTCAGCCATCAGCCGTCAGCCAATAGCGTGATTCGCATGCGCCTTGCGGGAGCCAACACCGCTCCTCGTGTTTCCGGCGCCCAACTTCTCCCCGGCAAGAGCAATTACTTCATCGGCAACGATCCCAAAAAGTGGCGCCACAATGTGCCGCAGTTCGCGCGGGTCGAATACTCGAATGTCTACCCCGGGGTGGACCTGGCCTACTACGGGCGCCAGGGACAGCTCGAATACGACTTCCGCGTCGCTCCCGGCGCCGATCCCGGCCGCATTGCGATGGATTTTGAAGGCGCTGCCGCCCACCTCGATTCGGGCGATCTCGTGCTCTCCACCGGCCAGGGCGATATCCGCTTCCACGCGCCGAGTGTGTATCAGGCCAATGGCAACCTGCAGCAATCCGTTGACGGACGCTTTCACCAACTCGCCGGCAACCGTATCGGATTTGAAGTCGGCCCCTACGACCACAGCCGCGAACTCGTTATTGACCCGGTCCTCAGCTATTCGACGTACCTGGGCGGAACTGGTGTTGAGCGCCTGACGCACGTCGCAGCAGACTCCGGCTTGAACATGTATGTCGCGGGCTCCACCACTTCGGCGGACTTCCCCGGGGTCTCTGGCACTTTCCAGACCAGCAACCATGGGACGGATGACATTTTCATTGCGAAGATCGACGCGACGGGTTCAACGCTGGTCTACGCCACGTATTTGGGCGGCTCGCAGACTGAGCTTCTGGCGGGAGTTGCGGTTGATTCGGGCACCGGAGACGTGTACGTGGCGGGAACTACCTTTTCAAACGACTTCCCGACCAGCACCAATGCCTTCCAGACTTCACCTCCGGTTACGGGAACCCATGGATTCTTGAGCAGGCTGGATGCGAACGCCATCAACCTGCTTTATTCCACTTACCTGGCGGGCACCAATGCGGCAGCGAATGCGGTCGACCAGGTCACCGGGTTGGCAATCGACGGGCGCAACAACGCCTTTGTCACCGGAAACACGACCTCCACGGACGCGGCTACCGGCTTCCCCGCAACCACCACCGGATATCAAACGACTTCGCTGGCCACCACCCAGTTTTTTGCCAGCAAGATCAATACAGCCGGCACCGGCGCGACCAGCATGCTGTATTCGACGTACTTCGGCGGCCAGAATCCCGCCGGAGCGACCGCCACGGACGGTGGGATTGCGATCGACGCCAGCGGCAACATGTACATCACCGGCACCACGAATTTCATTTTTGATCCGACTGCCGTCACCAACGATCCGAGAACCAATTTCCCGATCCTGAATGCGCAGCAGGCGTGCCTTAATGAGCCGCCGTCGGTCACGGCGTGCAACATCGCTCTGACCGGCGCCACCGACGCGTTCGTGGCGAAGATCAACCCCAACCGGCCCAATGGCGCCGGGTTGCTGTACTCGACGTATCTGGGCGGCAGTGATAACGACACCGGACTCGCTATTGCCGTGGACAACGCCAACGATGCCTACGTCACGGGCGAAACTTTCTCGTCCGATTGGAGTGTCCACGTCAATAACAACCTCGGGGGCGGAGACGCGTTCATCGCGAAGATCACCAATCCAACCGGGACCAACACGATCTTCCCGCTGACCTTCTTTACGTTCATCGGAGGCACCGGTGAAGACATCGGCCGCGCCATCGCGGCAGATTCCGTTCAAGCGGCCCACGTCACCGGGTCGACCAGTTCCGGCGACCTGGTGACCACGAATCCTTTCCAGGGATATGGCGGAACGAACGATGCATTCGCCGCCCTGATCCCGACCAGCGGAGCGGCTGGCAAATATGTCACCTTCCTGGGCGGGAGCGCGTTCGATCAAGGGACCGGGATTGCGCTCGACCCCAATCGGGATAGCAGCCCGACCTTCATTGCGGGTGAAACACAATCGTCGTCGGATTTTCCCAAGGTCAATGCACTTCAGGCGAACCAGCGAGGCACGCAGGACGCGTTTGTGAGCGTGATCGGCAGCAGCAGCACTTTCGTCTACGCTGCCAATTCGCCCACCGCCAGCCCCAGCCCGGCAAGCGTAGGGAACCCGGTCACATTCACCTTCATCTTCACCAACACCGGACCCGATCCGGCCAGCAACGTAGTCTTCAACGGTTCGTACCCAGCCTCGGGCGTGACTTTCACTTCCGCCAGCGCTTCGCCGGGCGGCACCTGTCAAAATCCCGCGAGCGGCAAGGTGACGTGCGCGATTGGAGCGGTTCCGGCCAGTTCCAATGCCACCGTCACCGTCGTCCTGACTCCCACGGTCGGAACGACTTCTCTCTCGGTCGCCCCAACCTTGAGCGCGAACGGCGGCGCATTCGTTCCGTTCGCTTCCGCGACCGTGGCGGTCAACGACTTCAGCATCAGGAACCCGCCGCCGTCGCCGGCGTCAGTTACCATTACGGCGGGTCAGAGCACCAGCTTCGTGGTCACGCTCACCCCGGTCGGGGCGTACACCAGCACCATTTCCATGAGTAACAGCACGCTGCCGACGGCCAGCTCCGGAACGTTCACCAGCCCCACCATCACACTCAACGGGAGCGCTTCCCAGACCACGACCCTGAACATCGCGACCACGGCGCGTCCGGTGGTCACTGGGAGCCTGTTCCACGATGGGCCGATCTATGCTACCTGGCTGCCGGTCGGAGGATTGAGCTTGGTCGGCCTCGGTGTCGGCGCCGGCATCCGCCGCCGCCGCTGGCTGGCGGGAGCCTTGCTTGGACTGGTGGCGGGCATCATCCTGCTGCAACCGGCGTGCGGAAGCAGCAACAGCACAACGACGACTACCGGGGGTACGCCCGCGGGTACCTACACCATCACCATCACGGGTTCCTCGGGATCGGTTTCGCACAATGCCCCGGTCACACTGATCGTCCAGTAGATAACGATCGTGCAGTAAATAGATTGGTTTCCCCACAAAAAGCCTCCGGTCTCCGGAGGCTTTTTTGCGTATTTATTTCGGACAATGCCCGGTTTGCTGCCCCCCATTCCCCTTCGTAATGCCCAATTACCGAAGAGCCTTTGCCTTCCCCCCTCCGGTGCCCCAACATCGGCTGTAGTGACGTTTTCCTCCCCTGGCGCAGCCCCGCGCAGTCGCCCATGCCAGCCCGGTCCCGCGATCGGGAATGAGAAAGGGGAAATCACGATGTACACCGCAAACAAGAAAATATTTCTGGCTGCCGTCCTCTGCGCGCTGGCCGTGCCCGCTCTACCCCAGAACACCGCTCGGAACAACGACCCGGGCAGCGCCGTTGTGGCGCCGGGCCCACGTCAGACTGAGGGCGAGGCCGCCAACCTGGAAAAGAAGGAGACCGGCGTGGATACGGAAGCGCTACCAGTGCGCCACGACCATGCTGGCAAGCGCCCCGCAGCCAGCGCGCACAATCCCCGCCTCGCCGCTACTCATTCGATTCATCCGAAGGCCGCCGTCGTTCAGCGAGCCGCCACCCCGCAGCACGGCACTGCCAAACTCCAGACCAGTCAACTGACCTCGGGCCGATCCGCCAAACTCCAGACCAGGCAGACGACGCTCCATCGCGCAGTCGACCCGGACCGCGAGGAAGACGGCGGGCAGCTCTCAGCGGGAGAAGAAACCAAAGTCAACCACCAGCAGAACAAGCCCTCGAACGAAATCCATCAGAAGAAGCACAACGCCCGCATGTTCTAGCGTGTCCGCGTAGGGCGGGCACTCCAGTCCGCCGCGCTGCCAGGATTGCAAACCAGAGTCCCTCCGCGCCCTTACCGCCACACTCTGCGTCCTCTGCGGTCAAGAGCTCTTAACCGCCGAGCACGCTGAGAAAACGCGGGGAACGCAGAGAATCTGTCCCCCTGCGTAACTCATTCCACCCACGGCAAATCCAGTTCTTGACACATATCGCATATTGGAATATTGTAATTGCGATCTGGAATATGACGCTGGCCGAAAAAATCCGCTACCTGCGCGAGGTGGAAGGCTCCTTGCGCGGCATGAACCGCCCCATGACCCAGCAGGAATTAATGAAGGCGATTCGCGCGGAGACGGGCAAGTCGATCAGCCAGTCGTATCTTTCGCAGATCGAAGGCGGCAAGCGGCCGCATATGACGCAATCCACGCGCACGCTGTTGGCGAAGTTTTTCAAGGTGCACCCCGGCTTCCTGGTCGATGACCCCGAGGGCTACCACACGGAACTCGTCTCCGACCTGCGCACCACCGAGGGCCAGCTCGATGTATGGCTGCTGCAAGGCTCGGAGCGCTTCGCCTGCGATCACGAGGTCAGCGAAGTTCTGATCAAGCTGGCGCGGGAGAAAGACACCCGGCGCTGCGTGCTGCTGCTGGGCGAGATCCTGAACACGCCGGGCTTGGCAGACCGGTTGTTCGAAGCGTTGCGCCCGGAAACCGCGCCACTCCATGGGCGTGAAGGGAGGCGGCTATGACCTGGTCGGATTTCTACCTGATCTGTTTCGCCATTGGCTTTCTGTTGAGCTTCATCTCGTTCCTCTCCGGAGGTCTGCGCTGGCACTTGCACATCCCGCACACCCTGCACTTCGGAGGCGGCCATCTGCCCGTCGGCCACGCGCCGGTCGGACACGCAACTGGCGCTGCCCCAGGACAGACGTCCGGAACACCCGGAGCGCAAGGCCTGCACGTCGCGCAAGTTTCGCCCTTCAACTTCATCACGCTGACTGCGTTTCTCGCCTGGTTCGGAGGGACCGGCTACCTGATCACGCGCTTCTCCGGGATATGGCTTCTGCTCGGCCTGTTGATCGCCGTCGCTGCCGGACTGGCGGGCGCGACCGTGGTCTTTCTGTTTCTCACCCGCGTGCTGATGTCGCGCGAGGAGACGATGGATCCCGCCGACTACGAAATGGTCGGCGTGCTGGGCAGGCTTTCCAACCCGATTCGCGAAGGCGGCACCGGCGAAATCATTTACTCGCAGGCCGGCACGCGCCGCACCTGCGGAGCCCGCAGCGAGAATGGCGGCGCGCTCGAGAAGGGCGCTGAAGTGGTGGTCACGCGCTATGAGAAGGGCATCGCCTACGTCCAGCGATGGGAGGAGATGGCAAACGAGTAGCGGGCGCGTTGGAGTGACACTCAGTCGTTTGGGGTTGAATATGAACGATGCATTGCAAGGCGACGTGTTCGCGGAAGAGACGCATTCCGGCCGGGCGTGGACTCTGCTCATCCTTCCGGCACTGTTTGGGCCGGTGATCGCGCTGGCGCTCACTCCAACCGCAGCCGTCCGCTGGCCCGCGATCCTGGTATGCGTAATCGGCCTGGGCGTTTTGGCGATGACCTGGAGCGGCTTTCAGTACCGCTTCCTGCGGCACGGGGTTGAGATTCGGATGCTTGGGTTCCGCCTGCGCACGATTCCGAAACAGTCGATCGTGAGTTATTCGATCGAGCCGTGGACTTTGCTTCGCGGGTATGGCATTCGCGGCATCGGAAAGACACGCGCCTACGTCTGGTGTAACCAGGTCGTGCACATCAGGACTTCGGACGGCGAAATTTTTCTGGGGCACAACGATCCGCAAAGAATCGTGCGCGATCTGGACCAGGTCATGAGCCGCTAAAGCTAGTTTCAAGCACGACTTTAGCAAGGGCACGGCTCCGGCCCGCTAGAAGCCAGGAGCTTAGTAGCTAGAAGCAATTTCAGGAGGCGATATGTTCGGCATAGCAACGGAAATCTGGGTCATCGTAGGGCTCATGGTCATGGCCATTCTGTTCCTGACCAGCATGTTGGCCCGCTTATACCGCAAAGCAGGCCCGCATGAAGCGCTCATCGTCTACGGGTTCGGCGGCACCCGCGTGGTGAAAGGGCACGGCACCATCGTCTTTCCGATGGTCCAAGTCTGTCGTGGCCTTTCGCTGGAGTTGATGTCTTTCGACGTGGCGCCGCAACAGGACTTGTACACCAAACAGGGTGTGGCGGTGACAGTCGAGGCGGTCGCGCAGATCAAGGTCAAGTCGGATGTTGAATCCATCCTGACCGCCGCCGAGCAATTCCTCACCAAGACCGACCAGGAGCGTGAAGGCCTGATCCGGCTGGTGATGGAAGGCCACCTGCGCGGCATTATTGGCCAACTCACAGTCGAAGAGATTGTGAAGCAGCCGGAGATGGTGGGCGATCGCATGCGCGCCACCTGCGCCGACGACATGAACAAGATGGGCCTGGAGGTTATCTCGTTCACCATCAAGGAAGTCCGCGACAAGAACGAGTACATCACCAACATGGGCAAGCCCGATGTGGCGCGCATCAAGCGCGACGCCGATGTAGCCTCGGCCGAAGCCGATCGCGACACGGCAATCAGGCGCGCCCTTGCGACTCGGGAATCCGCTGTAGCCAAGGCGCAAGCCGACCAGGAACGGGTTCTGGCGGAGACGCTCTCACAGGCAAAACAGGCGGAAGCGCAGCGCGATCTCGAAATCAAGAAAGCGCAATATCAGGAACTCACTAAACGGCAGCAGGCGCAGGCCGACAAGGCGTACGACATTCAAACCAACATCATGCAGCAGCAGGTCGTCGCCGAGCAGGTGAAGGTCCTGCAAATCGAGAAAGAGCAGCAGGTCAAGGTGCAGGAAGCAGAAATCAACCGCCGCGAGAAAGAGCTGATCGCAACCGTGTTGAAGGGCGCCGAGATCGACCGCCAACGCATCGAAACGCTGGCTGCCGCCGAAAAGCAACGGCTCATCGCCGAAGCCGAAGGCCACGCATCGGCGATTCGCGCGCAAGGCGAGGCCGAAGCCGAGATCATCTTCAAGAAGGGTGAAGCGGAAGCGAAGGCAATGAACGTCAAAGCCGAGGCCTACCAGGAGTACAACCAGGCCGCGGTCATCGACAAACTCTTTGCCAGCATGCCGGAAATCGTCCGCGCGCTGGCGAGTCCGCTGGCGAACGTGGACAAGATCACCATCGTCTCCACCGGCAACGGCGATACCGCCGGGATGAACAAGATCACCGGCGACATCACCAAGATGGCGGCCCAGGTCCCGGCATTGTTCGAAACGCTGTCGGGCATGCCCCTGACCGAACTGCTCGGCAAGGTCCGCCAGATCGGCGACAAGACGGTCAAGACGGACGGGCCGGACGGTAAGGGTGCAGCTAAGTGAGGCGAGTTCCGGGTATAGAGGCGCGGCTTGCCGCATCTCTGCTTGTGTAGGGACGGGCGCCCTCGCCCGTCCATGCCGAGCGAAGCTCGGCTGGGTTACCACTGAGGATGGAGGAGGAATCCGTGCAGGAAGAAGTTCACAAAGCAAGATCGCTGGGCCTGTCGGTCGCCCTGGGAGCCGCGATGGGAGCGGCGATGGGCGCCGCGACCGGCCACATGGGCATCTGGGTAGCCGGCGGCATCGCGCTGTACATCGCAATCACGGTAGTCGGCGGAGCCTGGAAGCGAGATCACAACTGAAGCTGCGAGCTAGTGCCGAGTCGTGGGTTGACAGGAAACATGGACGGTCACCGCATGACGAGAAACGAGCAACCAGCGACTAGAAACTACCAGAGGTGATTTATGGCATTACTCGAACGCGTTTCCACATTGGTCCGGGCAAACCTCAACGACTTGGTCGACAAGGCCGAGGATCCGGAAAAAATGATCAAGCAGGTAATCCTCGACATGCAGAACCAGCTTCTGCAAGTCAAGACCCAGGTCGCCATCGCCATCGCCGATGAGCACCTGCTGGAAAAGAAAAAACAGGAGAACGAGGACAAAGTGCCGGAATGGATGCGCAAGGCCGAACTCGCCGTCGACAAGAAGCAGGACGACCTGGCCCGCGCTGCCCTGCTCCGCGTGGAAAGCTATCGCGAGCTGAGCGGGAACTTCAATCAACAGGTCGAAGACCAGAAAGCCCAGGTCGAGAACCTGAAGTCAGCGCTGCGCAAGCTCGAACAGAAACTGGCCGAAGCCAACGCCAAGGCCGATCTTCTGATCGCGCAGCATCGCCGAGCGCGGGCCGCCAGCAAGGCGTCCGACGCGCAGTCCGGCATGGCTGCAAACACAAAGTCCGCCACCTTCGATCGTATGAAGCGCAAAGTCGCCCGCGAAGAGGCTGTCGGCCAAGCCAAGGCCGAAATCCTCGCCGACGACGTCGAAGACCGCCTGGCAGCGCTCGAAAAAGAAGACCGCATCGAGCAGTTGCTGGTCGAGTTGAAGACGAAGCGGGGCGCGTAGCAGGTGGGGCGGCGCCACTGCTCACGTAGGGACGGACGCCCTCGTCCGTCCAGCCGGGCAAAGCCCGGCAGTTGTAGCGCCGGTGCCCCGCCGGCAACGATGGAGCGACGGGCGTCCTCGCCCGTCCAGATTTACACCCTGCTCGTTGGGGACATGAAGGAGCATTCCGAATGATCGCGAGAATCCCACAATCATCGTCGAAACCGACGTCCGCCCTGCTGTTCCTCGTCTTGCTGATCGGTGTTTCCGTTGTCGCCCAGACCCAGCAGAAGCCCGAGCAACTAGCCCAGCAATCTTCCGAATCGTGGCTGGCACTGGTCGACGCCGGCAAGTACGCCGACAGCTGGCAGGAAGCCTCCCAACTGTTCAAGAACGCCGTCACCAAAGAGCAATGGCAGAGCGCGGTAGGAGCAGCCCGGACTCCCCTGGGCAAAATGCTGTCGCGCAAACTCAAGAGCGCCAAGTACACCACAACGCTCCCGGGAGCTCCGGATGGCGAGTATGTCGTGATCCAGTTCGACAGCAGCTTCGAACACAAGCAGTCAGCGGTGGAGACGATCACTCCGATGTTGGACAAGGATGGCAAGTGGCGGGTGTCGGGGTACTTCATCAAGTGAAATGCTGAGGGACAAAGAGACTCTCTATCACATGTCACCCTGAGCGGAGTGACTGGTTCGCGCAGCGAAGCAGTCACGGAGTCGAAGGGCCCCTACCCGACAGGAATTCCAAGGCGGTCAGAAGGCGTTCTCCAACTGCCTCCCGGGCTACGGTGAAAACTCCTTTGAGGCAAACTGGAAGGTCACTCAGGGGTTAGGGGTCCTTCGACTGCGTGTGAATTCCGCTTCGCGGAATTCACACTTCGCTCAGGATGACAAGATGCAGAAAGCGCAAGGTAAAATCGGACTGAGCGCAGATGGGCTCTTATGAAGAAGATCTTCCATTTCGACTCTCCCGCCGACCAATACGTGGCCGACGCCGCCGTGCTCTGCTGCTTCGATTACCGCATCAGCACAGCCGTGCGGAAGTTCCTAAGGAAGCAGGCGATCGAGCGTGTCGACATGATCGTCGTTGCTGGCGGCGCCAAGACACTCGCCTCCCCGCGCAACGACTTCGAGCAGGACTTTATCCTTGAACAGGTCCGCATGTCGATTCGCCTGCACCAGACCAAACGCGTGCTGGTGATGAGCCATTCCGACTGCGCCACCTACGGCGGCCTCGCCCACTTCAAGGGAGACCGGGCCGCCGAGGCCGAGCACCATCGCGCGGAGCTGCTCCGCGCCGGCGAGTTGCTGACCACCAACTTTCCTGGCATTTCTGTCGAGCCGTATTTCGTGAAGTTCGATGGCATCTGGCAAGTAAAAGACGCGGACCACCTGAAGTCGGCATCGCAAATGGGATCGGCTCGCGTCATCGCGTAACTTGCCGAGCTATTGCGGATGCACGGTGCGGTAGGTCGCCAGGCACTTGCGCGCAGTTTCAATCTCCGAAACCCGGCTCCCCTCCTGCTCGATGAGGTAGTACTCCAGCCCGCCAACTGATTCGGCCGCTTCGAAAATCTTCTTCCAGTCGGCGACGCCTTCTCCGAACAATACTTGGGAGCCCTTGGCGGGATCCGGCGACCAGTCTTTGCAGTGGATCGACCGGATCCGGCGTGGATTCGCGCGAATCCACGCCACCGGGTCCGACCCCGCTTCCAGACACGTGCCTACATCAAGCTGCAGCATCACTGAGGCCTTTGTGTTCTTCGCGATTATCTCGATGGGACGCTGGGTGTGAATTCCGCCTGATGGTTGTGATATCCCGCCTTCAGTCCGGCAGGTTCGAGCGAAGCGGCGGTTGAATTCAGGAGATCCGCGACAGATCTCCAACCGTCCAGATTGTCCTTCTCATCCGCGTTGGCCAACACCACATACTTGCTTCCGAGAATCAGATTTCTATCGTGGACGCGCGCGATATTTTCGGGACTCAAATACCTACTCTCGTTGTGGGTGGAAAAACAGCGAATCCCGAGATCATCCAACAGCTTCCTCATCTGCCTGGTTTGAGTCTCAGTCCAATCGAAGTACGGAGCAAAGAACTCCAGGCCCTGATATCCCATTTGCGCCACGGCCCGCACCGCGGCCTCGGGATCTTTCTTCAATTCCTCGCGGAGGGAATACATTTCGAGTCCCACTGGAATGGATGTGTAGGCCCGCGTCGAAAGCGCCCCGGGAAGGGTGGCGGACAAAGCAAGAAAGTGACGACGCGTTAAAGGCATGCGGAATCCTACCCGAGCGCTCGAATCAGAGATGACAAAAATCGCTACGCGCTCGCCTTATCCAACAATGGCAGCGGCTTCTCTTCACTTGGCGTGGTGTCTAGCTCCAACTGCTCCTGCCCGCTGAGCACCGACACCTTCCCACGATAAGTCTTCAGGTGCCGCTGCGCAGTCTCGAAGGCTTCCTGCGCTTTGTTCAGGTTCTTGCCGACGTTCTCGAACTGGTTCTGGAAGAAGTCGAACGATTTCTGCGCCTTCGCCAGTTCCAGGCGGCTCTTTTCGAAGCGGCTGGCCACCTCATACCACTTGTGGACCAGCGAAATTGTATGCAGCGTCATCAGCAGCGTGTTGGGCGAGACGGGAAAGACGTGCTGCTGGTTCATCCAGTCGCCCAGTTCGCGGTTGCGAATCACTTCCATGTAGAGCGTCTCACTCGGCAGGTACATCAGCGCGATGTCGGTGGTGCCGTTTTCCGGCTGGATGTATTGCTGAATGCGCTTGGCTTCGGCCTTCATCACGCGCACCAGTGCGATACGCGCCTCGGCGATTTCGGCTTGGTCATTGCTTTCGAACAGCGCGATCACCTGCTCGCGCGGAAACTTGGCATCGATCGGCAGTTTGCGATCGGGGAAATAAATGACGGCGTCGGCGCGCCCGCTACCTTCTCCCGGCTGCGTTTGCAGCGCGAACATGTGGGCGGGCAGGAAGTCGGCCAGCAACCGCTCCAGGCTGGCTTCGCCAAACTGTCCGCGCAGGTGCGGCAACTTCAGCAGATTGTTCAGATCGTTGATGGAGTGCCCGAGCGCCCCCACTTCCCTGAGTTGTTCTTCCGCAGCCTTGAGGTGCTGTTGTACTTTCTCGAACTGCGCGAAACCTTCCTTGATGTTCTGGTCCAGTTTGAGCTGCACCTGATCGGTGATGGCCATGAGCTTCGCGTCCACCCGATCGCGGATTGAGTCCAGGCTCTGGGCGGTTTGCTGATTCAAACTTTGAAAATCGGCCTTAAGTTGCTGGGTGGTGAGCAGCAGAGAGCCGGTCAACTCGCTCCGGCCGTCCGCCAGGCTACGGTTCTGCTCTTCCCTGCCCGAAGCGAGTTGCTGCTCCATGGAGCCGCGAATCTCTGAAAACCCTTGCTGGATGCGGTCTGTGACTTGCTGCCGCAGGTCCCCTTTAGTCTGCTCCAGGCGACTGGCCATATCGACAGTAGCGGCACTGAACTTCTGGGTAAGGGATTGGTCGAGGTTTGCCACCAGTCCCGCAACTTCCGCCTTTACATCCACTTGCGCGGAGGCCGAAAAACGGCGCAGCAACACCACTGAAAACCCAAGCAGGACCAGGGTTCCGGCGAGTACGGCGGCGAGAAGTAATGTCTCCATCGTAATTAGCTGAGTTGAATTCTAGAGGCTAGGTTCGGAGATGGAAAGCAGAACTTTGCCGTTCTGGCGCGACCAACACCGGAAACGACGAAATGCACTGGGCCCTGATTCTCTCATTCGCGATGCTGGCTGGAGATCCGGCGCAGCCCGCCAAAAAGCCGGCTCTGAAATCGGCAGCAGTTCACAGTACGCAGCCCACCCCCCAACTGCTGAAGACAGCCCTCCCGCAAAATTCAGAAGACCCGGCGGCGGAGAACCAGATTCTGGAGCTGGCGAATCAGAGCCGGCAGCAAGCCGGCCTTTCGCCCCTGCGCATGGACGAAAGCCTGAGCGCGGCGGCCCGCGAGCATGCCCAACTCATGGTCGAAAGCGAGCAACTGGCCCATCAATTTGCCGGCGAGCCCGCTCTGCTCCAGCGAATCGCGCAGACCAGCACGCTACGCCTGGATCGCGCGGGCGAGAACGTAGCCTACAACTCGTCGGCCGAGCGGGCGCAAAATGCTCTCATGCTTTCGCCCCCGCACCGCCAGAACTTGCTCGACCCGGGCTTTAATATTGCCGGTATCGCCGCATTGTGGAGTAACGGACGCCTGTACGTCGTGCAAGACTTCGGCCGCGAGGTGCCCACCTATTCCTCGCAGCAGACGGGCGAGTTGGTGGGTCAGGCGATCAACAGCGTCCGCCAGCGGTCGGGCCTTCCGCAACTCGCACAGATCGCCCCTCAGAACCTGGACAGCACGGTTTGCGAACTGGCGCGGGAAGGTCGTGTGACGGCGCGAGCCCTCGGCGGATCGGCAGGCAGCCGCGGAGTGGTCACGTACTCGCAGAGCCGTCCCGAGATACTCCCGCAAGGCGCATTGCGACTGCTGGAGGACCGCGAGGCGAGCCAGTTTGCGGTGGGAACCTGCTATGCCCGCAACGCTACGAACCCCGGGGGGATGTACTGGGTGGCAATTCTTCTCTACTAATCTGGTTTACCAGTCAGGCGGGAATCCGCTCCTGGTCGCAGTGTGTGCGCGGGCCTGAAATGGGAGCGCGGGATTTTTCCAGGTTCGACTTGATGTACTCTTCGCCGGCCAGCATCATGTGCTTCCACATGTCGTAGGCGCGGCCTTCCTGATTCAGAAAAGCGACGGCCTCTTCCGGGCTGAGCGACCGCCCCATCTCCCGGGCGAACTGGGTCAGATGAGCCAACGTGATTTCCGCAACTACCCGTTCCCGCTTCTTCATCTCTGTCATTGGTTTCCCGATTCCCCACGAATCTGGGTACTAGTAGTACGGCTCCGCCCGCGGTGCGGGCTGTGTCCAATATCACGGGAGATTGTGATTCAGGTCACTGGGGTACGGGACTTGCGTCCTTCTTTCCCGCGGTTTTGCGACGAGCCCTGCGGAATCCAAACGCGGACAGGAGTGTCCGCGCCACAGGATGGGTCTGTGCTAACCTGCGGAGATCTGGCCCGCCTGTTATGGAAAATCCTTCGCAGATCCGCATTGGGACGGCTGGCTGGTCCTACAAAGACTGGGACGGCGTTCTTTACCCGCCGGAAGTGTCGCGGAAGAAAATTCATCCAGTCGAGTTCCTGGCGCGATTTTTCGACGTCATTGAGATCAACACCTCGTTTTATGGACACATCCGGCCGGAACTGGGCCGCCTGTGGTGCCGCAAGGCCGCGGCGGTCAATCCGAATTTTGTTTTCACCGCGAAGTTGCACCGCTCGTTCACGCATTCACCGCTCGCCGTGATGGAGCCCACTTCGGCAGCCAGCATCCGGCAGAACGATGAGGATGAGAAACTGGCACGCGAAGGGCTGGAATCGCTCGCCTCGGAAGGCAAGCTGGGCGCGTTGCTGATCCAGTTCCCGGTTTCGTTCAAGAACACCAGCCTGAACCGCGAGTACCTGGAGCAACTGCTGCGGCAGTTTATCGAATATCCGCGGGTGGTCGAGGTACGACACGAGAGCTGGGACAATCCGGAAACGATTGCCGAATTCATGCGCCAGAACGTCGGCTTCTGCAACATCGATCAGCCTCTGCTGGGGCGCTCGCTGGCTCCGACGGAACATGTCACCTCGGGTGTTGGATACGTGCGACTGCATGGCCGCAACTACGATCAGTGGTTCGACAGCGACAACCGCGATGACCGCTACAACTATCTTTACAAGCCCGCTGAACTGGAAAAATGGAAAGCGAAAATCGAAATCATCGCTCACAAGGCCAAAACTACTTACGTGATCGCCAATAATCATTTCCAGGCAAAAGCGGCGGTGAACGCGCTGGAACTGAAGCACCTGCTGAGCGGGAAAAAGGTGGCGGCGCCGGAGACACTGGTCCGGCAATATCCGGAGCTGAGAAAGATTTCGGAGATCGAAGACTCGGCGGGAAACTACTCGCTGCTGGCGTGAGAGCTGGTAGTAGTACCGCTGTGCGCTGGGGGACCGATGCGCTCGGCCGGAACGATTCCCTCCCCTTCCAGCAAGGCGTAAAAGCGGTCCGCAGCCAGGTTCTTGATGGTGTCGACTTTGCCGGAAGGCCATCGGATCTCCACCGAGTCAACCTTCTCTGCCGCACCCAGCCCGAAATGCAGGCGGAAATCGCTCTGGGAGAGGTAGCTTCCGCCGCTGCGAACCTCGTCGGTCTGCGTCATTCCCCCGGCAACGACTTTCACTCGCGCGCCGATCGCCATGCGATTGCTTTTTGTGCCCGCCAGTTCAAGGCTCACCCAGTGGCGGCCCGGAACACCGCGGTTCCGCAGGACCATCGGCGAGCTCTCGAGATCCTCAACCACTACGTCCATGTTGCCGTCGTTGAACAGATCTCCGACCGCCAGACCGCGCGACACGCGCTTTTCTTCCAGAGCGGTTCCGGCGAGGCTACTGGCATCGCAGAAGTTGCCATCTTTCTGGTTCAAGTGGAGCAACTTGGGTTGCCGGTAGCCGCCGCCGGCAGGCACTCCCTCCATCTGCGGATAGACGTGCCCGCTCACTGCCACCAGGTCCAGCCAACCGTCGTTGTCCAGATCCACGAAGGCATCGCCCCACTTCACGAGGGGGAAGGAGGGCAGCGCCACGCCCGACGAATACGAGACATCGGTAAACATCCAGTTCCCGTCGTTGCGATACAGGTCGCTATAGTCATCCCCGAAATTTGTCACGTAGATGGAAGGACGTCCATTGTGCAGGTAGTCGCCCAGGGCAACGCCCATGGAGGCCTGCTCAGAACCCGTCTCGCTCAACGCGGCGCCGGATTCGAGGCCCATCTCGGTGAACTTGCCCTTGCCGTCGTTGCGGTAAAGAAAGTTAGGCAGCGTGTCGTTGGCCACATAGATGTCAGGCCAGCCAGTATTGTTGAAGTCGGCCCACACGACCCCGAGTCCGTAGTAGCCGTGCGGGTCGTCCACGCCGGCGGCCTTGGAGACGTCGGTGAACGTGCCATCGCCATTGTTGTGGAACAGCGAATCCCCGGCGCCCTTCAAGCCGCGCGGTCCGCAGTAAACGTCGATGCCACGGTATTTGCAGAGTGACTTGCCGCCAAACGGGGGCAGATGGTCGAGCTGAAAGTCGACATAGTTGGCCACCATCAGGTCGACGAATCCGTCGCGATCGTAGTCTCCGAAGGCGGCACCGGCGGACATGCGGCCTTCCGCGACGCCGGCCTTCGCTGTGACATCAGTGAACGTGCCGTCGCCGTTGTTTCGCAACAGCACATTCCCACCGAGGCACGTGAGGAAAAGATCGGGCCAGCCGTCGTTGTTGTAATCGGTGGCGGCGCCACCCATGGCGAAGCAAGGCGTCGCCAGGCCCGACTTGCCGGTGACGTCGGTAAATGTGCCGTCGTGGTTGTTATGGTAGAGCGCTCCGCGAGCTGATTCCTTGCGCAGGGCCATCTCGATGGTGGGCGCGTTCGTGAAATAAATATCCAGCCAGCCGTCGCGATCGTAATCGAACAGAATGACGCCGCCGCTCATCGACTCGACAATGTATGTGCTCAGAGGATTGGCGGTATGGCGGAAACGGATGCCTGTCTTCTCCGTGACATCCTCGAGCTGTGGCACCGGACGCCCGGTGCATTGAACCCTTTTGGCGTTCGGAGGCGGCGGAGGCGCGGCCGGATGCTGCTCCTGACTTAAAGCCATTGGCGCAAGCAGCACCGCTGTGCCGACGAGCAGCGCGCGAATACAAAGTAATGGCTGCGAATTCAATGTGTCTCCGTTGTGCTCAAGTTCACGGCTTCTTGTCTTCTTTCTGTTGCGGGACTTGCTCGCGGACAGTAGTCCCCAGTTCGCGCAGAACCGCGCGAGCCGCATCATCACCTGGGGCAAGTGCGAGCGCCTTTCGCAATGCCCGGATTGCTTCCTGCTGGTTCCCCGCGCGGTAGGCCGCGAACCCGAGATTGCGCATCAGGTTGGGAACCTTGGGATCCCATCCCTCCGCCTCCTGGTAGTGTCCGAGAGCTGCGGCATACTGCTCCAGCATTGCTTCGGCCGTGGCCAGATCATTGAAGGCGCCGCCCAGAATAGAGCGCAAGTATTCTTCCTGGGCCGCTGCCTGTCTCTTCTGGTCCTGCGTCAGCTTGGCGTGCGACAGCGCGTTGCTGTCTAACGGCGTGGCCGCATCCTTGCCCGCCCCCTCCAGAGCGACCGGCGGGTCGTTTTGCGGGAGGCTTGGGACATCGGCGGAAGAAACTCCGGATCCACCCGAATCACCCATACCACTCCCGTCCTGGTTGTCGGCGATGATGTGCTGCTGAATCGCGCGCGCCTTCTGGAAGTACCGCTCCCCTTCCGCCGCTCTTCCGGAAGCGGTGAGGATCCGGCCCAGACTGGTGTAGGCCTTCCGGATATCGTTGTGAGCGTCAACGCCGTCGCGTTCGGCGAGTGCAATGGCCTTCCGGAAGAGCCGCTCCGCACGCTGATTTTCCTTGCCGCGGTAAGCGTTCAGTCCCAAGTACAGCCAGGATTCCGAGGAAGACGGATTCAATCTCGCCGCCTCCCCCAGATAGTGATCCGCCTCCTGCGACTGGTTCGAACTGAATGCCATATAGCCGAGGAGATAGCTCGCAAAAAAATTCCCAGGGTCGACTCGCAGTTGCTCGAGAAACTGGCGGCGGCCCTCCGGCGTGGGCGCCCATTCGTTCCGCATCAAGTAGGTCAGGCCGAGAAGGTAGTGGGCGTTCGGAGCCTTGGGGTTGAGTGAGAGCGCCCGCTGGAACTCCCGGATGGCGTCGTCGTGGATGCCGGCATTTCGATAAGCGACGCCGAACAGGAGACGCAGGCCGCTGCGATCACCGGACGCCACCGTCATCTGCTGGAAAATGGCCGCGGCCTTTTCCTTTTCCTTCAAGCGGAGTAAGCAACTGGCGAGACCGTAGCTGGTTTCGAGGTCAGGACGAATCTCGAGGGACTTCTGGAAAGACTCCACCGCGGCGCGGTAGTCCTTCTTCTTGATCTGCGCCTCGCCCTGAATGGTCCAGGTTTCGGCGTTGTGCGGATCAGCGGCAAGGGCCTGGCTGGTCTCCTTGAGCGATTCGTCGAACCGGCCGGCAAACAGGTTAGCAGCAGCGAGATCGACGTGCGCGTCAGCAACATCCTCGAACTCGAGCGACCGGCGGAAAAACCTGGCGGCCTCGGGATATGCGGCTTCAAAGAGGCGCAACTTTCCCATTTCGCGGAGGCCGAGGGCGACTAGCTTCGCGCTGGCGGCAGCGGCGGCGGGCAAGTCACCCGCCTCCTTCGCAGCGCGCGCGGCGGAAAATCGCTGCTCAAACTTGTCGAATGGCGACGCGGGTTTCTGTTGCGCGCCGGCCTGCAGGCACTCCACCAGAACGGCCAACAGGAAAAGGCACGCCAGGCGCGCGGATCGTGGCCGACGAATGGCGCAGGAAGACCGGGAAAGAGGAATGTGAATCAATGCCGAATATCCCAGGTTGGTACCTAAAAGTACACGCAGGGCGGTGAGCTGTTCAAGTCGCGGGAATGGAAGTCGAAGAGACGGAGAGAGCTTCCTAACGCATTGCACTCACTGGAATTCGTGTGTTAGCTTCGACTTGCAGAGGTTCGCTTGCGACACACGGTACCCGCTGGGATGGACCGCAAGGAAGCGGAAGTTTACCTGCGGCTCGATCCCAAGCGTCTTCCCAAGCATATCGCCATCATCATGGACGGAAACGGGCGTTGGGCCCGTCGCCGCCACATGCCGCGCGTGGCTGGACATCGCGCTGGAGTGGCCGCGGTGCGTTCCACCGTGGAGAACGCGGCGCGCATCGGGATCCAGGCGCTTACGCTTTACGCCTTCTCCGAAGAAAACTGGAAGAAACGGCCGAAGACAGAAGTCGCGTTCCTCATGCGGCTGCTGTGCCGCTACCTGAAGGCGGAGATCAAGACCCTCAACAACAACAACATTCGGCTGGAGTACATCGGGCGGAAACACGAGTTGCCGGAGTCGGTGCAGCGCGAGATGGAGTACGCGAGCGAGGCCACTCGCGGCAACTCCGGGATGGTGCTGACGCTGGCGCTCAACTACAGCGCGCGCAGCGAGATCGTGGATGCGTTCCACTCTCTGGCGGAAGCCGCTGCTCGCAACGGTGGACTCAGCCATTTCAAAGTCGACGAAGAAACGATCAGCGAGCACCTCTACACGCGCGGCCTGCCTGATCCCGACCTGGTGATTCGCACCAGCGGCGAGATGCGGCTGAGCAATTTCCTGTTGTGGCAACTGGCCTATGCCGAGATCTACGTGACTTCAACCCTGTGGCCCGATTTTCGCGGGGTTCAACTGCTGGAGGGCATCGAAGAGTACCAGCAGCGCGAGCGGCGGTACGGCGGCCTGGGACAGGACCACGCGCACAGCCACGAACCGGCGAAAGACCACGCACGCACCGAGGCGAAGCGTTGATCAAGCGCGTCTTTACGGCGGCCGTCCTGATACCTCTTGTTCTTCTGCTGGTGCTGAAGGCTCCCTTATACGGGATGGCGATTGTGGCCGGGGCAGTGGCTCTGCTGGCGATCGCCGAGTTTCTGAAGTTGACTACGCACTACGGAGTGCAGCCGCTTTGGCAGCCGACCTACGCGTACGTCGCGGTTTTTTTTGTTTTCGTAATTCTGGCTGCGGGCGGCCACACCCCCCTGGTCGAGACCACGGCCCTGATCTATGCCGTCGCGGTCTGCGCAGCCCTCGCGACGTTCTTTTTCTTGACGATCGCCATGCGCGGCACTGACCTGGCCCGCGGCTACCCCGCCGCCGCCGCTTCAACGTTTGCTGTTGCCTACATCGCGATTCCGGTGGCATTGCTGATCGGCATCCGGCAACTGTCGGCGGGCGCGATCTGGGTGATTTACACGCTGCTGGTGGTGTGGGCGGGGGACATCTTCGCTTACTTCGTGGGGAAATCGTTGGGCCGCCACCTGATGTCACCGCGGATCAGTCCCCACAAAACCTGGGAAGGCGCGGTCGCATCGATCCTCGCCAGCGTGATCATCGGGACGCTCTGGTTGCAGCACGCACCCGGCATCAGTCTTTCGCTTCTCAAGGCCGGCTTGATCGAGCGCCGCGACGGAATCTTCAGCGAGCAGCAGTTGCCGGCACTGGCGTCCCTCATTCTGCTCTCAGCGATCGTGAATATAGCCGCCCAACTCGGAGACCTGGTTGAATCCCTGATTAAGCGCGGCGCTGGAGTGAAAGATTCCGGCTCGATTCTACCCGGCCACGGAGGCATGCTCGACCGGATTGACGCCATGCTGTTCGCGGTGCCGGTGGTGTGGGCGTACCGGGCATGGCAGTTGATGCAGTAGGTTGGTTGGGAACCTCCTGCGGTGGGCATTCCCCATACCGCGAGAAACAAGCTTCACCAAAGAGGATCACGGGGGAAAGCCCTGTGTTCCTCTGTGCCCCCTGTGGTTCAAGGTCTTGCCTTCGTTTGGGGCGCGCTATCGCCGAAAGCTGATCTTCAGAATGCGGCCATCCGTGCCGACCAGCCATCCCGCTTCCGGACTCGCAAAGGCAACCGCCCAGTAGCCGGACACATCGGGCAGCGCAAACCAGGTATTTCCCTCATCGGGAGTCCAGGCAGCACCTCCATCATTCGCGGTGATGACCACGGCACGGTCGCCGTCGTCGTGTCCCCTTCGACCGCCGTCGCCAACCCCGCGGACATAGCCTAGGCCGAAAATGGCTCCGGTTACTGGAGGCGCGTTCGTAAGCGTCCAGGTTTTGCCGCCATCGTCAGAGGTGGCGGTCCCCGCGTTATTTGGGTCGCTGGGATCCAGATCGCCTCCGCCCACGATGCCATGCCATGGGTCGCGGAAAGCCACCGTGAACCCGCCCGCGCTGGGCGAACTCACCAGCGGAGTGTCATAGGCATTCCAGTTGTCGCCGCCGTCTCGGGTGGCGAGGATCCGCGCGGTCGCGGCGCCGCCGGTCGTAATCCACGCGTTCCTCGCGCCCTGCGTTGCGACGCAGGTGCCGCTCGACGCGAATGAAAACTCGCCCGGCAATGCCGGAGGCATGTTGCTGCTGATGTCCTCCCAGTGCCTTCCATCGCGGGTACGGAGATCGGGGAACACTCCGTTCACTGAATCGCTGTGGGAAATGCCGCGCTTCGGCGTCCAGAACGCGAAACAGTCGTAGAACGCGCTCGGATTCTGGTTCTGGAACTGCATCGTCCAGTTCGCGCCGCCATCGACCGTTTTGTAGATCCGGAAGTCCGTAGGGTTATCTCCAATGGACTGCAGGTATGCGACCCGATCGCTCACCCCCTGCACATCGCGGAATTGGAGCGCTTCGGCTCCCGGCACGACGCCGGCTTTCCAAGTCCTTCCACCATCGGTTGTGACAACAAACGTGCCGCCGCGCCCGGATGCCCAGACAATGCGCTCGTTCACCGGGCTGACAGCAATCAGCCCCTGCGTCGTGCCGCTCGTTTGCGGGGTCAGATTGGGTTGGTGAACTCTGGAGCGCTCTTGCGCAGAGCTCAGGGCAGCGAAGCAGAATGCAACAATCAGGAAAACAGCCAGCGGGCGTTTCGACATGGGAGTCTCTCCGGGGAAATTCGTGGCGTGGAGCGGGAGTATAGGCTGGGCGGTAGAGGGTGTCAAATCGGGCGCGGGGTGGAAGGAGCGGAGGGCAAAACTGCCAAAATCCCAACGCGGGCGTGACGTGGCATCCGGCACGCGAGTCTGGAGGCTAGTCACCGGCTAGCGTGACATTGCGCACTGAACGAAATATTCCGAGCGATTATCTTCCACTCGTCTAGAAGATGCGAATTTCCGTTCAGTGTTGACATCCTGCGAAGCACATCCGTACGAGGAGAAATGCCATGATGAAGACAAGACACGTGGTTGTGGCTTTGATATCGCTGGCCCTTGCGCTGCCGGCGTTCGGCAAGACCTCCAAGAATACCTATCCCGTTCCTTGCAGCGAGATGTGGGGCGCGGTCAAAGACGTCCTCAGCAATGCGGAGAACTACAACGTCGAGGAGAGTAACGACACCCTGATGGCTGCTACCTACAAGGTGAAGCACGCCGCTCATGTCACGGTTAGCGGGGCGGTCCTGCAGCGAGCCAACCACGTCAGCCTGGTATCGAAGGGTACAGAGTGCGAGATGCAAGTGAAGTCGAACTACAGCGGATTTGAGCACAACGACAGTAGTGACTTCCGGAAGCGCGTGGAGGAATCGTTTGCCAAGCTGAAAGGGGCAAAGCCTGCCGAGCCCGCTCCACCGGCGGCTCCAGCCAAGTGATTTCGGCAGGACCGCACGCGTGACACAAACGGTGGCGCACCATCGTGGTGTCTCCAAGGGAATGGCTACCCGGTGCAGAATGAATCGGGTCTGTCGCCGATTCGGCGACCACCATGAAAAGGTTGTTCTCGTCGGTAGCTGACGAAATACCGCTATTTCACGAACAACCAACCACCGGTTTTTCCCAAAGGTTGTGAGTGTAATCGCTGATTTCGACAATTGACAAAAAATGAACCTTAAAGAGTGGGATTCGGATTGAGGAGGCTAGTCGTGGAGAACAACGTTCAGAAGTGAGCTGTGGACTTGCAGTCCGCCGTTGTAGTGAATAAAGCCCAATTTCCTGAACCGGTTCATGAAGAAGCTGACCCGCGAGCGGGTTGTACCTACCATTTCGGCCAGCGTCTCCTGACTGATTTTGGGAACTACCGCCTCGGGTTTGCCTTCCTTGCCAAAATGAGCGAGCAGCAAAAGGATCCGGGCCAGCCTCTTTTCGCTGGAATTAAATAGCTGATCAACCAGATCTTCTTCGTAGCGGATGTTTCGCGCCAACAAATAGGCCACGAACATGTCGGAAAGCGCATGTTCGCGGTGAAGCGCTCGCATCATGGCTTTCTTGTCGATTCGCAGAACAGCGCAATCAGTCATCGCGGTTGCAGATCCCATGCGAAGAGGCTGACCTGCCAGCGCACCTTCACCAAAGAACTGGCCGTCCCCTAATATGCCAACGGTTCCTTCCTTGCCATCACTGGACACGACCGTGAGTCTCACCTTGCCGGTCTGGATATGGAACACCGCATCAGCGGTATCCCCTTGCACGAAGATTCCGTGTTTCTTGGGAAAAAGCACAACTTTCCTGCCCTCGCCGATGGTTGCGAGGAATGTTTGAGGATCGAAATCGCGCCTCTTCTTGGCCGCCGCACGTGGACCCATTTAGTTTCCGCCGTTGCACTCATATCACATGCCAATTTTGATGGTCTGTTGGGCGTCCCACATCCGCTGAAGATGTTTGTTGGCTCGAACGTCTGATTTCCGGACCTCCTTGAAGTAGGATGGGGTTTGGTTCTGATTTGTGACGCGCAAAGATCTCCAAGTCGTGCAGTCTGGTGAGCGGACGAATGCCGCAGGAAAGCCAGTCAGCAACAGGGTCCTTCTATCGATTTCCGATAGCGACTACAGCTCACTTCGCCCTCATCTCGAATACGTCAGCTTACCGAACCATCTAGTCCTTCACGAGGCGGGCGGAAAGTTGGAATTTGCGTATTTCCCGAATCGAGGTTTGATTTCTCTTGTAGTCGTAATGAAAGATGGAAGAACGGCCGAAGCTGGCATAGTTGGAAATGAGGGCTTTACGGGAACACTGGCGGCTGTTGGCCTGAGCAGGAGCACACTTCAATCGGTGGTACAAATCACGGGGGATGGGTTTCGGGTAGGGGTCGGAGCTTTGCAAAACACTTTGGGATCCGCTCCACACTTTCAATTGATGTTGAGCCGCTATGCCGCAATTCGGGGTATGCAGGTTGCACAAACAGCCGCGTGCAATCGGCTGCACGATATTGAGCAGCGCCTTGCGCGATGGTTGCTAATGACTCAGGATCGAGTGGATTCAGCGTCGCTGCCCATCACTCACGATTTTCTCGCAACGATGCTCGGGACAGATAGATCTAGCGTGAGCTTGGCAGCTGGTGTTTTGCAGAAAAAGGAGCTCATCGAGTACACCCGTGGCGCAGTGAAGATCGTAAACCGCAAGAAACTTGAAGACTCCGCCTGCGAGTGCTACGGGGTTATCCAGCAGTACGATGGCGAGCTTGGCGTGAAATACCGGAAGTGAAGACTCGCCCTGTGCTTCATTGCCGACTCGAAAACGTTGTTGTTGATAGATCGCGATTTCACAGCAATTCTCAAAACTGCCGCGCTAATCCTTGGCCATCGCGCGGCGGTCACGGTGAGGGTCGGTTCGCGGCTGGCCCGTAGCCAGGACGCATTTCTGGCCGGGTTTAGCGCCGCAGGTAGGACAACGGACAGCGAGCACTTTTTGGCGCGTGAGTTCTCTCTTCATGGCGGAGCGATAATGCCCCAACCAATATGTACAGGACTGGCCAATTTTGAACAGATTTAACTGCACGAGCGGGTAACTGTCGAAAAATCGCATCTCTAACAATGTCGGCGGTGTCAAACACTTTTTGAGCGAACTACGCCGTGCACTCGAACAAGAGCGCCATTTCGCTCTAGTGGAAGATGTGCCGTACCAACCAAGGCTCG
>Ga0182021_10000644_pt1 | contig 38286 bp, 39 predicted proteins | sample 612E3MmetaG_FD_120493 | JGI IMG/M metagenome (GOLD analysis project Ga0182021, IMG submission 120493) | Permafrost microbial communities from Stordalen Mire, Sweden - 612E3M metaG (Illumina Assembly) | ecosystem: Environmental > Terrestrial > Soil > Wetlands > Permafrost | place: Sweden...
ACGCCGGCCTGTCAGCCGATGCGGACAAAGCACAAAGAGAATGGTTGGCACAGACGACAACGTCCCCCGCCACGCTTGCGCCAGCGAATCTATTGTACTCCAGAATGGGATCGCCGATCGAGCAATGGTCGCTAGCGCGGATTCCAAGTTAGTTTACGGCCTTGCGCTACGTCGTCATTCCCGCATGCTTCTGGCGGGAATCCATACGCTCAGCGACGCAAGGTAGAACTGGCCAGTCTGGATGCCCGACAACAGCGTTCGGGCATGACAGAACCATAAATCAAAGTGGAACTCGCTCTAGCGATCAGCCTAGTTCAGCTTGGCCTGCAGTGCTTTGCGAATCTCCGTCTGACTGGGCGGATAGAGGAACGCGCACTCGCCATTGATGAACACGCCGTTGGCGATGCCCCAGCGTTCCATTACAACCCGATCGTCCGTGTTGATCTCATGCACCACCACGTGCCGGCCCAGTTCGTGCGCCACGTGCAGCAGCTCATCGCGCGCGTGCGCCCAGAAAGGACACTGCCCGCACCAGAAGAGATCGACCGTCGTCTTGCCGGCTGGCGTCGGCACGGGCTGATAGCGGCGCGGCAGAAACTTCGGCTGCGGCACAGCCTGCCAGTTCTTCATCAATAACCACGCGCAGTCGGTGTCATCCACCACCGTGAAGCCGTGCTCGACGAAGAACCCGGCGGGCATGAACAGCGAATCGGGATAGGCGATGACTGCCAGGCCGCCGGACTGCTCGCGCGCTTTTTCCTCGCACGCTTCCAGCAGGTGCGCGCCCACGCCATGCCAGCGATGTTTGGGCTGCACGAACATGCAGGTGATAAACGTGAGATTCTCGCCCTGCACGGGACGCGGAGCATGCTCGATCGGGATGTATTCGAGATGGCCCACTGGGCTGGTGCTTTCATAGGCCACCAGAATGCGGACGCCCTTGAATAACGTGTTGTAATTCCAGAAGCGTTTCACGTCTTTGGCGTGGCCCAGCGGCTTGAAGGCCAGTTCCCGATCCGTCTCCCAGTCTTTCGCAAAGTCGTAGTTGAGGCACAGCAGCGTCTGCTCTTCGGTGTCTTGCAGTTCGAAGATTTCCATAGCCGCCTCCTGAATGGTAGGGGCGACTCTCGCGGTCGCCCGGAGCAGCCGCCGGGGCTGCCCCTACACGATCACCGGCTCGTGCTCATGATGCTCATGTTCATGATGCGTGACGAAATCGCCCATGAGCGGACTGACCAGTCGTTCGTAGTCGGACATCGCCAACTTGATGGTGGTGTGATGCGTGCCTGCCTGGAAAACGATAGACGCTTCATCCGCCAGTGACCGATCAAGGATCACCGGCACCTGATAGAGATTGCCGAAGGGCGGCATCGCGCCGACGTCGCAATCGGCAAACAGCTGCGCGAATTCGAACTCGCGGGCGCGGCGCGCGGTGGTCGCCTTGAGCAATTGACGCACCCGCTCGAGATCGACATGCCCCGGCGCCGGCAGCACCAACATGATCGGCTTATCGTCGACGGAAGCGATGAACACCTTGGCGACGTGCTCGCCCTTTTCGTGCAGCACCGCGGCCACTTCCTGCATGGTGTACACCTGGCGATGTTCCTGCACTTCGAAATACGCGTGCTGCTCGGTGAGATAGGCCGTTAAACGCTCGCAGCAAGTTTCCATGGGATTCACCTCCTCGGTGCACTCGGTAATGATTCGGCAAAAACAAAAAGCCGACCGTTCCCGGATTGCTCCAGGCTTAGCGGTCGGCTACGAGATTCTTCACGCGCCCTCCTACGACAAGAACGCCCGTGATAGGGGTTGTGACGACGACGTTTATGCGGCTTGAATCGATTTCAGTATAGCACTGTTTTTGGCGAATGTGACGACGAATTTGGCAGAAATGGTGCTCCCAGAATCTCAGGTTATGTTACCGAAGTCGCGCTCGAAAAAACGGAGGCACAGATTCTCGTTAGCGAGAATGCGCATGATGTTTAGACGTGAGAAATAGCCAACGGATAGACCTTCTCAGCATGCAGCATTTCGCTGGCATACTTCAGGCAGGCTTGAATGTCAGCCTTTGTTACGCCGGGGTAGTTGCGTTCGATGTCGGCCTCACTCCAGCCCTGCGCCAATAGGTCGATCACGAATTCCACCGCAAGGCGTGTGCCTTTGATCACCGGCTTGCCCACAAGAATATTGGGGTCAATAACGATACAATCTTGCCAGTTCATAGGAGCCTCCCATCTGGCTTGATTATATCATCGGAAAACGACGGAGGCCCAGATTGCTCTGGACCTCCGTCTCGGTACCTCATAGTGAACCGTCTTAACTCGCGGTCGCGGATTGGGACTTTTGCTGATCCAGGCGCTGACGCAACCACGCGTTGACCAGCGTTTGCGTGCTGACGTGCCGCTCGCGCGCCGTCTTGCGCAAATCCTCCATCAGCTCAGGCTCAATGCTGATCACCGCGCGGCGGGCGGCGGGATCAAACGTCATCTCGACTTCGTAAGTCTGATCGTCATAGTCGGCAAGGCTATGGGTGTCCCAGAACTCAGCCATTTCTTCAATAGTACGGGCTTTTGAAATGCTGGTCAAATGAGAGGCATCGCACATGGCTAGGCCGGATGGTGCTGTGACGTTTGTGCTACTTTTTCCTGCAACCACAGATTGATGAGCGTACTGGTAGAAACGCCTTGATGACGTGCCTCTTTGCGCAATTCCGTTAGGACATCTTTAGCTACGGCAAAATAAGCCTTATCGCTTGAGATATCCATTTCCAGATCGACTTCTTCCATCACATCTTCATAGTCGGCTGTGCTGTGCTTGTCCCAGAACTGCCAGAAGCCTTCCAGCGACTCAAAGTTATCAGGAATGGTTGCACGTTTGCTTGTGCGCTTTTTATCGACCATAGGCTTTGCGTTCCTTGCGATCCATGTCGCAAGCGCTGATAATCAAGACCTCACTCCCTGCCCCTCTCCCGAAACGCTTCGCGCAGTCGATTTCGAGAGAGGGGCAGGGAGATCACTTCGTAATCTTTAACAACCTTCCATCGCTGCGCCCGAACACTTCGGGGAAGTAGAACTCATTCGCCATCGTCGGGATGACCTTGTATTCACCGGGCAGCGTGGCGCGCATGGTGTACGAATATTCATACGTGCCGCGATAGAGGTAGTCGGCAAACAGCACCACTTTATCGTCGCGCAGTTCACTGCGATTGTACCAGTTCCACCACCACCAATACGGCGAGTAAATCTCACGTCCATCCGGCGCGTATGTGGGTGTCCGAGACAGATTCGCGCCCTGCGCCAGCAGGCTCGTCGTCGCCAGACCCGTATCGATCGCTTCCGCGCCTGCCGGGAGTGGATCTTCCACAGACACGTAGTACAGATCGTGCGGCGCGATGATGGTGAGATCGACGCGGATCACATCGCCGACCTTCGCGGTTGTCACCTCGGGGCACTTGTTCCGATCGGTTTCGGCGCACGACGCGAGGGTGTAACGTCGCTGCACGACGACGCCGCGATCCGACACGGGCGGGAGATTTTCCACCGGCTGGAAGACACGAAGATGCGCCGTGTAGTACATCACACCGTCGCCCGGCCCGCGCGAGAACGTCAACCGATTGGCTTCCTGCGCGACCAGTTCTTTGATCGCGATCTGCTGCTGCACCGGCTGCTGCACATTCTCCGGCGTAAACGTGCCTTCGGCCACCGACTTGTCGTTGAGGAACACGGCGTAGTCGTAGTTGGGCTTTAGTTCGCCGGTCGCCGCCATCCAATCGGTCAGGGAGATCAACGCCCAGGCGGTTTCCTGCGTCGTTTCCCAGTAGCCGACCTTGCGCGCCACCATCAACCAGCGCACGATGTTGGGCGCGAGTTCGTTGTTCTGATCGAGCCGCGCATACGCATCGAGGATGATGGCCGTCGAGCGCGTGTCAGTAGTCATCGACCACCAGTTATAACTATCTTCTTCCCAGTGCGCGCCGGTGGCGCTGAAGATCGCGGCATTGTTGAGATCGGACAACAGCGTCTTGATGCGCGCATCCGACTTGCTCGTGTTGCCGATCGCCAGCGCCAAATACGCCTTGGCATAGTGGCTCAACTTGGCGCGTTGATCGAACAGTGAGCTGATCGTGTCGGCCGGTGCTTGCTTATCCTCGGCCAACACGAACGAGAACCACGCCTGCGCGTCGGCTTCGTAGCCCGCTAGATCACGCACGTTCCCCTTGAGCTGTCCCTTGAGATATTCTTCGCCGCGCGTCAACACATCGGCACGCACGGTGAAGCCGGCCTCCCGCGCCTGGATCAAGCCATAGACGACGTAGGCGGAGATATACGCGTTGCTCTCTTGATTGCTCCACCACCCCCAACCGCCGTCTTGATTCTGCCAGTTGCTCAATTTATCCAACCCGACGTTGATCTCCTGGGTCAAAGAGACTTGCAGCGTGGGGCTCACAATTCCGAGTTGCGCCAAGGCGCGATACGTCAACACATTCGGCAGGAAGCGGCTGACTGTTTGCTCGACACATTCATATGGATAGTGCTTGAGATAGTCCAGACCGTTGACCATGCCCGCCGCCAGCGACGGATCGACTTCGATACTCAACTCACCCGATCGGTTGTCGTAGTTCGGCGGCAGCACGATCAATTCGGTGCGCTGACCGGCCTGCTTCAACTGCCCGCCCGTGCCCACGATGTCGGGCGCGGTGTAACGCAGCACCTTCAACGATCCGTCGGGACCGGTGGCAAGGCGCGGCTTGCTGGCATCGACGAAGTCGCCCGCTTGGGCGTAGAAGACGAGCTGCGCCGATTCGACATCCTGCGCTTCGACGTTCCACGTTGCCATGGCTTCCGACTTGGCCGGAATGGTCACGACCTGCTGCGCATCCGAGAGGATCGTCACGCCCGTCGCAGAGAGCGTGAGCGTGACGCTCAACGGATTGTCGGTGTTGTTGCTGACATTCGCGGCGAGTTCGGCTTTATCGCCCACGACGAAGAAGCGCGTCGTCACCGGGCGAATGAGCAGCGGCTTTGTAGCGATCACATCGACGGTACTCTCACCGACTTTGGTATCTGCCGTAACACCGACTCCATGGAACGTCCACGTCGTCAGGTTATCCGGCAGCTTGATCGTCACACTGCCCTTGCCGGAAGCATCGGTGGTTAAGACCGGATTCCAGTAGGCGGTATCCGCAAACTCTTCACGCACTTCGACGTTGGGCACCGCCGCGCCGTTGGCCGCACCTTTCGCAGCAGGCGCGGGTGCTTCCATCGTGCGAGTTGGTTGACCGGGAGCCGCCGGCGCCGCCGTCGCCGCCGGCATAGCCATATCATTCGCCGCTCCGCCCGTTGCCTGACGCTGCCCGGCTTGTTGCTGCTGCTGTTCGAGGTCTTCCTGCAAGCGTTGATTGAGCTTATTGATCGAGACCGTCAGATCGACGGCGGTATTCACGCCCAACGGACGCCGGCCGTAGAACGCTTCAAGGATGGCATCGACCGGGCGTGGCAGCAACGACAGCACGGCCTTGTCCACCAGATCGAGCGAGAATTCCACGGCGATGGGTTGACCGTCGCTGGTAGTGGCCTCGATCTGATACGTCACACTCTCGCCGGGTTGGGCCGTGGCTCGATCGGGTGTGAGGGTGATCTTCAAAGTCTGCGCCACCGGCTTCACCTCGATCGGCAGCAGGCCCACTTTGTAATCACTCAACTTATTACTCGCGTCCTGCCCCTTGATCAGCACGACGGACACATACACATTCGGCGCAAGATCAGCCGTGATCGGCAGTTCATAGATTTGCGTGCTGCTGGTGATCTTGATCAGTTGAACCTGCAAGATGCCGCCGCGCTCGATCGAGACCAGCGCCCAGTGCTCGCCCTGGAACGGCGAGGGGATCAGAATCTTGGCGGTTTCACCGGGCACGTACGAGGACTTGTCGCTGATCAACGAAATGCGATCGTTGTTCTCGCGCTGCCACGAGACGTACTCCGCGCCTGTGACCCACTGCCACTCCGACGCGCGCACTTCACGCCCGCCGCCATCGATAGCCGAAGCGCTGACCTTGTAGGAACCGGCCTGCGGCGGCGTGTAGGTGATGGTCGCTTCGCCCTTGTCGTTGGTGGTCGCCGTCGTGTTATAGACCGGAATGTCACTCGGTATCGATTCCCAGTAACCTTTATCTTCCAGATACTTATTCGCGTATTCGCGGCGAATCACATTCACCGCGATCGTCTTGTTGGGCAGGCGCGCGCCTGCCCAATCGACGGCAATCAGATCGATCGTGGTGGGTTTCTTCGCTTCGCCGATGTAGTCACGCGAAGCCACGCCGACATAGAAATCGCCGCTGTGCCGCGTGATGGTGTTGCGCCCGGAAATCACCTGATTGTCTTTGCCGGTCGCGGTCGCTTCGACGATCAAGTGCACCGATTGAGTGATGGGCGTACCATCGGACAGCTTGAGATCGCCGGGGATTTCGATCGTGAGGTTGCCATTCGCATCGGTCGTGCCGGAGCCGGAGAGAATCGGTTGCGGCGGCGGCGCAGCGCTGCGGAACCACCAGCAATCGAAGCAGATGTAGGGACTATCGACATCGCTCCAACTATAATTGCCGCCCCACGGTGGTTGGAAGTTGAACGGTTCTTGTAGCACATTCCACTGCACGGGCTGCCCGGCCACACCACCGCCAAAGAAGTACTTCACGGCCACTTGGGCGCTGGTCGCTTGGCCGCGCACGATCTCTTTATCTTTCGGCGTGACCACCACTTCAAACTCTGGCGCGCGATAGGCCGCCACGGTGAATGTTGCATTCGCGCCGTAGCTGCCAAAATTGATCTGCACGTTGTATTGACCCAGTGCTGCCCCATCACTCAACTTCAAGTCGCCGAAGTAAATGCCCAGGACGCTGACATCAAAGTCTTTATCAAGCACCACTTCACCGGTGGGGCTGTTGATCGTGATATGCACCTTGGTCACATCGGGCAAGCTGTACTTCACGTCATTCTCTTTGCGCAGGATGCCCTTGAAGTCCACCGTTTGGCCGGGGCGATAGATCGGCCGATCGGTGTAGAGGTAGTTGTTATAGATGCCTGATCCGCCGTAGTAATCGCCGTTCACGCCAAAGTCATACGTGGAGATGCCGCTGCTCCATCCGCTCGACACAGCGGCATAAGGTTCAGTCGCAACCGCGCCGACCACACCATCATTCGGATTGAATTTGAGGCGCGCGAGGCCCTGCGCGTCGGTGGTCGCCGTGCCGATCGAGGTGTTGTTGGAGCTGTAGAAGGTGAGCGGCACATTGGGCGCCGGCTGGCCCGATCGGTAATCGGTGGCCCATAAGAGCGCATCGCCGGAAGCCGTCTTCAACGTGAAGTTGAGCTTGCTCACCACGATCGCGCGGCGTTGTTCGTAAGCGTAAGTGTTTTGATCTTTCGGAATCTGCGGCGAATCGACGCTGATCCAGTAGAAGCCAGGCTCAAGCAGGCCGCCACCTTCGGCCAAATCGATCGAGGTGGCGGTTGCTTCGTTGGCCTGCTTCTCGATCGGCGCCGACCACGATCGGATCAACGCGGATGCCGGTGGCTGGTAATTGTAGTCGCCGAGCGATTGATCGAACATGCTCTGCGGCGGCAGGCGATACAGTTTCAGATCCGCCTGGCTAATGTTGGTGGAAATGAGATACACTTTGGCCGGATCGTAAGCGTTGAGCGTGCCGTAAAAATCGGGGAAGTGCAGGCGCACGCTGGGTGGCAGTTCCGCCGTGCGGAAATGCACCGTCAGATTTTCGGCGGTCTGATTGCCATAGGGATCTTCGATGCCGGGCGTGATCTGCACTTCATAAGCCGTGCTGGGCTTGGGGCCGAAACTGATCGAGAAGTCGGTGCCATAGCCGCCGGTGTAAACCTGTGTCGGCGACAGCGGCGGATTGAATGTTACGTGCGCCATCACCGTGTCCCACTTCATCGGCGCGTTGAAGTGAATGACGAACGAAGTATAGGGCGGTGCGTTTTGCTCGCCATCTTTAGGTTCGGTGCCCACCACTTTGGGCAGCGGCACGGTGCTGAACAGCGACGTATACGTCTCTTGCATGCCACTGCCACCGGCGGCGCTGGTGAGACCCGCGCTGACTTTCACCACATAAGCCGTGTTGAATTCCAGCCGCGCAGTCGGCGTAATGGTCAACGTCTCACTCAACACCGCCATGTTCAGCGCCACCGACTTGCCCTCGGACGAGGTGATCGAAATGTGTTCCTTGGCCGAGTCGAGATTGATCGGTTGGTTGAACTGCACCACGATGGGCGTGTCAATGCCGACCAGCGATGCGCCATTATTCGGCGTGATGAACACCACCTTGGGCGGCGTTACACCAAACTGCCAGCTGTAGTCTCCCGCCAACGGATTGCCATCGGTATCGACCAGCGGCCTGCCACTCGGACTCGCCTCGACCTTCGCGTCGATCACGACACCACCGGGCAGCGGCTGCGCAGGCGTGAACACATACACCGAAGTATTCAGCCACTCGCCCTGCCCTGCAACGGCCTGACCGGTGATGCTCAACTTCACGGGCTGTGGAAATTCCTTCATCGCGGCGAGGTTCGTCAGCGGCACGACCGGTCGGTTGAAGATCACGGTAATTTTCGTCGTCGGTTCGGCATCGATGGCGCCCTGCGCCGGAATCACTTGCGCCACTTCCAGATAACCGGCGGTCGCAAAGCGGAACTGATAGGCTTGATTCAGCGGCGCGCCCTTGGCATCTTTGGCGCGCTGATCGAGCACCACGTCATACACTCCGGCGCGCGCGAGTTTCTCGGCAGGCGTAAAGACCAGCGTCTTATCGTCTTTCCACGCGAACGAGCCTTTGGTAGACGGATAAATCTGGAAGGCCGTTTCCACCGCCGATCGATCCATCGCACGATCGAAGACGAGTTGAATGCCGCTATCGGGCGCGGCTTCCTGTCCCGGCAGCGGATTCTGATCGATCACTTGCGGCGAGAATACCGTGTCGGGCACCGGCGTGTAACCCGGACGCGGTTTGGTGGGAATGGGTGTGGCTTGCGGCGTCGCCGTCGCCGTGGGAATAATAAACGGAACCTGCGACGCAGCGGGCGTCACGCCCAACGGCGGAGCCGCCGTTATTTCGACGGGAGGTTGCGGCCCCACGGGCGTTGCCGGGAGCGGGCCGGGAGCGGGCGAACCACACGCGGACAAAATAGCGAAGACAAGGACAGCGATACCAGCGGTCAACAGCAGGCGAGAAGGTTTCATTCTATCCTCCAGAGAGCGGGCAAGCGATCACTTGCCCGAATAGACACTGCGGGCTATGAGTAAGACGCCAGAAACGGATAGAAAGTTCCCGGTAAGACAACCACGGATTGGCGAAAAGACGCACGAGAGAATGAAACGGATACTGATGGCGGCGTTCAATCCGTTGTTGCCAGTGGTTATTTGACCGGGCCAAACTCTTCGCGCGGAATGTCGAGCTCGCGGATAACGGCCCGCACGGTGCCCGGAGCCAGGTCTTTGCTGCCCCAGTCTGGAATGACGGTGATTTTGTTGTTGGCGAGGTTGTGCCATTTGCGATGCGAGCCATGTCCGCCAACGATCTCGACGCAGCCCAATTCGCGCAGACGTCTGGCGAGATCACGGTACTTCAGGCCGCCGTCACCAGCATTTCGACGGTCTGTTCACGATCCGGATCAATGCGCTGCAACGCGGGCGGCGGTGTTTGACCCAACTGCGCCCAAGCCTCAAACAGCGCCGTCAACGCGTCTTCGACGTGAGTCTGAATCTCAGAAGCCGTTGCGCCTTCCGTCACCAGGCCGGGAACATCTGGGCTGGTGACGGTGAACACCCCACCAGGATTGGGCTCGAGGGTCAAGTGAATTCGATAGTTCGTCATGTGCTGCCTCCCAGACTTACCGCTTTCCCGTGGATTATCATATGCTTCGCAACTCGCTCCTCAACCTCGCGCATCGCGGACGCGGTCGAACCGCTTTGCAGACGCACACCTACGCAGCAGCCAGTGGCGCGAGGTCCGCATAGGATGTAATGGAGACTTCCGCACGTGTAGCGCGAAATTGATTCAGCAGATCGACAATCTGATCGGTGACCCGGCCGGCCGTAAACGGCTCATGACAACTGCCACAAATCTCGGCCGGCACTCCTTGGACCAACACCACCCGTTGTTCAAATCTAGTGGCGCCTTCGGCCAAAAATGGAATCGTCGCCAGGCCGGGTTTCAATCGCCCCCCGCATAACGGGCAGCGCTTATCGTTTGCGAGTTCGCCAGTCATTTTTCCACTCTTCTTTGGCAGACCTATTCATGGTTGATCATTTATATTGTAGCATAAGGCGCGCCGTTCAGGAGCGATTATAATGACCCCACTGAAAGAACTGCTCACGTCGTACCCGGCGCGATGCGCCGGCGACGCGCTGGGCGAGGCCCCGTCCTCGGGGCGGATTTGAACGTAGGACACGTCGCCGGTGACGGCGGCTAGAGCCTTTTTGCAGTAGCGTCTTATAATACGAGGTACACGGGAGTCACCTTATGCGCCGCATGATCACTTTCGACGAAGATCACGTCCGTTTCACCAACCGCGTCGTCGGCATCGCGCTCGATCGCGCTCGGGTGCTGCTGCACCGCACCGACGACATGAATTTCTGGGCGCTGCCCGGCGGCCGCGCCGAGCTGCTGGAACCCTCGCCCGAGACGCTGGTCCGCGAAATGCGCGAAGAGATCGGCGTCGAAGTGCAGGTCGATCGGTTGTTATGGGTCGCCGAAAACTTCTTCACCTACGGGCCGCGCCAGTTTCACGAAATCGGTTTCTACTTCTTGATGCAGCTACCCGTCGATTCGCCCCTGCGCGATCAACCTTCGTTTCTGGGACATGAAGGCGATATGCCCGTCTACTTTGAATGGCATCCGATCGCCTCACTGGAAAATCTCGTCTTGTATCCGACGTTTCTGCGCACCGGCTTGAAGTCGATACCGGCCAGCGTCGTCCACATTATTCACACGGACAGCAAAGAAGAAAGCGCCCGCCCGTGATCACTCAACCTTTGCGCGTCTGCATTGATGTTTCCGCCGCCGTGCATCATCGTGCCGGGTTGGGCCGTTATGCGCAGGAGTTGGTAAAGGGGTTGGTGGAACTATCGCTCTCCGACCGCGAGGACGCGGTGAGTGAGCAAGATTTGAGCGATGCCTCGCCCCTACAGATCACGGCGTTCTATCACCAACGCGGCGAGGCACAGCTCGATCCGCCGATCGATCGGCTGCCCCGCCGCACCACGCGCCTGTCCGTGCGCCCGTGGCGGCTGACCACCGCGCTGGCCTACTTCACCGGCTTCGGCATGGATCGCCTGTTTGGCGATGTGGACATCTTCCACGCGACCGAGCATCTGCTGCCGCGCCTGAAGCACACCCGATCGGTCTTCACACTGCACGATCTGATCTTCCAGTTCGATCCTGATTCGCACAAACCGTTGAACATCGCTTTCCTCAAAACGATGATGCCGCGCTTCCTGCGCGCCGCCGATGCCATCATCGCCGTGTCGGAGTGCAGCAAGCGCGATGCGCTGAGGCTATACCACATCCCGGCGAAGAAGATTCACGTCATCTACGAAGGCGTCGATCCGAAGTTCACGCCCATCGCCGATCCCGATCGGTTGTCTCACGTCCGCGCGAAATACCACCTGCCCGATCGTTTCATCCTCCACGTCGGCACCATCGAGCCGCGCAAGAACCTGCCATTGCTGTTCGAGGTCGCCGCGCAGATCAAAGAGCACGTCGTCGTCGCGGGCAAACTCGGCTGGCTCACCGATCCGATTTTGGCGAAGGTGAAAGAACTCGGCATTGAGGATCGCGTCACCTTCACCGGCTTCATCGACGACGACGATCTGCCCGCCTTGATCTCGTCCGCCACCGTGCTCGCCATGCCCTCGAAGTACGAAGGCTTCGGCCTGCCCGTCCTCGAAGCGCTGGCGTGCGGCACGCCCGTCGTCGCCTCCAACGCGGCGAGTCTGCCCGAAGTGGGTGGTGACGCTGTCTTGTTTGCGTGGCCCGAAGATGTGCGTTCGTGGATCAGCCTGCTCACCCTGGCGCTGGATGACGCCGAACTGCGCGGCTGGCTGCGCGAGAAGGGTCTGCGGCAAGCGGCAAAGTTTCGGTGGGAGACAATGGCGCGAGAGACGGCGGAAGTCTACCAGCAGGTCAAAGGCAATTGTCATGCATAACGCTCCAGTACAGAACAACCGGTACGTTATCAGTGCCAGCCGCAAGACAGATATACCGGCCTTCTACACCGAATGGTTGATGAATCGAATTCGGGCTGGTTACTGCCATTGGATCAATCCTTACACGGGTCAAGTACACCGTATCGAATTAACTCCGGAGACATGTCTGGCGATTGTTTTTTGGACGCGCAATGCCACGCCTTTGCTGCCTTATCTGGACGAATTGACAGCACGTGGCTTCAAATACTATTTCCACTTCACGCTGCTGGATTACCCTGCGCCGCTCGAGCCACAAGCTCCATCGCTAGAAACCGCCGTGCACACCTTCCGCGTCTTGTCAGAAAAGGTTACGCCCGATCGCGTCTTCTGGAAATACGATCCGATCGTGGTGAGCAACCTGACGCCGTTGGCTTACCATCTCGATCGCTTCAACCTGATTGCAGAACGATTGGCCGGATACACGCACCGCTGCGCTTATGCCTGGCTCATCTTACTTGAGCATACGCAACGCAACCTCGCGCAGCTCGTTCGTTCTGAGGGGCTGGCGCTTCAGACCCCTTCATCCGTCGAACGCCGCCAGTTCTTGGCGCAGCTGCTGGACCTGGCGCGCACGCACGGGATGCAGCTGCACTCATGTTTCAGCGAAGATTACCTGAGTGTGCCTGGTATTCAAGCGGGCAGTTGTGTGGACATTGATGTGCTGCGGAAGGTGACAGACAATCCGCAACTGGAAATCGCCTCAACCGGCGAGCTGCAACACGCGTTGGGTTATCGGCCACAACGCCAAATGTCGTTAGCCAGTGTCCGGCGACAAGCGATCAAAATCCAACGCCGCATCAGTGGTACTCAAAGTTTAGGCCACTGCCGTTGCCGAGCCGCCATCGACATCGGTCACGAGGATACGTGCCTGTTCAGCTGCACCTACTGCCTGGCGACGCATAGCCATGAACAGGCAATTGCCAACCATCAGGCGCATGATCCTATGGACACCCTGTTGCTGCGACCTCCGCAGTGGTACGGGGTGGACTTGGAAGCTATAGCCAAATCTTTAGTGTGGGATACTGCTATATGAAACACATTTGCGTCTTTTGCGGCTCCAATCTGGGAGCACAGCCGGAATACGTTGAAGCAGCCCGACATCTGGGCCAAGTATTGGCCGCGCGCCAGATCACACTGATCTATGGCGGAGCGCGCGTCGGCACGATGGGCGAAATTGCCGACAGTGTGCTCGCGGCAGGCGGACAAGTCATCGGTGTGATTCCGCAAGCGCTGGCCGAGAAAGTTGCACATGCCGGCCTAACCGATCTGCGCATCGTCCCATCGATGCACGAACGCAAAGCGCTGATGGCCGATCTGGCCGACGGCTTCATCGCTTTGCCCGGCGGATTGGGCACCTTTGAAGAATTCTTTGAAGTGCTGACCTGGGCGCAGTTGGGGATGCATCACAAGCCATGCGGCCTGCTGAACGTGCGGGGTTACTATCAGCCGTTGATGGATTTCCTCGATCACGCCGTGGCGCAACGCTTCCTTAAAGCCGAGCATCGCGCCATGGCGCTGATCGACGACGATCCCGTACGCCTGCTCGAGCAGTTCCGCACCTATCGCCCGCCGTCTGTTAGTAAATGGCTGGATTGAATTTATCGTGCTCACACTTCATCGATCAAGGACTTGCCAAACATGCCTACCAAACAACACAAACGAAGCCTGCAAGAAGTCGTTGGCCCGGGGACCTACACGGTATGGGTCGATATGCTCCGTCGTCTGGTTCCAGAAGGGCGCACGCATCGTCTTTCAGTTGTCGTTGCCGGCATGCTCCAATATGCCTATCTCATCGCCGCCGAAAATCAGGGTGATGATATCGAAGAAGATTCTGTGGCGCAGGCTCTACTGGATTCCAGCGAGGCCGGCGATCCTGAAGAAGTGGCAGAGTATTTGTACGATGTTTTCGATCGACTCTTCAAAGATGCCAAAGTAAAACACAAACGCACGAGCGCGCGCGGTGAGGACTACAGCATCGCCGAGAGTGCGTTGGAAGAGTATGTGAGTTGGTTCGATATGCCGTGGGAATGAGATGCACACCAGTTGTCGCTTCATAAAGATGGGAGATGCTTCACCGCACTAGAACATCAGCCTAAATTTTCTTCACTGCGCCCCGCCGACCGAACCACAGCGCCTCCTGGATCGTATAATCAGTAGTAGGTCATAGCCTGACCTCAACATCTCAGCCAGGAGGAAGATCATGTCACTGTTTAAAGGACTCAACACCGTCTCGGTCCCTGTCATGGACTGGGCCAAAGCCAAAGCGTTCTATCACGACACGCTCGGCCTGCCGATTTTGTTCGACATCGAAGAAGTGGGCTGGTGCGAATTTGGCGAAGTGGGCCAGACCACTTTCGCCATCAGCCTGTGGCGCGATGCCACTCCACCCGTGCGCGGCGGCACGATCCCGGTCTTTAACGTAGACGATTGCGCCCAAGCCGCCGCCGAACTTCGGAAGCGCGGCGTCAAGGTTGACGATCCGGTCACGTACCCCGGCATGGTCATCTATGCTGACGTGCACGATCCCGAAGGCAACCTTTTTCAGATCGCGCAATCGCTGATACCCGCCAACGCCTAGATTTCCACAACTGAATAGCGCTGTCACAGGCACGGAGGCATCGTTGCGACGATCGACGCCTCCGTGTTTGTGTTCTCTGAAACCGATTGACCCTCCTCCCTTTTGCGTCTACAATATTGATCATCCGCATGCAGGAGGCCGAGCATGCCGACCAACAACGACGAAATCGAACGCCTCAAACGCCTGCGCGATCAGCAAATACGAACGCGTTACGATCCCAACGAGAAGAAGGCCAAGTTCGAACAGATCAGCTATCAGCGGCGGCAGGGCGCCAAAGTCACGCGGCAAAATGTCCTGAAAGACATTCCCGACAAAGTCTGGTGGGCGCTGGCCAGCGGCCTGATCGGCGTGCTATTCTACGTCATCATCACCCACCTGCCTGACATGCCTGCCTATGGCCCCTTGCTTGGACTGGGCGGCATCGTCTTTTTCGTCGTCGTCGGCTGGATACTGGGCGCGGCGCACGATACCGGTAAAGACGATTGGGGGCGAAGGGTACCAGGAAATAAAGATTTGTTTGGCAACTGCTCAGCCGTCACACCGCACTGCACGCAGTGGGTGCAAGTGTGCCCGAGTACCGTTATCGGGCATCCAGAGCGATGACTGACAACAATTGTGAAGGGACACCTGGACTCCAACTATGCCGTTTACTATTGAAATTGCGCTGCAAGCCGAAACTGATCTGGCGGCCATGAAAGCCTTCCATCGTAATGAACTGTTGGATGCCATCGAGCAACACCTGACACACGCCCCAACCACACTCAGCCGCAGCCGCATTAAACGGCTACGCTTGCTCGACTCCCCGGCATACCGGCTCCGAGTGGGGGACTATCGGGTATACTATGACGTAGATGAAGTCGCATTCACGGTAAAGGTTCTGCGCATTTTGAGCAAAGTTTCTTCGTTGGATTATTTGCGGGGAGTAGGAGGCGAAAAATGAATACTCAAGTGTTTGAGTTAGAAAACCTGGATGCGCGGCTGCGCGAAGCCGTTCACACGTCCGGCCGCGGTCCGGTATTACTCACCGAGAATGGCAGGCCCAGGTACATTATCCGGGACCTTGACGATGACGATGTTGTCGATGAATTACTGGCGCAGAATCCCGCGTTTCTTGAATCGATCCGTATGGCTCGCCAACAAGTCACCGAGGGTAAAGCGTTGAGCCTGGCCGAAATGCGCGTCAAATACGCCGTTCAGGAAAATGAATAAACCTCTCTCCAGCATCTCTCAAGCGCGATCACTTGAAGAGCTGGCAGAGTTTTGGGACACCCACGACGCCACTGACTTCGATGCGCAGACGCATGAAGTGTCGCTGGAGTTCGACTTACGCTCACGGCGACACTATCTGGCGATTGATCCTGAGATACTGACGCGCCTGCGCGAGGCGGCCACGGCACGCGGCCTCAGCGCCGAAAGCCTCGCCAATCTATGGTTGCAAGAACGCTTGCTGACTTCCATGGCAAACAAAGCTTCAGTCAGGACTCTCGCCGAGCCACAAGAACCGTATGCGCACGAAGAATAAGCGGCGGCTCATTTGCGAATCAAGGAGCTACCAACGTCCAAAAAGTACGCGACCAACACGTGAACTCTCACGACTGAATAGTGCTGTCGCCGGCACGGAGGCATCGGCGCCTCCGTGTTGCGCTCTCTGAAACCGATTGACCCTCCGCCTCTTTGCGTCTAAAATAAAAGCATCCGCGTGCAGGAGGTCGATCATGCCCACGAACAACGATGAAATCGAACGGCTCAAGCGCCTGCGCGAGCAGCAGATTCGAACGCGCTATGATCCCAACGAGAAGAAGGCGAAGTACGAGCAGATCAGTCGTCAGCGGCGGCAGAGCACTAAAGTCACCGGGCGGAGTGTCTTGAAAGACATCCCCAACAAAGTCTGGTGGGCGTTGGCCGGCGGCTTGATCGGCCTGCTGTTCTACGTCATCATCACCCACCTGCCTGACATGCCTGCCTATGGCCCCTTGCTTGGACTGGGCGGCATCGTCTTCTTTGTCGTCGTCGGCTGGATCATGGGCGCAGCACGCGACTCGGGTAACGACGATTGGGGACCGAAGGGGATTAAGAAATAGCGGCTTATGAACAAAATTGACACAGAATCCCGCGTTTCTTGAATCGATCCGCTTGGCTCGCCAACAGATTACCGAGGGCAAAGCGTTAAGCCTGGCCGAAGTGCGCACCAAATACGCCACTCACCCGTTGTTGAATCGTGCTCGTCACAACCGATAACGTCACATCGCCCGTCGTGCCACCGCCCGCATTCACGGCGCTGATGTCGCCGCTGCCCGGCGTGCCGATCGCATCGTCGGCCGGCGACCATTGCGCGCCGTTCCACTTCAACACTTGATTTATCGTGGGTGCCGCATTGGCGAGAGGCAGTCCTTGGAGTTTGCTCACCGTCGTGCTGGTCTGGACACCCGTCACATCACCGGCCAGCGCACCACTGAATCCAAGGCGCGTGTCGAAGACGCCCGATCGATTTGCCCGTCTCGTTGCTTCGCACTATACTTCTTGCCGATCGTTAATAGCCTCCTCGTCTCCGGCCAATCTTGTCGAAAGGAAGGACACCATGCGATTCTTCATGTGCTGCTTCATCTCGCTTGTTGCATTAACACTCGGCCTACTCAGTCTTTCCGTCCCGTTCTCATCACGCGCGGCACTCACCAGCGCGCCGACCTGCGCGAATGCCGCCATCCATGCCACGTCGGATTACGCCTATGCCCTCGGCAGTGCGGACTTCAACGATGCGGATGGCGATCCAGAATCAGGCAGTCAATTTCGTTGGTTGAAGAATGGCGGAGTCGTTATCTCGCCCACTCAACCCGTCAGTGAAAGTTTGTTGCTGCACTTCGACAACACTATGATCGGCGCCAACGGCGAAGCGCCCAGTCAGGCCAAAAATGTGACGTATACCGTGGGCCATTGGGGACAGGCCCTCGCGTTGACTTTTTGCTGGCAGGCTGGACAATGCACTTTCTTCGAACTAAAGTAGCCGGTGCCATCCAACGATACCAAGTAACTCCCCTCCAGAAACCCCTAGGGCCGCAACTGGCCTCTCGCCGCTAACGCCCGATGGAGCCGCCGGTACACCGGGCGAAGGTCGGCTGGCTCCACGTCATCCAACAGGATGCGCAGCTGCGTATCACTCGGCACCTGTCCAATCTTGAAAATCGTGTGCAGATGGCGGTCAGTCATCCGCCGCTCGTCAAAGGCTAACAGCGACGGGTCTTTCAGCGCGAACAGGGCATAGCCGGACCTCAGCGCATCGGCCAAGTCCAGCGAGGCATTGTCGGCCCGCTGATCCGGCACGTGTTCAAATTCAGTCCGAACAACACCCAACAAAACGTCGGCGGACAGTGACAGCGGCGCGCTCATCGGCAAGCCTCCTCGGCGTGCGACAGGGTATCTACTCAGCCCACGGCAGCACTGTCATTCCCGCGTGCTTCCGCCTGGCGCGTCGCCGGCACAACGTGCCGGGTACGACGTGGCGGGGAATCCATAAACCCTGCCAGCGGTGAGTCTGGATGCCCGATAAAAGCATTCGGGCATGACGGCTGAGTAGTAACACAACAGGAACGGTTGGCTTCAACCATAGCCAAAATGCTTGCCGCTGTCAACCCAAGTCAAAACGGGAATTGCTGCAGACAACATCAGTGACGCAGAGTGGCGTCGATCGTTCCTCGAGAATGTGGCCGAGAACCGGGCCGTGATGGAGCGCTGGCAGCAGCTCAAGCAGAGTTAAATTTATTTTCGACAAAACAGAAGCTGCGCGCATATCATATGCCTCTGTCAACCAAAACTCCCCCAGCACTGGGGGAGTTTCGATCCTGGTCAGGTGCACAGGTTGTCGAGGCTCGACAGATTCAGTTTTCTATTCGTAATGCAGCGCCGCGATGATGTCCAGCCGCGCCGCCTGCCGGGCTGCGAATTTCCCGAGATGAAATCGGGGATACCGTTGATCATGGGGTACGTCCGATCGCACTCGGCACAGGAGAAAGCATTCTCGCTGGAACGAAGCGGATGTTTGCACTTGGGGCAGGCAAAGCCTATCGGTTTTATTGGAGTGGAATTAGCCACGTATTTTCTTCCTCGTGTGTATCTTTAGCGGGCCGCTCGGCGTCCATAGACCCAGACGGACAGCGGCACAAGGATCAGGATCAGAATGACAAACCAAACAGTGGATTGCCAGATCGCTGACGTGTCTGGTCGATTAAGAACCAGCCCGCGCACCGCGTCAATCAGCAATGAGAAGGGTTGATGTTTGGCATAGATTTGCAGCCAGCCGGGCATCGTGCTGGTGGGGACTAAGCCACTGCTGAAAAACACGAATAACATCATAAACAGCGGCCCTATCGCTCCGAAAGACTCAACGCTCCTCACTAACAAGGCAAATAGCGCAATGAACCAGATATACGCTAAACAGCTGAGCATCAGCAACCCGAGCGCTATCAGGTAGTTAATCACTGTACCTTCCGGCCTAAACCCGAGCAATACGCTAAACGCCAGCATGAAAAGCAGGATGAAGAAACTTTTGATAAAGCTGGCTAATACACGCCCGTTGAGCACCGCAGACCTGGCCATAGGTAGGGATACGAAGCGGTCGATGATACCGCTTTCCAGGTCGCTACACACGCCGAGGCCGACCGTTCCCGAACTAAAGAAAACAGTCATGACCAACACCCCGGCTACTAAATAATTGGAGTAGTCATATCCCGGAATAGATATGGCCCCGCCGAAAACATAGCGAAACAACACGAAGAAGATGATGGGCACGATAATGGCTCCGACAATATCATCAGGGTTGCGGCTGATCCGTTTCAGTTCGCGTTTAGTGATCACCAGCGTATCGGCGATTGTCCAATAAAACGCCGGATAGACATGCGGAGTATCGTTATCGGCAGAAAAAATCTGGTCGTTCTTCATCGTGAATCCCTTTCCAGCTGTGTCGTTCCATTGGGATCGGCTTTGGTTGCAACGTGCCCGGTTAACGATAAGAAAACATCATCTAAGGTTGGACGACGCAGGGCGAATTCCTCCAAGACGATTTGAGCGGCCTCAAAGTCGCGTATGATGCCGGTGAGCTGCTGCCCTCCCTGGAGTAACGGCGCTGTGAGATGACGGTGTCCCTCATCGATCTGCACTTCACCGCTTGCCGTATGTGGGCGAAGCGTTTGCACCGCGATCTGCAGGTTGCTTTTCGCGGCTACAGTGAGCTCCAATCGTTCTCCGCCAATCTGCTCTTTCAGTTCGTCGCTGGTGCCTTGCGCGATCACGCGTCCCTGATCTACCACGACAATTTGATGCGCCAACTGATCGGCCTCCTCTAGATACTGCGTCGTAAGGAAGACCGTTTTTCCTTCCGCGACCAGGTCACGGACGACCTTCCAAACCACCAGGCGGGCGCGCGGATCCAGTCCGGTTGTCGGCTCATCCAGAAAGAGGATGGGTGGATTTGCAATCAGACTGGCGGCCAGATCAAGCCGCCGTCGCATACCACCCGAATAGGTCTTAACAAACCGATTGGCCGCCTCTACCAGATCAAAGCTTTCCAGTAATTTCCTGGCCCGTTGTCGCGCTGTTTTTCCAGACAGATGATAGAGCTGTCCAAACATCTCAAGGTTCTCAAAACCCGTCAGCCGTTCATCCACAGTGGCAAATTGACCCGTCAAGCCAATGCAAGCGCGGACGGCAGCCGCTTGACGAACCACATCGTAGCCAGCCACCTCCGCACGTCCACTATCGGGCCTGGACAAAGTGGTCAGGCAGCACACCGCGGTTGTTTTGCCTGCGCCATTGGGACCAAGGACGGCCAGGATGCTTCCTGCCACAACAGCCAAATCAAGCCCGTCCAGGGCGTGTACCTTGCCATAGGATTTGTGCAATTTCTCGGCCCAAATCGCCGGTTTATTTGTCATCGGGTATAGCCTCTTCAATGCGTGTTGTTGTTTGTTTTAGCGATCCATGCTTCAAGATCGTTGGGACGGCACTTTCCGTGTGCTGAACATGATAAAGTCGCCATCCAGTTTCGAGGTGAAGCCCTCAAAACCGGCCTCGGTCAGATCGTGTTGCAATTGAGGCAATTCGAAGACGTGCATGTTCTTGCGGCGCTTCATCATGCGCGTCAGGAGTGAATTCCCGGCCACGAAGGTCGTGACCGCTAAAGGGGCACCGACTTTCAGAGTGCGCGCAATTTCCCGCAGCGCGAGCGCCGTATCAGGAAAAAGATGTAGGGAGCCGCCGCAGATGGCCCCGTCGAAGACGGCATCCTCAAATGGCAGCTCCTCGACGCGGGTTCGGGCCAGGTGAATATTGGCGATGCCATCGCGCGCGATATTCTTCATCCCCTGCTGCAGCGTGCCCATGGAGAAATCAATGCCATAGACACTCCTGTCCGGGGAAGTCATGCGGCGGCCGTAGGTGGCTGGCCCACAGGCCACGTCGAGCACCGATCCGGTTACGCCCTCCAGAGTCTTTGCGATGAAGTGTGCAATGCTCTGCAGTGAACTATTCCGGCCGCCGGCCATGTTCAAGATGAACGACTGCCAGAGCGCACCTTCGTACACAGGGGCCAGAAATTCCAGCATCTTAATCCACCGATAATTTGGCGCAACGCCGGCCAGCACATCATCAGGGACGAAATTGGGAACACCGCCGACATGGGGTACGTTTGGTTACATTCGTTGCAGTACAGAGCGTTGTCATCCGCGCGAAGTAGACGCTTGCACTTTGGGCAGGCAAAGTCTATCGGTTTTATTGAAACGAGATTAGCCACGTGTTTTCCGCCTTATCGTGCTCGTGAAGACTACGCAACATGTCCTCACAGCATAGCGAGCATGAGACCGTATCAAGTTTATTCGTAATGCAGCGCCGCGATGATATCGAGCCGCGCCGCTTGCCGGGCCGGAATGGTTGAGGCCAACACGCCGAAGATCAACCCGACGCCGATGGCCGCCAGCACACCCGCCGCGGGGAAACTGTACGGCATCACGATCCCCGCCATGCTGATCCCGCTGACGATGGAATACCCCAGCCAGATACCGGCCAGAATTCCAAAGCCGGTTCCTGCGGCAGATAGCAGCAAACTTTCAGCCAGGATCATCCGCCGCACCTGCGATCGGGTTCCGCCGACCGCCCGAATCATCCCGATTTCACGCGTGCGCTCGATCACGTTGATCGCCAGCGTGTTGATCAAGGCAATCAACGACGGCAACGTCAACGCCGCCAGCAGCAGATAGAAGAAGCCCATCGCGCCGCTCACTGTGTCGAGGAGCAGACTGCGCCATTCGGTGTAAGCAAACAGCGTAAACGCCGGATAATTCCTGGTGATCTTTTCAAGCGCGACGCGCACTTGAAGCGCGTCCGCCTCCGGGGCTTTGCGCACCAGCAACATCACATCATTGGCTTGATGGAAGTCCCGCGCCAGATCAGTTTGCGAGATGTAGCCGGTATCGAGTTTGGCGTTGAGCACATCCGTGCCGATGCCCACCACCCGATAATCCTGCGTGCCCTCGGCGGTCGCCAGCGGCAGCACATCGCCGATGTTGACCTTATTCTTCAACGCGAAAACGCCGTTGATGACGATCGCGTGACCCGCTGCCAGGTCCGCATAGGCTTGTGTTTCGTCGCCGGCCGTGAATTGCAGGCCGGAGACGATCGGGAACGTGGCCGGATCGATCCCGATGACTTGCAGCGGCAAATTACCAACCTTACTCGTGCCCAGCCGCAGGGTCGTGAGCATCGACACGCCCGGGGCTTGACGAATCTGTTGGGCTAGCTCAGGCGTCGCGCCGATATTGCCGCTTTGCAAAAAGATCGAAGGCGGCATCAGCATGAAGTCGGCGTTCAGCGTCTTGTCCAGAAAGCCGCCCAGCATGCCGTTGTACAGACTGCCCAGCAGACCTAACAGCGCCACGATGATCGCCAGGCTGATCATCATCGTCGAGGCGGTCACCGCCGCGCGGCCCGGCTGGCGCGTCAGGTTGCCCTGCGCGATTTGACCTTCACGCGCGAAGACGACGCCGAGCAAGCGGCCAAAGATCGCGGTGATGGGGCGGATCAACAGCGGCGCGATCAAGATCAAGCCGATGATGAATAGAAAGGCGCCCGCCGCCGACAGCTGGCTGTTCTTGATCAACAGTGTGATTACGGCCAACCCGATCAAGATGATACCGCCGATCTCGCGCCGATTAAGCGCACGCTGCTGCACGGCTGCCTCCGCCGGGCGCAGGGCTTCGATCGGGGTGACGCGGCCCGCCATGATCGCCGGATACAAGCCCGCCAGCACCGTGATGCCCACTCCCAACCCGATCGAAAGAATGAAGGCCCACGGCGTGAAGAGCGGTCCGCCGATTTGGAACCGCACCAGCTGTTGAATCATCGGGCCTATCCCGGTCAGCATAAAGATGATCAACCCATAACCGGCGATCATGCCTAAGACTGTGCCGATGACACCCTGGATCAAGCTCTCGGTGAGAATCACACCGATGACCATGCGCCGCGTGGCGCCGACCGCGCGCAACAGGCCCAGATCGCGCCGACGTTCGGCGACCACGGTGCGGAAGGTGTTGAAGATGATGAAGCCGCCCATCGCAATGGCCAACAGGCCGAACAAATCGATCGCCACTTCGCCGAGTTGAAAATTCGAGAGCAGCTCATTGCCGACTTCCAGACCGCCCAGCTTGAAGCCGCTGCCCAGCTGCGCTTGTACGGCGGTTTCCACCTGCGCCCGATCGATCCCGGCGGCCAACACGGCTTCGATCGTGTTGATTTGATCCGGCTGATTGAGCAGCTGCTGTGCGGCTGATAGCGGCACATAGACGGCTTCGACGCCCGGCAGCGGACTGGTCGTGATGAGGCCGCTGATGTCGAACTCGGTCGTTCCAGAGGTTGAGGGTAGTGTGAATTTATCGCCCACCTTCAGACCGGCTTGCTGCGCCAGATGTTGAGAAATGATCATCACATTCTCATCGCCGGGTTGCAAAAATCGTCCGCTCACCAGATAGTAAGGGCGCACCGTTTGCGCGGCGTCGTCGAGTCCGGTCACCGTCACGGCCTCGGCCGCTGAGCCGGCAGGCAAGGTGATCGTGCGGCGCAGGGAGCCGCTGGCGTGCGCGATGCCATTAACACTGCGTACCGTAGCCAACGCCGTGGTATCGAAGACATTCTCAGTCACGCCGGTCACAGACAGATCAACCGCACCGGTCGCGGCCAGCATGTTTTCGCGGAACGCCTGCGAGAACGCGGGCAGCATCCCGTTCAAAGCAAAGATAATCATCACGCCGAAGATCACCGCCAGCGTGGTGAGCAACGTGCGCAGTTTACGACCGCTCAGATAGCGAGCGGCCAGCATGAATTGAATGCTCATTGGAAGACCTCATCATAGATCGAATGCCAGTTTGGTTTACGGTTCCGTTATGCCCGAGTGCTTCTGTCGGGCATCCAGGTGGACAAATTACATCTTGGTTGATAGGCACCTGGATTCCCGCCACGCCCTGTCCGCGCTGTGCGCGGGGGCGCGCTAGGCGAAAACGTGCGGGAATGACGGCGTAGGATGATGTCGTAAATCAACTTGGAAACTGCTCTAGTGCAACAATATGAACCACTTACAGTGTTGCCACTTTCACGCGCACCCGCTCGGCCTCACCCGTTCCATCGCCGGTCAGGCGCGTCTCATCGATGATGGTGCCATCTTTGAGGAACACAATCCGATCGGCATAGGCGGCGATGCGCGGATCGTGTGTGACCATCAACACCGCGCGCCTCCACTCAGCGGACACGTGCCGGAGCAAGCCGACGATTTCATCAGCCGCGCGCGAATCGAGATTGCCGGTCGGTTCGTCGGCCATGATCAACGCCGGTTCCGTGACCAGCGCGCGCGCAATCGCCACGCGCTGTTGCTGCCCGCCCGACAATTGATCGGGGCGCTGCGTCAACTGCCCGGCCAGACCCACGCGCTTGAGCCACTCGATCGCAGTGGCGCGCGCCTCGGCTTGCTTCACCCCATCGAGGATCAAGGGCAGGGCGGCGTTTTCAATCGCAGTCAGCACCGGAATCAGATTGAAGAACTGAAAGACAAAGCCGATCTTGCGACGGCGCATCTCGGTCAAGCGAGTGTCGTCCAGTTTCGACAGCTCGTGGCCATCGAGCCAGACGCGCCCTTCGGTGGCTCGATCGAGTCCGCCGATCAAATGGAGCAGCGTCGATTTGCCGCAGCCGCTCGGTCCCATAATCGCGACGAACTCACCAGCGTCGACAGACAAATTCAAATGGTGCAGGGCCGTCACGGCCGTCTCGCCGCGTCCGTAGATTTTCGTCAGGTTTTCGGTTTGGATGATCATGATGGTTGCCTCTACAATTTCTGATTGTTGATTGAAAGACATTGTGATCAATCAGCACTCAGCAATCAAGAATCAACAATTTTCTTCGGTCGTCCGCGCGGCCGCATCTCCGGTTCCGGCAAGGGCTGCCGCTTGATCTCGTCGAGCCGGGCATCGACCATATCCAGCCAGCGCAAGTCCGCCTCGATGTGCATCACCGCGCTGTCCAACAGCAGGATATGGGCCAGATCCTTTTGCGGATCGACTTTGCTGCGCTGCACCGTGAGGGCGTGCAAGTCCTGATAGAGTCTGGCCCGTTGAATCTGAAGCACGTGGCGGGGCTTGGCGACATCGGTCGCAATGGCCAGCATCAACTTGGCGAAGACCTCGTCGCGTTGATGCTCACGGGTGACCGGCGTATTGAACCAGGCCACCAGATCGGTCTGACCCTTTTCGGTGATGGCATACACCCGCCGGTCAGCACCTTCGCCATCAGTGCCATCGATCTCCTCAACGATATGTCCGCTCTCTTGCAGTCGGGCCAGCGTCGAGTAAATCTGAGCCGGTTTGACATCCCAGTTCACTTCCCCGCCCATAACGGCCTCGAACGCGGCATGGAGCTCGTAACCGTGTCGCGGGCGTTGCGCCAGAAGACCAAGGAGTGCGAATCGGACTGACATAAAGTAATTACTCTACGAGTTTCTATTTACTGATAAATCATACTACGAGTTTATATTTTTGTCAATAGGGAAGAATAGAGATGCGGCACGATCACCAACCGATAATGTGACAGATCAGCTTCAGGATGAACAAAGTCGGTGGTCACACCTCTCCCGACTCGATCATCCATTCCGGGTCGGAGGTATCGGGATAAGCATCATTTGAGACAATATCTTCCCGCGTGGCCCCGGTCTAGTAATCAAGCGCTTTGTGGAAGCCCATGAAGTTGGTGGTCAACGGAACGTCGGGCGTGATCTGATGCCCTGATCGTAGAGCATATCCATGTCGATCTCGCGCATCAGGCAGCGTGGACAGCGATAATTCAACTGGCCTTTTCGACCTTGAGTCATGTGCGCAGTTCCCCCTTTCCTTGAATTGTCTGCTTGATGCCGAGGGTATACATGGGCGAGAAGGCAAAGCCTTCTCGGAAATAGCTGGTGGCTTGCTGGGTATTCGTTCGCAGGGTGAGGCGCGTATCGACCTGTGGGATGATGGCTTCCGCAGTGGCGATGTCGGGGACTTGTGCCTCACGGCATTGAGGTCGCGACCGAGCGGCAGGTGACGATGATGGCTGTCTTCACCGTCACGCGGCCCGCGTTCATCCGTATGATGTCCGCGTCGGTGGGCGGCTGGATGTTCGACGTGCGTGGCGCGTATGCGCTCTACGTCATCGGCGCGGTCGGATCGGCGTTGGGTTGGTCGATTATGAAACTCATGGTCAAGAATCGGCGCGTGGCAGGCTGAAGCGCTGCACGAATCGGCTGGCAAAGCCAGCCGATTCGATCGCGTGGCCGACCCCGCGTTGACCGCATCATCCACCAACAGGATGCGCTTGCCAACGAGGACGCCCAAGATAAAGGCTACATTAAGAGGCGAGCCATTGCCGCATCTGGTTATACACTTCGCGCCGATGGAGCAAGTCTAGGTGGTTCATATCGTAGCCAATCCATTGCTGGGACTCTCGAAACGGTAAGGTCAAGCTGGGATTCTTGTGGTAGCCGAGAGCGCTGTGCAGAGGCACGAGTCCGTCGCCGAACAGCGGGTCGCTACGGTCGTCCGCTGTTTTCCCGGTTGTCGCTCCAATGGTGTACCATTGCACGCCGTTGGGTAGCGGCACCGATCGCCGTCGGTCGCTGAAGTGCGCAAAACGATCCCAATTTTCCCAGTCCTCGTTCAGTAGGTTGCCGTAGCGTAGATCGGTGATGCCGGCGCTGCGAATCTTTCCCAGGCGAGCAAGCGCGGCAGTGTAGGGGCTGACGCCTAGAATGATATTCACCCAGTTGCCGCCGCGTTCCAGCGGAACTCCATGGTGCGGCGTTCCGAGGAATACGATCTTGCGCAGGCGCCGCAGCCAATCGTGGCCTGCAACCGTGCTGTAGTGGCAAGCGCTGCGGGACACCAATCCACCCATGCTATACCCGATGATCACCACTTCTTCCACGGGCACCGGCCAGCAGTGCAGCAGGGCCTCGATCATGTCGGCAAACGCGCGCCCGTTGGTAGAGATATGGAGACCGGTGTTGTAGTGCAGGTAGATGTGCGTGTAGCCGAGGTCCGCGGCCAGTGCCGCACCATGATCGTGCCCCTGCCGATTCCAATGCAGATCATTCGAGCACAGCCCGTGCACCAGCAGGAGGATTTTGCCGCTTGGCTGCGGGATTGCCGCGGCTAGCGCCTGTCCTTCCAGTTCAAGCGATTGTCCGTCCCGGCGCAGTCGCATGGATATCGCCAGCGGGTTGTTGCTGGCAGCCAGGTGATCACCCAATACGCCGTTCAGCGCGGCGAGCATGCTTTCACGTCCTGGCGATGAACGCCGCTCACCTGGGAGTGGCATGAGCGGCGCAAGCAGCGTATCGATCCCGCCACCCACCAAGCGAGTTACTCCGCGGATCCTTCCGTAAACCAGCCCGGTGATACCTGACGTAGGGGCCTCTGTCGGTGCGCCAAAAATTCCCGGGGCGCGGCCAATGTTGTGGTGCATGGCCTCAACTAGGTCGGTCAGCCCAAGCATAGCGTCAACCGCCAGACGGCTGAAGCCACGAACATCAGACGGGTGAACATGGGTCTTCTCGGTCATGACGCCTCCGGGTGGTGGAGCTACCCTCTATCGTATGTTACGGCTGTCGTTGCGAACAGTCGAACGGTGAGCCTGCCGGCAGTTTACAGTAGTTTTGCACTTTTTACAACTCAGATTGGCGCATGGCGTTCCTGCTCTACATCGTGTGCATGTTGAGCGTGGTGATCGCGCCGATGATCCCGGTGATTCTCTTCTCGCCCGTGATCGACGGCGTGGCGTACAGTTTCTTTGCGGTGGCGTTGGTGCTTTTCATCGGCGAGGTCGCGCCCGAGCGACAGGTGATGATGATGGCTGTCTTCCCCGTCACGCGGCCCGCGTTCATCCATATGGTGTCCGCGCCGGTGGGCGGCTGGGTGTTCGACGTGCGCGGCGCGTATATGCTGTATGTGATTGGCGTGATCGGCTCGGCGTTGGGCTGGCTGATCATGAAAGTAATGGTTAAGGCTCGGTGAGCGCTTTGTTCTGAATCACGCGCCGGGTGAGGACGTACCAATCGGGCAGGGTGCGGAAACGATCGGCCGATTCGGCGATGGGGCCGATCTGCACAGCGCGCACTTTCTCGCTGACGGCGTAGTTGTAGACCGGATAATACAACAAGATGCCGGGGGTCTTTTCGCGGAACATTTCCTGGAACTTGTGATACAGATTGATGCGCTGGGCAGTGTCATTGGTCCGCCGCGCCTGTTCCAGCACTTCACTGATATCTCGATCGCGGAATTGGGAATAGTTCTGCCCGGGTGGATCAGCTTGCGTTTCGTGCCAGAATGGATAGGGATCAGGATCATCAGGCAACTGCACATCCAGCAAGGCGGCTTGATAGTTGCGCGGCGCCAGATAGTTATTGAGCAGACCGGCCTGCACCGGCACGACGGTGGCTTTTACGCCGATATCTTGCCATTGCGTTGCCACGGCTTGCGCCAGAGCCACTTGCAGCGGATTGTTATTGGTATACAGCGTAAATGAGATCGGGATGCCCTCTTTGACGCGAATCGGCAGCTCGTTGGGATTGGGCACGCTGGTCGGAGCAATGACGACTTCAGCGATGTTTTCACGCGTGCGCTGCGGAGGAATGGGATAGCGCCAACCCGCCTCGTTCAATAACTGCCGCGCTCGTTCCTGATCGGGAATGACCGGAGGCAGATCCGCGGCGTAGGCCCACGTGCCGGGAATGAGGGGACTATCGGCCACCTGGCCCTGCATATGCAAGACCTCTTCAATGATCTTGTGCCGATCGAGACTGAGCAACAAGGCCTGCCGCACTTTTTGATCTTGAAAGAACGGCAGGGTGTCGTCGCCTTGATTCAAGAAGATCATCGTGTAACCCGCCTGCGGGCCGGTATAAAGATTGAGCGAAGGCGTATCGCGCACCGCCGTCAACTGATCGGCGGGTACCTTGTGCAGCCCTTGAATTTCCCCGGCACGATAAGCGTTCAACATCGACGAGAAATCGGGATAGAATTTGAAATCGATTTTGGCGATGTACGGTTGGCGACCGTAGTAGCCGGGAAAAGCGGAGAGCAGCACGTGTTGCGCTTGACCCACTTCGCCGCTGCCAAATTGTTCCACTTGAAACGGCCCACTGCCGATCGGTTTGCGATTGAACGGCAGAGTGGGCAAATCAGCCGCCTTCACATCGCCGATCACGTGCTTGGGCAGCACGCCGAAGTTGCCCACCGCGACGTATTGCAAAAATGGCGTATACGGTTCTTGCAGCGTGAATTGCACGACCAGGCTGTTGACTTCTTCCGCTTTGACGGTGCGCCACAGAGCGGCCACATCTTGCAGGCCGGGGAAGTTGGGGTCTTGCAGAAACTTGACGGTGTAGATCACATCGTCGGCGGTCACCGGCCGATTATCATGCCAGCGCGCATTGGGCCGTATCCGAAAGGTGTACACCAGCCCATCGGGTGATACTTCCCAACTGTCGGCCAGGTCGGGCTGCAACTGACCATGCTCGTCGTAGCGCAACAGCCCACTGAAGACCAGCTCACACAAATCGCGATCGATGTCGTTGTACTGACACAACAGCGGATTCACGAATTGCGGCGCGCCGACCATGCCTTCCACATACGTCCCGCCCGGAGCCGGTTCGCGTTGAATGGAGTAGGCCTCGGCCAGATAGACCATGAGACCGGCTAAGAGTACCACGCCGACCGTGATTAAAGCAACTTGCCAACGGATATGTCGAACCACAGATCACACCCTTATCGATTTCATTTCGCTCAAGTGAACGCGAGCCGCCGGATGTCCCTCAACCCGATCGGCTGCGCGGCGCAACTTTTGCGCCGCGCAAGTTGCGCCGCTATCTTAATGCGAATTGCTTAAACTGACCAGAGACGCAACAGGGGTGTTGCAGCCTGACTGCAACACCCCCATTCAAACCCTGCACCGATCGGCGATCGTCAACTACTGCGGCGTCGTGGCGGCCAGCACACTCAGAATTGCCAAAATAAAGAAGATCACAGCCACCCAGACGGTGAGGTTGAACAGCGTGCGCTCGATGCCGCGCCGCGAATGGTAAACCGGGCTGTCACCGCCGAACACGTTGCCCACGGCCGAGTTTTGCGCGCCGATGATGATCAGCGCGATCAACAGAATTGAAACAATAATCATCGCGATACTCAAATACGTCTGCACAGTTGTTCTCCTGATTTCTGACGGGAAGCTGGCGCAGATTATAACATGCCTAACGGGCTTGTCAAACGCGCCGCCTCGGCGCTGGCTGCGCTGGGCAAGAAGAAGAAGGCCAGCGCAATGATGATATAGACCGCAATGAGCATGGCGCCTTCCAGCCAGTTCGATTCACCATCCAATGACACCAGTGCGGCGATGACCGCGGCCGCCGTCAGGGCGATCACTTCGAAGCCGTTGAATTCCAGCATCAGCGGGTGGCCCATCAGCGGGCTGACAAACACCAGCACCGGCGCGACGAACAGCGCGATTTGCAGGCTGGACCCCAGCGCGATCGAGAGGCTGAGATCCATTTGGTTCTTCAAGGCGACTTCCACTGCGACGATATGCTCCGCGACATTGCCGATGATGGGGATGACGATGATGCCGACGAAGAATTCGCTGAAGCCCAACTGCTTGGTGACCGGCTCTACGGAACTCACCAGGAACTCGCTCATCAGCGCAATCCCGATCGTGGCGAGCACGAGTACGCCCAGTGCTTTCCGGGTGCCCCAATGTGGCCTGCTGCGTGATGGCGGGGTCGCCGGTCCCACCTCGGCTTCGGCCGGCGTGCGCGAGCGTAGCGAGTAGAGGAGGGAGAGCGCATAGATGACGATCATCGCAATGGCCGTCGTTAGGCTTAGTTCTTCCACGCGCAGCTTGTCTGGTTCAATGGCGGCGTTGAAGAAAGACGGAATGCTCAACGCGATGACGGCCAGAATCGCCATGGTGGAATCGACGCCCACATGCGAGCGATTGAATCTTTGGATGCCATTCTTCAGGCCGCCGATCAGAGTGCTGAAACCCATCACCAATAGGACATTGCCGAGAATCGAGCCGATCAGCGAGGCTTTCACCAGATCGAGCAACCCGGCTCTGACGGCGAAAAGCGTAATGATCAATTCGGCGGCGTTGCCCAGCGTGGCGTTGAGCAGGCCGCCTAGGCGCGGGCCGGTCTTCTCAGCTAAGGCTTCGGTCGATTCGCCCATCAACCCCGCCAGTGGGATGACGGCCAGCGCGGAAGTAACAAACAAGATGATTTCATTCCCGTGCAGCAGTTCGATCAGAATTGCCACCGGAATGAACAACAATAGCCAGCGTAGATAACGCATCTTGTCTCCCTCACAGAGTTAGAAGCCGTCAAAGAACAACTCCGCAGATTGCTCCAGGCTGGATGGTCACATCCAGCCCCCAGCGCCGGATTTGCAATCCGGCGGGAGCGTCGAAAGTGCGGACTTATTTCTGGGCAAGCCCTTAGTTTGAAAACAACACGGCCGGCGCGGTCTGCGGCACAATGACGCGCAAGGCGCCCGGCTGTACCTTCACTTCAATCGGGGTTAGTCCAATCGGTTCGGCGTCGACGTGCACGGCGGTGGGCAGTTTCGCCGCGATGCGAATGCGCCGTCCGCGTGTGTTGACCAACTGCGGATTCTGAGCGGCTTGTCCCAGGGCGATGCTGATGAAATGCTGTGCCGTGTAAGCAAAACTCGTCCCCTTAAAGATGCACACATCCAACCAGCCGTCGTCGACGCGCGCCTCCGGGCTGGGGCGCACAATGCCGGCATACAATTGAATGTTGCTGATCAGCACCATCAAGGTTCGGCCGCGCCACACCGGTTGATCGTCAATTCGGATGGTCATGGGTGTGCCGCGGTATTGTGCGGCGTGCCAGACCGCGCGCAATCCATACCCAACAACGCCCCAGCGTTTTGCCCATGGCGGACGCGGCTCGATCTTCGACGTGACGTAGGCGTCCAGCCCGGCGCCCGACCACAGCAGAAAATAACGTCCGTTGGTGCAGCCCAAATCGATCGGGCGGACGAGGCCCGTACACAACGCGCGCGCGGCATCGATCAACTGCGCCGCATACAACGGGGCCGGGATCGGCAGTCCGATCTGGCGGGCCCACACATTAGCGGTGCCGCTGGGTAACGTGCCCAACGCGACCTCGCTGTGCGCTAAGGCATTGGCGGCTTCATTTAAGCTGCCGTCGCCGCCCGCCGTCAACACCACATCATATCCAGCCCGCCGTGCTTCGGCGGAAAAACGTTGTACATCACCGGCTTGTTGGGTGCGTTGCAGCTCGATCTGCCAACCCTGTTCACGAAAGACTTCCAGCGCTCCGGTCAAAGAAGCCTGGATATCATGGGTGCCGGAACGCGGATTGTAGATAATCACAGCGCGCGGGCCGGACAGTAAGCGCAACGGGGTTGGTTTGCTCGCCATGTCTGCTGCGATTATAGGCGATGAGACCCGTCTTTGGCAACTGCGCGAAAAACCTGCGATCAGAATTGGCAATTTGCGGTACAATAACGGCGCTTGATTTTTTAGTTGTGCGAGATCACTTCATGGCGGAATACGTCCTCAACAACCGTTATCGAGTCTTGGCCCAAATTGCGGGCGGCGGCATGGCCGTTGTCTACAAAGCGCACGATACCGTCCTCAATCGAGTAGTGGCCGTGAAAGTGCTGCGCGATACCTTTGCGCAAGATGTCGATTTTCGCGCCCGGTTTCAGCGTGAAGCACAGGCGGCCGCCAACTTAACGCACCCCAACATCGTCACGGTCTATGATTACGGGCAGGATGGCCCACAAAGCTATATCGTGATGGAATACGTTGAGGGCCGCGATCTCAAGGCGGTGATTCGCGGCGAAGGGCCGCTGCCCCTCGATCGAGCCACTGATCTCATGGTGCAGGCGTGTGCGGCGTTGGGCGCCGCTCACCGGGCGGGCCTGGTCCACTGCGATGTGAAGCCCCAGAATATATTGGTCACCAATGATGGCCGCGTTAAGGTCACCGACTTTGGGATCGCGCGCGCCATGTCGGCCAGCGTGCCGCAAAATGTAGAAACAGTGTGGGGCACGCCCCATTACTTCTCCCCCGAGCAGGCCGCCGGCGAACCACCCACTCCGGCCAGTGATGTTTACAGTCTGGGAGTCGTGCTCTATGAAATGCTAGCGGGACGCGTGCCGTTCGATGCGCCCGATCATACCGCGCTGGCTTTGCAGCATATGCAAGATCAACCGCCGCCGTTGACGGCGTTGAATCCGGCGGTGCCCATTCAGATCGAGCAGATCGTCAACAAGGCTCTGGCGAAAGATCCGGCGAATCGTTATCGGACCGCCGATCAGCTGGGCCGGGCGTTGTTGGACTATCGGCGCGCGACGAGCCAGGCGACGAGTTATCAACGAGCCGTGCCTGCTCCAACCGGATCGACGACGGTGGCTGCCACTCCCGCCCGATCGCCGGCGGCCGCTCCCGCGGTTTCTTCCGGCACCGATTGGCTGGGGTGGATGTTAGGGACCCTGGCGTTTGTGGCCGTCGTCGGTTTGATTCCCTTGTTTGTGCTGGTCTGGCGGGCCTATTCACAACCCATTTCAGCGCCGACCATGCCCTTGTCAAATCCGACGGTCACGCCGGTTGGCGGCGCAACGAACACTCCGGTCTTTGGCAGTGAAGTGCTCGTGCCCAATCTGATCGGGCGCACGCAGCCAGAGGCCGAGCAGTTGGCAACCAAAAATGGATTGATCGTGAGCGTTGGGGCAGGGCGGTTTGATCCGAAAGTGCCAGCGGGATCGGTGGTGGCGCAGAATCCCATCGTGGGCAAGAAGGTCGCTAAAGGCTCGACGATTGAAATCGCGTTGAGTCAGGGGCCCAAAGTGTCGGCGGCCACCAATTTGATCAATACGATCTATGAAGCGGATGTGCCGGCGCTCGATCCCTATGGCTGGGACATCCGTTTGGTTGAAGAATACAATAGCCAGGAACCGTACCACAAAGTGCTGGCGCAGGACCCGGCGCCCGGTTTTCAATTAGCCGCCGGCCAGCCGTTCACGCTAACCGTCAGCGGCGGCACCACGGTTACGTTGGGTGTCAATATCGATAACCAGATTTGGTTGGATGCCGCCAATCTGCCGCGCGATCAAGTGAAACGTGGCGAGCAGCTGGACGTTACCTTGCTGTGGCGCGGACAGCGCCGGATCAATACACCTTACACTGTGTTCGTGCACTTTGTTGGGCCAAATGGTCGGATTGTGACGCAAATCGATAGCGAGCCACCACAGCCGACAACTTCGTGGCCGGTCAGTATGACGATCAGCGATCCGTATGCGTTGGAGATTCCGCTGGATGCGGCACCAGGTGTATATCAATTGCGAGTGGGTTTATATCCTACCGGCCAACCGAATGATCGTTTACCGATCAGCGATGCTGGCAAGACCAGCGCTGATAACAACAGTCGTATCTTGATCAAAGAGATCACGGTTCAGCCGTAATCTTTTCCAAGTAAGTGAGGTTGATAGAACCGCCCGGTGAGTTTAACTCCCGGGCGGTTTGCGTTGAGGTATGCTGATTTACTGCATCTTCATTAAAGAAAGAATGGGTCTTCCGACTTCAACAGGAATTGCTCTCGCTGGATGGACACATCCAGCAATTGACAACGGCGGATGTGTCCATCCGCCGAGAGCACAAAACAATAATCCCACTCAACTCAGAAGAGCCGAAAGAATTGACGCGCCTAAGATTGACAGGGGATCACTCCTGGGTATATAATGTTTGTAAATAAACCGACCGTCGGTCTGTGAATTGGCGGAACTATGGCGCGCACAGTAAAAGAAGAAGAATACGCCGTCAAGCGCAATGAAATCCTCGATGTCGCCCAACGCCTGGTGTATACCAAGGGCTACGAGCACATGTCGATCCAGGATATCTTGAACGAACTTCAGATATCCAAGGGCGCGTTCTACCACTACTTTGACTCGAAGCAAGCGTTGCTGGAAACGTTGATTGAACGTCGGCTGGAAGAGGCAACACAGTTTCTCTTCCCCATTTTGCAGGATCCTCAGCTGACTGCCCTCGAAAAGATTCAGCGCTACTTTGACTCAGCAGCGCAATGGAAAACCGCGCGAAAAGATTTTTTTCTTGGCCTGTTACGCGGTTGGTATGCCGACGACAATGCCATTGTGCGCCACAAAGTTTTTGCGTCGGGCGTCAAACAAATCGCGCCACTGCTAACGGTGGTCATCCAACAGGGAGTGCAAGAAGGCGCTTTGACGACCTCTTATCCGGATCAAGTCAGCGAAGTAATTCTCTCTCTGTTTCAAGGACTTGGCGATTCGCTCTCTGGCGCGATACTATCGTATGAGCCAAGTCCTGACAGTTTACAGCATGTTGAAAGAACCGTGGCAGCCTATACCGATGCTTTAGAGCGGGTGCTGGGCGCGCCCGCCGGCTCCTTGAATCTGGTTAATGCTGAAACGTTGAATGAGTGGTTTGTGGCGTCTGATGATAAATCGTAAGTGACGCATCTCCGCTAGGAGGTAGAGGTATGGGTCAAACATTCAAACTAGCGTGGCGGAATATGTGGCGCAACTGGCGGCGCACGGTCATCGCGGTGGTGGCGATCGTGCTGGGCCTGATCTTGTTGTTACTGATGGATGGCCTCATCAGAGGTTCCGATCAGGCTATCTTTGGCAACGCCGTCCGATTATATGGCGGCAACCTGCAAGTTCATGCGCCGGGCTATCGTGATAAAGCGGCTCGTCTGCCGATGCTGCCGCTCGCTGATCCGGCGGCGGTGGTGCAGGCGGCGCGCGCGCTGCCGGACGTGCAGGCCGTGGCCGAGCGCATCAACACGGCGGGCATCATCATCAATCACGGCACTTCGGTGCCGGTGGCGATTACGGCCATTCAGCCCGAGGTCGAAGCGCCGATCAGCTTGCAGGCCGAGAGCGTTTCACAGGGGCGCTTCCTGCTGCCCGATGACGGGGATGCCATCTACATCGGCAAGGCGCTGGCCGATCGGCTGGGCGTGGGTGTGGGCGACAACGTGACGCTGCTGGGCCGCAGCAAGAACGAAGCGATGCGGCAGCACAACTTCAACGTCGTCGGCATCTTCGATTTGCACACGCCCGAAGCCGAGAAGGGCACGGTCTTTATTCCGCTGGCCGATGCGCAGACGCTGTATAACTTGCGCGGGCAAGTGACCGAAGTGCCGATTTTCCTGAAGCAGATCGGCAGTGAAGCGGCGGTGATGACGGCGCTGCAAAATCAATTGCCCACTTACGAAATCGATTCGTGGCAAACGCTGAAGGGCGATCTGAAAGAAACGCTGGACACTAAATTTGCGTATACCAGTTTCTTCGGCATCGTCGTGATCATCATCGCCAGCATCGGCATTTTGAATTTGATGCTGATGGCCGTGTTCGAGCGCACGCGCGAGATGGGCGTGCTAGCCGCGCTGGGCATGAAGGGCCGTCAGGTGATGGGCCTGTTCCTGCTGGAAGGCTCACTCATCGGGGTGGTGGGGGCCGTCATCGGCTGCGCGATCGGCTTTCTGTTGATCGCACTGATGGGCAGCGCGGGCCTCGATTTCTCCAAGATGACTACCGGCATGGGCGAGGTCGGCGTGTTGATGAGCGGCAAGATCTATCCCACCATCACCGCTGCCGATCTGCTCATCCGCGCGATCATTGTGGTGGTGATTGCGGCGATTGCCTCGCTGTATCCCGCGTGGCAGGCGTCGCGCAAAGAACCATCACAGGCGCTGCATCATGTGTAATGCGGGTAGGGGCGTGCCCTTGCGGTCGCCCGCCTGGGCAGGTGCGAGGCCTGCCCCTACAAATCGGAGGATTGTATGCCTCTTTCTAAATTATGGGTGATTGCGTATCGCGACCTCGGTCGTCACCGCCGCCGATCGATCTTCACGCTCCTGGCGGTGGCGTTGGGGCTGGGGCTGCTGTTGACGCTGGACGGATTGATCTCGGGCGTGGTGGCCGATTCGCTGGCGAATAGCATCCGCCTGCGGACCGGGCATGTGCAAATTCGCGGCGCATCTTTTCAAGAAGATCAGTTGAGCCTGCAAGCGAAAGACCTGCTGCCGAACCCCGATCAGTTAGTGGCGCAGGCTAAAGCGCTGAGCGAAGTGAAAGCGGCCGCGCCGGTGTTGTGGTCCAGCGTCATCCTCAACACGATCGATCAATCGGCCGGCTTGCAGCTGATGGGCATCGACACCACCTCGTCGCTGTATGATCCGATTCGCGCCGGTGTGGTGGCCGGCGACTGGCCGACGCCGGACGATCGGGAAGGGATCCTGATCGGGCGCGGGTTGGCCGATAGTCTGGGCATCGGCGTGGGCCAGAAGGTGAACCTGACGCTGGTCAATGCGGATGGACGTCCCGATGAAGGAACGTTCACTATTCGCGGGTTGTTCTCGACCGGGATTCCGAGCTACGATCAAAGCGCGGTGTTCATGCCGCTGGACAAGGCGCAGACCTTTACCGGCGCGGGCAATCGCGCCAGCCTGATCATGATCTTGCTCAACAACCAGAACGATGCCAACAAAGTGGCGGCGGCATTGAGCGGCCCAACCGTGTCGGTGCTAACGTGGTCGGATTTGAACAAATTTTTCGTGGAGACCATGGCCACCGCCATGAGCTTCTATGCCATCCTGGACGGCATCGTGATTTTGATCGTCGCGGTGATCATCGTGAACACGCTGTTGATGTCGGTCTTCGAGCGTTTCCGCGAGATGGGCATTCTGGCGGCGCTGGGTATGAAAGGACGCCAGATCCGGTTGATGTTCCTGTTGGAAGCGGCGACGTTAGGTCTGCTCGGCGTTGCGGTGGGCATCGTCATCGGCATAGCGGGCGTCGCTTATC
>Ga0182021_10000645_pt1 | contig 38245 bp, 30 predicted proteins | sample 612E3MmetaG_FD_120493 | JGI IMG/M metagenome (GOLD analysis project Ga0182021, IMG submission 120493) | Permafrost microbial communities from Stordalen Mire, Sweden - 612E3M metaG (Illumina Assembly) | ecosystem: Environmental > Terrestrial > Soil > Wetlands > Permafrost | place: Sweden...
GTGGCGCGGCCCCGGTCAGCGTAGGGCACCACTTCGTCGTAAAACGCGATGTCGCCAGTCTCGGCGACGTAGGCCGGGACCGCGTTGAAAAACCACAGGCAGTCGTCGCTGCGGTAATGGTCGGGCGGCGTGGGCTTCATCCGGCCCGGCGTGTGCAACCACGGCCGGATCTCCGGCTGCGCCCCGCCAGTCGAGTCCTGGCCGGAAAGCATGAGGACCATCCGCTCGCGCACGGCCTCCGGGATCATCGCGGTGACGCCGAGGAAATCCTGCACGGTGTCGCGGAAGCCGAAGCCGTCGCGCTGGTCGCCGGTATAGACGAGGGAGCAGGAGCGCGACCATTCGAAGGTCATGAGAGCGTTGTAGGCGCCCCAGACATTCGTCATGTGGTCGAAGTCGGGATCGGGGGTCCGCACCTGCATCGTGTCCAGAAGGCCGTGCCAGTGCGCCTGCAGGCGCGCCAGTTCGCGCGTGCACGCTGCGACGGAGCCAAACTGGCGGCGCACCGCCTTGGCCCGGGCGGCGCGGCCGATGCCGAGCAGCACCAGCACGTCGGCCGACGCTCCCGGCGCCAGTGCCAGATCGCTCTGGATGACGCCGCAGCCGTTGTCCGAGAAGTGCTCGCTGTTCCCACAGGCGCCGCGCTCGACCGCCTCGGGCCGGTCAAAGCTCCGGTAGACGCCGAGAAACTTCTCCCGCTCGCAGTCATAGCCCGCGATGGTGCCGCCGACCTGCGTCATCCACCACCAGCGCGATTGGTCCCAGTTGGCGAAGTTGCCCGGATCCTCGGGCAGACGTTTGCACGAGGAGGCGAGAATGAAACCGTCGCGCCACACGGCGTCGGAGATATACTGGGCATACTGGAGATTAAGGGTGTCCTGCAGCAGGCTCCACTCGGTGGTGAACTCGCAGAACGAAAAAACGCTCAGCCGGCGCGGCCGGTCGCTGGTGTTGGTGACCTGCAGACGCCAGTACTCGAAGTCCCGATCGAGCGGGACGAAGTAGGTCGCCGCGGTGCGCACGCCGCGCCACTCGCTCTCGATGACCGCGTAGCCGAGGCCGAAGCGGGTGGTCGTTTTGAATTCGTCGAGCGGTTTGCCGACCGGCTGCCACGCGGCCGACCAGTAGTCGCCGCTGTCGCGGTCGCGCAGGTAAAACTGCCGGCCGGGCAGGTCCATCGGCACGGAGTTGTAGCGATGGCGCAGGAAGCGGCCGGAGGCGGGCGAGCGGGTGAAGCTGTAGCCGCCGGCCTGGTTGGTGATGATGGCGCCATACCGGCGCGAGCCGAGATAGTTGGACCAGGCTCGCGGGGTGTCAGGGCGAGTGATGACGTATTCGCGGGCTGCGTCGTCGAAGTGACCGAATTGCATGGGAGGGGTGTTGGGGGTGGGACGAGGGGCGCACAGGACGGTGCAGCCAAGAAAGGGCAGACAAAAGCTGCACCACCCGCGTGGGGCGAGGCAACCCCATCCGTTGGAGGTCCTTTGTCCGGCGATTGAAATCGCACGGCGACGGGCGTCCGGGCGGGGCCGCCGCACGGTCCATGCCGGAGGAAGCCAGGGCGGGTTACCGCCCCAACGTGACTTCCACCTTGACGGCGGTGCGGCCGTCGGCCGGCAGCGGGATGGCGTTCCCCGCGATCTTCTGGCCGTCGACGACGAGCGACGCGACGCCCCTGGACTTTCCCTTCGGATTCTTCACCTCGATGGTGTAGGTCACACCGCGGAATTTCCGCTGCACGGTGAAGCCCGGCCACTTTTTCGGGATGCACGGGTCGATGCGCAGGCCGGTGAAGTCGGGCTGGACACCGAGGATCGACTGGCTGGCGGTGACGAACGACCACGCGCCGGTGCCGGTCAGCCAGGAGTTCTTGCCTTCGCCGGGCGTGGGCGAGAACTGCGAGGCCGTCATCTGGGCATAAACGTAGGGCTCCGAGCGGTACTCGTCGTGGTCCTTTTTCGCCGAGGGGCAGATGCTGAGGTAGTATTCGAGTGCCTTGTCGCCCTCGCCGAACAGGGTCCAGCCGATGTGGATCCAGGTGTTGTTGTGCGAGAACACGCCGGCGTTTTCCTTGTAGCCCGGCGGGTAACTGGAGACCTCGCCGAGTTCGAGGTGGTATTCCGAATAAGGGGGGTACTGGAGCGCGCAGCCGTGTTCGGGCGTGTAGAGATATTTGTCGACGGCCTGCAGGGCCTTCTTCGCGCGGCCATTGGTCCGGCCGGCGCCGCCGAGCACGCACCACGCCTGGCTCTCGATGAAGATCTTGCCTTCCTGGCACGTTTTGGAGCCGACCGGATGGCCGGCGGCGTCGAATGCGCGGGTGTACCACGCGCCGTCCCAGGCCTGCTCCTCGACGGTCTTGAGCATGTCGGCGTAGTAGCCATCGACGCGCGCGGCGTCATCGGTCTGGCCCATGAAACGGTAGAGGGCGGCGAGATCGCGCGCGGCGTAGAGGAAGAGGCCGGCGATCATGACCGACTCTGCCTGCGAGCCGGCGATGTCGCCCGTGCACTGGAAGGATTCGTTCGGTTCCTTGGAGAAACAGTTCAGGTTGAGACAGTCATTCCAATCGGCGTGGCCGATGAGCGGCAGGCCGTGCGGGCCGCGGTTCTTGAGCGTATAGGCGATCGACGTCTCGATGTGGTGCAGCAGTGAGTCCGTCGAGCCGGGCCGGTCGGCATAGCCGCAGGCTTCGTGGAGGATCGAGGTGTCGCCGGTTTCGCGGATGTAGGCGGCGGTCGAGAGGATCAGCCAGAGTGGGTCGTCGTTGAAACCGCCGCCGATGTCGGCGTTGCCTTTTTTCGTGAGCGGTTGGTACTGGTGGAAACAGGTGCCGTCGGAGAGCTGCGTCGACGCGATGTCGAGGATGCGCTGGCGCGCGCGGTCGGGGAGCAGATGGACGAAGCCGAGGATGTCCTGATTCGAGTCGCGGTAGCCCATGCCGCGGCCGATGCCTGTTTCGTAGCCCGAGGAGGCGCGGGAGAGGTTGAACGTGGCCATGCACTGGACCTGGTTCCAGGTGTTGACCATGCGGCGCAAGTGCTCGTTGGGCACGTTGGGCGATTGGTAGATGGAGAGCAGGTCCTCCCAGCGCCGCTGCAGGGCGGCGAAGGCGGCGTCCACGGCGGCGGGGTCGGAGTACTTCGCGAGGATCGCGCGACCCTTCGTCTTGTTCATCACGAACGGCGCATCGAACTTCGGCAGGTCGCCCTGTTCGACATAGGCGAGGACGAACGCAAAGGTCTCCTCGGCGCCCGGCTTGAGCTTGAGGTTGATTTGATGGGCGCCGACGGGATTCCAGCCATAGGCGTGGCTGTTGGTGCACCGGCCGGCGAGGACCGCCTTGGGATCATGCAGGCCGTGGTGCACGCCGACGAAGGCGTCGCGCGAGGTGTCGTAGCCGTCGATCTTCCGCGTGCAGCCGAAAAGAGCGTAGTGATCCCGGCGTTCGCGGTACTCGGTCTTGTGGTAGATTGCGCTGCCCTCGATCTCGACTTCGCCGATCGAGTAGGTGCGCTGGTAGTTCGTCATGTCGTTCAGCGCTTCGTAGAAGCAGAACTCAACGAACGAGAAGAGGGTGAGCTTTTGCGGCTGCTGGGTCTTGTTGCGGACCGAGACCTTCCAGACCTCGAGGTTTTCCTGCGGCGGCACGAACAGGAGCTGCTCGACCTCGATGCCGTTCTTGCGGCCCTTGATACGGGTGTAGCCGAGGCCGTGGCGGCATTCGTAGGCGTCGAGCTTGGTGCGCACCGGCTTCCAGCCCGGATTCCAGACGGTCTGGCCCTGCTTCACATAGAGGAAGCGACCGTCGTTATCCATCGGGTTGTTGTTGTAGCGATAGCGCGTGAGCCGGCGCAGGCGGGCGTCCTTCCAGAAGGAATAGCCGCCGGCCGTCTGGGTGCAGAGGCCGAAGAACTCGTCCTGGCCGAGCATGTTCAGCCACGGGAGCGGAGTGTCCGGGCGCGTGATGACAAATTCGCGGTGCAGGTCGTCGAAGTGGCCGTAGGTAGACATGGGAGGGAAGAGGGAGGCGGCGGCGGCGGAAGGTCAGGTTCCAATCAGAAGGCGGAGAGGGAAGAAGGAGCGGAGCGGGACCTCTGGAAACAAACAAGCCGGGCACAGCGCCCGGCTTGGCATGACCGCGAACGGCGGATCAGGCCGCGCGACCGGCGCGGGCCTTCAGCAGGCTCGGCTGGGCGGCCCGCAGCGCCGCCCATTCCAGGGCCAGCACAAAGGCGGCGGTAAAGAACAGGTCGCTCACCAGCGTGGCCCGGAAGAAGAACAGGGTCGGGGGGAATTCCGGATGGCCGACCGTCATCGCCTGCCACCAGCCGGCGGCCGTCGGTGCGTAGAAGGCGTCCCCGAGAAACGCGGCGGTGTTGGTGGCGAAGTAGAACAGCAGCGAGCCGCCGAGGCAGCCGGCCAGGAGGGTCAGCCATGTCTTGCGCCGCGCCACGATCCAGCCGAGCCCCAGCGCCGCGGCGAAGCACGCCGTGCGCGTCAGCGCGCCGCCGAGGTCCCACTCATAACCAAACCGCACGAGATAGTAATGGTCGAGATACAGATCCGACGCGCCCAGCGCCACAAACGGCACGAGCCACATCCAGCGATTGCGGAAATAGACGGCGCCGCAGAAGGCGAGGGCCATGAGCGGTGAGAAATTGATCAGCTCCGGATTCCAGGCTGCAACGATGCGATAGGCCGCGGCCAAGAGGATGAGCACAATGGCAGATCTCATAAGTGGCGGGGAATTGTGGCGCTCGACTTTTGAAAGGACAGCAAAAAGTATCCGGCAGGACCGGGCGGCGTCATTTGGGCGGCGCCGGCGGAGGCGTCTCCGGTGTCCGGCGCAGCGTCAGCTGTTGCGTCTCGTTTTTCGGGCCCACTTTCAGGGTCACCGTCAAGGGCAGCTCGTCGAAGTTGGTGTCGAGGTTCGATAGCATCGGATCGAGCGACACCTGCTCTCCCGGCACCAACGTCACCTTCTCCGGGCGCGCGGCAAAGTTCCCCAGCGCCGAACTCACTTCGGTGATCGTCACCGCGATGGGACGGGCGCCCGCGTCGACGAGCTTGATCATGAGGGCGATGCGGGGAGGCAGAAGATAGGAAAAGTTGGAGCGGCCATACATCTCATCGAGTTCCTCCTGGGAGTATTGGTTGCCCCTCTCCTCGAACGGAGTGCCGGAGAGCTGATCGTTGTCGCCCCCGCCCGGTCGGTGCCCGCGCCGTCCCTCGGCTGCCACGTCGTGTTCGCCGCCCGGTTCCCCCGCCGTTTTCTTCCGCCGCACCGACGGACCGAGCCAGGCCTGCACGGAGACTGCGCCGCCAGCAAAAGTGGCTTCGCCCGCGAGCAGCGGCTGGGGCGGCACCATATGCTGCATCAGACGCTTGCGGTTCCCGCTTTCCGTCGTACAGGCGACAAAACCAGCGGCCACGACCGCGGCCAGCAGACAACCGCCGGCCCAGGCGGGCCGCCGCAGGAGGCCGCGCGGGCGGTGGCGGGGCGAAAGGCACGGGGAAGATGGGAGGGGTTCGGTTTGCACCCCGCCAGTGTTGCGGATTTGTCGGACCGGGCGCAATAGCGGTCCGCGCTTGCCGGCGGAAAATCCGACCGCGGGCGGGCCGGGCGGCGGCGCTTCCGGAACCGGGCGCCTTTTTCGCATGACAAGGCGAAGCCCGCGTCTTGTGATCGCCCCTGCCCGCCCCGCCTCATGAGCACCATCCCGCTCCTCCCCCCAATGTCGGTCGCGACCGATGGAGATGTGCTCCTAACGGTGGAGGATCTCCACGCCCGTTTTCTCACCGACCAGGGGGAGGTGGCGGCGGTGGACGGGATTTCGTTCACGATCCGGCGCGGGAAAACACTAGCCCTCCTGGGAGAATCCGGCTGCGGCAAATCGGTCACCGGGCAGGCGATCCTCCGGTTGATCGAGCCGCCGGGCCGCGTCGTACGCGGGCGCATCGTCCTGCGTTCGCGTCATGCCGGGGTGATTGACATCACCGGGCTGGATGAGGACGACGCGCGGCTGTACGAGGTACGCGGCGGGCTCGTGAGCATGATTTTTCAGGAGCCGCTGTCGGCGTTGTCCCCTGTGCATACGGTGGGCAACCAGATCTCCGAGGTGATCCGGCTGCACCGGCCGGGCGCCGCGGGCGAGGCCCGCCGGCTCAGCCTGGACATGCTGGCCAAGGTCGGGGTGGTTCCGCCGGAACGCCGCTTCGGCCAATACCCGCACGAGATGTCCGGTGGCCTGCGGCAGCGTGTCGGCATCGCCATGGCGCTCGTGGGCGATCCCGAGTTGCTGGTCGCCGACGAGCCGACGACGGCGCTCGACGTGACCACTCAGGTTCAAATCCTCGGTCTGATCCGGAAACTCCAGCGCGACATGGGATGCGCCGTGCTGCTCATCACTCACGATCTGGGCGTCGTGGCGCAAACGGCCGACGACGTCGCCGTGATGTATCTGGGCCGCATCGTCGAGCACGGCAGTGTGCGCGACATCCTCCAACATCCGGGTCATCCTTACACCCGGGGGCTGCTTGGGTCCCTGCCGGGTCTGAATGTCCAGGGCCGCCTGGCCGCCATCCCCGGCGCCGTGCCGTCCCTGACGGCGATTCCCGCCGGCTGCGCCTTCCATCCGCGTTGCGCTTACGCGCAAGCGGGGCGTTGCGACGCCGGCAGCGCCCCGCCGCTGGCCCCGCTCGCGCCCGGGCACGCCGTGGCCTGTGTCCGGGCGCAGGAACTGCCGGCGACCGGAGCCCTGACGGAGGGACCGCGGTAGGACGAAGGGAGCCCATGTCCGACGTTTCCGCCATCCCGGTCGCTCCCGGGGCCGCCAATCCGGAACCGCTGCTGTGGGTGCGGCATCTCCGCAAGCATTTCCCGTTTCGCGATGGCGGGCGTTGGCGCGAAGCGGCCGGAGTCATTCGCGCGGTCGAGGACGTGACCTTCGATTTGCGCCCCGGCGAGACGCTGGGGCTGGTGGGTGAGTCCGGTTCGGGCAAAACCACGACGGTGCGCTGCATCGTGCGCGCCCTCACCCCGACGGGTGGCGAGGTCTGGTTCCGCGCCGGCGACCGGGTGGTGGACCTAGCCCGGCTTTCCGAACACGCGCTCAAACCGCTGCGGCCCGCGATCCAGATGATCTTTCAGGATCCGTTTTCGTCGCTCAACCCGCGGATGACGGTGGGGCAGATCGTGGGCGAGCCGCTGGTCATCCACCGGCTGGCCCGGGGTTCCGAACTCAACGATCGCGTGGACGATATGCTGCGAAAGATCGGCCTGAAACCGGAACACCGCATCCGCTATCCCCACACCTTTTCGGGTGGTCAGCGCCAACGCATCGGCATTGCTCGGGCGCTGATCATGCGTCCGTCGCTGATTGTGGCGGACGAGGCGGTGGCGGCGCTCGACGTGTCCGTGCAGGCCCAGGTGCTCAACCTGCTCAAGGACCTTCAGGCCGAGTTCAAGCTCACCTGCATCTTCGTCAGCCACAACCTCGCGGTTGTCCGCCATCTGTGCAACCGGGTGGCCGTGATGTACGCCGGCCGGATTGTCGAGCTGGCGGATACCACGGCGATCTTCGGAGATCCCAGGCATCCCTACACGCAAGCGCTGCACGCGGCGGTGCTGCTGCAGGACCCGGACCGCGCAGTGGCTTTTGACCTGGCGGGCGAGGTGGCGGACCCAGGCAATCTGCCGCCGGGATGCGCCTTTCATCCGCGCTGCCCCCGGTGTTTTGCGTCCTGCAAGGAGCGCCGGCCGGAACTGCGGCCGGTCGACGGGACGGACCGCCTGGCCGCGTGCCACCTCTACGAAACATGAGGGCGTTGACGTGCGTCACGGGCAACGCATTCAATCATCCCGGCGCCGAATACGAAATCCCAGCATCCCAATCGCAAACTTCCCTCCCATCACCATGCTTGTTCACACGGTATTCTTCTGGCTCAAACCCGAGCTCACCCAGGCGCAACGCGCCGAGTTTCGTCGCGGCGTGGAATCGCTGGCGGCGATCCCCCATGTCGAGCGGGTCTACGTCGGTGCCCCGGCGGCGGTCCCGGACCGCCCGGTGACGGACCGGACTTTTGCCGTCGGGCTGACGGTCATCTGCCGGGACGTGACCGCGCACAACACCTATCAGGCGGATCCCATCCATCTGCGGTTCGTGGAGCGGTTCCAGGGCTGCTGGACTCGCGTGCAGGTGTACGACGCGGAATGAGCAAGCGCGGTCCCGGCGATCGCGCTTGGCCGACGGGCCCGGCCAGGCCTGCGCACCGGCTCAGCCGTGGAGGTACTGGTTGAGGAGGTTCTCCAGGTACTCCTGGTGACCGGAATGCGGCACGGGCTCGCCGAGTTGGAGCACGATCTTCTCCAGATCCGCGAAACCAACCTTGCCGGCGTCGATGTCGCGGCCAAAACCGACATTATAGCTATTGTAGCGCGCGGCGACGAACTCCGTGAACCGGCCTTCGGCCAGGATGCGCCGGGCGATCTTGAAGGCGAGGGCGTAGGCGTCGAATCCGCCGATGTGGGCGTAGAAGAGGTCCTCCGGATCGATGGAGGTCCGCCGCAGCTTCGCATCGAAGTTGAAACCGCCGGAGCCGAGTCCGCCCGCGCGCAGAATCGAGACCATGGCCTGCGTCAGTTCCTTGACGTCGGTGTTGAATTGGTCGGTGTCCCAGCCGAGCAGCAGGTCGCCGCTGTTGGCGTCGATCGAGCCGAGCAGCCCGAGGGAGGCGGCCGTCTCGATCTCATGCTGGAAGGTGTGGCCGGCGAGCGTGGCGTGGTTGGTCTCGATATTGAATTTGAAGTATCGGTCGAGCCCGTGGGTTTTGAGAAAGGCGACGCCCGCAGCAACGTCGAAGTCATACTGGTGCTTGGTCGGCTCTTTGGGCTTCGGCTCGATGAGGAACTGGCCTTTGAAACCGATGGCCTTGGCGTAGTCGACCGCCATGTGCAGGAAGGCGGCCAGGTGTTCCTGTTCGCGCTTGAGATCGGTGTTGAGCAGGGTTTCGTAGCCCTCGCGACCGCCCCAGAAGACGTAGTTCTCGCCGCCGAGTTCTTGGGTGACCTCCAGCGCCTTCTTTACCTGCGCGGCCGCGTAGGCGAAGACGTGGGCGTCGGGGTTCGTCGCCGCGCCGCACATGTAACGCGGATTGGAGAAGAGGTTGGCCGTGCCCCAGAGCAGCCGCACGCCGGAGGCCTTCTGCAACTGCGCCGCGTGGGCCACGAGCTTGTCCAGATTCTTGTTGGACTCGGCGAGAGAGCGGCCCTCGGGCGCGATGTCCCGGTCGTGAAAGCACCAAAAGGGCGCTTGGATCTTGGTGAAGAACTCGAACGCTGCATCCATGCGGTTCCGGGCGACTGAGACGGGGTCTTTTCCCTCCTCCCAAGGGCGGACAATCGTGCCCGGCCCAAACGGGTCGGCGCCGGTGCCGCGGAAAGAATGCCAGTAGGCGATGGAAAAACGCAGGTGTTCCTTCAGCGATCGGCCGTCGATGATCTCATCGGGGCTGTAGTATTTGAACGCGAGCGGATTGTCCGACTGCGCGCCTTCGTAGGCGATGGCGGCGATTTTGGGGAAGTGAGCCGTGGGCTTTTTCATGAGAAAGGGGGCGAAGGAGTCATTCCATAACGGCCGGTCCCCCAAAAACCAGACAGAACTGGTCCTAACTTTAGAGCTCGTCCGACGCGCGATGGCGCGGGCCGGGCGGCGGGCGCCATCTGCGGGGAAACGGACCGGTTGGGCCTGGCAGAGCCCGGCGGGCGGTGATCCGGGACCGGTTGGCGCGGCCAGCCCCCCAGCGACCGCTGTCCTCCCGGACCAATGATGGGGAATGGGAGCGTCAACCGCGGGACCACGTGCTGTGGCGCTACTTGGAAAGCTGCGCCTTCAGGAATTCGACACCACCCCGGATCGAGTCGTCCTGTTCCATCAGGTTCTCGATGGTCTTGCAGGCGTGGATGACGGTGCCATGGTCGCGCCCGCCAAAGGCCTCGCCAATCTCCTGGAGGGAATGTTTGGTGAGATGACGGGCGAGGTACATGGCAATCTGCCGCGGCATGGCGATGTTGGCCGGGCGGCGCTTGCTGGTCATGTCGCTGTGCCGGATCTGGTAGTGGTCCGCCACGCGCTTCTGGATCACCTCCAAGGTCAGCAGGTTCTGCGCCTGCTCCATCAGCACATCCTGCAGGAGCATTTCCACCGTGGGCAGGTCGAGGGTCCGGCCCGTCAGGGCGGAATAGCTCGCCACTTTGATCAGCGCGCCCTCGAGGCGGCGGATGTTCTTCGAGATGTGCTGGGCGATGAAATTGATGACGGGCGGCGGAACGTCGAATTTGAGGCTGGCCGCCTTGGTGCGCAGGATGGCGACGCGCGTCTCGAAGTCGGGCGATTGGATGTCGGCGACGTATCCCCACTGAAAGCGGGAGACGAGGCGCGATTCGAGTTTCGCAATCTCGCTGGCCGGCCGATCGCTGGTCAGGACGACCTGTTTGCCCGACTCGAAGACGTCGTTAAACGTATGGAAGAACTCCTCCTGGATACGCTCCTTGCCGCTCAGGAACTGGACGTCGTCGAGCAGCAGCACGTCCACATTGCGGTAGCGCTGGCGGAAACGGGTCAGGCTGTTCTCCTGCAGGGCTTGGATGAACTCGTTGGTGAATTTCTCGGTCGACAGGTAGGCCACCTTGGCGTCCGGGTTGCTGCGCAGGATGCTGTGCCCGACGGCGTGCATCAGGTGGGTCTTGCCGAGACCGGTGTCGCCATAGATGAACAACGGGTTGAACGCCTGGGCGGGCGCCTGCGCCACGGCCAGGGCGGCGGCGTGAGCCAGCTGGTTGTTCGAGCCAACCACGAAGTTCTCAAAGGTATTGCGCGGGTTGAGCAGCCCGGCGAAGAGCCCTTTGTCGTCATACCGGCCCGCCCGGCGCGGCGCGGCACGTCCCCGGGGATGCGGCGCCACGACTGCGGAACCGTCCCCGTTGCCCGCGGCCGGGGTGGCCAACCGGCCGGCCGACGCGTGTTGGTGCACCTTCAGGGTGACGTTGATCAACCGGCCGGCATTCAGGCGCAGGCGTTGGGTGATGAGGTCAAGGTAGTTGTCGTGGATCCAGATCGCCGCGAAGTCGTTCGGCACGCCCAAGACCATCGTGTCTTCCGTCGTCTCGACGCAGACGATGGGTTCAAACCACATCTGGAAGACGTCGTCCGGGAAAAGCCCCTTGAAATCACACTTGACGGTTTCCCAGAGGCTGGGGGGAAGGCTCAACGAGGGCATGGAGCGGGCAAAGGAAGAGGATTATTCACACTACGTCGGTCGTTGGCCCTGACCACACATCTCACAGCATCGAATTCCGTCATTCGCTCGGAGGGAGAAAGGCGTGCCCGGTCTTCTCGAAGGCGACAAAATAAAGCGCGATGATAAGATACTGAAGACCAGAAGTTAGGGGAAAACTCCCTGGGAAACCCTGAAAGAAATCGAACCGCGGATGCTGGAAGGAACAACTGCGTGACTGGACACTAAAACGGGTTCGCGGAGTAACGTGAATCACAAAATGCATTTCAAGAGCAACTTTCGCACAAGTTATTCACACTCCGCCCGCTGCGTCCGCCGCGGCTGGCGCCGGGGGGGCGCCACCGCCCCCGTCCCGCTGTAGCGCGGCCGCCACTACAACGGCCCGCGCGGCCCCCGGCCCCGGGGGGGCGGACCGCCCGCGGTAGTGACGAAACGGTGACAGATGGCGGAGCCAGACCTCACGCCCCGGGCGTCGGGTCGACCCACTTGCCGTGCTGTTTGATCAGCGCGATCAGGCGGTCGTCCGCCTCGCCTTGGGCGATGTTATATTGGACGCAGTCCTTCCCGACGTAGAGGTTGATGCGTCCGGGTGCGCCGCCCACGTAGCCGAAATCGGCGTCCGCCATCTCCCCCGGCCCGTTCACGACACAACCCATGATCGCGATCTTGACGCCTTTCAGGTGACCGGTTTTCCCGCGAATGCGCTGCGTCGTCGTCTGCAGGTCGAACAGGGTGCGGCCACAGCTGGGGCAGGCGACAAACTCTGTTTTGGAGGCCCGCGCCCCGGCCCCTTGCAGCACATTGTACGTGAGCCGCGTCGCGACCACCGGATCCGGCTCGGTCTCGATGCTCACGAGGTCCCCGAGCCCGTCGCACAGGAGCCCGCCGGTCAGCAGGCTGGCCTCCAGCAGGTGGCCCAGGAAACTCGGGTCCGGGCGGACCGCGGTGGCGGTCGTGTTGCGGATCCAAATCGGCGCGTGCAGGCCAAGGACGGCCAGTCCGCCCGCGAGTCGCCGGTGGGCCCCCAACGCGTGGTGGGCTCCCGCGGTCGCCGTTAGTGTAAACACCAGACCGGTGTCACCCACTTGCTGCAGCGTGCCGCCCAGGACGGCGAGGGCATCCGGCGCCAGGTCGACCGCGAGGAACTGGCCGTGCCGCCGGACGCATTCGACCCAAGCGCGGAGCGTCCCGGCGTCTGCTGCGTGAAAACGGCGGCACAACAGCACACGCCCGCGACTGGAGGAGAGGACGTCGGCGACATCGGGTGGCTCGATCGTTTCGGCCAGATCGAGCACGAGAAAGCCGATCGGCAGATCGAGCGCGGCCAGAGTTCTTTTCACCTCTGGGAGCGTCTCGGCGTTCATGACCGGCACCATCAGGCCCTCCACCGGCGTGTCTTGGAACCCCGAGCCGAACAACCGCGCCGCGTCGGCGAGCCGTTCCAACCCCGGGACCCGCACGATCGCGCGCGGTGGATTATCCGGACCGACCACGCAGCGGTCGGAGAACTGCAGGCGGGTGGTCGGGCGCCGGGTGAAATGAAAGGGGTCGATCGAGTCCGTCTCCGCCGCCGCCTCGGGCTGTCCGGCTGGCACCGGGCCCACGGGAGTGGGCCAGAGGGACATGACCTTCTGCGCGAGAGCGCGGGCCACGGGGATCTCGTACACGGAATCTTCGGTGAGCGACACCCGGATGGTGTCGCCCAAACCGTCGAGCAGCAGGGCGCCGATGCCGATGGCGCTCTTGATACGGCCGTCCTCGCCGTCGCCGGCCTCCGTCACGCCCAGGTGCAGCGGGTAGGGGCGGTGCGCCGCGTCCAGGCGCGCGACCAGCAGCCGGTAGGCCTGGATCATGACCTTGGGGTTGCTGGCCTTCATCGAGAGGATGAGATCGTGAAAGCCCTGCGCCTCGGCAATCCGGACAAATTCGAGCGCGCTTTCAACCATGCCCAGGGGTGTGTCGCCGTAGCGGTTCATGATCCGGTCGGACAGCGAGCCGTGGTTCGTGCCGAGGCGCAGCGAGCGGCCGAGTTGGCGGGCGCGCCGCACGAGCGGCGTGAAGGCATCATGCAGCCGCTGCAGCTCGCGCTCGTATTCGGCGTCCGAGTACTCGCGGATGGCGAATTTTTTCCGGTCGGCATAGTTGCCGGGATTGATGCGCACTTTCTCGACGTGTTCGACCGCCTCCATCGCCGTCTGGGGCAGGAAATGGATGTCGGCGACGAGCGGGATCCCACCGAAGCCGGCCGCGGTGAACCGCTCGCGGATCGAACGCAGACATTGCGCCGCCGCCAGATTGGGCGCGGTGACGCGCACGATCTCGCAACCGACCTCGGCCAGCGCAACGCACTGCCGCACTGTCGCGGCCACGTCTTGCGTGTTGCTCGTCGTCATCGATTGCACGCGGATCGGTTGTGTCCCGCCGACACCGACCGACCCAACCTTCACCTCAATCGAGGCACGGCGGACGAGCTGGAAGCGGGACGCGCAATAGGTCATGGCGTCAGAAAGGCGCAACGCGGCCCGGGGCGCTAGGGCCGCGCCGGGGTGGGAGTGGCCGGGGCCTGCGTTTCCGCCTGTTCGGCCCGGACGTCGCGCACCATGCGGCGCACATCGAAAAAGCTGACGTACAGAATGAGGGAGAAGAGCAGCACGATGAAGACGCTCTGCGTGGTCATGATGAGACCGGGTGGCAGCGCCCGGCCGCGCAGCCGGCTGATGGTGGCGAACAGCATGTGCCCGCCGTCCAGCACCGGGACGGGCAGCAGGTTAAAAATGGCGAGATTCACATTGACCAGGATGGTGAACCAGAGCACGAGCCGGATGTCGGCCTGCGCCGTAGCGTGAAACGCACGGATGATCCCCACCGGCCCGCTCAACTTGGATACACTGAGATCCGATCGGGGATTGATCAGCCCCTCGAGCACGCGAAACGTCATCACGAGGTTTTCCCAAATCTGGCTGGCCGGATCGGGATGGGTGATCGTGAAACTCGTCTGCCGCTGGACCCCGAGGTCGGACAGGTCGGAGCGCCCCGGGCGCGGCGGGAGTTCGAGTGCGAGGCGCACCGCGCCGCGCAGCACCTCCAGCCGGACGGCCCGCGTCTGGTTCTTCGTCAAATGCTCGATGAACGCGTCGCGCCAAAGCAGCGGCTGATCGTCAAAGGCGACGATCCGGTCCCCGGGCTGCAGGCCGATCTTCGCGCCGAGCCGGCCGGCCTCAACCGCCCCGATGACCAGCTCCTCGGCCGGTGAGATGCCAATGCGGCGCATGCGCTCTTCGCCCGCCAGCCGCGGGTAGGCGGTCAGCTCCAGTGTCCGGCCCGCGCGTTCCACCGCGAAAACCGCCTTGGGCCGACCGTCCGCCGTGCGCCCGCCGCTCGCGTACAACGTTTGCTGCAAGTCCGGCCAGGTGGCCACCTGCTGCCCGTCGATGGCACGGACGACATCTCCCGGCAGGAGGCCGGCCTCGGAGGCGGGGCTCGGCACGCTCGTCCCGTCCGGCAGCTCGATGGTGGGCTGCACGAAACCGATTTTCGTGGTGTTCAGCTCCGCGTTGGTGGGCTGGCCCACGTACCATACGACGCAGGCGAGCAGAAAGGCGAAGATGAGGTTGAACGCAGCGCCGGCGGCGAAGACCAGGATCCGCGTCCAATACCCGACCGGCGGGAGTGTTTCGAGGTCGGCCTGCGATTCCCCCTCGATCATGCGCAGGTCTGACAACTGCGGGAGCAGCACGTACCCGCCCAGCGGCAGCCAGGACAGGCGGTATTCGACGCCGTCTTGGCCGCGCCAAGCGACGATTTTGGGGCCAAAACCGATGGAAAAGCGCTCCACGTGCACGCCGCGGCGCCGCGCGGCCAGGAAATGGCCGAGCTCGTGGACGAAAATCGAGCCGCCGAAGAACAGGATGATCAGGAAAAGCGACCACAGGTTCGAGGCGATGGACTGGAGGAGGACGCTGGTCACGCGGTCAGGAACGGGTTGAAAGGGAGGAAAGGGCAGACTGGGCCAAGCGACGCGCCGCGGCATCGGCGGTCAGGACCGCCTCGAGGTCGGCGGGTTCAAAATTGGCACTGGATTGAAGAGTCTGATCGATAACTTCCGGAATGGCAAGGAAGGGCGCCCGTCCGGCGAGGAACGCGGCGACCGCAATTTCGTTGGCGGCATTGAAGACGGCCGGGGCCACGCCGCCGGCGGTCATGGCGGCCCGGGCCAGCCGCAGGCAGGGATAACGGGCGTCGTCCACCGGGCGAAAGTCCAGGGCCAGCGGCTGGCACAGACCGAGCGGAGCGTCCGTGCCGGGAGCGCGTTCCGGGTAGAGCAGGGCGTGCTGGAGGGGAAACGTCATCGAGGGCGGCGCCAGTTGCGCCAGCATCGAGCCGTCGATGAATTCGACCAGGCAATGCACGATGCTCTGCGGGTGCAGCACGGCGTCGCATTGGTCCGGTCGGAGGCCGAACAACCACTGCGCCTCCATCAGTTCCAGCCCCTTGTTGGCCAGCGTGGCCGAGTCCACGGTGATTTTGGGCCCCATCGCCCAGTTCGGATGCTTGAGGGCCTCGGCGGGAGTGACGGCGGCGAGCGCGGCGACCGGGAGATCGCGCAACGCCCCGCCCGAGGCGGTCAGCACGATGCGCCGCACAGCGGAGCGGAGATGCCCCTCGAGGCACTGGAAGACCGCGTTATGCTCGCTGTCGACCGGGAGCAGCCGGACGCCGCTGGCGTGAGCCGCCGCCATGACGAATTTCCCGGCCAGGACGAGAATCTCCTTCGAGGCCAGCGCGAGGTGTTTGCCCGCGGCGAGGGCCGCCAGCGCCGGGCGGAGGCCGGTGGTGCCCACGACCGCGACCAGCACGAGGTCGGCTTCGGGCAACTGCGCGAGATCCATCAGGCCGCTGAGACCGCCGTAGAGGCGCGTGCCGGCGGGGAAGGCCGCCAGGTCAGCGCGGGCTTCCGCCAGCGCGCCGGAGTCGAAGATCCCAACGTGCCGCACCCCGAGGTGACGGGCGATTTCGGCGAGGCGACGGTGATTGGCCCGGGCGGCGATGCCCACCAGTTCCAGCCGGTCGGGATGCGCCCGGACCACCCGCAGCGCATTTTCGCCGATGGAGCCCGTGGCGCCGAGGAGGACGATGCGTTTTTTGAGAGGAGCGGTGGACACGATCGGACGCGGGCGTCGGCCGACGTCCCGCCGGGGGCCCAGAAGGCGATTCCGGCAGGACCGCTGCGCTATAGCAAGTGAAACACCAGCCAGCCGACCGGCGCGGCCAGAATCAGGCTGTCGGAAAGGTCGAATACGCCTCCGATTCCGGGAATCGCCTGTCCGGCGTCCTTGATATCGGCTCGCCGCTTGATGACCGATTCGACCAAATCGGCCACCACGCCGACCCCGGCCAGCGGGAGGGCGGCCAGCGCGCCAAAGAGCGGGGTGAAACCGGCGGGCAGGTACGCGCGGCAGCCCCAGGCCAGGCCGGCGCCCACCAGCGCCGAAACGACCACGCCTCCGGCGAGCCCCTCCCAGGTCTTTTTCGGGCTGATGAGGGGCGCCATCCGGTGCCGCCCGAAGGCCAGGCCGGCCAACAGCGCGCCCGTGTCGCAGAACTTCGTCACCGCGATGAGCCAGACGCCCAGCACCAGCCCGGTGCTCGGGTGCGGGCCAGTGAGGAGGAGCACGCGCACAAGGAACTGCAGCATGAAGGGCACGTAGACGAGGCCGAACACGGTCCAGGCGAGCGTTTCCACGCGGTTCGGCGTCTCGCGTTCCCCGAGGATGCGGATGGAGAAGACGACCACCGCGAGCGCCAGCACATCTGCCGCCGTGAAATGCGGCTCGAGGTAAAAGGGCGCGAGCGTCATGGCCAGGCCGAAGGCGAGGCCGAGCCAGGTGAACGGGGCGAGCCCCATGCGGCCCACCAGGGCGTACAACTCATACAGCGTGAGCGCGCTGACGAGCGTGATGATCCAGACGGCGCCGGGGACGCCGAGAAAGCGCACGCAGACGAGGAGGAGGCTCCAGAGGATGAGGGTGCTGAACGTCCGTTTGAGCAAGGGCGGAAGACAGGTTGGCGGTTCAGGGTCCGGCCGCCGGGGTGGCGGGGACAGGGCCGGCTTGGAGTTGTTCGCCGGTGAGGCCGAAGCGGCGCTCCCGGCGCTGGTATTCGTCCACCGCGGCCGCGAACTCGGTCTTGGTGAAATCGGGCCAGAGCACCGGCGAAAAGATCATCTCGGCGTACGCGCACTGCAGCAGCAGGAAATTGCTGAGGCGGGTCTCACCCGAGGTGCGGATGAGGAGGTCGGGGTCAGGGAGATCGGCGGTGTAGAGGTAGCGGCGGAAGGCGGCCCACGTGGTGCGGCCCGGATCCTCGGTCCCGGCGGCAACGGCGGCGGCGTAGGCGCGCGCGGCGTCGATCACCTCCGTCTGCGCCCCATAGTTGAGCGCTAGGATGAGGTTCCAATCCGTGAAGTCGCGGGTCGCCTCGATCGCCCGTTCGAGTTCCCGGCGGGGGCCGGCGGGCAACTCCTCGGTGTGGCCGATCGTGCGCAGGCGGATGCGGTTCTTCACCAGCACCCGCGTCTCCCGCCGCAGAAAACGCTCCAGCAGGCCCATCAGCGCCGACACTTCGTCGGCCGGGCGCTGCCAATTCTCGGCCGAGAAGGCGTACAGGGTCAGATAGCGCACGCCCAAGTCGCGCGCCGCGTCGATGATGGCCCGGGCGGCTTCCACGCCGCGACGGTGACCCTCAATCCGCGGGAAGCCCCGTTGCTTCGCCCAACGGCCGTTGCCATCCATGATCATGGCAACGTGGGTTGGGGGAGTCGAACTGGCCGGCGGCATGCGGAACCGGCCTTTTATGAAGCCGCCCCATCTTTTGACAAGGGCAATGACCGGCCGTGCGCCGGCCCCACGCCGCACCCACGACCCGGCGGCGAACCGGGTGGGGGATCGGGGAGCGCCGGCCCGCGGCTCAGGCCAGCAGCGTCCGCATGAAGCGGAACGTCTCGTCGCCCTGGCCGGGCAGGAATTCGTGACCGAAATCGGGATAGAGCACGAGGCGCTTGGGCGCCGCGATTTTGTTGTAAGCCGCGAACTGGGTCGAGGGCGGGCAGATCGTGTCCATCAGGCCGGTGAACAGGAGGACCTCGGCCTTGATGCGCGGAGCCAGGTGCTGGATATCGATGTAGCCGAGCTTGGTGAAGACCTCCCGCTCGCGCTCGTGGCGCGGGTCGAACAGCCGGAAGTAGGTGCGCAGCTCGTCGTAGGCGTCCTTGGCCTGGTCCATTTCCCACACGCGCTGGTAATCGCTGAGGAAGGGATAGACCGGCGCGGCGAGCCGCACCCGCGGTTCGAGAGCGGCACAGGCGAGCGTGAGGGCGCCGCCCTGCGAGGCGCCCATCGCCCCCACACGCGTCGCGTCCACCTCCGGGCGGCTCATCACGATCTGCGCCAGCTGCGCGGTATCGAGGAAGATCTGGCGAAAGAGGAGCTTCTTCGGGTCGGGGTCGTCGAGGCCGCGGATGATCTGCCCGCGCAGCGTGTTGCCGCGGGCGCCGCCGACGTCCTCGGAGAGTCCGCCTTGGCCGCGGCAGTCGAGCGCCGCCACGCAGAACCCCTCGCCGACCCACGCCAGCTTGTCCATCCAGTCGCCGCTGTTGCTGCTGTATCCGTGGAACTGCAGCACCGCCGGGTGCGGCCCCGTGGCAGTCGGCCGCAGGTACTTCGCGTGGACCCGGGCGCCGCCCACCCCGGTGAACCAGAGGTCAAAGCAATCGGCGGTGCGCGAGTCGAGCGCGCGGCTGGGGCGGAGTTCCACCGCGGCATCGACCGCATGCAAATCGCGCAGCGCCTCCTCCCAATAGGCGTCGAAGTCCGCCGGCCGTGGGTTGCGGCCCTGATACCGGTGCAGTTCGGGCAGCGGGAGGTCGAAGGTCAGTGGCATGGCAGGAGTGAAAACGGAAACCGCGCCCCGGCAAGCGCCGACCCCGGTCGCCCCCCCCGGCCACCCGCTCCGCAGCAGATTGACCCCCGGCCGCTGATCGGCGTTGATCGCGGCATGAAAGTCGCCTTCCTCAGCGGGACCAGCATCGTCCATAGCGACCTCTTTGCCGCGTGGGCGGTGCGCACGATCGAGACGCGCCACGGGGCCGTGACCTACAAGCACCACGGCGATTTCGCGTTGATCAACCGCCACGGCTACGGTTTCCCCCTGCCGCCGCACTCCATCAACTACCGCGCCAACATCCGCGTGCTCGCTGACCTCGGTTATCAGGATGTCGTCTCCCTCAACTCAGTCGGCTCGCTGAAGAAGGAACTGCCGCCGGGGACCCTGGTGTCGTGCAGCGATTACGTCGGCCTGCAGCAGGGGCCGGCGACCTTCTTCGACACCGAGCTGAAGGGCGGCGCGCCCGGCATCGCCAACAATCTGATCCCCCTCTTGGTCGAAAAGCTCGCGCCCGAATTCACCCTTCATACCGGCAAGGTCTATGTGCAGATGCGCGGTCCGCGTTTTGAGACGAAGGCGGAGGTTCGCATTGTCCAGCACTGGGGCGACGTCATCGGCATGACGGCCGCGCACGAAGCCGACCTGTGCACCGAGGCGGGCCTGCGCTACAACAGCCTCGCATTGATCGACAACTACGCCAACGGCCTCGAGGGGACGGAGATCGATTTCACCCGGTTCAAGGATCTCGTGCAATCCAACCAGGAGAAGGTCAACCGGCTCTTCACCCGGCTGCTGGAGATCCTGGCCTGAACGGCTGGGCGCTCCGCATTGATTTTCCGGCGGGGATTGCTGGAATCGGACCGCAAGCGGTCCGACTTTGGAGGGCGGCGCGCCGTCGCCGCCGGATGTCCGGGTCGCGCTGACAGAGCAGCGCCCTCCATCGGGCAGAACAACGGCGTTTGCGGACGAGGCCCGCTGGTCTGAATATTGGGCTTCTTTTCCGGCCGGCGGTTCGCCATACCGAGAGCGCTCCGGTGGCATACCCCTTTACCCGGCCATCGGATGACCCGCATGAACCTGCCCTGCCGTCTCTTCATCCTGGCCGCAACCGCTTGCCTCCTTCCGCTCGCAGCCGAGACCCTTCCCGCCGGCTTGGGCTCATCGTGGACGTTGAGCGGATACGTCTCGGGCCGCGGCGAACTCAAAGGGCCGGGCGGCAATGCCATGAACGTGGCGATCGGGGGCTTCGCCGCGACCGCCGGGCAACCGGTGTGCGTGATCAGTGACAGCCTGATCTCAGTGGGGATGCAGTATGAGATGATCAGCATCGGCGGAGAGAATGGCGCCGGCAACGGCCTGCCGTTGCCCACCCGGCTGCAATCCGTCGCGGCCACTTTCAGCCTCCATCGGCGGCTCGCCCCGCCGTGGGGCCTGTCGGTCGCCGTCATCCCCGGTCTGCACGACGCGGGCACCAGCCTCAGTTCCAAGGGATTCGGCCTGGGGGCAAGGCTGGTCTTCTTTAAACAGGCAAGCCCGACCCTGGATTACGGGTTTGGGCTGGTCTACAATTCCCTCTCGCACGACTACCGGCTGTTCCCGGGTTTCGGTTTGAACTGGAAACCGGCGGGACGTTGGACGGCAACCCTGGGCTTTCCCAAAACGTCAGTCGCCTATGGGCTCTCCGAGGCGGTGCGCCTCTCGCTGGCTCTGTCCGGCGAGGGCGGCACCTACCACGTCCGGGAAGTTCGCTGGTCGCAGCCGGTTTCGCAGCCGCTGGCGGATTCAACACTCGAATACGCGGAGGGTCGGATCGGATTGGCGCTGGAATGGAAGGCCGCGCCGGGGTTGGCAGTCGAGATCAGCGGCGGCGCTGTGCTGGGGCGCCGGTTCGAGTATGTGGCGCGCAATTTCCGGATGCGGGCGCACGGGCCGACCCCGTTCGCCGCGATCGCGGTCCGCGGGCAGTTCTGAGCGCGCTGGCGAAACGCGGTGGGGCGCGTCGTGGCGGACGCACCGCCGGGCTCCGGTCAGCTTCGCCTACTTTTGGGCTGGGGCACCCGGCAGGAGAAGCTCCACGATCCCCTTGCGCAGGTTTTTGATCCACCCGTCGTTCACCTTCATGCTGCTGACCCGCTCGCCTCTCTTGTTCAGCGCATAGGAATCCGAGAAGAGCTGAATCTCGGAGCCCTCGATCCGGAAGGTCAGGTTCGCCTCGCAGCCGCGATGAATCAACTTGAGCACGACCTCACCCGGCTTCTGCGACATGACGATCCATTGCCGGCGCATGGCCGTCTTCACGATCGCCTCGCGCACGGCGGCGTCCGGCTGGCCATTGGGCACGGCGATGGTCTCAACCCTGACCCCGGCCGGCGCCTCCGCCTTGACCCGGGCCGGCGCGGGCACTTCGACCGCGGTCGGCGTTTCAACCTGGGACTCGGCCGGCTTGTCGCCTGTGACCTCGGCTGGCTGGTCGGCCTTGCCCTCAGCGGGCGCGGGCACTTCGACCGCGGTCGGCGTTTCAACCTGGGACTCGGCCGGCTTGTCGCCCTTGACCTCGGCTGGCTGGTCGGCCTTTCCCTCGGCGGGCGCGTCTTCGGCCCGCAGGACGGGTGCAGCCATGGCCGCCAGAGGCACCGCGGCGCAAATCAAAAACAACCTGGGGAGTAGTGGGGTCTTCATCGATCAGTGGTTGGTTTGCTGTGAACGATTCAGCCAAACGAATCGGTCCTCGCCGGGCAAGTCCGAGTTCGAGAATACAGGACGGACCGGAAACTGGATTTGACCACAACGCGGATGAATCCGCCCGCCCGGCTTGCCCCGCGCCGGTGGGAGCAAGATGTCAACTAATAGTTGACATGGCCGGTGCGGCCGGTCCGGCGATCGCCGGGGGCGCGTCATCGGATCGACGTCCCATCGTTAGCGATCGAAACGGAACCCAGCGACGCCCCGCCCAGCCACTCGCAGCGAAATGGCGGCACCGTGACGGTGACACCGCCGTGTGGTTCACAGCGAGAAACGGAGCCGACGCTTGCGCCAGGGGCCGATCTTCCCGGCTAATCCCCGATCACCAGTTTGGCCGTCCACGTTGACCCGTCCCAGGTCCGATAAATGACGACCTCGTCGGGATGGGCGGCGGACCAGTCGCCCTCGGGCGCATGGAGGAATCGCCCATCCTGGATCCTCGCGGCCCACTTGGTGCCGTCCCAAGCCAGATAATGGATGATGTCGTCGGAGTGCGCCCTGGACCAGTCGCCGTTGGGCGCGTGGAGGAATCGCCCGCGCTGGATCTTCGCGGTCCATTTGCTGCCGTTCCAATCGAGATAGTTGATCATCGCGTCGGCATGCGCCTGCGACCAGTTCGCGCGGGGCCCGCCGGGCGCGTGCAGGAAGGAGAATTCCGGGTGCAGCGGGGCGGCGGGACGCGGAACGAATTCGATGGCGGCAATTTGATCCGCCTCCACCGGGACGCGGATAATTTGCCCGTCCTTCGTATGGATGACGACGTCAGCGAACGCCGCGACCGCGGCGGTCGCGAACAGCATGAGCAGGGCAAGCGTTGGGTTTTTCATCGAGTAACCTCCGTGGAAGTGGCGAATCTGGGTAGTAGTCCTACCGGCTGTTTGACGGATAGGAAACTGGAATCTGCGGCAGAGTTTGGCTTGGCTGGTGCGCCGCGGTGGGCAGTCGAAGCGGCGGCGTCTGGCCGGCAAAAATGCTCGCCTCTCGCTTCCGGCTACTCACTCCTTGGAACATGAAAACCATCGGAGTCATCGGACTGGGCATCATCGGCGGGGTGTGGACGCGGCACTATGCCGCGGCGGGCGTGTTGGCCGGATGCTGGAACCGCACCCCGAAACCGGACGCACCACAATGGAAGGACACGCCCGAGGCGGTCGCCGCGGCGGCGGACATGGTGCAGATTGTCGTGGCTGATCCTCCAGCAGTGCAGGACGTGCTTGACCGCATCCTGCCGCATCTGGGTCCGGGAAAGGTCGTGATCCAGTCGACCACGATCGATCCGGAGAGCAGCGACCGGTTCCGCGCGCAGGTGGAGGCGCGGGGGGCGCGCTATCTCGAGGCTCCGTTCACCGGCAGCAAGCCGGCGGCGGAGCAGCGCAAAACCGTTTATTACCTCGGCGGCGCGGCCGACGTCATCGCCGCGGCGGAGCCGCTGCTGAGGCTCGTCTCGGAGACGCGCCTGGTGGTGGCGACGGAGCCGCGGAAGGCGGCGGCGCTCAAGCTGGCGATGAACCTGAACCTCGCGGTGATGATCGAAGGACTCGGCGAGGCGCTCACGTTCGCGCGCCGCGCCGGCATCGGCGACCATCTGTTCTTCGACGCACTCTCCCGCAACGTCGGCGCGTCGGGACTCTCGAAGCTCAAGGAACCCAAGCTTCGGGCCGGAGATTTTGCACCGCAATTTTCGGTCAAGCACATGCACAAGGACATGCGCCTGGCGTCCACCACCGCGGGCGCCGGACGCCTGCCGCTGCTTGAGGCGGCGCGTGAGCGCTTGCGTCTGGCCGAGGAACGCGGCTGGGCGGACGAGGATTTTTGTGCGGTGCTGAAGCTGCTGGCGTGAGCGTGGATCGAGCCGCGCCCGCGTTGTCGCGGGCGCGACCAGGGGGGCGCGGCTCCAGTTTGAATAGGGAGCGGCGACGCCCTCGTCGCCGGCTGGGGTGACAGCGTCCGCGTTGTAGCCGGCCTCGTGGAGGCCGGGCCGGGGTCGACGACCCCGGCTCCAGGGTCCCAACCTCAACCCGAGGTGAGGTGCCAGTGCCGGCAGAGCGGGCAGAGGTAGGCTTTCCGGCGGCGCGCCAGGCCGAGGAGCAGCGCGGCGTCGAGGGCGTCGGCCTGCGTGCGGTACCGGCGCTTACGCAGACACATGCGCTGCCGCTCTTCGTGCGTCGGCTTTTTCATCGTCGTCCTTGGTACGAGACGAGGATGATCCCGGCCCAACTGCAACCACACAGTGTTCCCCCTATACGTGGCGGTTCCTGTCGGCGGCTTTTCCGCCGGGTCTTCTGCGATGACGGCGCCAGCTCGACGTAACGTAATGCGTTACCTGCGGGGCACCGTACGCTCCGGGCAGCATGTAACGTATTACGTTACATCACGCGGAAAATCCGTCCTCGGGCGGGAGTCGTGGTCTTTTGTCCTGGAGGTGCAATCGGAGGCAGCCAGCGTGCTGGCGCGGTGTGGGGCGCGCGCCCCTCGACCGCGGCGGTCGGGTCCCTGCGCCGGTCGAGCGGGCCAGCACGCTGGCCAACCATTCACGGAGAAAAGCGACCAGAACCAAATACCACACGGCGGGAGCAGGCGCAGGTGCCTTTGCGTTTGCGCCGGGCCCGCGCCGGAATAGCGTCGGAGCATGAGTGAAGTCATGACGACTGCGCAGGTGGCGGAGGCCCGGCAGGCGCTGGAGCGCCTCAAGGCCAACATGCGCCTCGCCGTCAAGGGCAAGGACGACGTCATCGAACGCACGCTCATCTGCTTCGCCGCCGGCGGGCACCTGCTAATCGAGGACCTGCCGGGCCTGGGCAAGACCACGCTGGCCTATTCGTTGGCGCGCTCGATGGACTGCTCGTTCTCCCGCATCCAGTTCACCAGCGACCTGCTGCCGAGTGATGTGACCGGGGTCGCGATCTACGACGAGCACGTGCGGGAATTCGTGTTCAAGCCCGGCCCGATTTTCGCCAGCATCGTGCTGGCGGACGAGATCAACCGGGCGACGCCCAAAACGCAGTCGGCGTTGCTCGAGGTGATGGACCGCGGCAAGGTCACGATCGATGGCGAACCCCACGCGGTCGGCGCGCCGTTCATGGTCTTCGCCACGCAGAATCCGGTCGACTACGAGGGCACCTTCCCGCTGCCGGAGAGCCAGATGGACCGCTTCCTCATGCGCGTGCGCATGGGCTACCCGGCGACGGCGGCCGAGCTGGAAATCCTGCGCGCGCCGCGCATGACCTACGACTCGATCCAGCTCAACCCGGTGGTCACGCGCACCGAGGTGCTGCGGCTGCAGGAGCTCGTGACGCAGGTTTTCATCGAGGAGACGGTGCTCGATTTCATCCTCAAGATCGTCGCCGCCACGCGCACGGAGGCGGATTTCAAGGCCGGCATCAGCGTCCGCGGCGGCCTGTCGCTCAAGCTCGCGGCGCAGGCGCGGGCGCTGCTCCACGGCCGCGACTTCGTCGTGCCCGAGGACGTGTTTGACCTCGTGCAGCCGGTGCTCGGCCACCGGCTGGCGCCGGTGCGGCAGACGTCGGATGCACTGGAGGAGCGCAACGCGGTGGCCGCGGTGCTGCGGCGGATCGTCAACGCGATTCCCGCGCCGGTGTAACCGCGGGAGCAAATCCCCAAACGCCAAACGTCCAAACGCCCAAGGAATCTCAACGGCAAAAGCCGCACCTCGTTTTGAGCATTCTTCTGGATTTTGGAATTGGTACTGGGAGTTTCCCAGCGAGGAACCACGGATGAAGGCCGACCGGGAAATCGCAGTTCCGAGCGCGGACTGGAGTGGCTCCGGCCTCCGCCGGGCGCCGCGGCGCCGCTGGAACGAGCTGCTTTGGTTTCTGATCCATCCGGCGAGCCGGCACCGCACGGCGTTAACGATGCCCGGGCTCGTCCTGATTGGTCTGGCGCTTGGCATCGGTTCGGCGGCCTATAACACGGCGAGCAATATTCTTTTCATCACGCTCTCGCTCCTGCTGGCGTGCCTGATCCTGAGCGGCGTGATGTCGTGGCTGAACCTGCGCGGTGTGTGCTGGCGCCTGCTGGTGCAGCCGCCGCTGCGCGCCGGCCAGGAAACACCGGTGACCCTCGAGTTGTGGAACCGCAAGAGCCTGCTGCCGACCTACGGCCTCTGGTTTGAGTTGTCCGCCCGTCCGATACCACCGGGACTGCCGCGGGCGGAGGCGACGATCCGCGCGACCTCGGCCGAGATCCGCGCCGCCTTCGCGCGAAGCGAGCAGGCCACGGCCCGCGCCGTCTTGCGCCAGCGCGAGCGCCTGGACGCGGGCGCGCAGGCGCGGCTTGACTGGCGCTACACTCCGCAGCGGCGGGGCCGGGCGCGGGTGGAAGTGGTCAGCGTGGGTTCGATGTTTCCCTTCGGGTTCCTGCGCAAGAGCCGGGGCCTCCAGTTGCGGCGCGAGGTCTTGGTGTGGCCGGCCCCCGTCGAGTACCGCTTTACGCCGACCGCCGCGGCGATGCGGTCGGCGGCGGGGGACCGGATCGCGCGGCCCGGCTGGGGCAACGACCTGCTGGCGCTGCGGCGCTACCAGGCGGGGGATTCCCACCGGCTGATCCACTGGAAGGCGAGCGCGCGCCTGCGGCAGCTCATGGTGCGGCAGTTCGCCGCCGAAAGTGCGGAGGGATATTCGCTTTGGGTGGAAAATCCGCCCGGTCGGTGGGTGCGCGAGGAGCAGTTCGAACTCATGTGCCGCCTGGCGGCGACCCTGGCGGAGGACCTGTTCACGGCGGGGCAGCTGTCCGGGACGAAGGTGAACGACGGCGAACTCATGGCCATCCGGCGCCTGCGCGATCTGGAGTCATTCCTCGACCGGTTGGCGACCCTGGAATGGGGCGTCGGATCGGCGGCCCCGGCTCCCAAATCCGACGCCGGGGTGCGACCGAGCCCGCCGCGCCACCGCATCACTTTTGCCCCGGACGGGCTCCGGGGTGCCGCAGCCTATCTCGATGGAGAAAAAACGGCCACAGCTTAATTCTGACGAACTCCAGCTGGTGCGCTGGTGGCTCGGTGGCTTGCTCGCCCTCATTTCGGTGGCGACGGTGCTGTACCTGGAGGTGGACGCCTGGGTGCTGATGGGGCTCGCCACCGTCGCGATCACCGCCGTGTTGGTGCGGCCGTCGCTGCCCGCGCGGGTGCCGCCCCTGGCGCACAAGCTCGCCTTTCCGTTCATCGTCGTGATCTTCGCCTGGGACCTCTATGCCACCGCCGAGGTGCTGCCGGCGATGATCCGGCTCGATCTGCTGCTGTTGTTGTACCGCGGGGTCAGTTACCGGAAAAAGCGCGACGACCTGCAGATCATCCTGCTGGGCCTGTTTCTGGTGATGATCGCCGGCGTGCTGACAGTGTCGTTGGCCTTTGCGATCCAGATCCTCGTGTTCACGGCGGGCACCCTGGCGTTTCTGTTTGTGATCACACTGGCGGAGGCGGCGGAGGGCGGGGCCGTCCCGGCGGCGGGGCGGGCGCCGGCGTGGACCGGGCTGTCCGGGGGACGGGTTGTGCGGCGCCTGCGCGAGACCACCGACTGGCGGGTGGCCGCCCTCGGCGGCGGCCTCTTCGGCGGTGTGGTGGCGGTCTCGGCGCTGCTGTTCATGATCATCCCGCGGTTCCAGCTCGAGAACAGTTTCTTCCTCGACCGCTTCATGACCAAGAAGAGCCTCACCGGTTTTTCCGACACGATCCGCCTCGGCGATCTGGTCGATATCCAGGAGGACAACACGGTGGCCTTGCGCGTGGATGTGTCGGACGCGGCGCTGGTTCCGACCGTGCCCTACTGGCGGATGCTGGCGCTGGACGAATACCAGGACGGGACCTTCCGCACCTCGCGACGCCTGCGCAACGAAATGGTGATTGGCGCGCAGATGCGGCCGTTTCTCCAGGGCGTGCTGGCCCGGCCGGCGGACGCGCCGGCCTACTGGACCTTCTATTTTGAAGCGGGCATCAGCCGCTATCTCCCGTTGGCCGGACCGTTCGGTCTGCTGCGTTTCCGCGAACCCCAATGGGTGCAGCAGCAGAATGTCTTGTACCTGATCGCGCTGCGGAATGAGCCGGTGACGATGACCGCCTACCGGGTGGAGGGAATGTCGACCGATGGATTTCTCCCCGACCGCATGTTCGGCGCCCGGCTGCGGAACGCGCGCCGCGCCTTGGCCCCGGGCGCAACCGGGCGCGAGGAGCGCGACGAGCCCGGCACGACCAGCGTCGGCTATCCGCTGACGACCCTGCAGCTGCCGCCGCGGGCCGGGGATCAGGAGGCGCTCCGGCAGGCGGTGGCGACGGTCACCGGCGGCGCCCACCTGGACGCCGCGGAGTTTGCCGCGCGGGCGAGTCGCTGGCTGCGCGAGCAGCACGCCTACGCGTTGCGGGTGACTCCGCCCGGTGGCCATGGCGATCCGGTGGTGGCGTGGCTGACGTCGGACCAGCCGGGGCACTGCGAGCTGTTCACCGCGGCGTTCACGCTGCTGGCCCGCACCGCCGGTTTCCCGACGCGGGCCGTGACCGGCTTCAAGGGCGGCGACTGGAACGCCTACGAGAACTATTTCATGGTGCGCAATTCACACGCCCACGCCTGGTGCGAAGTCTACGACGGCGGCGCCGGCTGGTTCCGGGTCGATCCCACGGCGGGCGCAGCGGCGGTCTCCGCCCGGGGCCAGGGTCCAGCCGGCGCCGGTGCAGCCTCGCAACGGGCCGATCGCAGCTGGACGGCGCGGATCGACGCCATCCGTATCTTGTGGTACCGGCGCATCGTCAGTTTCGACCAACGCACGCAGCTGGCGCTGATGGAGTCGTTCAAAGAGACGGTGGGGCATCTCAACGCGGCGGTGCACGATGTGCTCGAGGGCGCGCTGTCGTCGCTGCGGCGCTGGCTGCGCGGGCCGTGGGATCTCCGGCGTGTGCTGGGATGGGGCGCAGGGGCGGCGGGCGCGGTGGCGGCCGTGGCGGGATGGCGGCGGTTTGGTCGCGCCTGGTGGTGGCGGACGGGCGGGGTGCGCCGCGGGGACGGGCCGGATCCGGTGCGACGCGAAGCCGGACGCTGGCTCAGGAAACTGGGTGAAGGTCGAACATCGAAGGCCGAAGGACCAAGGCCGAAGGTCGAAGACCCGGGGGTGCGGGCCGACCTGCAGCGCCTGCGCTACGGCCGGCGCGAAACGTGGCCGGCGCCGCCGGCGGTGTTCCGCCGCGTCCGGCGGGCTCTGCGCGCGGAGCGTCGCGCGGTCAGTCGGCGTTGACCGGCATCGCTGGCGCCGCGCCGCGCTGGCTTTTTTCGAACCACGCCCGGAGCACGGCCTGCGCGACCGGCGCCGCATACAAGCCGCCGGCGTAGCTCTCGCCCGGGTTTTCACCCTCGCTGGCGACAGCGATGGCAATCTGCGGGTCCTCGACCGGGGCAAAGCACACGAACCAGGCGATATTGATCTGTTTTCCGTCCCGCGTCGTTTGCGCGGTGCCGGTTTTGCCGGCCGTGCGCAACCCCGGGATGCGCATCTTCGGCGCGGACAGGCTGCGCGCGGTGCCCCGCGTGATGCAACCCTCCATGCCGTCGAGCAGGGCGGCGTATTGGCCCGGCGCCAGATCAATGGACTCCGTGTGCAGGGGTGGGCGGTTGGGATCGTGGATCAAGGTGGGCTTCGTCGTCGTTTCGCCGCGCGCCAGCGAAGCCACGAGGCAGGCCATCTGCAGCGGTGTCACGCCGATGAAACCCTGACCGATGGCCATGTTGGCGGTGTCGCCGGCATACCAGGACTCACCGATGGTGTGCTTTTTCCACACCGGATCGGGAACAAGCATCCGCCGGGCCTCGTGGGGCAGCTCGATTCCGGTCGGCTGGTCGAGATGGAAACGGCGGGCCTCCGCGGCGATGAGGTCCGGGCCGATCCGTAGCCCGGCCGTGTAGAAGAAGACATCGCAGCTGAGCGCGATGGCGTCGCGCAGCGCGATCACCCCATGGTGCAAATACCCGCTGGCACTTTTGTCACAGTAGAACGTGCGGCCGCCGATCCGCATGGTGCCGTCGCAGTCGGCCGTGAAACTGTCGGCGGAGATGATCCGATTGTGCAGGCCCGCCAAGGCGGTGACGAGCTTGAAGGTCGAACCGGGCGGGTAGACGCCCGCGATGGCGCGGTTGGTCCAGGCGCCGCGCTCGTTGATGTCGGCGGCCGCCGCCGCGCTGAGCCGCGGCGAGAACTCGTTCAGGTCGTAGTCGGGCCGGCTGGCGAGCACGAGCACCTCGCCCGTATGCACATCAAGGGCGGCGACCGCACCGCTCAGATTGCCGAACTGCTCCATCGCCTTCTCCGCCGCCTGCTGCAGGTCGATGTCCAGGCTGACGGCGAGGTTGCGACCCTGCACGGGCATGTGGCGACTGAAGGTGCGCTCGCGGAATCCGGCGGGGTCCACCCAGTAGATCGTGCCGCCGGTTTCGCCCTGCAGCACCGCGTCGTAGTGCAACTCGAGGCCATCGCGACCGATCGTGCCCTTGACCGCATAGGTTTTGAGGTCGTCGCCCGGCACGTTCTCCATCGGGATTTCCTCGCTGGTGCCGATGTAGCCGAGCGTGTGGGCGGCGGCGGAGCCGTAGGGATAATAGCGGGTGCTGGAAGCGTAGACCTGCAACGGCGAGGCGACGGGCAGCTGTTCGATCAGGCGGGCGTATTCCTCGGGTTTCAGGTCATCGAGCAGGATGTAAGGGAGGAGGAGCTGTTGCTGGAAATGGCGGTTGAGGGCGCGGGCATCGACCTTCTCGTCGCGGTCGAGGATGTGATTGACCTGGTCGAGGTAGCGCTGCACGACCTGGACGCGGGCGATATGTTCGAGCTGGTCGGGCGACGGGCGGTCGCCGCGGGAGGTGGCGCCCTCCTCCTCGCTTTCGCGGTAGTGGCGCACGACTTCGAGGTACTCGGTGCGGAAAGCGCGACGCAGGGCGTCGAGGTAGAGCGTCACGGCGAACCGCGAGCGATTGCCCACCAGCAGGCGGCCTTCCCGGTCGTAGATGTTGCCGCGCGGTCCGGGAACGAGCACCCGCCGCTGGTTCTGCAGCCGCTCCCGTTCGCCATATTCGCCCGATCGGAAAAGCTGCCGATAGGCCAGACCCGCCGCGAGGACCAGCACCATCAGCGCGATGAGCAGATGAAGGACGAGGATGCGGGGCCGGTGGGCGCGATAGGATTCGACGATGCTCACGAGACAGGACGCGGAAAACCGGGATTTTGCCGAGGAGACCGGCGACCGCAATCGTTCTGCGGCCCGCCGGACGACGGGCCGGCTCAGAAGGACTGGCGGTGCTCCTCCACGAGGTCAACCCGGCCGAGTTCGAGGGCGCGTCGCTGGAGGGCGAAAAACCACGGCGCGATGGCGACAAGAAACAGCTGGGACCAGCCGAGGTCGGCGAAGAGCCGCAGCCAGGCGGCCCCGGGTGCCGGGTGCCGGCCCAGCACCACCAAGGAGACGCCCAGAAACAGACCGAGGTTGGCGAACAAGGCGGCCACGACGCCGAGCATCACCTCCTCGCGCGGGAATCGCGTGCGCACCTGGAACAGCAGGACGTGCATCGTGCCGAAAAGCAGGAGATGGGTGCCGGCCGGCACGGGTTCGACCGCATCGATGGCGAGGCCGACGAGCAGCGTGGCCACGAGGCCGCTGCGCAGCTGCAACCGCAAGGCGCCGGAAGTCACCAACAACCCGCCGACGAACAGGGAGGCTCCGTACGGCGCGAGGTGGTGGTTGATGGCCGCCACCACCCACCAGAGCAGCAGCAGCGTGACGAAGGTGATCAACCAGCGGCGATCCATGGGAGGGTGGAAGGAGGGGGGTGAAGGGCGAATGGGCGGCGGCGCGCGGGGCGGGGCCCGGCTCAGGGCGCTCCCAGCGGCACGAGCACGGTGACCTCCGTGAGTTCCGACAGTCGCGGGTCGAGCGAGACTTCGCCGCTCTTGAACAGGCCGTCGGTGCTGGCTTCGAGCCGGGTCACATAGCCGATGGTGAGCCCGGGCGGGAATACCCCGCCGAGGCTGGACGTGACGAGCCGCTTCGGGGCGGATGCCGTCGAAAGCACATCCGGTGGCACGAACTCCACGATGCCCTTGGCCGGGGCCAGCGGCGGATTGAGGCCGCCCTGGTAGCTCACGGGCCGGCTGTCATTTTCGAAGGTGGCCGCCAGCCGCACACTCGGGCTGGTGACGAGATCAACGATCGCGGTGTAGGCGTGGACCTCGCGAACACGGCCGACCACACCGCCACTGTAGACGACCGGCGCCCCGGGCGTGAGGCCGTAATTGGCGCCCTTGCGAATGACAAATTGCTGCCACCAGCCGTTCAGGTCGCGCTGCGCCACCCGGGCCGGCTCCGAGCGGAAGTGGGGATCCGACGGGAGCCGGAGCAACTCCTCGAGTTGGGCCACCTCGGCGCGCAGCGCCTCCGCCTGTTGCGCCTGAAACTCGTAGCCGGCGTACGCCCGACCCAGTTCCCGTCCCGCGTCGATCAACTCGCCCTTGGAATGTCCGCGCTGCGCCCAGTAATCCTGCAGGTCCCGCACACGGGAGACGGCGACCGGGATCGGCGCCTGGAATTCATAGAAGGCAACCCGCAGGAAGGATTTGACGGCGACGGGGAGGATGATCCAGCCGAGCACGACAAGGCCCAGAACCAGAAAGGGCTTGGTCTGATCGAAACGGGGGGAAGGCACGGGCAGGGGAGAACGTTAGACCCCGGGGCGCCCGAATCCATCCGATATTTGTCCGGCGGACGCGCGCCGGCGCCGGGGTCAGTTCTTCGCCTCGCTCGCCAGGTGGCGGAGGAGAAAATCGTCGCTCAACACGACGCCGGTGCCGTTGGCCACGGCACTCAGCGGATCATCCGCGATGGTGACGGGCAGGCCCGTCTTTTCGCTCAGGAGGCGGTCGATGTTGCGGATCAGTGAGCCGCCGCCAGCCATGACGAAGCCGCGGTCCACCAGGTCGGCCGAGAGTTCGGGCGGGCAGCGCTCGAGGGCATTGCGCACGGCGTCGACCACGGCGGAGGTGGTGTCACTCAAGGCCTCGCGGATCTCCTGCGAAGTGATGTGGATGGTCTTGGGCAGGCCGGCCACGGAATCGCGGCCTTTGACCTCCATCGACAATTCCTCCTCCAGCGGGTAGGCGGAGCCGATCCGGATCTTGATCTCCTCCGCGGTGCGCTCACCGATGAGGAGGTTGTAGGCCCGCTTCATGTAATTGATGATGGCGTTGTCGAGTTCGTCTCCGGCCACCCGGATGGATTTGGAGAAGACGACGCCGGCGAGGGAGATGATGGCGATCTCGGTGGTGCCGCCGCCCATGTCGACGATCATGTTGGCGGCGGGCTCCTCGACCGGGAGGCCAACGCCGATGGCGGCGGCCATGGGCTCCTCGATGGTGAGCACCTCGCGCGCGCCTGCATGCGTCGCCGATTCCTTCACCGCGCGTTTTTCCACCTCGGTAATTCCCGAGGGGATGGCGATGATGACGCGGGGCGCGAGGAAGGAACTGCTGTGCACCTTGCGAATGAAGTAGCGGAGCATCTCCTCGGTGATGCCGAAATCGGCGATGACGCCATCCTTCATCGGGCGGATGGCCTGGATGTTGCCCGGCGTGCGGCCGAGCATGCGTTTGGCCTCTTCGCCGACAGCCAGCACCTTGCGGGTCGACGTGCTGATGGCGACCACCGAAGGCTCGCGGAGGACGATGCCCTTGTCCTTCACGTACACGAGAGTGTTCGCTGTGCCTAGATCGATCCCGATGTCGTTCGAAAAATGACCAAAGAGATTGCGCGACATGTCGTTAGAGGAGGGCGGCGGGAGCGCCGAAGGAAAGCAATCGGCGGCAGTGAAAATTGTCAAAGGTATTCCGGGTGCGGCGCGCGACGAATGCACCATCTTGTCGCGGCGGAGCCGCAACCAACGTGGCACGGGTCTTCCGACCCGTGTTTTGCCGACCACGGGTCGGGAGACCCGTGCCACCCAAGAGTCGTCGCGCCTCCAAAACACCGCCGGTCCCTCAACGGGCCTGCGCTTGGCGGAGTTCAGCTGCGCCCGCGGGGGTTGCGGCGGCGCGGCCGCTTCCCTTCGTCCTCCACGGCATCGGAACCGGGCTCTTCCTCGGCCTTTTCGTCCGCGTCCTCCTCTTTCCCTCCTGCCGCGCCTTCCGCTTTGTCGTCCTCCTTCTCCTCCTCCTCCTCGTCGTCTTCCTCTTCCCATTTGAGCGACTGGTCGTTCTTCAGGCGTTCCTCTTCCGCCTCATCCAGCACGGGCAGGTCCGCGTCATCGAGTTCGTCTTCCTCGCGGGCGGGGCGCCGGCCCTCCTCGCCCTCCTCGCCCTCGCAGCCGGCCGGCGCGTAGTCCAGGATGTCGGTGATCTCGGAGAAAACGTGGACCGCCTTGCCCTCCATGAAATCGACGTTGCGGGCCTCGCGGATCTCATCCTCCACTTCGTCGACGCTGAGCGGTTGCTCGAAGTCGAACAGGTCGTTGAGCATCTTCACCCGAATGCGCGTGATATGGTCGAGGAAATCGGCATAGGGGCCGTTCTCTTCGTCGAGCAGATCGGGCAGGGCGAACAACTTCTCCTCCGATTCGAAGAGGGAGTCCTTCACCCGCGCGAGGCGCACGCGGCCGTGGCCGAGGTCCCGCTCGATGCGGAAGGGGATGAAGGCGCGCTCGACCAGATCCTGGTCGAAACCGTAGTCGCGCATGGGTTCGAACAGCTCGATGAAGTGCTGCACCTGGCGGGGATCGATGAGGCTGAGCCCATCCACATCCCACCGCACGGGGTCGCTGACCTCCTCGACCCACCAGTTGTGGTCTTCGCCGAGACGAACGATGCACCATTCGAGTTGGGGGGCGGATTTGGCCATGGGCGGGAAAAGGGAGAATCGACGCTTCTGGTGCACCAAAAAACCGACAGGCCGTCGGAGTCAATCCCTCAGCGAAAGAAAAAGCGGCGGCGCTTTCGACCCCGTCCTTCCCGCAGGTCTTGGCGGTGAAAACCGGTGCGCAGGGTGGTCGGGGGGCGACAAATAACAAGCACAAAAACCTAGGTTTCCGGCGGGGGCGATTTCAGCCCGGCAGCGGACCCTGGCGGACCCGGGGACGCCCGCCGCCGGGCTTGAGTTTTGGCGGGGCGGAGCGCAGCGTTGCCGGCATGGGGTTCATCTACGAACGACTCGTGCGGCCGGTCATGTTCCGGCTGGACCCGGAGACCGCGCATGAGCGGGCGGTGCAGGCGATGGCGGTGCTGGGCGCGGCGGGCCCGGTGCGGCGCGCGCTGGAGGTCTGGGCCAAGCGGCCGGCGGCGAGCCTGCGCCCGATCGAGTGTTTTGGCCTGCGCTTTCCGAATGCCGTGGGACTGGCGGCGGGATTCGACAAGAACGCGGTGGCCTGGCGTGGTGCGGCCGCCCTGGGTTTTGGGCACATTGAGATCGGCACCGTCACGCTGCTGCGGCAGCCGGGCAACGCCCGCCCCCGCGTCTTCCGCTACCCGTTGCACGAGGCGGTGATCAACCGGATGGGTTTCAACAATGTCGGCGCCGAGGCCGTCGCCCGCCGTCTGGCCCGGCACGCGTCCCCGGGACGGCGCCGCATCCCGCTGGGCATCAATCTCGGGAAGTCGCGCGCCGCGCCGCTGGACAAGGCGACCCAGGATTACCTGGGCAGCTTCGAACTGCTGGCCGATCACGCCGACTACCTCGTCGTCAACGTCAGCAGCCCCAACACCCCCGACTTGCGCCAGCTCCAGGAGGAGCGCTGGCTGCGCGAGCTGCTCTCAGCCCTGGCCGGGGCCAACCGCGCGCGGGTGGTCGCCGGCCGACCGCGCCGTCCGCTCCTGCTTAAGATCGCGCCCGATCTCGGTTTCCGGCAAATCGACGCCGCCCTGCTCGTCATCGCCGAGTTCGGCCTCGACGGCATCATCGCCACCAATACAACGCTGGAACGGCCGGGGTCGTTTGCGGCGGCCAACCAAGCCGGCGGGCTGAGCGGGCGGCCTCTGCGGTCGCGTTCGACGGAGATCATCAACTACATCGCCCGGGCCACGAACGGCCGACTGCCGATCATCGGCTCGGGAGGCGTGTCCGATTTCGTCTCGGCGGGGGAGAAACTCGACGCCGGGGCCACGCTGGTGCAGATCTACACCGGCCTGATCTACCGCGGACCTTTTTTCGCGCGCGACCTCGCGCGCGCCCTCGGGGCGCGCCGCGACCGGACCTTTGGATTCTAGATTTGGGATTTCCGATTTTCGGCCGCCTGCCTTCGCCTAGGATTTCACACCCGCGCATGGCCGATTCACACCCCCCGTCGCTTCGCGCCACCCCTCTCGGTACAGGGGACTCGGAGCGCCGCAGGCGAAATCCCCTCTGGAGAGGGGTGCCCGACCGGGCGGGGTGTGTCGGTGCGGATCTGGAAGTGTGCTGATATCCGTTCACTTCGTCGCGGCGTGCGACGGTTTTGGGGTGGCACGGGTCTCCCGACCCGTGGCCCGCATAACACGGGTCGGAAGACCCGTGCCACTTTGGTTGCGGCGTGGCCTCGCTGGGAAATATCCGAGCTAGGGCAACGACGGGGAGCGGCAGGGGCCGCCTCAACACGGCTCTGGCCCTCGACGCTCGGCCCTCGGCTGGATGGCCCCACCTCAGATCACCCAGTCCGCGCCGTCGCGAAGGTCGGACGCCGTGATCACCGAATCCTCCTTCTTCTTGCGCGGACGGATCTGGAACGCCGCCCCCTTGTGGTAGACGATGCTGTGCGGCGGCACGGACTGCCCGATCAGCCACACGTTGCCGGCGACGATGGAGTGCGCCCCGATGCGGACGTCGCCGCCGAGGATGGTGGCGTGGGCATAAAGGGTCACGTGATCCTCGACATCCGGATGGCGTTTCACGCCTTTGACGGGGTTGCCTTCCGGGTCGAGTTCGAACGATTTCGCGCCGAGGGTGACGCCTTGGTAGATCTTGACGTAATCGCCGATGCGGGTCGTTTCGCCGATCACGACGCCGGTGCAATGGTCGATGAAGAAGTGGGTGCCGATGCGGGCGCCGGGGTGGATGTCGGCGCCGGTGCGCTCGTGCGCGTACTCGGTGAGCATGCGCGGGAGCAGGGGCACGCCGAGCTCGTACATCACGTGGGCGATGCGCTGGAGCGAGATGGCGAGCACGCAAGGATAGGCGAGGATGATCTCCTCGATGCTCCGGGCGGCGGGGTCGCCGTGGTAGGCGGCGGTGACGTCGGTCTGGAGCGTCTGCCGCACCTCGGGCAGGCGGCCCAGCGTGTTCATCGCCAGTTCCCGGGCGTGGGCGGCGGGGTCCGGGGCGCGGGCGAAGCGGAGGCTCTTTTCGATCTCGGCGGTCAGGTGGCTGGCGATTTCCGCGAGGCGTTGCTCGGTCAACGCGGGCACGGCCTTCGTGAGCACCGGTTTCTGCTCGAAGAAACCGGGGAAGAGCAGGTGCATGAATTCCGACGCGAGGTGGTTGACCGACTCCTCCGAAGGCAGGTTCGTTCCGTCGAAGTGGTTGATGCCGCCGTGGGCTTCGTACGAGGCGAGGAGGGCTTGCTTGACGGATTCCAAGGACATGGACGCACGGGTACCTTCCGCGAGCAGACCGGCGGGGTCAAACCGGATCCCCCGCCGGGGAACGTGCCCGAGTCATCAAGATGATTTGCGCGTGCCTCTGTTGTAGCCGGGGTCGCCCTGGCTCGCCGAAGCTGGAAGCGAAGGCGGCCGACCCCGGGCGACCGGCCTCACCGAGGCCGGCGACAGACGTCAAACCGGCTCACCCTTGATGCACCTCATGCCAGGAATTGCAGCGATTCGAGATTCTGCCGGCGATAGTGCGCAAATCGGGGAAGACCAGGCGGTCAGCGCCAGGTGAAACCCACGCCGGCGGTCACGGCGCTCATTTTCAGATTCCCGGCGGTGCCGCTGGAATACCGCAGGAAAGGGGTGAAGGCCGCGTGGCTGCTGAACATCACGTCATAACCGATGCCGGCCTCCCAGCCGGACCCATGTCGGTTGGACCTCCACGACGATCCCGTGTGGTTTGAATTCCATGGCGAATTGTCCCAACCAGTGATCGAGCCGGCGCCGACCTGCAGGTGGAAGGTGGAAGTCGCCTGGGGGTAGATCCGCGCCACGGCGAACACCCGGCTGATGCCGGCACCCTTGGTCGGGTCATCGGCATTTTCGGCCTGGATGAGCCAGCCACTGGCTTCGAGGCCGAGCCACAGGTGGGGGTCGACGACCACGCCACCGCCGA
>Ga0182021_10000646_pt1 | contig 38203 bp, 39 predicted proteins | sample 612E3MmetaG_FD_120493 | JGI IMG/M metagenome (GOLD analysis project Ga0182021, IMG submission 120493) | Permafrost microbial communities from Stordalen Mire, Sweden - 612E3M metaG (Illumina Assembly) | ecosystem: Environmental > Terrestrial > Soil > Wetlands > Permafrost | place: Sweden...
AAAGGAACGAAGGCACTAAGAAAGATTTAAAGATTATATCTTTTCGTGGTGAAAACTATTTTGTTTTTCCTTTTTTTATCAACTTCGTGCCCTTTGTGCCTTCGTGGTAAAAATGGGTTTTTTTCGTTTTTCATAAAACTTTTGACACTATCTACCAATCAGCTTTCACCCCCGACCCTACCGCTACAATCATCAGAATGTTTTCGGTTTGAAGCCAGCGGGTTTGCGCACCGGCTTACCCGCGTCAGCCTGCTTTTTGAATAACTCCCTTGCGTTGTCCGCATTAAATTCAAATATCTTAAACATCCGTTTATTATCAACCAGAATAACATTGCCTTCGCTGATATATAATTCCTTAATGTTTTTGTCGTTAATAGCGGTGTCGGCCTCGACATCTTTAGACCCGATGGCCTCTTTTATTTTCTTATAATCAAACTTTAGCGCATCGGCGGTATTAACCCACGTATTGTTTTTAATATCCCGGAGGCGCCGGCCGACATAATCGATAAATTTTTCCGGATAAACGCGCTTGACTGCCAGGGCGACGATTTTTTCTTCTTTGGCGTATTCAATTTCCGGAGATGAGCGGGCCGGCGTGACAAACCAGACATTTAGTTTATATTTATTTTCCCCGCAAAGTTTAGCCAACCCGTTTAAAACATCCCATGCCTTAGGATTATAAAAATCAACAAAAAGATCGGTGGCGCCCGGTTTTTCGCTGCGTCCGATAAAATAGAAAATACCGGACAGATTATTCTTCAATAATAGCGCGCCATTTTTTTCGTCAAAGATTGCCGATACCTTGGCAAATCTAGCGTCATCCTTCAATTCAAGAGGAAGAATGAAAGCCGGCAAAGTATCAAAATTATATTTTTTTAATAATTCCTGCGCTGTTGCTTCGCGGTAGTCCAGCGTATTGAAACTTAAACCAAGAAATATCGAGCGCAGGGTTTCTTGGGGCAGAGCCACGGAACAAAAGAGGCAATCTTTGTCCGTAATAATCGTCCCGCTTGTTTTCTTAACGTCAAAATAAGCGCAAACCGCTTCGGGTTTACCCGCGTTAAGGCACCGGTTAACCAGGCCTTCCCTGGGCGAACAGTCGCTATCCTGGCGGCAAGCCGGCGCAACGGTTTTAGCCGCCTCGGTTGCATTGGCAATCGTCGCGTTTTCGGTTTGCGCATAAACGCAGAAGGGATACGCAAAAAACATTATAATAAAAATATTTTTTTGTATTTTAACCCAGGCCTTAATAATCGCTGGCATAAATTTCTCCTCCCTTTTGCGGCATTACCAAAACAAAAAACTTCCGTCCGCAGATTTCACAATTTACAAATTCTGATACTCCCGGATTAATAAAATAACTTACTTTTTATCCCTTGCCGAAATTATAACTTCATCGACCAGGCCGTAATCCTTCGCCTCCTCGGCGCTCATAAAATAATCCCGGTCGGTATCTTTAAGAATCTGTTCGATAGTTTTCCCTGTATGAAACGACATGATTTCATTGACTTTTTGCCTCAAACGTAAAATCTCATTCGTCTGGCGGGAAATATCTTCCGCCGTGCCCTGCACCCCGCCCCAGGGCTGATGAATCATTATCCGCGAATTAGGCAAAGCGCGGCGTTTGCCTTTTGTCCCGGCGCAAAGCAGAACCGCGCCCATACTGGCGGCCTGGCCGACGCAATAAGTCGCCACATCGCACTTTAAAAATTGAATCGTGTCATAAATCGCTAATCCGGCGGTAATTGCCCCTCCGGGGGTGTTGATATAGACATTAATATCTTTAGTTACATCGTCCATTTGCAAAAACAACAGCTGCGCGATAATAACATTGGCAACCATATCGTCGATGGGCGTGCCGATAAATAAAACCCTGTCCTTTAAAAGGCGGGAATAGATATCGTAGGCGCGTTCAACCTGGCCGGTTTTTTCGATCACAATAGGAACGTATTGATTGTTCATATCAACCTCCTTAAAAACTTGGTTAGGGTAAGGGTAACGATGCCAGTATGGGTTAGGGTTAAGGTGAAGGCCTTAGAATTAGTATCGGCCCTAACCCTTGCCTTAACCCAAACCGGCTTCTTTACCCTAGCCTTAACCGATTAACGTATCTCTCTCACTCTGTATAATCAGCCTGGCTCAACAAATATCCCAAAACAACCTCGCCTAGATTATGCTCGGGTTTTAGGCCTTCCTTTTTGGCGATTGCCTCTAAGATATAGTATAATTTTACTTCTTCTTCGGCCAGCGGTTTCAGCTTTTCCTCGATATCTTTTTTATATTTTTCGATATCCTCTTCCGGAATATTTCTTGAACGCAGATGATACAACTCCCTATCCATTAATTCTTTATGGCGCTCTTCCAGCTCATGCCGGGGGATATCGGTTTTAATTTTATCTAAAAGGTGCTTGGAAATCTGGCTGTCGATCTTACGCCGCCTTTCTCTCAGTTTTTCGACAAAAATCTCGGCTTTTACCGCCTCGCGAAATCCGGCGATATTAGGATAGCCCGCCCATCGGGCTAAATCATCGTCATTTAAATCTTTTTCGGTAGCTTTCTTTATTTCTTCTTTAATATTGGTCAAAACTTTCTCGATTTCCTCTTCCTTGACCTCAGCCGCCTTATCCTTAACCTTGATCCCCCGATATTCCGCTTCGTCAAGCTCCAGTTGCGGTTTGATTTCAAGCTGAGCGCAAAATTTTAAGCTTTTATCGGTAAATTCAATGTCGGAAATATCAGGGTTGCCGGCGGGAATAAGCTTATTTTCATCCAGGGCATTTTTATAATACACCGGAAGCATTTTTTTTAAAAATTCTTCCTTAAGCGACCCGGAATATCTTTTCTCTAAAACATCCAGCGGCGCGCTCCCCGGACGAAACCCGGGAACTTTTAAAGACTTGCCGATTTCGGCATAAGCCTCTTTTCTGTCCCGGGACAGGTTCTCTTCTTCGATTGTGACAGTTATGATTCTTTTTAGCTTATCAATTTTTTTTACTTCCGTTTTCATTATAGATTCTCCTCAATATTAATATGTCTGTTATTTAAATCCGCCCAGGGCGGATTTGCCGATAAATTCACCTTGCGGCTTGCCGCAAGGTGAATTTATTTACATCCGGAAATCTTTACCCAGATAAACCTCTTTCGCCTTGGTATCATTTATCAAATCGCTCGAGGTGCCGGAAATAAAAATATTTCCCTCGGCGATCAGGTACGCCCGATCAGTTATGGAAAGTGTCTCGCGCACATTATGATCGGTCAACAGTATTCCGATGCCTCTTTGTTTAAGGTCGGCAATAATCTCTTTTGCTTCACCGACCACAATCGGGTCGATTCCGGAAAATGGTTCATCCAGCAAAAGAAAAGACGGATTATTCACCAAAGCCCTAGTAATCTCAAGCCGGCGTGTTTCGCCGCCGCTTAGCGTATAGGCTTTATTTTTTCTCAAATGAGAGATCTTAAGTTCTTTCAACAGTTCCTCGAGCCGCCGGTTGCGTTCCGTCGAACTCAGCTCAAGCGTTTCCAATATCGCCATGATATTCTCTTCGACGGTAAGTTTACGAAAAACCGACGGTTCCTGAGAAAGGTAACCGATACCGTAACGCGCTCTGGTATGAACCGGCAAATACGTTATATCCTGATTATCAAATAAAATCTCCCCGCTGTCGGGAGAAACAATACCGACAATCATATAAAAAGTAGTGGTTTTACCGGCGCCGTTGGGCCCAAGCAAACCCACAATTTCTCCCCGGTTTACCGAAAGCGATACGTTTCGCACTACCGTCCGGTAGCCGTAGGATTTGATTAAATTATTCACCTCAAGTAATTTCATAAATGAGGAGACTTATCCCCTTCCTTAGAGAAGTATATAACTTTTGGCCTGCCTTCAAGCGTAAGCCGGTCATCCACGGCGAAATAGGTAGCCTTGCGCGCGTAAGTAACGTTTTCCTCTTTTAATATCTTCACTTTACCGATGCAGATTATTTTTACCATCCGTTTGTTTTTCGCGTCAAAAAATACTACCGCCTTATCGCAAAAAATCTTAGCTTGCTCGCTCTCGATAACGACATCTTTTATAAAAACAGCCCGGCCCTTGTTGTAATCGATTTTCAAAGGCCCTACGCTGGTAGCAATAACCGGTTTTTTATCGCTGCCGCCGGGGACAAATCTGGCGTTTACATCCTCCTCAAAGTCGGCGTTTTGAAGCGCGGTATCGGCAGTGAAACCCTTCGCCTTCACCTCGACGCTCTTATTTCCTACCCTTACCCAATCGTCGGTTTCAACAATATTTTCATTGCGGTGCCAGTTTAAACGATTCGTGTCAAAAGAAATACCCTGGCGGTTTTCAATATGGACATTATCTCTCAAAAAAATATTCATATTTTCCTTACTCAACTTGGCGACATCGGACATTATCTTAACCTCATCGTTGGTAGTGTAATAGGTAGCCTTCATCACATCGATATCGATATCCTTATCGTAAATCGTAGCGTAATCACCCCTCACCTCCCAATCCTGCAAACCGTTTTCTTTATAATTAGAAAGGTAGAAATCCTTAATCCTCTGCTTGGCAGCGCCGGTCGCGTTCACGGCAGTAAGATTCTGCCCGAATGCCGTTAGGGCAAATAAAATATTAAAAAGTAAAAAGGATATTTTTTGTTTTAAAAACATATTAATATACCAAATTAACGGGTAAAGTCAAATTGCAAAAATTTTAAAATTTAGACTCAAACTTTCAGAAACCTACTAATTATATCCCCAAGTCCCCGCGCCTCGATAATAAGATCGACGACTTCCCTCACCGCCCCTTCTCCGCCGTATCGTTCAGTCACATAGGCGGCGGCTTTTTTTATAACCGACGGCGCATCGCCGACCGTAACCGGAACCCCGACTTTTTTCATCAACCCCAGATCGAGCAGGTCATCGCCCATAAAACACATTTCGCCTTCGCTGACTTTATATTGTTTCTTTATCAGCGGCAGGCTCTGTTCCTTAGGTAAAATCCCGGCAAAAACTTGCGCGATTTTCATATCGCGCGCGCGGCGGCGGACAACCGGGCCGTCCTTGGCGGTAATGATTATCGTTTTAATACCGGCCGCGGCCAAAAGAACTACTCCCAGGCCGTCTTTAACATTAAAAATCTTCGATTCACCGCCATGGCTGTCATAAATTATCTCGCCCCTGGTCAAAACCCCGTCGACATCAAGCAAAAGAAGTTTTACTTTTTTGAATAAATCTTTAGTATTGCGGCTTTTTCCACGCGGCATATTATTTTATACCAAAATATTTTATTGTTTTCAAAACGGACGGGACTCAGGCCTGTCCCTACGATATCCGCGATCATCTGCTTCTTCCAATCCGCGATCATCTGCGCTATCAAATAATGCCGGCCGCAATCAAATCCTGGATATCCAGCATGCCCACGGGATGGTTATAGTCATCGACGACCGGCACTTCGTCAATCTTTTTCTTTTCTAAAACCTTAAGCGCCTCGGAAGCCAAATCATTATCGTTGACCGTGACCGGATTCTTCGTCATTACGTCTTTTATTTTATTTTTTAAAAGATGGGGAAAGCGCTCCAGATTACGCCGCAAATCTCCGTCCGTAAATATCCCGATTAGCCTGTTTGCACTATCGACTATGACCGCGGCGCCGGCATGAGAAGAGGTGATTTTCACCAGCACGTCTTTTACAAGAGCCTCTTCGTGGACCACCGGATTAAATTTACCCTTGCGCATTATATCCCTGACTTTCAATAAAAGCCGCCGGCCCAAAGAACCGCGGGGATGAAAAAGGGCGAAGTCTTTTTCCTGAAAACCTTTTATTTTCATCAGAATCACGGAAATCGCGTCGCAGGCCGCCAACATCGCCGTAGTGGAAGTTGTAGGCGCCAACCCCAGGGCGCAGGCTTCCCGGTTTATTCTCACATTTACCACGCTGTCGGAATAACGCGCTAAACTGGAATTACTATTCGCGGTAAACGCTATAATCCGGGCGCCGATTTTTTTTACAAACGGTATAAGGGTTTTAACTTCTTCGGTTTCCCCGCTATAGGATAAAACCGCGACCACATCATCCTCTTTAATCCGTCCTAGATCGCCATGGACGGCTTCGGCGGCATGCAGCCAGAAGCTGGATGTCCCCGTGGAAGAAAGCGTGGCGGAAAATTTCTGGCCGATGATCCCGGCTTTGCCCATACCCGTAACAACAATTCTTCCTTTACAATCGGATAAAATTTTCAAAGTTTCCAGAAAATCTTCGTTCAGGATTCGCTTTAACCCCAAAATCCCTTCCGCTTCGATATCAAAAACATCCCGCGCCCAATCTAATATCTCTTCATTTTTGAAACGCTTCATTTTTACCTCTTATCTTTTATCTATTCGAACTTAATCTCATCCAGATATATAGTGGATTCTTCTTTATTTTCATTGATTTTTGCTACCCAACAGAAACCGCCTGTAATATAAGACATATTTTTGTCTTTTAAATCGAGAGTATACTGCGTCCATTCTTTGTTCAACACGAGCGGCCCGCTGCTGACAATATCCGAATCGGGAAATGCTCCGGAAATGCCGCCTACCTTGAATCCCTCTACGCATTCCCCGCCCTTAGCGCCCCTTGCCCAGAATGTCAGCTTGCTGGCTTTAGAGAGGTTATATCCGGCGTCAACATAACCCCAGTTATTGGCCTGGCTCTGCCAAAAAATACCTGCCCAGCCCGCGCCCTGATAGCCGCAGCTGCAGTAATTAATTTTAATGCAGGTATTTCCCGAATAAGGATTCTCCGGACAGGCTCCCTCATATTTTATATCGCCGTAATCGCCCATCCATCCGGAGGGAATAAAATGGTTCTTTACAGAATTAGCGTCCGCATAGACATAAAAAGGCATATCCTGAAGGGATCTTGTTTCAGCCTTTAAGTTCGGGTCGAATTCAAATTTTATTTCATCCAAATAAAAGGTACACCCCTGGGGGTTGAAAGCCGTAGAAGTCATCCAGGCAAATCCTCCGTTTAGATAGGAAAGGTCTTTGCCAACCAGACTTATGGTGTATTGTTTCCAGGTATTCGTTAATTCTATAGGCGCTGTTTCTACTGCCGTAGAATCGGAATAAGCCCCTTTTATGCCGCCGACCATAAATTTCTGGATTACCTCTCCGCCCTTGGCGCCCCTGGCCCAAAAGGTAACCTTATTCATACCGCTAAGGTCAAAACCGCCCGTTTTCGACCCCCAGTTGTTCGCCGGATTCTGCCAATACACCCCGGCCCAGGCGTTGCCCTGTTTCTTGTTCGCACGATAAACAAACTGAAGGCAGGTCGCCCCGCGATAGGGATTGCCAGTGGACTGGTCGTTAAGACTGATATCTCCGTAGTCGCCCATCCAACCGGAAGAAGAGTAATGGTTATCTTTATCATCTTTATCCCGATAAACGATAAACTCCTTTATATTACCTACGGATGATCCCTTTATCAAACCTATGGCGTCTACTTTAGCCGGCCCCGATTCGTGATACTTGTCTTCCTCGCAATGAGTGATATTGAAATCAGCGGCGCAAGCGTGCCCTGTCGCCATGGTTAATATCAATAACATAAATACCGTCGTCTTCATTTTTTATTTTATCGCGGTTCGAATTTTAAAAATAGTCTTCAGCAACGCCCCGACTTTACCCAACGGGTATACCGCATGCTTATCGGAAAGGGCGGCCGACGGCTTAGAGTGTACTTCCATAAATAACCCATCCACGCCGCAGGCAACCGCAGCTTTTGCCAAAGGCGCGACAAATTCCCGGTCGCCTCCGGAAATACCGCCGGCGGCGGAAGGACGCTGCAGAGAGTGGGTCGCGTCATAGACAACCGGATAACCTAATTTCCTTAGCCATAAAAATGAGCGGAAATCAACGACTAAATTATTGTAGCCAAAGGAGCTCCCTCTCTCGGTAATAATAATTTTATCATTCCCCGTTGATTTTATCTTTTCCACGATATACTTTATATCCCCGGGAGCCAGAAACTGCCCTTTTTTGATATTGATAATTTTTTTTGTCTTAGCCGCGGCCAGAATCAAATCGGTTTGCCGGCATAAAAAAGCGGGAATTTGTATAATATCCAGGACCGCGGCGGCGGCTTTTACCTGATCGACACAGTGTACGTCGCTCAAAATCGGAACGTTACACTTAGTTTTCACTTTTTCCAAAATTTTCAGCCCCCGTGATAAACCGGGCCCCCGGTAGGAACCGACCGAGGTACGGTTTGCCTTATCAAAACTGGCTTTAAAAATAAAAAGTACGTCCGGATAAGCGGCGGTCAAATCTTTGAGATAAAAAGCCGTATCCATCGTTGACGCTTCATTTTCCATCACGCACGGCCCGGCGATAAATATGAATTTGTCTTTATATTCGATCATAGTTAGAAGGGAATTCCTAGATTTTAGCCGCGGATGATTCCCGCTGCGCCATGATTATTTCCGCCGCCGCTAGATCAGCTTCGGTATCCACGCCGTGGGAATCAAATTTTGTTTCGATGACTCTTATTTTATACCCTGCCTCCAGAACCCTGAGTTGTTCAAGTTTTTCCGCCGCTTCCAATTCAGAATGAGGAAGATTTTTAAACATGAAAAGAAAATCTTTCGTGTAAGCATAAATACCGATATGTTTATAGTACGCCCCGGCAATATCTTTGTCCCGCAAATAGGGTATGGGAAACCGGGAAAAATAAAGCGCGTAATTATTCCGGTCGCAAACAACTTTTACAATGCTGGGGTTATCAATCTGGCTGTTATCTTCAATTTTCTTTTTAGCCGTTGCCATAACCAGGCCGTCGTTACCCAGCATCTCCTGCGCGAGCGAATCAACAAGCGAATAATGCAAAAACGGCTCGTCCGCCTGGATATTGATCACGATCTTAGCGTCAATATCCCGCACCGCTTCGGCAATTCTATCCGTGCCGGAGTTGTGTTTTGGCGAAGTCATCATTACTTCGGCGCCAAACTCCAAGGCGACTTCTTTGATTTTGACGTCATCGCAGGCAATAATCAAATGGTCCAGGGAATGAGCCCGGGAAGCCGCTTCCCAAACCCACTGGAGAATCGTCTTGCCGCCGATTTTGCGGATAAGCTTAAAAGGAAGCCTTGTTGAGTGGTAACGCGCCGGGATAACGCCGATTATGTTCATAACCTACACCCTTTAGCCGTAAAGACAACTAAGCGATCATTTTCGGGATTTCATTTTAAATTGGTCATTGAGCATTTATCATTTTAAATTTTTAAAAATGACAAATGTCCAATGGTCAATGATAATTTTAAAATGGGTTAATGCTATAGCTTGCTTTCATCAATCCGCTTGAACAACTCTTGTTTGCTGGTGGTGGCGGCGCCGCGTTTGCCGACAACAATGCCGGCGGCAAAGTTAGCGATCGTCGCAGCCTCCAAAAAAGAAGCGCCGCATGCCAGGGCTAAAGTGAAAACGGCAATGACCGTATCGCCCGCGCCGGTAACGTCAAAAACCTCCAGCGCAAAAGTAGGGATATGATGCCGGCCCTTGCCGTCAAACAACATCATCCCGTCTTCGCCTAAAGTGATCAACAGGGCGGACGGTTTCAGCTTAGCCATGATCATATCGCCCAGCAAGGGGATATCGCTCTTATTCTTAATTTTCACCCCCGCGGCGTTTTCCGCTTCTTTTAAATTGGGGGTAAGCGCCGTCACGTTCTCGTAATAATCAAAATGCTCTTCCTTGGGGTCAACCGTAATAATCTTTTTTTTCTTTTTGCATAAACCGACAACTTCGCTCAAAAAAACCGGATTAACGACGCCCTTCCCGTAATCTTCGATAATCAGGGCATCAAAATCATCGATATGCTTTTTAATTTTTCCCGCCAGAGTATTATTGGTTTCCGGCGCCAAAGGCTCCAACGATTCCCAATCAAGCCTCACCACCTGCTGATGGTTGCCGATAATCCTTGTTTTTAAAGTGGTCGGCCGGCCGCCGACCTTAGCCGCATATCGAGTATCGATACGGTTTTCTTTCATCAGGGAAAACAAAACATTACCGAAATGATCATTGCCGACCACGCCGCAAAGGCCGGCATACGCTCCTAACGCGACTAGATTAAGGCCGACATTAGCCGATCCGCCGCAAACGAAATTCTCCCGATTCGCCCACACCACGGGAACGGGAGCTTCCGGAGAAACACGGTCGACCTTGCCGTAGATATAGTGGTCGAGGATAAGGTCTCCCGCGACGAGAATTCTTTTTCCTTTAAATTTCGAAATTATATTTTTCAGGTGTTGTTTATCCATAATCATTCTTTACGGCGCAAAAATCTGCCGTTTGCCGGCGCTAAGGCTTAGCAGCAAGCTTCACGGTATATTTTTTTACCAGATTAACCGGATGGTACGACGACTTCGCCTTACGTAAGCCTTCCAACCCCAGATCCTCTTCCATATTGACATATTCAAAATTGGCCGCTTCACGCGCCAGAAATTCATTATGCATAAGCTGGTACAATCCCGCCATATCCGGTAACGCTTTTAAAATATGGACGACAAAAGTATCGTTTTTTAATTTTTCGCCGATGGCCAACGCGCACATCTTGCCGTTAACGCGCACCGCGCCGCCCGATAGCTCTAAGCGCGCGAAATTAGCAACCATTTCGCCGAAAGCTTTTTTCTCATTATAAAGCCCTCTATTTTCATGGCAATCTTTCGTCAGGCACCACGCTTCTTCAAATTCATGGCATTCTTTAGCATAGCCCATATCGATTTTAACATAATCATATTTATAATTAGACTTAAATTTTTTAATTAAATTCCTCTTGCCGTCATATTTTGAACCTTTAAGCTCGATTAAATCTTTGGCCTTGTAAAGATAATCCGATGTATCGGGGCTATGCTCAATCTCAAAATAGTCCTCTTCGCTGAGCAAGCCCTTTACGTCTTCGGAAACTCGCGTAACTTTTTCTCCGGTTTCAAAAATAATCTTTTTTATAATATCCTTCTTATAGCCAAAATGCCCGATGGGACAAAAAAATTCCGGGGCCTTCGCCACATCGCAATGAACAATCAGCAAATCGTTAAACGCCGAAGCGGTGAATTGGTAATAATCCCGCCAAGCGTAAAGATTGGCGAAGGTATATTCGCAGATTTCCGGCGGGTCGACCTTAAACGCCTCATCAAACAAGGGCTTATCAGATAACGCTAAAGGCCTGGATTTCGGGTATTCCGGCAATATCGGTTTAGTTTCGTCAGGCATAGGTAAATAAAAATTGTTTTAGGGTAAAGGTAAGGATGCCAGTATAGGCTATGGTTAAGGTAAGGGCTAAAAATTGATTTAAACCTTAACCATTACCATAACCCAAACCGGCTTCGTAACCTTAACTAGTTTTAGCCTATGCTACAGCTAGGTTAAATCCTTCCGGCTACAACTATCATCTTTTTTATAACGGCATTATGTTTATTTTCCAGCAGTTCCTCCAGCGAGACCGGGGAAACTAGAGACCAATTCTTTTCGCTGATCGTGCCGGGACGATTGATTCGGTATTGATAGGGATCGCCGTTTAATTTTCCGCAAAAAGCAAGCCAATCCACAAATAATTGTATCGCGTATATCGCGTTGGTCTTTAAATTAAAATCCATTGCCGCAGCGATAATCTTCGTATCGGCCTTTTCGGTAAACTTTCCTTTTGTGCCTAAAAGCTTAAAAAGCTTCTCTTTTTCTTTATAGGTGTTTTCATACATTTCGATAAAATCCTTGATTTGTTCCCGGGGTTTATCCAGAATAGCCGCCAGTTCATTTACGGAAGCGATATCGGCGCGCCAACGCAAACGGCCATAGCCGGAACGCGATAAATCAAAAAGCCTGTCTCGTACGCTCCCATAATTAATTTTCCGGTCGGCGCACTTGGCCATAAATAGCGGCTCATCGATTGTGCCGGCTTCATTTTCCCACCACGCCGGCCAATTGGTCGTATCATGGGTGGAAAGCATAGTTACGGCAAGATTACGATACTCATTTTTATCAAGCCAATCATGGCGGACTTTCCAATCTTTCGTCCACCGCTGGACATCATTACCCGGCATACCGAACGAGAAAAGAGTTTGCGTGCAAACCGGCGGCACCGCGCCCAAATCCTCCGCGCATAAAAGCATATCGCTCGCTTTAAGCATCGCCGATAAAATATCCCTGCCTTGCGGCCCCCATTGCGCTTCGTCGGAAGAGTCAAACTTTCCATGTAAGCCGGACGCGTCGAGAGAATCAAAAACCGGGATGCTCCAGATGCGGAATAACCCGACAACATGGTCGATTCTTATCAAATCGTAAAAATTACGGGCATAGTTTAGCTTCGCCTTGATATAACGATAGCCGTCATCCGCTATCGCCGGCCAATCATAGGTAGGCATACCCCAACGCTGCCCTTTGGCGCAATACATATCGGGCGGCGCGCCGGCGGCTAAATCCATTTTAAAAAAACGGCGCATTGCCCATACGTCGGCGCTATCCCGCGATACCAATACCGGTAAATCGCCTTTGATTAAAACTTTTTTCGCGGCGGCGTAGTTTTTTAAATCTCCGAATTGTTTAAATGCCTGCCACTGCAGCCACTTATGAAAATTCAGGGCCCGCGCGTTGTCTCTCTTAAAACGTTCGACCGCCTCAGGGTACCTATCTTTTAACTCCACCGGCCAATCGTACCAGGCGCGCTCGCTAAAAACGAATTTCGCTACCTTGAACAAAGCGAAATCATCCAGCCAATAAGCGTTGTGCGCGGCAAAATTTTTAAAGTCGAGGCTGCCGGCGCCCTTTGATTCAAGAAACATATCCCATAAAAGTTCAAGTTTTGCCGCCTTAATCGAGTAATTAACATAATTTTTACCGACGGGATAGGCTTTATGAAGTTTTATAATTCTTGTTTTGAACTTTCTTTCCAGGCCGGCCTCGATAAGCCGAAGCGATAAATAAGCCGGCTCAAGGGCAAATGAACTCAGGGAATCATAGGGACAGAAAAGCGGCCCCACTTCATTCATCGGTAAAAGCTGGATGATGGAATTGCCGGTCTTCCCGCACCAATCGACCAAAAGCCTTAAATCATCAAATTCGCCGATGCCAACGCTCTTTTTTGAATAAAGCGAAAACAACGGCGCTACTATCCCCGCGCGCCTTTGGCCGCCAATTTTTTCCCATTGGGCCTTCGATTTACTGGAAAAAACAATTTTGCTGAAACTATCCTGTGACATGTACCCTCCTAAAAACCAGGTTAGGGTAAAGGTAAAGAAGCCTGTATGGGTTAAGAACTGGGTAAGGGCCAGGGTAAAGATGCCGGGGTGGGTTAGGGCTAGGGAAACGGCTTAAGAAATTATTTTAAACCCTAACCCTCACCCTTACCCAAACCGGCCTCGTAACCATAACCTTAACCCAGTATTAATTATACCGGCTTCCTATCCATAGCCTTAACCTATTTATTATATTCCCTTTTTAGCTACCCGCTCGACCACCTTCACCGCCAAGGCTACCACCGAGTTTAAATCGGCCAGCGAAAAAACACCGGTGGGAGAATGGATATAACGCGTGGGTATGCTCAGCACTCCCGTAGGGACACCTTCTTTGTTCATGTAAATAATCGCGCCATCGGTCATCCCGCCGTCAATAATATCGAGCTGATATTTAATTTTATTGCTCTTCGCGGTTTCGATAAAAATATTCCTTATCCGCTCGGCAACGATAATGCCCCTGCCGGACGCCTCCATAATCGTTATACCGGCGCCGCGGCCCAACTTAAGGTTGGATTCCTTCTCCTTGACCTGCGGCATGTCGCCGGCAACCGTCGTGTCGACGGCAATAGCAAAATCCGGTTCAATTTTAAACGCGGCAGTACGCGCGCCCTTCAACCCCACTTCTTCCTGAGCCGTCGCCACAGCATAGACCGTCGCGCCGTCCGTCTTTATTTTTTCCATAATCTTTATCAGCGCGTAACAGCCCGCCCGATTGTCGATTGCTTTGCCGTAATATAATTCGCCGCCCAGCTTGCCGAAGTTAGGTTCAAAAATCACCGGGTCGCCGATGCCGACTTTTTTTTGCGCGCTTTTTTCGTCACCGCATCCGATATCGATAAACATATCGTCGTATTTAAGCGGCTGTTTACGCTCATCCTCCTTCAGCAAATGCGGCGGCTTAGCCCCGATAATGCCGAGGCAGTCCCCATTCTTAGCTTTTACCACCACCCGCTGTCCGACCAAAATCCGGTCATCGATACCGCCCACTTTGATAAAACTCAAATACCCGTCTTTCCCGATGTACTTGACTAAAAGCCCGATCTCATCCATATGGGCGGCCAGCATTATCTTTTTTTTCCCGCTCCCCCTTCGCGCAACGACATTGCCGAAAGCGTCGATAAAGACCTCGTCGCAACATTTAGCCAGCTCATTTTTCATAATGGCAGCGATTTCGCTCTCAGAACCGGAAACGCCCGCCGCGCAAATTATTTTTTTTAAAAGCTCCATTGTAGAACCTCCCGATAATAGGTTTAATTCTTAAATCAAGGCTATCAGGGTATTGGGTAATTAGGGTTCGGTAATTGAGGTATTGGGGTATTCGGCCGTTAGTTATTGTCTCTTCGAAATCTTTCCCAATCTCCCAATTGCCCAATCCCCGAATCCCGATATCCTAAACCCCGATATCCTAAACGGAAACTCCCGGAAGTATATAATTATACCAAAATATCAGCCCAAAACAATCCCAAAATAACTAAAACAAACGCAACCGAAAAATATTCTAAACGCAATTTTTCGGTTGCGTTTGTTTTAGGAGCAAAGCTTATCCACCGCGCTTTTAATCTGTTCGGGGGTTGCCGGCTGGTGTGCCTCGATAACTTTGACGGTACAACTCTCAAGGTATGGTTTCATTTTTACAAAATCGATTTCTCCGGTAAAGGGCGGGAGATGGTCATCAACTCCCTTAACGTCATGAATGTGACAACCATATAAATAATCTTTAAAATCCTTGAACCGGGAAAGATAAGTTTCCGGCATCTCGATGCCTAATTTTCCCTGGACATCGGCATGCCCGGTATCATGCCAGTAAACCAGGCCTTTTTTGCCGAATATATCCAGCAGATATTCCGCTTCGTTGATATCGGGAATCTCATTGGGATAATACCGGTTTTCCATCCCTAATTTTATATTACAGCCGGCGGCATGTGGGACAATCTCTTCGAAACTTTTGACCACCGCATCCATATAGGTGTCTTTCGAAGAAAAACGGTTGGCGTTAAATTGCTCAAGTTGAAACTCGTATTCGCTGGTCGCGCGCTTCCCCTGCTTATATAATTGGAAAAGGCCTTTTATATATTTGTTGTCCATTTCGATGGTTCCGGCGTGGATGACTACGGCTTTCGCGCCGATACTGTTGGCAATATCGATGGTCATTTTTGTAGCATCAATAGCCTGCTGCCGTTCGGATTTATTCGGCGAAGAAAGACGATAGTAATCGGTAAAAAACCTTCCCCAATTTTCCTGCACCGGAACCGGACAAAAATTATGCACGCTGACAACCTGAATACCAAGGTCAATCGTCGCCGCAATCAGTTCCTCCAGCCTTATTTCACGTAAATTGTAGGCAACTTCGATCGAAGAAAAACCAAGCTTTTTTATCTGGATCAGCGCGTCTTTTATATTGTTGCGCACGTCAATATTCCAAATTGTAGAAATCGCTACTTGGTTTAATTTCATATTTTTAATTTTTCCGGCTCGCCGGAAATTTCGCCGGCAGTCCCGCCGGAAAAATTTCCCGCAGCTTGCCTTGAAACTTCGCCGCAAGCGGCGCAGAGATTCATTCGCCTCGTTTTTCTCTTCCCGCCATCCGTCACCAGAGGTGGCGAGATGGCGAGGTCTCGCCAATTTGTTAACCAAATTGGCGGACTTCATCTCTCACTCTTTTCCACGCTACACCAACGCGCTGGACGCTTCATCGCCGAACAAAAAACCTTTACGCGTGAGCCTCACCCCTTTTATTTTACCGTTTCTTCGGATATACGCAATAAGCTTTTTTCCTAAAAGACCATCAACCGCTTCGTTCTCCAACAACATAAAATCAACGCCAAAACGCCGCCTGAACCACCCGAAGTCGATTCCCTCGCGAGTGCGTATTTTTACCGCCGCCGCCTCTTTGGCCCGGGATAAAACCGGTAAAGAATCGCGTCCAACGGCAACGCTTTTATCTGCTGCCGCTTTTTTAATGAAGCGGGAAACGTCGTCGTCATTGGTTATCCGCCTTCCGTTGACATAGGAAACTGCCGCCGCGCCGATCCCCACATATTCATCGCCTTGCCAATAACTAAGATTATGCCGGCAGGCAAAACCTTTTATGGCAAAATTGGAAATCTCGTATTGCCGGAACCCTTTTCGCGGTAAATATTGCATCGTATATTCATACATCGCCGCGGCCATATCATCTTCAGGCGGATCAACGGCAGTTTTTTTGAAAGTTTCCCATAACCGCGTGCCGCGTTCGTAGCTAAGCGCGTAAGCGGAGACATGCGTGACCGGCAAAGAACAAGCTTGCGCTAAGTCCTTTTTCCATTCCCGCAGGCATTCACCCGGCGCGCCGAAAATAAGATCGATCGAGATATTTTTAAAACCGCTTTGCCGCGCGAGCCGGACCGCCGCCCGTGCCTGCGCGCTGTCATGGCACCTTCCCAATTTCTTTAGTTTGGCGTCGTCAAACGACTGGACGCCGATACTGATTCGATTAACACCGTTATCCCTGAAAAGCGCGAGCTTGTCGGCAGTTAGACTCTCCGGATTGGCCTCAACGCTGAATTCCCGGCACCCGCGAGAAAATAACCGCAAACCGCCGAAAATTTTCCGCAGGAGTTTCAGGCCTAAAACCGTCGGCGTTCCGCCGCCGACATAAATACTCGAAAACGAACCATTAAGGCTTTTAAACTGCCGGCAGAGAATATCCGCGTAACGCCCGGCCAGAGCAGGATCGTAAGGGATACTGCAAAAATCGCAGTAGAAGCATTTCTGACGGCAAAACGGAATATGTATATATAATGTTTTAGCCATAATATTTTAAATTGAACATTGGCCATTAATCAATGATCATTGGAAAAACCTGTAACCACTTACGGCCTTATTCATTTTAAATTGAGCATCGGCATCCGGCATTTATCGTTTAAAAATTTAAAATGGCCAATGGTAAATGCCAAATTTAAAATTGTTTTTTCTTCCATTTTCTTCTTCCATTGTAAAATGATCAATGTACAATGCTAAATTTAAAATTATTATCGTTGCGCCTTTTAATCTGCACCTTAATATGTTAAAATATTATATCCCAATGAACAAAACAGTCTATATTATTCAAGCGCCGCCGCATTGGCTCAAAAACCCGCCTCTTTCGCTTGTCTATCTCAAAACCTATCTGCGTGATCAGGGCGCCGATGTCAAAGTGGTCGACCTCAATATGGCGCTCTTCCAACTATTCCGGCTCACCCCGCGCGAATGGCTGGCCCTGGACGAAAAGAGGGAAAAAAGTATTTTCGCTAAAGCGCATCGGGAGTTTAAACCGTTTTTTGATTTTTTTTACCGCGAGATCGCGGCGGCGGAATACATCGGCTTCTCTCTTTTCCGGCGTAACGCTCATTTTTCCTTCGCCCTGGCCGGGGAAATCAAGAAACGTTTTCCCGATAAAACCATCATCTACGGCGGCCCGCAGGTAATTTCCCTGGAAAAAGAAAATAAACTCGATAGCCGCGGAAGATGGGTCATCGGCGAAGGCGAAATACCGTTAGAAAAAATCACCGCCGGCGACAAGCAGGATATTTACCGTTTCGCCGAAATCGAAAATCTCGATACCCTCCCCTTTCTTGACTTCAACCCGTTAAACCTCAAAGCCTACTTGCCGGCCATACCGCTTTTATCATCGCGGGGATGCCCCTACCGCTGCGGCTTTTGTTCGGAAAGGCTATTGGCAAAAAAATTCCGCTATCATTCGCCGGGTTATATGGCCGAACTGATAAAATCCCTGGCCCGCCGGCACACAATAAATAATTTTGTCTTTTGCGATTCGATGATAAATTTTCGCAATGACTGGCTGGCCGAACTTTGCGAGCGCCTCATCAACGAAGATATTAAAATCCACTGGGAAGCCCAGATGCGCGTCGACGATAATTTCACCCCCGCCCTGGCGGAGTTGATGCGCCGCAGCGGCTGCTTCAATTTATTCGTGGGGCTGGAAAGCGGGTGCGACAACACCCTGAAAAATATGAACAAAGGCTTTACCGCTGCCGCGGCGGCCGGATTTTTCCAAAAACTCAAAAAAGGAAACCTGAACTTTGAGATCAGCCTGATCACAGGCTATCCCGGCGAAAAGGAAAGCGACTTCGCCGAAACCCTGGAATTTCTGGCGAAGAATAAAGAAAATATCCCTAAAATCGCCCAGGTAAACCCCTTTGTGGATTATTTAGGCGAATATCCCGGGAAACACTTCCCCGGCCGGGATGGTAAAAAGCGGGTCAAAGCCGTCATGAAATTTATCGAACGCGAAAAAATGAAATACACAAAAAGTTTTATTAACAATCTTTTTTATTGAAATCATTGTTTTATCCGTGATCGTCAGTGGCTAAAAAACATAATGAGGCATTGCACTGTCAATCAGCGGCAAAATTCTCTGGAATCTTATGACTATAGAGTTAATCAATACGCAGAAGACCTTATCCCGCACCCAGATAAAACTTGCCGATTACGCGATTAATCCTTATAAAGGGTGTGAATTCGGCTGCGCCTACTGCTACGCCCAAAAGAATAAAAACCTGCGCCGGGAAGGCAGCGCCAACCTGGGCGTCAAAATAAACGCGCCGGAAACCCTGGAAAAAGAATTGCGCTACAAAAATCCCCGACGGGTGCTTCTGGGCTCGACCACGGAATGTTTCCCCCGCGTCGAGCCTCAATACCGGGTGACCGAAAAAATACTGGAAATCCTGAACCGCAATTCAATCCCCTATACCATACTTACTAAATCGGACGTTATCAACGGTTACCTTCATCTCATCCGGGAAAACCATCTTAATAAAATATACTTCACGTTTAATTTTGATTCCAATAAAATAATAAAAATATTCGAGAATAGCTCTCCGGATCTGGCGCGCCGCCAGGAAACGATTAAAAACATAATCGCCGGCGGAATAGACCTGCGCGTCCACGTCGGGCCATACATCCCCCGAATCTCCCACCTTGCCGGGATATTTTCGCTCATTCCCGCGAATGTCCAAGAGGTCGACGTCGAACTATACCACCACGAAATGGGTAATTTCCGGGAAATCCTGAAACGGGTAGAAGCTAACCTGCCGGCGGGAGACAAAGAAGAAATCAACCGGATATATAAAAACAAGCAAAACTACACCGCCTTCGCGCAGGCGTTGAAAGATGAACTTAAGGAATTAAAACAGGAATATCCTTTTAAGATATTCTATCTCGTCCCTGAATACGGCAAATTTTACACGCCGGAGATGGACTACGAATCCCCCCTACGGGATGACAATTTTGCCGACAAGAGATAAAATAAAGATAAAAAAGAAGACAAAACCGTTTTACCACCAAGGCACAAAGATTATAAATACGTAATTTCATTTTAAATTGTTCATTGACCATTTGCCATTTTAAATTTTTAAAAATGATAAATGTCCAATGCCCAATAATACTTTTAAAATAAATTAATCATTGGTTTTTGTGCCTTGGTGTCTTCTTAGCAAAACTTTTGGTTTTATTTTCTTAGTGTCTTGGTGGTAAAATCTTTATGGTTTTGTTACGGTATTTTATTTAAAAAAATATATCTTGAAATGAAACCTTATCCATTTTTTTCGATAATCATACCCACATATAACCGCGCCGGGTTTTTAAAGATCGCCGTAGATTCGGTATTGGCACAAACCTATACCGACTTTGAGATTATTATTGTCGATGACGGCTCCCGGGATGGTACCAAAAAAACCGCCGAAACCTATATCGATACCTCATCCGCTATACGTTATATATATCAAGAAAATAAAGGCCCGGCAGCAGCACGCAATGCCGGCCTGGCGGCTGCCCAAGGCGAATGGATTTGCTTCCTTGATTCCGACGACCGCTTCCGCATCAATAAACTGGCCGCAGCCAATGATTATATAAAAAAATATCCCGATTATAAAATTTTCCATACCGAAGAACTATGGTATCGCAACAGCGGATTACTGACGCAAAGAGCTTGCCACAAAAAACCGCACGGCTTTGTCTTCCCGCAAGCGGTAAAGCTATGCTGTATCAGCATTTCCACTGCCGCCGCGCATAAAACCGTCTTTAGCTCTGTGGGCAATTTTGACGAATCCCTGCCGGCCTGCGAAGATTACGACTTCTGGCTGAGAGCAAGCGCGCGATACCCGGTATACCTGATCCCGCAATTTTTAACGATAAAAGAAGGCGGCCATAGCGACCAGCGTTCGAAACACTACCCGGCCATGGATAAATTCCGCATTTACTCGTTGACAAAAATACTGGAAAGTAATACTTTAGACAACGAACAGCACGGCGCTGCTCTTAGAGAACTAAAACGTAAATGCGCGATCTATATGCAGGGCGCGCAAAAACGGGGCAAAATAAGTGAGGCTGAACGGTGTAAAGAATTAATAGATAAATTAACTAAATAATAAAAACCTAAAACTTACCACTAAGGCACCAAGAAAGATAAAAAAATATCACGGAAAATTAATGCGCAAATTAAATATATTTCCATCAAGTTTGAAAATTTACTTTTCATGCCTTAGTGTCTTTGTGCCTTAGTCCCCTTCGGGGAGGCTTTGCACTGGTAAATCTTTTGGTTTTACTATGGAAAACCCGATCAAAACCCTTATCGAAACGGAATTCGGTTTCCGGCTCAACCAGAACCAATGGCGGGATATCGAATGCCTACTGCTTGAGATTATGCGGCGCGACCGCTCCTCGCCGGAGGAAATCGTTAAATACCTGAAAGAAAAATCCCGGGCGCAAAAGCATTGCGGCCGGGAAAAATTCTTCTATCTGAAAAAAACCCTCATCGAAAAACGTTTTCCCCTTACCTCGGCAACCGCTAAAATCGGCGCGAAAGACCTATTCCTGCCCAAACAGCGCCCGGCATTAGCGGATAACTGGCAAACGCAGAAAATATTCAAACCCCTGAAAATATTTATTGAAAAATCGGTTAAAGACAGCGAGCTGGCCGCTGACTTTAAAAAACATTTCCCCGGTGTTGCGGTAGAAGAAATCGATCAATACGGCTCCTATCTGAAAAAAGAAAAATTTAATCTCGGATTGCTTAAAAAACCGCTGGCCTTTATCGTAAAAGAAGGCTGGGATTTTATTAAACCATGCCCCTGCACCAGCGGGCATTTAGGCTGCGGTTACTGGATACTGAACCTTGGTTTCGGCTGCCCGTTCGATTGCTCCTACTGTTTCTTGCAAATCTACACTAATTTTCCCGGAATAATCCTACCGGCTAATCTTGACGATTTCTTTACCCAATTCGACACGTTCCATAAAAAATTGCAGGCACCGATACGGCTGGGTACGGGAGAATTCTGCGATTCGCTCGCCCTCGACCACATCACCGGGTATTCCCGGAAACTTATCCCCTATTTCCGGGATAAAAACGTAATCTTTGAGTTAAAAACAAAAAGCAACAATATAAAAAACCTTCTGGAGATCAATCCTCCCGCCAATATCGTTATCTCCTGGTCGCTCAATCCCCAGCCGCTCATCACCGTTGAAGAGATTTCTGTAGCTGATTTAGCCCAACGCCTGGAAGCGGCAAAACAAATACAGGATAAAGGGTATAAAATCGGTTTTCATTTCGATCCGGTAATATTTTACCCGGGATGGCAGGACGCCTATAAAGAATTAATCCGCCTGCTCTACTCCCGGCTTAAACCGCCGTTCGCCTGGATCAGTATCGGGACCCTGCGCGGCACGCGGGAATTAAAAATCGCCTCACAATTGCGCTTTCCCCAAAGCGATATTTTTTACGGGGAACTGCTCCCCGGCGAAGATAAAAAATTACGTTATCCGCAATTTTTACGTAAGGAAATTTATAAAAATATGGTACAATGGATTAGGCGATACGACAAACAAACGCCGGTTTACCTGTGTATGGAAAACGCGGATAACTGGCGGGTAATCGGGGATGGATTCAGCGCGCCGGGCAAAATCGAACAATACTTGATTAAATGCTAAAAAAACTCTGGCAGCATAACAATATGTGGGATAGTTTTAAGGCAGCGTGCGAAGGGCTATGGATCGTCCTGCGCACCGAACGCAATGCCGGCATTATTGCCGTCATCGGCATCGGCGTATTGACCGCCGGGTTTATCCTGGAAGTTTCTAAAATCGAATTTATGTTCCTGCTCATCATGGTCACGTTTGTATTTTTATGCGAAGTATTTAACACCCTTGCGGAAAGCATCCTCGACATGATCCAGCCGGAAACCGACCCTCACGTCAAAATATTAAAAGACATCTCCTCCGCCGCGGTATTACTCGCCTCCTTAAGCTCATTAGCCATCGGAATAATCATCTTTTCTCCGAAAATCCTGGCGCTATTGAAACATTAACCGGAAACCTATTTTTAGCTGGAAAGTACATCCACTAACGGGCGGGGTATCGCGGATTTTTTTGCGGCCATAGCCAAAGCAGTGAGTTGTATTACTCCAGGCTCAATAAGCGTTTGCGCGGGTATCTGCCGCGGTCATAAAAACAATTTTTCGCTTATTATCTATTTCTTGCCTAAAACATTCTTGACCCGTTTGATCAATTCTTTATCCTCAAAAGGCTTGGTGATATAATCTACCGCTCCGCCCTCGATGATGGTATCGGTGATGGCTTCCTTATCCTGCACCGCAGTCAGCATAATGACCGGGGTAAACATCGTCCCATCTTCTTCTCTCAGTTTCCGGAGAACGGCTTTGCCGTCCATGCCGGGCATCCTTATATCCAGGATGATCAAGGATGGCTTTTCTTCTTTTGCCTTCTTGAGCGCCAATTCGCCGTTGTTAGCGGAGACAACTTCATAATTCTCGCGTTTGAGCAAAGTTTCCAGCGCCTTTAAGAATTTCAGCTCGTCATCGACGATTAAGATTTTTGTCTTAGTCATATTTTCTCCTTTCTTCGTAAATTATAGAGGCCATCTCTATAAGCAATTGGATTTAACACCGAAACAATTAATCCGTGTTCATCAGTGACAATCCGTGGCAAAAAATTGTCATGTTTTTTATTAATTCTCAATTATAAAATCCGATTAATCTGAGCAATCTGTGGACAATGTATTTTTTATCACCACAAAATAGCCACACCGCCCTCGGCTTTTAATTCCTTCCCGTCCCGGGAAAGGCGCAGGAAGGCTTTTGCTTGGTCGTCCCAGAAATCGCGGTTAAAGGCAACCGACGCGCCGATCGGCTTGCCGGTTTTAGCCCGCAATTCAAAGGTTATTTCGTCATTCGCGTCCAGGTTGGCGCTCGCGCCGAAAGTAACAGCTTTCACGCCGGCCGCGCCGTAATCGATATCAAAGGAGATGCTCCCTTTCTTTTCGATTTTCCAGGCCCCGTACAGGGACAGGACGTAAACTTTATCCAGCTTCGCCTGGATACCGATACCCAATTGATATTTAATCACGCCGTCTTTACCGACGAGGCTGGGGCTTTGCATCTGGGCTTTGAAGGAAAAGAGCGATGGGCCGGACAAATTTAAAATATATACCAGCCGGTCTTGGCCGGTGATATCCCAATACCCCTTAAAGATAAGGGTTCTTTCGCTTTTCGGTTTACGCTTAAGATAGGTCTTGGTATAGCGGTAAACCAGCTGATTGTTTTCGCCAGCCTGCCACTCCCCTTCAAAGGTAAGAATATCGTAGGCCGATTCGGATTTTTTTACCCGAAAACAGATACGGTTGGCCTCATCGGCCTGCCAGGCTCCGGCAAGCTGTAAAAGTTTTATTGTTTCCGTGCCGTCTTTACTCTTTGCCGCCACGGTTACGCTTAAAGCATTAGAGCTTGTATCGATTATTTCGCACTCAATGGTTATAGCATCCCCTTTGAAAAGGTTATGGTTTTTTATCCCGGATAATACCAGATTATGCGCGGCATCCAGCGACCAGGTTCCTTCGAAAGTGATTTTATCGGGGAGGCGGTATTTTTTCTTAAAAACCGGCGGCTCATCGACCGTGTAAACAAGCCGGTTGCGTTTATCAATCACAAATTTACCATCGACCGGTATTTCTGCCACAGGCCGGCCTTTCTGGGGGATTAAAATGGCGAGAAAGTTATTTTTAACTAGATATCGGTGTTTTTTCATTATCCCGTTTTGATTTCAATCTTACCTAATCTATATTGTAATTTTTTCCCGAATTTCCAAACTTTCTAAATCTTATCCGTGCTCAATCCGTGTTTATCCGTGGCAAAAAATTTTTAGGGAAAAATGCCCCTTTTTTTCAGCAACAGCATCTTATACACATTAGCCTTCCGGTTGGAAAAATCGGGCGGGGTTGGCTTGTCGCGGGTAATCTCAATCACGCCTTTCCCTTCCAATTCCAATAGCCCCAGGGAAATGGTCGTATCGCTGATCCCGTAGAGTTTTGCCATATCCTGCTGGCTGCGAAACCAGAAGGGGTATTTGGTAGAACGACCGGCTTCGTAGAGGCAGATGAGATACATATATTTCGCCCGCGTAGAAAGTTTAGCCGGATAGCCATATTCCCAATAGGCGTAAGGAACCAATATCGATTTATCCGGAGACGGATTGTCATTAAACGAAACAATACTTTTTTTATACTGGATAAGCCCGGAATGGCCCAGGCGTGCCAGGGAATGGCGGACCCGCTCATAAAAATACTGATGAACATCGCGATAGCGGCCTAAATTTTGCGGGGCGGCATAGCCCATTTCCTTAGCCAAGGCGTCATAATCGACCGCAAGCGTGTCAGCGGGGCTTTTGGGACGCGTTTTAAGCAGAAGCAGATAAAGGTCAAGCTGCTTATCCGCATCGTCATGGATAAGGCGGCGGCCGGTTTTCGGCGAGAGTAAAAAATCAGCGGGGACCGCCACCCCTTCGGCAGCGGGGATAAAGATGTCGGTTTTTTGTAAAGGAATAGCCGCGACGTATTTTTCAAACGCGGCGGCATCCGGCCGGGAATCCTCAAATGACGTAGCCTCATAGTTATCTTCGAACGCTGCCCGCGACCAGTTGGCGCTGCCCAGAAAAAGATAGCGGCCGTCGACGGCAACGCCCTTGGCGTGCAAAAGATTGGACGGCGTATCGAAATATACTTCAATACCGCCCTGTTTTAATTTCTGGTAAGCCGGGCGGTTTTCGGCAAGTTTCGAATCTTCCATGATAACCCTGACCTTTACCCCGCGCTTTATTGCCGCGGCTAAATCGTCGGTTAACTCGTTAACCGGCCCCTGGCCTTCCGGTTCAAGGATAATAAAATACATCGCGACGACAATTGAATTTTCGGCGCGGGAAAAATATTGGTGAAGGGTATCGGAATAGTCTTTGCCGAAAAGCACCCCGGCGAAAGAATTCAGAGGGCAGGCGATAAAAGCGAAAAGCAGGATAAGGGCGAAAAATATTCTTTTAATTTTCAACACCATGCGTTATTCTCCTTCGCCGAATACACCGCGGCTTACTAAAGATTATTCAGCTTCGGAGAAATGAAGCTGAATACCTCGCGCGCTCTTCTCCGCTTCTCCGAAGCTTCGAAGAAGCGCGGGAGAGGCGTGCCGCGCGGTAGGGGAGGGGTACATTTGCGCTTCATTCCGGTTTGATTTCTATCTTGCCTAACCCCTCCGGCAGGGGTTGAGTCTTTTCGTTGTTAACCGTATATTGCCACTCGTCATAATCAAACGAAACCACGTAGCAATGCGCTGCTTCTTTACCGTCAAATTTTACCACAAATCCGCCGTCGGACATAAAACCTCCTTAAATGAGCAGATGATTTATGAAAATTACTATTTTCATAAATCATAGGCCTTGATATCTTTCACACCAAGGCCGTCTGCGAATTTAATTCCGCAAAGCTCTTTAATGTAATTATCAAGCGTTCGGGATGAAATACATAAATACATAAAAAAATATTGTTATTCTTTTTTATCCATAATTTCATGTATCCAGCGAGCCAGGAGTAGACATCTGCGTTTATTTAAACGTGTCTGTCCCCTTTATTATCTCCCCTTTCTAATTACTCATTCCCTGTTGCAATTTTTTTATATTCCTCTGCACTTCCGGGTCATTCGTAAGATTCATAAACTTTTCGTTTTGCATCAATGCCTGGACATTACCGGATTTTAAAGCTTCCTGCGTATCGGGGTCATTAACTAATTCCTGGATCTGTGTATTATTGGCCATATCCTCGACAACAGCCATGCTTTCCGGATTGTTCATCAACTTCTCCTTGTAAAAATCAATTTGCGGCTGGGTGATATTGGCTGGTTGCGCATCTGGGTTGGGCTGAGTGAGGGGCGGCCGGGCGTTTACGGATTCGATTTTAGAAATCCTAGCCGCCTCAATTTTCATCTCCCCTAAACTGTCGGTGCTTATATCATACATCCCATCGGCAAAAGAGATTATTTCTCCGTTAATCACGCTGCCGTCGGTCAATTCTATCCTGCTTATCTGCCCGCAATAGGCATGCATGCTGGATAAGCTAAACGCCAGAAAAAAAATATAAAGAATAACTGTTTTTTTCATACCCGCTCCTTTTGTATACCCGGAACTTCATAGAAAAATACATGTTTCCCACCCGCATAGCCGAGGGCCGAAATAGGCGAGGCTGGCAAAGGCGAAGCGCAAGCGAAGTCCCGAGCGTTTCCGGAACTTCTAGATAAAAAGCACTAACCCCTTTTCCTTAAAAGGCGCTGCCCCCTTTATCCTCCCCTTTCTCCCCTTTCTCCTATCCCCCTTTCCGCGTTTAGCCCGATATCCAGACGCGAGGGGTTAATGCTTGCATTTATTACTAAAATAAAAACGTGTCTGTCCCCTTTAATTTCCTCCTTCATCCCTCATCCATCATTTTTCAATTTCTTCACAGTGGTTTTACTATAACCGCCCGGACCGGACGCACCGGACACTTGTTCTGGCAGATGCCGCAGCCGACGCAGAGCTCAGGGTCGATGTAGGGTTTATGCAAAACCATCCCGTTGACATTTTCTTCGTAAAGGCCAATCGCTTTCTGGGCGACCGGGCAGTGCTCCTGGCAGACGATACATTGCTGCTGGTGCGCCCAGGGAAGACATAGCGTCTGGTCGATCACCGCTAAGCCCAGACGGGCATCATGTTTTTCAATAAGGTTGACTTTTTTTATCGCGCCGGTCGGGCAGGTATTGCCACATAAAGTGCAGCTGTATTCGCAATAACCGATCTCCGGGACTAAGCGCGGGGTCCAGATACCCTCCGCGCCCGCCTCGAATACGCAGGGTTGTAAGCCGTTGGTGATGCAAACTTTCATGCAATTGCCGCAGCGCACGCAGCGGTCGACGAAATCAGCCTCCGGCAAAGCCGCGGGCGGCCGAATGACTTTAGAAGAAGCATTAGCCCGGATGTTTTTAAATTTGAATCCCTGCAGGAGTAAAAAAGACGATGAGAGTAAAAGAAGAAATTGCCGGCGGTCAACCCCGCCCTTTCCCGCTTCGCCGCCAGGATGGCCGATCCTAAAGAGAGTGGCTTTAGAAGGGCAACCGTATACACAATCCATACAGAGAATACACTCGGAAGCGTCATAGCTGAAATCGCTGTTGATCGCGCCCATCCGGCAATCAGCCCGGCATTTACCGCACTGTGAACAATCGGTAACATAGCGGCGCAGTAAAGAAAAACGTGCCGCAAGCGCGTAGAGCGCGCCCAGAGGGCACAACGCGCGGCACCAGAAACGGGAAAAAATAAACGTCAGGGACATGATTAACGCAAAAAACAAGAAAATAACCGGCGAATGAGCGAAATAATAGACGTTAATCCCTAAAATCGTCGATTTTAAACCGCGGTAAAAATCATAAACCGGCCCATAGAGGCGCAGGGTTTTAATCAGGGAAACAAAGATGGCGTCAATACCGGAGGTCACTGCCGGAATGAGGTTAAGCGAGACAAACCTCGCCGCCGCGACTACCGGGTCAAGAAACCAAGCGGCCTGGAAGCCGGCTAAAGCCAAAACGAAAAATGCGGCTAAAAGATAAAATTTAACCCAACGCAGTTTTTTGTGCTGCCGCTTGCCGCGGCTCTTGCGGCGCGGCAGACCCGCCATATCGACCATCGTGCCCATCGGACAAATCCAGCCGCAAAAAAATCTTCCTAAAATAATAGTTAAAACAAGCATAGAGAAAGAGAATAGCAGCCCGGGCAGAACGATTCTTTCGCTTAGCGAGGTAAAAATCATAATCAGGGGGTCAAAAAGAAAAAACAGCGAGGGGTGGAAAAATCCCTTGAGCGGGTAGGTCGTTGACCAGAGGATATAAATAAAGAGGCTTAGAAAGAAAGCCTGGGATAATCTTCGGGCGGCAATCAACTTTCGCATAACAAATCAAGGAAATTGGGGTATCAGGGCATTGGGATTAGGAAATTAGAATATTGGGATATTTATATATAAATACTGATCACCTAATTCCCCAATACCCAAATCCTGATATCCTGGTTCCCCTATATCCTGCATATTAAAAAATAGAAATCAAGCACACATTCTGGAATTAAACAACGATATTGGTGATGTTGGCACCGGCGATATCGGCGCTGCCCAGGTTGCGGCCGGCTGCTTCTTTGATGTAGGTTATCGCCATCGGGTCGTAACCCATAAATTGCGCGGCATAGGCATCCGCCAGGACGAAATCGGTGCCGACGATAACGGTATTGCGAGTTTCCACGTCAGCGAGATCGCCTCCGGTCGGGCCGTTACGCAGTAAAACCCGGTGGGCGTCGATTACGGTTAATTCCGGTTTGATGAAATCCGCCACATCGGCAAGCTTGACGCCAATATCGCCGTGCATCGAACCGCGGTTGCCGCCGCACACGCCCATCAGGTTCTTCATCGAAAGGGTCAACCCGGTAAGGCCATGGTGCTTGAGAATCGGCACGTTGATAAAGGTATCACATTCTACCGCGTCGCGCAAAATCGGCCAGCCCTGCATCGGGCTTTTATAAGTAAAACCGGCTTCCAGGGTATTCCATTTATCGGCAAAATAGACATAGGCGCCTTTTTCCTTAGCCGCCGCCTCGATGCCACTCGTCGCGTAGCAGCGCCGGGCGTCATTGCAGGGAAGATCAAAAACATTGACCCGTTTGGCGCCGGCTTTATAGCATAACTCGACGAGCGCCGCCACAACCATGGGGTTGGTGTTTCCCGCCTGCTCCGGCGTCCGGTCCCAGCCGATATTCGGCTTGACCACCACGGTATCGCCCTTTTTTACGAAACGGGACATACCGCCGATCGCCGCAACGGCTTTTATCGTCGATAGATAAGGATCGCTGCCCTTGGCGACGACTAAATCGTAGCTGCCTTTAATGCTTCGCTTCGGCCGGCCGGCGGAAGCGTAGGCCTTAGGAAGAAAAAATTTGAACAGGGCATTGGCGGCGATAAAAGACAGAACCGTTTTAAAAGAAAATTTCAAGAAGTCCTTGCGGCTTATCTTCTTGTTTTGTAAAAATGAAAAAATATTTGCTTTCATAAAAATACCCTGCATTTGGCTATTGCATAACGATTTTGTTTAGCCACTGATTGACACGGATAAACACGGATTTAGATAAAAAACAACATGGTTAGTTTTAAAGTTTTTTATTCCAAGAACTTAACAAATACATTATTTATCCGCGACAATCAGTGTTAATCCGTGGCTAGAATAATCCCTAAACATTTTTTCTATTTAGATATTCCTTACAAGCTTAAAGCATACCTACCGCCGGTTACTTCACTTCAATACCGCCGCGGCGAAGCGCTTTAATCATGCGTTCGATTGCCTGCGTCGTGCTGGCGCCCTCGGTAAGACGGTCAAGGCAAAGCGCGGCATAACCTTTGCGGTTTTTGATTTTAAAGGTTTTTATCCTGCTCCTAATTATCGTCATAATCCCCTCCCTCTAAATTAAGGAGATTAGGATATTAGGGAATTGGGATTTGGAAATCAGGGTATTGGGATATTACTTATCGTCTCTTCGAAATCTTTCCTGATCTCCCAACTCCTCAATCCCCAAATCCCGATATCCTGATCCCCTGATATCCTAAAAGAAAATTACTATACCTTATATTTGTTAAACCACGCCCGCTCAGCAAACGGTTTCTTAGGTTTACGCGGCACTTCTCGCGCCGGCACACCGAGCGGCACGATAACCCGGACAATTTTATTCGGCGGCACGCCCAACAAATCGCCGATAATCTGCGCGTGATTTTCCAAACGCAGCCAGCCGTCAATCCAAACGCCGGCATACCCTGACGCGGTAATCGCCAAGAGCATATTTTCTACCGCCGCGCTGCAATCTTCTACCTGAAAAGAATGGCCTTCATAGACAGCCGCGGGCTGACGGTCGATGATACAGGCGATTATCGCTCCGGCGGTTTGCATCGCCGGCATCCTATGCATCTTCCCTATCGTTTTAACCAAAGCGGGGTCATCGACAATTACAAAAGTTGTCGTCTGCTCGTTTTTTCCGGAAGGCGCCGCCAACCCCGCCTTTACTATTTTCTCCAAATCTTTACGCGGAACTTTTTTCTTTTTAAAACCTTCGCGGTAGCTGTAACGGCGGGCAATGGCATCAAAAAGGTTTTTGTCCTTCATATCAACCCAGCGCTTTCTTTACCATTCGTTTAAAAACATCGTCGTCCCACGGCTTCAAGACAAATCCATGCAAACCGACCGACTCAAGGTTTTTTTCTGTAAGTGAAGGATCGGGAGTGCCGGTTATCAGAATTTTCGCGGGGGTTTTGTTTAATTCAGCCAGCCTACGAAAAATGTCAAACCCGTTGATCCTACCCATATGGAAATCGGAAATAACCAGGTCAAAATCATGGCTTTCTAAAAATAATATCGCCTGGCCGGAATCGCTGAAAGTAACTATTTCGTAAGGTTCGCCCTCAAGAATACGGCGGATAACTTTTAAGATAGTCGGCTCATCATCAACCGCTAATATTTTATATATTTTTTCCTGCTCCATGAAGTCAACGCCTCCCAGTTGGACAAATCAGTTTCCCTAAAAACTAAAATACTTAACCACAAGGACACCATAACAACAAAACCAAAAACTTCACCACCAAGGCACCAAGACACTAAAAAAGATTTAAAGATTATATCTTTTCTTTGTCCCCTTTATGTCTTGGTGATAAAACTTTATGGTTTTTAATCGTGCCTTCGTGGTAAGGCTTTTGGTTTTATTTTCTTAATGCCCTACTTAATCTGCCGGGTTTCCGGCAAAATCGACTCGGTTACTTTAGGCAACTCCCCAAAAACATTTTGGTAAATCTCATTATATTTATCCTTACCGCCGATAAGGGCGCAGGTAAGCGGCATGATTTTTTTCGCGGCGCTGCTCATCGCGCGGGAAATGTTTTGTATATCCCATTGGGCGTGGCTGTCTTCCCGCAGGCGCGAAATATGGCAAAGTTCCCGGGCGCTGACGCGCATCAGGACACGGCGCCGGTGAGCGTTGGTTAAAATATAGGGCGCCGCCAGAGGAACAGTTTTATTGATTGTATTATAAACTTCGGCGGATTCATCCGCGATTGCTTTAAAATATTTAGCCATACCGATTTCTTTTATCGACCGGGGTATCGTTAAGCCCAGCCGCGGGTCATAATCCTGAATGGTAATGGTCGACATACGGTGGCGTTTCAACTGGCCAAAACAGGCGGCCGATAAAACAATATCGAAGGTAACGCCCGCGTATTCGAATTCCCGCAGCAGCGAATCGTAAAACTGCATATTGCGCCACGCGGTTTTAAAAATAAGCTCTTTATCTTTCCGGGGCATTTTGCGGACAATCTTCAGACAACGTTTAAATGGCGCGGCCGATGAGGTGTGCAATATCGCGGCGGCAATAATCAAATCGGCGTCCCGGGTATAATCGACTATTTCAACTTCTCCGGCGCCCTTACGGCCGGTTTTCGTCCCCGTCAGGCCCGCCTTGCTCGCCTCGCGGCGAAGCCGAGGGCTAAGCAGGCGAGGCAGGCCCGCAGCAAGTTCCCGTAACTGCGGATAAGTCTTCCGGTCGCGGTCGTTGGCCTGGTGGAAAATAACAATCGAAGGAGCTACCTCGAAGGTTTCCTTATAAATAAGACGGCCCAAATCTTTAATTTCCAGCAGCGGCGAAGAAGCAAAACGCCGAAGCATCAGTTCCAAATTACGGGCGTTAATCGTAAGGCCGGCCTGGGACTGGGTCGCCAAAGCGGTGATATACCGGGCGTCTTCCTTAGCCCATCCTTCGAGTAAATTATGTTTTTTCTGGTCTTCGGCGAGACGGGGGTTATTTTTAAAAACATAAGTTTTTAACTTTCCCAGGAGCTCGAAATAAGCGTCGTTCTGCCGCTTAACCATACCGATAAATTTCTTTTCCAAGCCCGTCCCGACCAATTCCTTGGGGACGACAAAATCCTTATCCAGGGTAATATACCGCTGGGATTTTTCTGTGTACGAACAAAGCCGGAATTTCTCCAGCTCTTCCATAGCCAAACGCGAAGCGCCCAGGATATCGAGATTGAAAACGCTGTGTTCCGCCACCGAATGATGGCCCATTTTAAAGATAATCGTCTGGTTCGATTTACGCGAACGTTCGACTTCCAACCGTGCTTCCTGCCGTATTTCATTAATCGGTTTGGGGTCTCGGCTGATCCGCGCGTAAGCCGCGGAAATTACTTCCGGGGTGACATCATCACGCCGGCCGGTTTTTGCCTGCAGCTCTTCCAATACTTGCGTGTCTACATTATAACCCGCTAAATAAACTTTCATCTTTGCTCCCTTAAAAAAGTAATGCCAAAAACTAGATGTAACAACAAACCCATAAAGATTTTACCACCAAGACACAAAGTACACAAAGAAAAAAATACATGATTTAATTTTAAATTGTTCATGGCCATTTGCCATTTTAAATTTTTAAAAAATGATAAATGTCCAATGCCCAATGATACTTTTAAAATGAATTAATCATTGGTTTTTTGTGCCTTGGTGGTAAAGTTTTTGGTTTTATATTTTAGTGTCTTGGTGGTGAAAATGGCTTTGCCTTTATTGATTGCGATGCGGCGACGTTAAATTTTGACGATTTAAAATATACCGGCGGAACATCGCCGCGACGACCGGCGGCGGGACAGAATCAATCAACAGAGATATCCTCTTCTTGGTAAGCGACTTGATTATTGTTGCGGCTTCCACCTTGCTCAATCCCGGCTTAAATCCATCATTCCCCCGGGATTTAGCGAAATAAGGCTGGACGGCCGCGTAATCTTTATTAAATTTTTTGTCATCCATTTTCTGGATTCGATAGATGCTGTCCTGTTTTATTTTTTCCAGTCCGGTAAATACTAAATATGTTTTGGCCGCAGCCCTCAACACCGAAACGATCAGGCTGTTCTCCATTGCCCCCAATATCCCGGCAGAGACATTGGAGACGATGAACAATGAAATTAAAAAAACGATGCTGATTCTTAAAAGTCGTAACGCGGGAAAATTAGAAAACATACGTATTCTCAATAAAAACCTTTGTCCACAGATTGCTCAGATTTTTATAGATTTGTGGAAAATACAAAAACTGATATTTTGATTTAATTTTTGCTTTAATATAATATGTAATTCGCTGTTACGCGGATTATCCAGATTTGTCCATGCCAGAATTTTCTTTTCAATCTGCGCCAATCTGAGAAATCTGTGGACTATATATTTTTTAAGGCAACGGGGCACCGGATAGGTTAATACTTCTCTTTAATGACCGTGCCGGGGTAATAATGCTCCAGGATATCTTTATAGCCGAATCCCTCCCGCGCCATCCCCACTGCCCCATCCTGGCATAAACCCGCGCCATGGCCGAACCCCGCCCCCCAGATTATAACCATCGCGGGCTTCCCGTAAGAATATTTAATTTCGATTTTAAACAAACTACTACGTAATTTATCGAAATAATTCCGGATGCTCAGGCCGCCGTCGAGAGCGATTTTTTCCTTACCGACTGCCACATCGACACGCTCATAGCGAAAGCATTCGCCCTGGGCGCCAGGTTTAATCTTTTTTACATCCGCCAAGGGGTATCCGAAAACAAGAAAAAAATCTTCGCGGTCGTAAATCCTCTGCCAACGAAAATTGCTCCCGCTCGACTCTCCCGCGCAGAAAGCCGGAAAGCGGCGTCTGACCCATTCCTCTTCTTCATAAGGAGACAGGGACACCGGCGTGTTATCCTCAGAATCGAACTTATTCTTTGGATAAGCTTGCTTACCAAAAAAAGACGAGCGCGGGCATCCGCCGCAATTAGCGTGGTAGAATACTTCAAGCGGCGCGCCGTTGTATTCGGCAACCTCCCCCCTGGTCTCGTCAACAGCAAGGCTCGCTCGTTTATTCTCCGATAAAAACCCTAAATAAGCCTGGCAATGCGGCTCCGCGCAAAAATCAAAACCTTCCCTGCGGTGACGGCCTGAATTTTTAAAAACAAAAGTACGAGCGGCCACCGCCTGGGCCTTAAGCGCCTCTTCGGGAGAGCCGGGGTTAATCTCCGACGGTAAAACGCCGTAGAGATAATCCTCAACCGTAAGCTCATTAATCAACGTTATGCCGCTCTTATCCCGGACAACCCGCATCCCGCCCCGATAGGCCCGGTCGGCCTGCGCCTGCCAGAAATTATTTTTACCAAACATCAAGTCCAGGATATATAACGGGTAAGCCGTCGGTTTGATTTCCACCGGCCCGTAAAACCGCGCGTATTCTTTTTTGGTTTTGTAATCGGCGATTGTTATTTCACTGCCGTTAAGAGAAACCAGGTAAAATTTATCCGGCGCTACCGGGAAAGAACTCTTGCCGCCCAAGACCACGGTAGCGGCTCCCGAACTAAAGACAAAATCATCCAATCCAGCGGCGATGCCGACCGTAACATAAGGTATGCCTTTCCCCGGCGCATAGGGAAGCAGTTTAATGCCACCCCGCCGCGCTTCTTTCTCTTCCCTTTCCTTTAAGAAAAAACCTTTCCCCAGAAGGCTCCGGGCCGCCTCAAAGGCTTTCATGATCGGTATATTGCGCGGATAAAAATTAGCCGCTTTCGACAAATAGCTGTACGCTTGTCCGTAATTCTTTTCTTTTAAAAATAAATCGCCCAGATAATAATTGACAACACGAATGCTGGAATCATAAGCGTTAAGGCGGATGAAATAATTTTTCGCTTCGGCGTAAGCGCCTTGATGATAATAAATTTTACCAAGCCGGTAAAGGGCGATACTGTTTTTTTCCAGGGCCAGGGAACGGGAGTAATTTTTTATTGCCGGGACGGTTTTGCCTAAATCCTCGAGGGCTAAACCGAGATACACAAAATCAAGCCAGTCTTTTTGCCGAATCCGGCTAAAAATCCGTAACGCTTTCCGGGGGTAACCGCCGAGGAAATAAATACGGGCAAGGTACTTTTTTACCCGCTCATCCCCGGTTTTAGCGCTCAATAAAACTTCAATGGCTCGCGAGTAATTCCCCGCCTCTTTATACGAAGCGGCCCGGTCGAGGCATTCACGGCTATCGGCGTATCCCGACGCAGAAAAAACCAGTAAAAAAATAGAAAATACAAAAAATCCACGCATGTTTTTACCCCGTTAGAGAAAGTTCCCCCCGTTAGAAGTACGCTCTAACGGGACAAGCCGACAGAGCCGATGGTATATATCCAGAAGCGGACAACGGTTTATACCGCCGTTGCGCAATACTATTAGAGAACAAAGTTCTCTAACGGGGTTTACTTTAGCATTAACTAGAAAATTTGCAACGACGAAAAATAAACCACGAAACAACCAAAACAGCAAACCAAAAACTTTACCACGAAGGCACTAAGTTCACAAAGAAATTCAGTATATACCTTTAGGTAATTCTAAAAATCCCCCTACATGTTCTGAATATTTTACATCTGAAATTATCAATCTAGTTTTTCTTCGTGCCTTGGTGCCTTCATGGTAAAGCTTTTGGTTTTATTTTTAGGGAAGTGCTTGTTTTTACTTTCCAATCACGGGGATGGCGAATTTTTTAGCCAGGGAAAGAAAACGCTCTTTTTCCAGAATAATAACCTTTCCTTTTTCCAGAACCAGAGCGCCGGCTTTGATTTTTTTGAGGAGTTTTAGCGTGGATAATCCTACCACGGGGACATCGAACCGTAAATCCTGAGTGCGTTTGCAGAATTTTAAAATCACGCAGCCGGCGCCGCCGAGAGAGTAAGCGCGTTTTATTGCCCGGTCGGTACCTTCGAACGATTCGAGAGAAACCACCGCCCCCTGCTTAACGGCGATAGTCTGTCCGACATCAAGCTCCACGTAACGGCCGGCGATAGCTACGCCGAAATCAATATCCCGCGCCAAATCGACGGATAAAAACAGGCCGTCCATGACGCCTTCACCGGCCAGTTGATCTTTTAAATAAAGCGTAGAATCCAGAAATATTACTCCCTGATTTTGCAGATAACCGATGAGGGCGGTAAAAATCGTGTGGGGCCGGAAATCCGATATGCCGGCGGCAAGCGCGCGAAAGTCATCATCCCAAAGCTTCTTGCGAAAAATACGCACGGGGCTGACCTGGCCGGCCATAACCCATTCCAGGATACCATCTTTCTTTATCGCCGCGGTCAATTCACCCAACCGGCCGGGATTCACCCAATAAACTTTATCGGCATATCGCGATATCGACACGCTGGTCTCACCCCGAAAAGCTACCGCCGCGATAAAAGAATTTTTATTTTTTTCTTTAATGCTTTTGATAAGAAGCAGAGGAAGAAGGCGGTTGCCGGCGATAACGCCGAGACGCAGATTATTAATCTTGGGAGGATTGTTGTTGTTATCCATTAATTAAGGGAATTGGGGTATCAGGGAATCGGGATCTGGAAATTGGGATATCGGGTATTTGGTTATAGGTCATAACCTCGTCGGCCTTTTCCCTAACCTCCCAATTTCCTAATCCCCAAATCCTGATATCCTAATCCCCTGCTATCCTATAAATTACCGGCCGATTCCACGTTTCGACGAAGAAATAAAATCAAGAAGAATGTCAACTTCTTTTACAGCGGGATATTCGTTTTTGATAATCTCTTTAGCTTTATCAAAAGTATGATTTTCAAAAAAAAGCGTCTTAAAAACCTTTTTCAACGCTTGAATCGTCGCGGCGGAAAACCCAGCCCGTTTTAAACCGACACTATTAAGGCCGCAGACAATCGCGGGATGGCCGTCGCACATCGAATAGGGCGGCGCGTCCTGAACAACCTTGGAGCAACCGCCGACAATCGAATAATCACCCAGCCGGCAAAATTGATGCACGGCAGTCAACCCGCCAATCACTACTTTATTGCCTACTTCGACACTACCGGCTAACGTCGCGTTATTAGCAAAAATATTATTATCGCCGACCAGGCAATCGTGGGCGATATGCGAATAGGCCATAAAAAGGTTGCCCCGGCCGACGATAGTTTTAGAATCGGGCCGGGTGCCGCGGTTCATCGTAACAAATTCGCGGATGATGTTATTGTCGCCGATTACCAAGAAACTGCGGCTGCCGTCGAACTTTAAATCCTGTGATATATTGCCGACCATCGCGTAAGGGAAAATATGGCAATTTTTTCCTACTTCAGTATATTCTAAAACATGGGCAAACGAATCAATGAAAGTCCCGTCGCCGATCCGGACGTTATCGCCGATTACCGCGTAGGGGCCGATTGTAACATTTTTGCCGATAACAGCTTTGCGGCTTACCATCGCCCGGCGGTCGATTTTTTTTGCCTGTTTTTTGCTTTTTTGACTCTGCTTTTTCATTTTTTTATCTGCCTATAAATTCTGAAAAATGGTTAAGATAAATTCATAATAAAACCCAAAACTTCACCACCAAGGCACTAAGAAACGATTCAAAACCGTAAAGCTTTATCACTAAGATGGTATGTTAATGTGTCAATCTTCTCCTAAGGGGATATAATTATATCCAAAGGGAGGTGTCACATGATACATACCTACAGGCCCAGTGATTACGATATTTTTATCGGTATCGATA
>Ga0182021_10000647_pt1 | contig 38187 bp, 38 predicted proteins | sample 612E3MmetaG_FD_120493 | JGI IMG/M metagenome (GOLD analysis project Ga0182021, IMG submission 120493) | Permafrost microbial communities from Stordalen Mire, Sweden - 612E3M metaG (Illumina Assembly) | ecosystem: Environmental > Terrestrial > Soil > Wetlands > Permafrost | place: Sweden...
AATATAGCGGAGGATCTTGGCAATCTGTTGGAGGCGCAGGATTTAGTGATGGAGCAGGATATTATACTTCTCTTGCTTTCAATCCCCTTACTAATGAGCCATACGTTGCGTATGAAGATGGGGGCAATTCTAATAAAGCAACTGTAAAAAAATTTATTAGAGAACAAGTCGCCGCCCCCACCGCTTCTCCTGCCGGAGGAAGTTATACCTCAAATCAATCAGTTTCTCTTTCAACCACAACTAGCGGAGCCACGATTCATTACACTACCGATGGTTCAACCCCAACTTCTTCCTCCGCTACATATTCTTCCTCATTATCAATCTCAGGCGCTACCACTTTGAAAGCTATTGCCGTAAAATCCGGAATGACCGATAGCGGTGTCATGAGCGAGTCATATAATGTTCAGGTAACCACTGATACATCCACTCTTACTTTCAGTTCCAGCAAAAAAGCGAAGAAAAATATCACCTTCACATTTAAAGACCTTTTGCTCACTAATAAGAAATACGTCAATGTCCGTCTTAATGGCAGAAAAGTCAAGACTGTGAGAGTGCGAAGAATCGGAAATGACTCTTTGGTCACGGTTACTTTGAAATACGGGAGATGGGCAACTGGAAATTATAATTTAGCGATGAGCTATAAAAACCAAATTAAGATTCCCTATACTACCAAGAAGGGGGAAACGAAATATCGCAAAGGTTGGGAAAGCGGGAGCGTCAATTCAGAAAATATACTCTCAATTATTTAATATTAAGAGCCCACAGCCATGTTCAGGCTGGATAATAGTAGAAGAATAAAACTTTACCATTACTTAGCAGTCATTTTTTTGGCTGTTTTTTTGTTTATAACAATCATTCCTAAAGCAAATGCTTGGCCCGGATGTTGCTCTCATCATGGCGGAGTTTGTGGTTGCGGCTGTTGCGATGGAAGTCCTCTTTCCGCCACGTGTGCGCCTCATTATCCAGGGTGCAGTGGCTCTTCAGTACCCGCTCCAAAAATAATACCAGTACCAACCCCAGCGCCTATACCAACGCCTGTGCCTAATCCCACCACTCCTCCAGTTATCCCGACTGCTATAAATTATGATGACCAAATAAAAAATAAAATTAACTCAGTTCAGCAAGATTATGCTGGTCATAATCAAGGATTTAGAGAAAGCCTAATCCAGGACATAGTTGGAATAGTCGGTGGTGGCTCTGATATTAACAAGATAGGATATTTTGTATATACAATTCTCCCCGATATTGCTTCTAGTGAATGCCATGTCATTAATGGATTGCCTGATTTAGCTTGCTCTCCGGGAGCGACAGATTCGCGCGTAACACAGGATAATATAAAACAAACTATATGTGTATCCGGCTATACTTCTACCATTAGGCCTTCTTCTTCGATAACAAACAAAATTAAAATAGAAAGAATGCAAGCTTATGGATTCTCTGATATTATGGGCAACTATGAGCTCGACCATCTTATAAGTCTTGAGCTGGGTGGATCTCCGGATAGCGTGCAAAACCTATGGCCGGAATCTTATACTATTCCATGCGGAGCAAGGGCAAAAGATAAAGTCGAAAATCTATTACATTCCGAAATATGCAGCGGGCAGATTAGTTTAGAAGAAGCCCAGCATGAAATTGTTAATAACTGGGAGGAAGTTTACGCCGCTCATTATGGATCATGTAATTAATTTAAATTAATAATACAAACTTATGAAAAAATTGTTTCTCATTTTAACTCTTTTAGCTGCCTTCACATTCTCATCCTTTTCCGCTTATGCCGTTGTTAGCGTGAGGGGTTATTATAGGAGTAATGGCACTTATGTCGCTCCGCATTATCGGAGCAATCCTGATGGAAATTTTTATAATAATTGGAGCACAAAAGGAAATGTTAATCCCTATACTGGCGAGGCTGGCACAAAAACATCACCCAGCCCATCAAGTAGAACAGAAATTAATAATCTCGGATCACTTGGTAGTAATACGCCGACGACTACCTCACTCAAGCCTCTTTCGACTTTAAGTAATATAAATAAAGAAATTAATACAGTTAAGTGGAAATACCAAGCAAATCATGACGGATTTAGAGAACGACTGATTAAACAAATTACTGATTATCTGGGAGCTCCTGAATCGCAAGTTGCTGATCAAGTTTATGCAACTTTGCCGGATATAACAAACTAGACAAAAGACAGTCTTATAAAAATTTTTGAGATGCGAATTTCTAAGCGGAGTTATTTTTAAAATTTCATAATATGGAAAATCAACCAAGTAAAAATAAATTAATTTTACCAACCACAATTATATTGGCAAGTATTATTTTAGGAGGCTTTATATATGCGAGCCAGCTAAGCAAACAACAGTCAATCGAAAAGCAAAATCAGGCTATATTAGATGAAAAACAACAAACGGCAAAAGACAAAGCTAGCGCTTTAAATAACTGCCTCCTCGTATCTGCCCAAAATTATGCAGATACGTGGAACAATTTATGCGAGCAAACAGGTAAAAATGCAGGTTGTTCAGAATTTATTGGCTCCCCTAAGGATATAGAATTTACAAAAATAAAACAGACTGCTGATCAAATCTGTTATAATTTGTATAAATAGACCTATGGATAAGGCATTAAGAAATACAATTATAGCGGGAATTATAATTATAGCCCTTTCGGTTGGCTATTATTTAGTTATCTTTATTCCAAAAAAAGAAGCCACAAGAATAGAAGAGCAAAAGCAACAACAAACTATCCGAGAAGAACAGCAAAAACAAGACCAGTTAATAAAAGAGGAAAAGTCGAAAGCTGATGAATGGTTTGTTAAAAATAATGAATGTCAAAAATATAAGACACAGGTGGAAGAGAAACAAAATGGAATTCTAGGAGCAAAAGTATTGTCTGGCGTTTTTTATAGCTCAAAAACAAATTCATGCTTATATGTGGCATTAGATTTTGATGATGAATTTAGAATAAGGGATGCATCAACAGATCAACTTATATTTCACGAAAACATAAAAGATATGAAAGGCAATCAGGTTGGCGATGAAATAAATAATTTAATAGAAAAGAATAAATAAAAAAAATTAAACATTATTACAAAAATACAATATTTGCATAATTATTAGCTAATACCTATACTGGGAACATAAATACTCTCAGCAAAAAAAGAGTACTGAAAGTAAAAAAATGAAGATAACCTGCCCTAAATTAAACGGAGATAAGTATAAAAACGCAATACTTTTCTTTTTAACGTATTGTAATAATGATTATCTGGGCAAAACTAAGTTGAACAAACTTTTTTATTATCTTGATTTTATTTCTTATAGAGATAAAAATAAGACGATCACAGGAGATGTGTATTTGCATAAGACATATGGCCCAGTTCCAGAAAATCTTGACGAAATTTTAGTGGAGTTAAAAGATGAAGGCTCTATCCAAGTCGAAACCATTCCCTACAAGGAGGCAGATAAATTTAAATTTATTGCATTATCAGACCCAAAAACAAAAATTTTCTCTAAATACGAAGAAGATCTTTTAAAATATATTTGTGGTAAGTTTTTACTTTGGAGCACGGAAAAAATTGTTGGTCAAACTCATTTAGAAGCACCCTGGTTTTACTCTAAGCCCTATGAAAAAGTCGAAATGAAATATTCGAGTAATATAGATTTTTTTTCATATGATGAACAGCGGATGGCAGGTAAACAAAATGAGCCCTTTCTTGGCGAAATGTGAGAAACTTCGGATTTCCAAAGAAGTAATTGAGGGTATTGATAGGTGGTCATCTCAAGTAGCTCGGGTGCAATCAAAAAATTTCAGACTATGCTTTCGTTCACCTGGTAATGAATTTGAGCTTTGGAACGCAAAATTGCCTGATCCGGACTATAAAAAAGGCACAAGGGGCGGTTTCCGACTCCTCTGTGTTTTTATTTTAGGCGAAAAAAAAGTATTTTTAGTCTTTATAGATAGGAGAAATAAACTTGGAGGCGAAGATCATCCCAAAGAAAAGAAGATTTATAGTGAATTAGTTGAATTAACAAAAAAAAGGTTCTTAGAAAAATACAAATTGATTTGATTAGCCAGCCAATTTTTTTATAGTTGGTTTATTGCTAAAGCCATGTATCCTATGCAGGGCTTTTTTTATTTTCCCCAGATCATAATCGGATTTAACATTAAAGCATTTCCATCCATTTTTATCTTTTATACAAGTATGTATGCTTTTCCCTAAAATCTCTAAAGTCATAAATCTAAATTTCGTTTTAAAGCAAATTCTTCTTTTTGAATAAACGATCTTTGTTCCTCTAAGCTCACGAGTAAGCTCTATAATTTCAATGATTTTACTTTCCACGCCTTCGCTTTTAGTTTTAGACAAGTGGAATTCAAGGCTGTATTTCCCTTTCGGCTTATGATCAGGTATGGTTTTGTAGTCTCCGTCATCCGTAAAAAGGTTTTTTACTCTGGACGGATTAACTGAATTATCTACTTTTGTTTTGAGAATTAGGGAGAAAGATTTGTTTTTTAGGGACAGACAATGAATATATAGAAATCGTAAATCAAGAAAACGGACCAGTAGACCTCTTTGGATGGACAATTCGCGACGGATCAAAAACGGGAAAATATGTATTAAAAGAACATACGGAAATAAAAAACGGTGAATATCTGGCCGTATATCGCCCTGAGTCTAAGCTCGCACTCAATAATTCCAAAGAAACTGTTACTCTGTTTGACCCACAGGGAGATATCACCTCAAGTGTTTCTTGGGACAAAACTCTAGAAGACTCTTCGTTTAACTTCAACGACAAAAACTGGAAATGGAGTAAATATCTCACTCCCGGAAAGAAAAACAAGCTCGATTCCGAGCCGGAAGTGAAAATCACAAAGCTCAAATATGCCTACAAAGACCTCTACACTGACTTTTCCGCCAAGGCCAAGGATAAAGAAACAAAAAAGTTAAGATATACTTGGGACTTTGGTGATGGAAAGAAAAGTTATCTTGCAAAAACCTCGCACAAATATTTCGACACCGGAAAATACACCGTGACGCTAACCGTCGGCGATGATTCACAAACGGTCGTGAAAAGTTTCGTCCTCGCGGTGAAAAAATATCCCCGGCCCGATCTTGAGATCGTAAAAACCGTCCCCAACCCTGTCGGAAATGATTCTGATGGGGAAATTGTGGAAATCAGGAACAATTCAGGCAAAAAAATTGAACTTCAGGGATGGAAAATCGCGTCCGGATCGGATGACAAAATATATAACCACCCGATTAGCAGCGAAATCAGCCTAGGGCCAAACGAGACAAAAACGATCACTCGCGAGATATGCAAATTTTCTCTCAACAACAAGCATGGAAAAATTCAGCTTGTCATGCCCGACGGAAAAGTGACGAACGTTGTTGAATATCAAAAAGAAAAAATCGCCGATGATGAGGCTTATGTGAAAATAGACGGTGAGTGGCATTGGATTTCCCCGCCCACATCGCAAAATGAAGCATTGCAGGCAAGCCCGCCGGAAAAAGAAACATCCTCCGATGAGGAAGATTCCAATAAAAGCAACGAGGATAAAAACAATTCAGACGAAGTGGGCGCAGTTCTTGGAGTAACTGATGAAAATGTTTCTTATTACGCCCCGCCTCAAACCGGATACACTCCTGAAGACGAATTTATATTTTTCAAGTTTTTCGGGTTGATGGAATACAAGAAAAAAGATTTTAACTTCTGTCCTATAAACAGCCCAACTAGTAATCCCATCGCTCTAAATAAATAGTTTTTATCGCGTTACGAGTTATACGTTATGTGTTGTTCGTTTTGTGCTTCACGACAACGTCGTGATCGGCCGGGATTGGGTGATATACATTTTCCCTTTTTCCAGCGCCCATTCGATGTCTTGGGGCTGCTTATAATGTTTTTCCAATTTGTCGCAAAGTTTCGCGAGCTCCACAATCTGCTGTCCGGAAAGTTTTTGCTTTGCGCTCTTTGCTTTTACAACCGGTTTCCACTCCACGCCTTCGCTCTTTTTCTTCACAATCATCCGGCTTTGGTCGGAAATGTTGATGTCGATTATGCTGAAATCGCGCTTGTCGATGACATAGGCGTCGGGAGTAATTTGCCCAGAAACAATCGCTTCACCCAATCCATATCCAGCTTCAATGACCATTTGATTGCTGTCTTGCGTCACGGGATGCGTTGTGAATGTCACGCCGGAAATTTCCGACTGGACCATTTTTTGAACCACGACCGCCACACTCACTGGATATGAATCTTTTATTTTCGATGTTCCGGCCCGGATTTTTTGCTGGTGTTTTTTAGTGAACACCTGTTTCTCAAAAGCGTAGAACAAAGCTCTTTGCGTGAAAAGAGACGACCAGCATTTTTTGACGTTTTCGAGAAGATTTTTTTCCGTGGTGTTGAGATAAGTTTCCAGCTCCCCCGCCCACGATGCCACCGCGGAGTCTTCAGCCGTGGCGGAACTGCGAACGGCAACGTAGGATGCTTTCAATTTTTTGAGTTCTGATATAAATATTTTAGCCAGATCTTTTGGCATCGGAACATCATGGATGAGATCCCTGATCTGATAGGAAGCTGCATCCACCGAGTTGAGATCTTTGTAATTTATTTTCTTGAGAAGCGAAACAACCTCAACCCCCAAGTCTGTTTCTTCCAAAAATCGATCGAAAGCCTCAGCCAAAATCACAAACCCCGGCGGCACTGGAATTCCAACTCGAGTCATCTCGCCCAACGACGCCCCTTTTCCACCGGCAATGCCGACATCTTTTTTTGAAAGTTCTTTGAATGTTTTTGTGAACATATTATTTTGCTTTCTTGATTATTTTGACTGTTCCCTGATCCGCGTCCACTTCCACCAAGTCGCCATCTTTCAAAACTTTAGTAGCAATTTTGGTGCCAATGATGCAGGGGATTTTCAGCTCTCTGGAAACAATTGCGGCGTGAGAAGTTATTCCGCCTTCGTCCGTGATGACGGCCGCCGCTTTTTTCATGGCTGGGACAAAATCCGGCGTGGTCATACCCGCTACCAAAATATCTCCCTTTTTAATTTTATTTATCTGGGTTGAAAAAACGCACACAGCCACCTTTCCTCTCGCAAAACCTCTGGAAGCCGCCACTCCTTTTAATACGCGGCTATTGCTATCTTCTTGAACAAAATTATTGGCTCGTAAAATTTTCTTTACTTCTTCTCCATATATCCAGCGATATGTCAGATCTTCCATAATCACCGCCGACACTCGCCTTCTCTTTTTAATTTCTTGCTTAAGCTCAGCAGAAACTCCCCTTTTGAGACTCGCCTCTATTTCCGGATATGACATATAATCGAATATCCTCAGGGGAACCTTGAGCCGTCGCGATAGTTCCCTATAAACCAATGAATTCAGCAAGGGATGACTCTTGGTTTGCGCAGCCTTCTTGAGTTCCTGCAGATAAGCCAGTGAGCGCAACGCTTTGGCTAATATGATTTCTTTTTTTGATAATTTCAGTTCTTCAATTTTTTCCTCTCTTTTGGCAATTTTGTTTTTTATATTATCAGCGATGGATTTCCGTAATTTTTCCGGATCCCCCTTGAGCAGTTTGTTTGTTTTCCTGAAAAAATATTTATCGCTCCAGACCACTCCAGTATTATAGCCAAAGGGAATATAAGAAAAATTATCAATGTGTTTAGCGAGCATCTTTTTCAATTCCGGATCAATTTCTTTTTCAGATATTTTTCCAAAGTCTTTCCTCTTGGCAAAACTTGCAATTTTCAAGAGAGAAGTTTCTTCCAAAAAATTTTCAGTTTGGTATTCCAAAGGCTCCGTTATAACTTCAAATATTTCACCCGCGTCTTTAAATCGTTTCAAATTTTTTCTCAATTCCGCTTCGACCGGATCGGATCCCAGCCACCAGGCGGGTGTGTTTTTCAGATGAAAATAGCGATATTTTTTCACATAACCGTTCAATCTTTTCCAGATTTCATCGTTGCTTAATCTTTCAACATCTCCTGAAAAATTATCTTCCAAATATTTTTTCAAAGAATCCTTGTTTTTCTCGCTCCATTTTACCAGCATTGAAAGATATTGCGGTTCTCTCAAAAATCTTTTTAAAAAATATTGGCCAAATTTGTCAAAATCTTCCTTGTAGCCAATAGTGGTATACATTTTTTCTTCATCATAAGCCTGCAGATTATTTTTGAAACGCAACCCATATTCTTTCACCGCTAAGGACGATGAACAATATTCTGTGCAAAGTATCGAAGGAAACGGCGGAAAATGCCATTTGTACCTGATCCGGAAAATATGAAACCCTTTTACTCTCATAAGTTTTTAGTTATTTTAAAATCCTAACTATTCCCTTGTTCGCATCCACCCCCACCAAATCCCCATCCTTCAAAACTTTTGTCGCGATTTTGGTGCCGATGATGCAGGGTTTTTTGAGCTCGCGGGCGACGATGGACGCGTGACAGAGTAATCCCCCTTCGTCCGTGACGATAGCGGCGGCCTTTTTCATAATCGGCAGATAACCGGGTTCGGTCATGGGAGAAACAAGGACATCACCTTTTTTGAATTTCACCATTTCTTTCCTGGCAAAAATAACTTTGACTTTCCCTTTTGCTTTTCCTGGATGGGCAACTTGTCCCAGAAGTTCTTTAATGTCTGGGTCTAGTTCTTTCTTTTGCAGCAATCCTTTTCTTTGAATTTCTTTTTTTGCCATCTCACCAGTTAACAATTGAACCTGGTTGAAAGGATATTGTCTCATATAAAATAACTTTTTCCTCGCGCGCAGAATTTTCGGATCAGGCAGCTTCCTTCCTTTGTTTATGAAATCTTCCATTTCTCGGAAAAAAACGTATGGCAATTCTTCCGGTTTATATTTAGGCAAATGCGTCTTTGCTAGCCAGCTTGTATACCTCGGCACAAACTCAATTTCTCCGACCTTATAAACATTTTCACTGAGCAGCCTGACCTTTTCAACCCAATCTTGATATCTCGCTTGCTTTTTTCGATCAAGTTCATCGATGTAATCAAGGGTTGAGTAACCAACGCAAGTCATAGCGGCAAGCTTTGAGTAGTATTGAAAGAAATCTTTGATATCTTGGAGATAAAAATTCTTCTCGCTTTTTCCCAGCAGCTTCTCAAATCTTGAAACATCTTTTCTAAATTTTACGAGTTCGGAGGATAAATTCACCTTTCCTTTGTTCACCCGACGCAAAAATGCCCGACCGATTTTTTCCCATTCGCCGACTGGCTGGCAATAATAGTACCGGCCGTTCTCAATGACAGAGATCATCTCAGAAAATCCGGCTCCCAGGAATTTTTTGTATCTGCGGCCGGATACCTCGTTTCCCATAACAGAAATACCCAGCACCGTATATTCTCGTGGATGTTCTTCATAAATTATTTTTTTCGGCATATAGTTTAATTTATTTTTTTCACAATTCCTTGATTAGCATCAACTTCCAACAAATCTCCGGTTTTCAAGACTTTTGTGCCTATTTTTGTCCCGATGACGCAGGGAATTTTCAGTTCCCGGGAAACAATCGCCGCGTGGCAGGTAATCCCGCCGATGTCCGTCACAATCGCCTTGCTGATTTTCATCAAAGGAACGAAGGATGGATCTGTCATTCTGGTGACGAGTATCTCCCCTTTTTTGAATTTTGGAAAATCGGCCTGCTCCAAAATTAGATTCGCTTGTCCTTTTGCTTTTCCCATATAGGCCATTTCACCCTTAATCTCATCAACTCGCTTAATCTTCGGCAAGCGCTTCTTGATATATTGAAATTTCTTTTTTCCATCCGCACCGACAAACTTTTTGAGTCCTTTCCCCCGCTCGTACCAATAGATGACAAAATCGTATTCGGCGTTCAGCTGATGGGAATCGCTTTTTTGAAATAATTTTGGTACTTCTTCCGGCGGCACGACCCGCAGTTGATTGATGGAAATAAATTTCCGCCGGCTGATTTCGGCATAAATTTTGTCACCCATAAAATAGGTCAACGAGTGTGCATCCACCCTTATGGCTTTGGCGTCCAGTAATTTTCGCAACAGATAAACCAGCTTTTGATCACTCCCGCTAAATTTTTTGATAATGGATTCTCTTTTCCGTCTGTTTATTTTTCTATCTGCCTTTCTCCTTTGGGCCACGGGTTGCACTTTGGAGTCTCTGAGCGCCACTAAAACATTTTCCAGAAAATATTGGCTCTGGAGTGCCGGTCCCGTCCAGCCATAAATCATCCAAGTATATTTTTCCGTGTGTTTCTTCAACAACTTTTCAAATTCCTTGCTCGCCCTTTTTATCTTTTTCATTCTCTTTACTAATTCGGCAAAATCTTCGTCCTGCCGTTCCGACATACTTCGATAATCGCCCGCGCTCAAAACTTGAAAATATTCGGCTTCCTTGTTTTTTCCGAAAGTTGCGTTTATTAATTCTCGAACATACGCAGACAAATAATTATTGTGAAGCTCCAGAAGATTTTGAATCTGCCCCTTGCGCCACAATATCTCATCCCAATAAAACAGCTCTCGATGATAGCGCAAAAGTTCTTTGTCGGGCAAACGACGAAAATCAATCCGGCGCCATTTTTTTCCGAGAGCGAAAATAGCTTCCACCGCTTCATCGACTTTTTCCAGCACGTCGAGCATTGTTTCCGGTTTTATTTTTATTTTTTCTAAAAATTTCTGCCCGTGGCCCTCGAACTCGTCGCGGATGATGTAATATGACATCGTTCCCTTGGAATAGGTCAAAGCCATTTTGGAAAGCGGACAGCCAACTTTTGGGAAATCATACCACCAGGCTTTCGCAGATGGATAGCCTTGAAGCACATGTACACCGGGCCAATTGAAACCGAGCCACTCCTCTTTCGTTTCTCTATTTTTTCTTGCCTTGCTCATAACCAAAATATACCCGAAAAATGCCTATTTTACAAGCTTTTTTCCAATGCTTTACGAAAACAGCCTAAACTTGACATTTATGATAAAAGAGGCTATAATAACCAGTTGTTCTTTATAAAGTGAACATATATTCATTTGCCGTTTAGTTAGCTCTAACTCAGCCTGAAAAAAATGAATGCTTCTTGCTGGATTAGAGTTAACTAACGGCACCTGGTGCCAATGTCCAAAGGAGATTTGCATGAACACTAAACCCCCTGTGAATATTGAAACGGTGAAAGTGAACATTTACGGCATGCGCCATGGCGACAAGAACGGCGATGCCCTGACCAAAGAAGGCCGGGAGCAAGTGGCGATGAGCTGCGTGAAAAATTTTGGCGGAATACCGTTGCATGGCTATTACAGCTCCCTGCGCAAGCGGGGATTCGAAACCGCCGACTTGGCCATGGCCAACACAAGACCCGCGTTTCACCTAATGAAGATTCGCCGGCGCGCCGCCTTCGACTATTGCCTCGCCCCCGGCATCACCGACACTAAGGCCGTGACCGAGGGTGAAAAAGCCTACCGCAAAGAACACAACATCGAGAAAGAAACTATCGGCACATGGGGGAAAGGAGCCCCCGCCTGGACGGATTTCCTCCGTGGCCGCGTTTACCAGGGCCTCAAAGATGTGGCCACTGAGCAGGCTTTCGACGCCGAAGGCAACGTAACACGCAATGTCTTCATAGGCAGCCACAGCCCAACCATCGAGTTGGCCGTGACCGATCCAAATTTCCCACGGCTCCGTGAGGCAGACATGGTTTATTACCAGTTCATCGCTGTAAAAACGAACGGTGAGATTACCTCCGTGAGCTTGGAAGCCGTCAGCTTCATCGACCGCGGATTCTGAACCCGCACCAACTCAGCAGAGCTGCACCTAGCTCCGACTGACAAGTGGCCCGACTCCAACGTTACATCGTGAGTCGGGCTTCTTTTTTTTGGAAAAATTATTTTTTGATTATTTTCACTATCCCATTGTCCGCGTCAATTTCGACCAAGTCGCCATCTTTGAGAACTTTGGTGGCAATTTTTATGCCGGTGATACAGGGTCTGCCGAGTTCCCGCGCGACAATCGCTGCGTGGCATGTCATGCCGCCATCTTCGGTGATGATGGCCGAAGCCATTTTCATGGCCGGAACAAGATTAGGAAAAGTGGTATGAGATACCATCACATTCCCTTTCTTCATTTTGTTCATTTCCCTCACTTCATTGATGATTTTCACAGTGCCTTTAGCATGGCCACTGCAAGCGCAGGTTCCCAGCAATTCTTTGATGTTTTTATCGATTATTACTTTTTCAATATTTACGGAAGAATAATATTTTTTGGCTTTATTTCCCGTGAACACGCGGATTTTTCCTTTTTTATAATCCAAAATGGTGAATCCGTTCCTTTTGTTTATTTTATTTACATCAACTTTTTTTCCTTTCAAAAAAATATCGCCAATCTCTTGGAAAGTGAGAAGATACATCTGGCTGCGGGCAAGGTTCAGCCTTTTAGCCATCTCGCGAAGCATCGCGTCCATGACATAAAATCCATGAAAGCAGACTTCTTTCCGGTAACCTTTGAGATTCACGACGTCCGCCGCGATGTTATAAATTCCGCGCCATTTTTTGCCTATTCCCAGCCCTTTGATAATTTTTGTTTTTTGATCTCTTATTTTGCCTGCCCAATCATTTTTCTTTTTGATCTCCTCTGCAACATCAAATTTTTGCTTAGCAAGGTCTGACCACATATGCAGAAAAAAATCTATTTCATAGGCCGGTCCCATATAGTTGAAAGCCAACCACTTCCATTTTTTAAAATGCTTTTTGATTGCCATTGAAATATTTTCCGAAAGTCCTGACGGGATAGACCGATAATCCCGTAAATTTATAAAAATATTTTTAGCTTTCTTGTCTTTTAGGATTATGCGCAGAATTTCCAGCGATTCCGTTTCTTCTAGCGTGGCCAGAGTTTTTCTGGTGGAGGTTGTCAAAATACTGAAAGCATCCGCGAAATTTATTTTTGTTCCCGATGCTTGGCAAAATTCTTTCGTTTTCTCAATGAGCAGCTTGGAAAAATCCTCCCCGTCGCTATCGAGATACCATGTCGTTGCCAAGGCGTGCTGGTGAGCTCTTTCCTGCCATTCAATGAGCTTGAGATAAATTCTACCCAATTCTTTGTCACCTATATTTTTGAGGTCGACTTTTGAGCAACTTTTAGCGTGGGAAAAATATTGGGCGTTTAGCTTGTATGTTTCTTTGTGAATCCTGTCAAGTTTTTTTGGATTCTGGAAAATCTCTTTGATTGTGGTTTCAATTAGTTTTCTCACTTCTTTCTTCTTGTGAATCGCTTTGACCATATCTGGACCCTCAAAAACCATGAAATAATTTTTGAGCGCCATCGGTTTTTTCGCACCAAATAGAATCTTTTGGGTGTTGATTATACCGTATAAAACCGGCGCGCCCAGCTGGTATCCTGAGCGGTGGACAGAAAAATTGTTGACCCACAAATCTTTTTTCATATTATTTTATCAACTTTATTGTTCCATTAATTGCATTCATTTCTACCCAGTCCCCATTTTTTAGAACCTTTGTTGCTATTTTCGTCCCAACAACACACGGAATGCGAAGTTCGCGGGAAACAATGGCCGCATGGCAAGTTAACCCGCCTTCGTCTGTCACAATCCCGCCAGCTTTACGAATTGCCGGCATCAAATTGGGATTAGTCGCGAAAGAAACTAAGATATCGCCTTCCTCCATTTCCTTCATATCGCCTGGCATATTCACAATTGTCACTCGTCCTTTTGTTTTTCCTGCGCAAGATACTGTTCCCTTCAGTTCATTAATTTGTCCCAATCTGCTAACTTCAATTTTGAAATTTTCCTGGAAATATTTCTTTGCTTTTTTGCCGACCATCAAAATCGGTGCACCATTTATAATAGTATAAAGCGAATACTCTAATCGTCTTTTCAATACTCTTTTGTCGACCACATTATCTTTAAGACTTTTCTTGATTTCCTTTGGCAGCATCATTCTTACTCCATCAATTTTAATTCGCAGACGTTTAGCAATCTCCACCAATATTTTTTCCATTTTAAAATATGCAAAACTTTGCGCATCTTTTCTCCAGGGTTTTATAAAAACTGCTTCGCGAGCCAAATTAATTATCAATTGCTCATCGTCATCCAGTCCCAACATCTGAACCATATCAAATTGTTTTTCTTTTAATTTCTCGATATAGCTGGAGTTCTTAGTAATCTCTTTTTCAGCTTTAACTTTTCTTTTCACCCAACCCGAAATACATTCGATAAAAGACTCCATATCACTTGGCGGACCTTCCAGCCCATAATATACCCATTCGTATTTTTCCTGATGGTCGATTAGACTCTGGAAAATAGGCGGGTATTTTAATCTAATTTCCTTTGTTATTTCATGCGCTGCTTTATTGCTAAACAACTTATAAAGGCGGGATTCTTTTTCGATCTTTGCTAATATTTTATAAAGATCGATGTCTTGTTTCTTACTATAGGTTTCTTTTGTTGGGGTCGTGAGCACTGAAAAATATTCAGAAATTTTCCCTTTTAGGACTCTTTTCTCCAGTATTTGATTCACTTTGTCAGAAAGATAAGAAGAGCTTTGAAAATCAAGCAACGGAAGCATCAAGCCGTATCCATAAACTTCCGTGTTAATCTTGCAAAAATTATCATAAATTTCCCACAGCCTGAGGTTGTTTAATTCAGGAACTTTATTTGGTATCGCATCGCCAAACTTCATTATTTTTTGACCAAGCTCAATTGTTTTATCCAATATATTTTGCAGTTCTTTTTTGTTATTATCAATCTTTCCAACTAATTCTGCGTGAGCCGATTGCCACATCGACGGCTTCATATAATATTCTTCCGTATGATTTTTGAATATCTCCGCAAAAATTATCCTTTTCCCGAGATTCTTTTTAAATTCATAACAAAAAGCGTTTACTGACATGAAAATCGGAAAAAGGCTCACATTATATTCAGATGCAACCATTTCAAATTTTTCTTGCTTTTTTTTCATGCGCGATAGTTATTTTTTTATCATTGCCAGCGCCGCTTCGGCTGCTTCGCAACCCTTGTTGTGTTTTCCGCGCGAACGAGCTTCGGCTTGCTTGAGATTGTTGCAGGTCAGCACGCCAAACCCGACGGGCAGATTATATTTCAGCATCACGTCCATTACTCCCCGCGAAACTTCATCGCAAATATAATAGAAGTGATCCGTTTCGCCTTTGATCACACACCCGATCGCGACCAATGCGTCGTATTTTTTCACCTGCGCCAGTCTCTGGCAAGCGAGAGGAATTTCAAATGACCCCGGCACCCAGACAGTTTTGATATTTTCTTTTTTGACTTTGTTTTCCGCCAAGGTCTCCAGCGCGCCTTCGAGCATCGACTGCGTGACATTATCATTAAACTGCGAAACAACAATCCCAACTTTTAATTTGGCTCCGTTTATTTCTCCTGATTTTCCTTTTTTAGCGTTTAGCATACCCGGTAGATTTTAAAATGTTAAATATATATTTTGCGATCGCGTCCGTTTCAATATTCACTTTTTCGCCTACTTTAATTTTCCCTAAATTCGTATTTTCGAGCGTATAGCTCACAAGTGAAATTGTAAACCAGTCTTTTTTTGAATCAACTATTGTGAGACTTATTCCGTCAACCGAAACTGACCCTTTCGGCGCTAGAAATTTTGTGAATTCTTTCGGAATTCTAATTTTCATCACTGCCGATTGCTCCACTTTTTTGATTTCAATAATTCTTCCGACGCAATCCACATGTCCCTGCACGATATGTCCGTCCATCAAGTCGCCCACCCGCAGACTTCGTTCAAGATTCACTTGCGTTCTTTTTTTTAAATCTCTGACCGTTGTTTTTTTAACTGTTTCCGGCATATATTCTACCATAAAACTATCTTTAATCACTTTGTTAACAGTCGAACAAACGCCATTAATTGAAATACTTTCTCCTCGCTTAACTTTCCATCCTCTCGGGATTTCTATTTCAATAAAAAGACTGCCCGACTGCCACGAAGCTTTTTCGACTTTTGATACTTTTTTTATAATTCCTGTGAACATATTATTTCAATATCATTTTCAATTTGTCGTTTTAGCGCTTCCTCGCTCTCAAATTTAATAATGTCTCTCATTTTCTTCCCAATATCAGCTTCAATTTTTTTCCCATAAAGATCGCCAGAAAATCCAATGATATGAGCCTCCAGTAATGCTCCCTCATTATTCACAAAGATGCCAGCTTTATAATTTTTGTCGCCCATTTCAACAGATCCCGCGTAAACTCCGCTTTCCATTTTTTCTGTAAGCTCAATATTGACCGTCGGAAAACCAAGTTTTTTTCCTTTTTGTTCTCCTCTCACGACTTTTCCAGAGATAATGATTCCCATGTTCCTTGAAATATGTAGCTTAAAAGACTAGTATTATATTACGCCAAACAAGCTAATAATTGCAATTATGTCCGGACACTCACATTTCGCAGGCATCAAACATAAAAAGGCCGCCCAGGACGCCAAACGCGCCAATGTTTTCACGAAGGTCGCACGAATCGTCACGCTAGCCGCGAAAGATGGCGGCGGAAATCCGGATATGAATTTCAAGCTGCGCCTGGCAATCGATCAGGCTCGGGCGGTGAATATGCCGAAAGACAATATTGACCGCGCCATAAAGCGCGGAACAGGAGAACTGAAAGACTCAGCCTCGATCGAGGAAATCATTTATGAAGCGATGGGACCGGAAAACATCGCCATGCTGGTGAAGACCGCGACTGATAACAAAAATCGGACTATTACCGAAGTTAGGAGCACCATCGAAAAAGCCGGGGGGAAAATGGTCCCGGCTGGGAGTCTCAAACACCTCTTTCGGAATGTCGGCATGATATATATAAATACTTCCGGACATGACGCCAACGATGTTGAATTCAAGGCCATTGATGCCGGAGCCATCGACACTATTTTCCAGGGCGAGGTTTTGCAAGTCATCACTGACCCGCGCGACCTCAAAGAAATGAAAGAAAATCTGGAACAAAAAGGAATTCAAATTGAAAATGCCGGTTTGCTTTTTATTCCCGCCTCTCCCGTTTCGATCAGCGTGGAAGCGAAAATTGACTATGAAAAACTTCTCGAGAAGCTCGATGAACTTGATGACGTGCAAGAAATTTATGATAACTTATAATCCTTTGCGAGTTCTCGGAATCGACCCAGGCACGGCAACCACCGGCTGGGCGATTGTTGAAGAAGATAAAAAAAACACGCGATTGGTAGCTTGCGGCTGCGTGAATACTTCTAAGTTCAATTCCGACGCAGAGCGGCTGGTTGAGATTGGGCGTGATATCAGCTCGCTCATCAAAAAATATAAACCCGATGAAGCCGCGATTGAGGATTTGTTTTTTTTCAAAAATTTGAAAACCGCGATAACTGTCGCCCAAGCGCGCGGAGTGATCTTATATGAGATCAAAAAAAATCTTATTCCTCTTTTTTCCTATACGCCGCTCCAGGTGAAACAAGCGCTTACTGGATACGGCCGAGCGGATAAAAAACAGATCCAGCTCATGGTAAAAAGTATATTGAAATTGGAATCCATCCCCAAACCGGACGACGCGGCCGATGCGATCGCGATAGCGATCTGTCATCTCAATTCGCGTAGAATGAAAGAATTGGATTGATCCCGTTAGAGGTATCAGCGATATAATAAAAGATATTTAAATCAATATAGTCTTTGCTTCAATTTTGCTTTTAAGTATAACAGAAAATACCTCTAACAGGATTGACAAAACCCCTAAAATTAAGTAAGATTAAGCCAGATTGAGGGGCTTTTTTATTTCTAAATAATACATTTTAATGAACCAATTTATCACACTCGCGCTCACCAACGGCGTCCCCCTTGATACGCTTATTTTAGTTTTGATCCTGCCGATCATCGTGACGATGATCGCCTTTTTCCGCCAAGTCGTCGGAATCAAGGCTTTTGGCATTTATACTCCGGCCATTATCACTTTCGCGCTGCTCGCCACCAATGAGATCCGCTACGGGATCACGATCTTCATTACCGTCATTATTGTCGGAACGCTCACTCGCCTGCTGCTCAAGCAGTTCCGACTTCTTTATCTTCCCCGCGTCGCCATCATGATCACGATTGTCGGCTTTTCCATTTTGGCGCTCCTCATAATCGGTGGGATTTATAATCGAACGGGACTCGCCAGCGTTTCCATTTTTCCGATTCTCATTATGATCACTCTGGTTGAGAAATTCGTGGCTGTTCAAATTGAAAAAGGCGGGCGAGCCGCCATGGTGCTGGCTCTGGAGACCCTGATCATTTCTGTTATCGGATATTATATTGCCAGCTGGGATATGCTGATCAGAATCATTTTACACTATCCCTGGATCAGCTTGCTCACTCTACCCATCAATATTTTCCTCGGTAAATGGACCGGGCTTCGTCTTACTGAATATTTTCGCTTTAGGCAAATAATCAAGCCCCGATGATTCAACTTTTTCGAAACAGCCGAAAAATTTTGGGAATGAACGCCCGTAATTTGGAGTTTATCCGTCCCAATAATCTTCGCCGGGCAAAAAGACTGGCCGATGACAAGCTCCGCAGTAAAAAAATGCTCATGAAGGCGGAGATGCCTGTCCCTAGGCTGATCAACAAGATAAAAGACGTTGATGAGCTGGAAAATTTTGACTGGACAACCCTTCCGGAAAGTTTTGTCTTGAAGCCCAACCGAGGTTTCGGCGGAGAAGGAATTTTGGTCGTCTATGGAAAGAAAAAGAATTTTTCCGATACTTGGATCAAGGCTGATGGATCATTGATTGCTGTTAACGATCTCAAGACTCATATCAGAAACATAATCGACGGAAGTTTTTCTTTGTCCGGTGTTCCCGACATTGCTTTTTTTGAAGAAAGAATGAAACTTTTGAAGCTCTTTAAGCCCTATGCTTATAAAGGCATTCCCGATATCCGCGTAATTATTTATAACAAAGTCCCGGTGATGGCCATGCTTCGCCTCCCAACCAAAGTTTCGGACGGAAAAGCGAATCTGCAGCAGGGAGCCATCGGCGTCGGGATCGATTTGGCGACCGGAGTTACCACCACGGCGGTCTTGGGGAAAAATAAACTTATCGAATATGCTCCCGGGACCCGGCTTCTTCTTTCCGGAATCAAGATTCCCTATTGGAAGACGATCTTGACCCTCGCCGTCCGCACCCAAGAAATCTCCGGCCTGGGATTTTTGGGAGCCGACGTCGCCATTGACCGCGATCTTGGTCCGGTGTTTCTAGAGCTCAATGCCCGTCCCGGTCTTTCTATCCAGGTGGCCAATCTCGACGGCCTCCTGGGCCGCCTCCGCCGCGTCGAGGGGCTCAAAATAAAAACCGTCGAAAAAGGCGTCGCAGTCGGAATGAACCTTTTTGGAGGTGAAATTGAAGAAGAAATCGAAGACATTTCCGGAAAGAAAATTATCGGGACGGTAGAAAAAGTGAAACTTTTTGGAAAGGACGGAAAAGAAATTGAGGTGGAAGCAAAAATCGACACGGGGGCGCAATCAAGTTCGATTGATACGAAACTGGCAATAGAGTTAGGATATGAAGATTTGTTAGATTATTTTGCTTCCCTAGAAATGCCAACGGATCTGCCGAGGGCTAACGTGAAACAAATCGAGGAAGATTTGCGAAATAAATATTTAGTCGGTCATCCTGACTTAGAAGATATTATAATTATCTATTCTTCAAGCGGCGTTACCATAAGGCCTAAAGTAAAATTGGAATTTGATATGGATAAAGAAAGGGTAATCTCGAAAGTTAATATTGTTGAGCGGACAGGCTTGAAATATCCGATGATTGTAGGCAAAAGAGACCTGAAGAAATTTTTAATTGAAGTGAAGTAATGAAAAAAGTCTTAATTTTGTTTAGTAAGAGTGAATGGAAAAAAAGTAAGCCCCCCCAAGATGAGGCTTATCGATATTCTTATGAGTATTTCTATTCTCTCTGCAAAAAAAATGGTATTCAGATGTATCGCGCCTCTTATGAATGGTATGACTATAAAAAAAATATATTTAAGCATGCCTGGATTTTTAATAATAAAGGAAATGATTGGCAAAGGGTTCATAATATTAGGCCTGACTTGATATATGACAAAACTAAAGCACGCCTCGAGATTTTTCATAAAAAGGAATTGATAGGGGAAAATTTTCCCTTTATTAATGACCTGCTTTTTACTCAAATCATCGACAATAAATTTCTAAATAGTTTAATGTTTCGACAGTGGAGCAAGGCAGGCTGGCTGATAAGAAACAAAAATGAATTAATAAAAATTTTAAAAAAAATAACTACTGATAAAGTCGTGATAAAGCCTCTCCGGCAAAGTGGTGGCGAAGGAATTCAAATATTCCAGAAAAAGAGAGCCTCTCAACAAGTGATCCTGAATCAAACTTACTTGGCTCAGGATTTCATTGATTCTTCCCATGGTATTCCGAGGATTACTAAGGGCTTACACGACCTGCGAATGATAATGGTTAATGACAAATTAGTTTATTCTTTGGTACGGGAGCCCAGCAAAGGTAGTTTTTTGGCAAACCTAGCTCAGGGAGGAATAGTAAGGTTTATTCCGTCCACAAACATTCCTAAATCAGTTTCCCCCATCATCCGTCATGCGAATAAACTTTTTTCAGCATTTTATCCACGCATTTTTTCAATCGATATTATGTTTGATAGGAAAAAAAGACCGTGGGTTGTAGAATTGAATTCGATGCCCGGTTTATATTTCCCAGTCGGGGAAAAGCTTTATATGGTTAGAATGTATAATGAACTCTCAACGGTTTTTAAAAAGTTTTTCAAGGATACCAGGGAAATCATATGAAAAAAGTTCTGATATTATTCGGAAAAAGCGACTGGCAGAAAAAAAGCCCTTTTGAAAAAGAGAGTCATCGGCTTGCTTATGAATATTTCTATTCTCTCTGCAAAAATAATGGTATTCAGATGTATCGCGCCTCTTATGAATGGTATGACTATAAAAAAAATATATTTGACTGGGCATGGACATACACTAGTAAGAATGAAAGCTGGAAAAAAGTCCGAAGAGTCAAACCCGATTTAATCTATGATAAAACCCCCGCAAAAGCAGAAATTTATCATAAAAAAGAATTGATTAGTAAAAATTATTTGTTTATTAATGACCTTGAATTTACGCAAACCGTAAGAAATAAATTCATTATAAGTTTATTATTTGAGAAATGGAGTAAAAAGAACTGGTTAGTTCGCAATAAAAGAGAACTAGGAGGGGTCCTTCCACACATCACCTCCTCCAAAGTAGTGCTAAAGCCCCTAAACGAATGCGGAGGTAAGTACATTCAAATTTTAGATAAAAAAGAGATACTAAAAAATGTCGTTTTAGATCGTCTCTATTTGGTCCAAGAATTTATAGACTCTTCTCACGGCATTCCTGGAATAAATAAAACTCTCCACGACTTGAGAGTAATCTTGGTAAACAAAAAGATAATTTACTCTTACATTAGAGAGCCAAAGGAAGGAAATTATCTGGCGAATCTGGCGCAGGGAGGGTCTTTAAAAATTTTGCCCCTAAATAAACTACCAAGATCGATCTTTCCTATTATTGAGTCGGCTAATCAAGTTTTTGAGACTTTTAACCCTAGAATATTTGCAATAGATTTTATGTTTGATCAAGATAAAAAGCCCTGGGTAGTGGAGCTGAACGCTATGCCCGGACTATATCCCGCTCCTGGCGAGCAACATCATATCAATAGACTATATCGTGAAATGATTCGCGTTTTTCACATAACTAACTAGGCGTTTTTCCGCAATGAAAATTTCACTAGTTGCTAAAAACAGAGGCTGGCATTCAAATGAGTTAGTAAAAGCTGCAAAAAAATCTGGGATAAAGCTAGAGGTTATTGATATTGAAAATTTAAATGATATAAAAAGGGCGAAAAAGGCTCTGGGAGAAGTAATTATCTGGCGATCATCTTCCCTGGGAAGCTTTGGGAGCAAAACGACTTTCCTTAATCTTATAAAAAATAAATTCCTAATAAACCCTGCGTATATTAATCTACCGTTTGTCTGGAATAAACTATTTCAACAAAAATTTTTGGAGGGTATAGATTCGATGAATTGCATTCCGTCATTCACCTTTCGAAATAAGTTAGAGCTCCTTGACGCAATTAGAAAAAAGCTGCTTCGCTTTCCCCTAATTCAAAAACCCCTTATTGGAGCTCAAGGAAAAAACATCTCTCTTTTGAGTAATAGGGAAGATGTTCAAAATCTTAAAATAAACTTTAGTAATTATATATATCAAAATTTTATTGAAAATTCAGGTGACTACCGAGTGCTGGTTTTAGGCGGTAAAGTTTTAGGGGTAATAAAAAGAACGGCAGAGGCGGGAAGCTTCCTGAATAACATTTCTCAAGGAGGTACCGCTCGACAGATAACCGATGCCACTGAGATAAACAATCTAAGTGAAATCGCTCTTGCTGCCGCGTCTGCCTTTAATCTCTCATTTTGCGGTATCGACATTTTAAAAAACGCTAAAGATGGAAAATATTACTTTTTGGAAGTAAACACAGCGCCGGAATGGAAAGGCTTTCAAAGGGCAACTCGTATTAATGTTGCCTCGGAAATTATAAGTTTTTGCAAAGACCTATTTGCAAGAAAAAATTTCTCCACATTAAAGTTAGTGAAAAAATATTATGAGGACAATAATAAATATCTAGGTAAAAACAGATTTCACTATAATTCTAGAATGTTCCTATGGACCCGCAAAAATTCAGCAAAAAAACATCTCGCTACTTTAAAAGATTTTTATCTAGGAAAAAACAATAAGGAATTTTTAAAAAAACTGAAGGAAATGCGATTTCCTGATAATAATTTTCATCTTTTGGCTAAAAAAAATACCCGTGACAGATATTTTAGGAAATATCCTGAGCTTTCTTTCTTTAATAAATTGCTCTTTCGAACACTCTTTGCAGAAACAATCTATAATAAGGATATTCGTTTGATGGTTAATCAAATTTGCCATAATAATAAGTTTCTCGCGCTTAAAAAAAAGCTCGAAAAAGACGCAAAGGCAATTTCCATATTATCAACACACGCTGTTAATTATTTCTACAACCTATCTTACTTTCTGAAGGATGAATCTATTATTAATCCAGAAATTTTCTATGCTATCGCCAAGAAATACTATAATAAAAAAACAAAAAATGGTCGCGCCTTTCAAATATATTTGCTCACCCATTGCATTATCGGAGAATCCCATTTTTATAGCCGAAAAATAATGAGGAATAGAGAGATCTATTTCAAAATGATAAAATTATTAGAAAAAATAATTCTTGATAATTTTTTTAGCATATCCCTGGATAATAAAATCGAATTCCTCGTTTGCACTAAATTATGTCGGTACTCTTCGCCTCTAGAAAAGCTTATTCTTGATGAGTCCGCACGTTCACTTTCTGATATGGGAAATTTTATAATTGATACGAGAAATGATCGCCACAGCTTTATAACTCGTAATATACAGGATTCGGAGCATAGAAACGTGCTTTTCATAATGGCTAATGAAGATTTTTGTATTTATTAAATTATAAATAAGTGAATAAACGTACCAAAGGACATATCTTGACTTTTTCTGCAAACTAGAGAAAAATAATAACTTGCCTACCTCGTAATAGAAATCAATGAAAAACTCCCTCGTTGATAACACTAAAGAGGCTTTAAAAAAGCCAAAAAGGCGCTGGCTGCGCCGAATCTTGAAATTGGCGATGTGGATGATAATCCTTCTAATCTTGCTTTCTGTGGGTGTTTTTGCCTATTACGCGAAGGATCTGCCAAGCCCCGGAAAACTGAATAATCGGCAGGTGATCGAATCCACTAAGATTTATGACCGCACCGGCGAGCATTTGCTCTACGAGATCCACGGCGAAGAAAAGCGCACCCGTATTTCTCTTTCTGATATGGGGAAAACCATCCAAGCCGCCGCTGTCTCCGCCGAGGATCAGGATTTTTATAACCATCATGGCGTTCAATTCAAGGCTATTGCCCGCGCGGCCCTTTACGACGTCTTGGGCCGAAGCGCTTCTCAGGGAGGCTCCACTATCACTCAGCAGCTTATCAAAAATTCCGTTCTCACCCCCGAAAAAACTTTCACCCGAAAAGTGAAAGAGATCATTCTTTCCGTAGAGCTCGAGCAAAAATTTTCGAAAGACCAGATTCTTGAAATGTATCTCAATGAGATCCCTTACGGATCAAACGCCTATGGCATTCAGGCCGCCGCCCAAACATTTTTTGGAAAAGACGCCAAAGATTTGGGCCTGGCTGAAGCGGCGCTTCTGGCATCCCTGCCTAAGGCCCCGACATATTATTCTCCCTACGGAGATCATCAAGAAGACCTCAAGGCTCGCCAGGAATATGTGCTGGATCAGATGGCTAAGCTTGGCTATGTTACCTCGGACCAGGCTAAATCAGCCAAGGGATTCGATGTGATGGCAGAAATAAAACCCTTCCAAGAAAGAATTGACGCCCCCCATTTTGTTCTTTATGTCAAAGATCAATTAGTGGCGAAATACGGAGAGCAGCAAGTGGAAGAAGGTGGAATGAAAGTTTTGACCACTCTTGATTGGCCAAAGCAGCAGATCGCTGAAGAAGCTGTCCGAAACGGAGTCGATCAGAACGGGAAAAAATACCGCTTCACAAACGCCGCGCTGGTCGCCATTGATCCCCGGACCGGACAAATTCTTTCTATGGTAGGATCTAAGAATTATTTTGATAAGAGCATCGACGGCAACGTCAACGTGGCCATTCGAGATCGTCAGCCGGGATCATCTTTTAAGCCCTATGTCTACGCCACCGCCTTTAAAAAAGGATACACTCCTAATACCGTTCTTTTCGATACAGAAACCAACTTCGGAACTAAAGATAACCCTTATACTCCCCAGAATTATTCCGGTGATTTTCGCGGACCGGTAAAAATGCAAGATGCGCTTGCCATGTCCTTAAATATCCCAGCGGTCAAAACCCTTTATCTTGCCGGGGTGGACAACGCCATCAACACGGCCCAATCAATGGGGATAACCACACTCCAAAATCGCGGCCGCTATGGCCTCTCTTTGGTCCTTGGAGGAGGCGAAGTGAAGCTGGTGGACCATACCGCTGCTTTCGGCTCTTTCGCCACTGGAGGCATCCGACACGACAAGACGGCTATACTTAAAATCGAGGATGCAAAAGGTAATATTTTAGAACAAGCGGAAAATACGGCCGGAGAAAAAGTTTTAGATACGGATGTTTGCGCTCAAATCGACGCCATTCTTTCCACTAATCATCTCCGCGCTCCTGTCTTCGGATCAAACACTCCTCTGCGCTTTGATGACCGCCAGGTGGCCGCAAAAACCGGAACTACCAACGAGTGGCGGGACGGCTGGACAATGGGCTATACCCCTTCGCTCGTCACTGGCGTTTGGGCGGGAAATAATGATAATTCCCCAATGGCCCAAGGAGCGGATGGAGTTTTTACGGCCGCACCCATCTGGCGCGCTTTTATGGATAAAGCCCTTGCCAATACCGCTGTGGAAAAATTTCCTGATCCAAAAGTTATCAAAACCGGAAAGCCTGTTCTCGACGGAGAGATCAACAGTGATGGAAAAGACACGAAAGTTTGTAAAACTAAAAAAGGCAAATTCTGTCTTCCGGTGAATGATAGTTGTCCCGACAACACCAAAGAAAAGAAAAAGAATGTTTTAACCTCTCATGATATCCTCTTTTGGGTGGACAAAGACAATCCCCAGGGTCCGGTTCCTAAAAATCCGGAAAAGGATCCTCAATTCGCCGCTTGGGAAAAAGGCGTGCAGAAGTGGGCCAGTGACCAAGGCTCTGACGTTCAAGACAATCTTGATATGTGCAATTAAAATAAAATAATTTCCGTTGAAAAAAGCTGCCCGATCTTAGTGCTAGGCAGCTTTTTTAGTGCGTTATTCTCTAGTTTTATTTCACTTTTACCTCTTCGATTTCATCACTCTCAAGAATCTGATTGGCTTTATTTATAATTTTTTCTCTTTTTCTCCACACCTCGCTCGATATGGCTGGATGAGCTGTTTTTATATAAAGTATCTTTTTTTTTAGATGGGACTCCCTTAGATCTTCGGGAGATAGATTTCTTATTTCAGCCAGAGCCACCTCTTTAAAAACCTTGATTATTGTTTTTTCGTCTGGTGCGGCTTTTTCTTTCCCGCAGGAAAAAATATTTTTGCGCCGGAGTATGTCTTTAATTGATTTCATTGCAGCTGTGCACTAACTTCTTATCGGCATAATTATGTGGAGAAAATCCTCTCTTATTTTTTCTCCGACTATTTCCCGTAAGATCACCGGACCGAAAGAATCGTTAAACCCAATGTATATTTCTTCCGAAGAAAGGGTATTCAGCCCGTCGATAAGATAGCGGTTGTTAAACGCGATTACGGCGCTTCCTTTTAGTAGTGAGACACTTTCCACTTCCGTCATGTTTTCGCCTGATTCCACAGATTGGGCTTCTATTTTTATTTTTTTTTCACCCTCTTTAACGCGCAATTTCACCTCCCGACTTTTGCTGTCGGAAAAAATGCTCGCCACCCGCACCGCCCGCAATAAGTCGTCTTTTTTTAATCTAAGACCGGCTAAAAATTCTTTCGGGATTACTTGCTTGTATTCCGGATACTTCCCATCAATAAGCCGCGAGATAAAAAGTGTTTCATCCACTTCAAAAAAAATTTGGTTTTCGCCGATATATATTTTCAGTTTTCCGCTTTCCGGGCCGATGCTGCGCGCCACTTCCTGAAGCGTTTTAGCTGGAATAATAATAGAACTATTTTTGGCTATATATTTTTGATAAATGTCATTTGGCTTTTCGTCTTTTAGTTTTATCGTCGCTTCTGCTAAGCGAAAACTATCTGTTGCCGCTAAAGTCAGTTTATTCTCCTCAAAACCCATAAAGACGCCCGTAAGCTCTTGTCTTGTTTCTGTGGTAGCCGCGCAAGGGAGAATTTTAACCGCGCTTTCTTGAAAGGATTGACTTTCGATTTCCAAAATTGGCTCAGTTTGAGGCTTGGGAATCAAGGGAAAATCTTTAGCATCCAATCCTTTTATTGAGGCTTTGTTCCCCTGATAAGTTAGATAAAGCGTATGATCCTTAACTTCGGCGGCTATTTTCTCATTATCTGCGATATTGCTTATAAAACTTCCGATAATTCTCCCTGGAACAGCTATTTTCCCTTCCTTTTCCACCTTAGCCCGCAAAAGGCAAATAATTCCAATTTCAAGATTAGTGGCGGAGACCTTAAGCCGACCCTTTTCCGCCTCCAGAAGAATGTTCGAGAGAATAGGTAAAGTTAAATTTTTTCCAATAATCTTTTCGGCCGTTAGAATTCCTTTTTTAAAATTTTCAGTGGTAGAGAGAATTTTCATAAAAGTTATTGTTATTTTTGGTTAGTTATAATAATTAAGTATTATTTTAATAGTTGTAGTTATAGAGGAAGAGAATATTGGGGAAAAGTAATTTTAGGCGAGTGTTTGTAAGGAAATTTAGTTGTGAAAAGTTGGTTATAAGCCGTGTGCCTGCGTGGGGATAGATTGGGGAAAAGAACTGGTGATAATTTTTAAATAAATTTCCCCCCTTTTAATCCCCAGGTTACTTTATGCCTTTTATATTAGTTTTACGGAAGATATCTATAGCTTATCCATAGCTTCTCCCCTTTTAGGGTAAATTTGATGGTCCGTAGTTACCCTTGGTTGTAGATTTTATTTTTTATCCGGCCAATATCCTGTTCCAAGTTATCACTCTGTTCAATTTCCTGGCGGATCTTTTCATAAGCGTGCATTGCCGTCGAATGATCTCTTCCGCCTAATTGATCGCCAATTCCCGGAAAGGAGGCCTGGAGCTCTTCGCGCATGAGAAACATAGCGATCTGGCGCGGTTTTACGATATCTTTTCGGCGAGACCGACTCGAAAGCTCCTGAGTATTTATATCATAAAAATCAGCTACGGCCTCGATGATTTGTTTGGCGTTAACACCCTTTCTTCGGCCGGAATGAATAATGTCTGAAAGAATTTTTTTAACATTAGTTAGATTCGGCTCAATTTGCTTAAGTTCGCAAGAAACCATTACCCGGCTCAAGGCTCCTTCTAATTCCCGGATATTATTTTGGATATTAGAGGCGATGTAATTGAGAACTTCATTTCCGATCTCGAAGTCTTTTGCGGCCGCTTTATGCTGAAGAATGGCAATGCGAGTCTCAAGATCTGGTCTCGAGACATCCGCGATCATACCGCCCTCAAAACGAGAACGCAGCCGTTCCTCCAGGGTGGCAATAGCTTTTGGAGGCCGGTCGCTAGAGAGAACTATTTGCTTGTTAAGCTGATAAAGAGTGTTAAATATGTGAAAAAATTCTTCCTGGGTTTTTTCTTTTCCGGCGATAAACTGGATGTCATCTATGATCAAAAGATCGACGTCGAGATAAGGCTTTTTGAAGTCGCGGATATTTTTAGTTTTTATGCGATCCACTAAATCATCCGTGAAGCGTTCCGAAGTCGAATAAAGAAGCTTTCGGGATGGATCTTCGCTTAAAATAGCATTCCCGATCGATTGAAGAAGATGGGTTTTCCCCAATCCTACTCCGCCGTAAATAAAAAGAGGGTTGTATATGCGTCCCAATTTCTGGGAAACGGCCTGGCACGCTGCGTGAGCCAGTTCATTATTAGACCCGATAATGAAATTTTCAAAGGTATAGCGGGGGTTGAGGTTTATCTGTCCGATGTCCCCCGGATGGCTGGCGGGAGCGCCTTCGCGAAGATCGACCAGGCTGTTTTTCGGCAAAGTCGACACAGAATCGACCTCTTTAAGCGAGGGGGCTTTAGGGCTGGCAGAAACAATGCAGCGGACAAACTTAATGTTCTCTTTGAAGTTTTTTAGCGCTCGCAAGATGGACTGATTATACTTATTTTCCAGCCATTCTTTGGCAAAACCATTAGGAACGCTGATCACAACATGGCTCTCCTCGAAGTTCAGGATGGACGTATTCCGAAACCAAGTGGTGAAGCTGGCGGGTGAAATAGCGAGTTCCACCTCCCCTAGAACGGCCTGCCAAATTTCTTTATTTGTCATTGTAAAGTAATATTAGGTTTTTCTATTATATCACACTAAAAATAGGGAGATATTGGATTTGTTGATAACTATGTTGATAAGCTGTTGAAATCATAAATAATTTTAGTGAATGTTGCAAGGGCTGGAGGAAATTGACCTGCCTCTTTTTTGCTGATACAATCAAGAATAGTTAGAAATAATCAAAAAGTAATGGCAAAAAGAACGTATCAGCCGAAAAAAAGAAAAAGAGCCAAAAGGCACGGATTTCGAAAAAGGATGAGAACGAAAGATGGTCGAACAGTGCTGGCAAGGAGACGCAAAAAAGGACGAAAGAAGCTTTCTGTTTAATTTTTTGGAATGCTCCCTCTTAAATATCGGCTAAAAAATAAAGAAACCTTTAACGCTGTTTTTCAAAAAGGAAGAACGGTTTCAAATAAGGTTTTAGTAATGAAATTTAGGCCAGGCTCTAATGGAGAGACTAAGATCGGATTTTCAGCAGGGCTCAAATTTTCCAAGAAATCATCCCAGCGGAACAAAGTTAAGCGCTGGATGCGGGAAGCGGTGCGTCCCCTCCTGGAAAATATTAGGCCGGGATTCCAGATGATTTTCTTAGTTAATTCAAAACGCGATTTCAGGCGGTTAACAAGTGGCCTGATCCGAGAAGAAATAAAAAATTTGCTTATAAAAGCCAAATTATTGCTATGATTCAATTGTTCCACCAAATTATCTATCAACCGATCTATAACGCCCTTATACTTCTTTATAACCTACTTCCCGGCCATGACCTGGGAGTATCGATCATTGTTTTGACGGTCATAGTCCGGTTCATTTTGTATCCGGTAGCCAAAAAACAGATCGAATCCCAAAAAAAGCTCCAAGAACTTCAACCAGAGATAAAAAAGCTCCAAGAAAAATATAAAGGAGACAAGGAGAAACAGGGAAAAGCCTTGATGGCATACTATAAAGAAAAAAAGATCAATCCGGCTTCAGGCTGTCTCCCCTTGGTCATTCAAATAATCTTTTTCATCGCTCTTTACCGGGCTTTTATAGCCGGACTGAATTTTTCTTCCGGATGCCAGGATCTTTATTCCTTTGTCAGTTGCCCCGACCAAATTCACAGCAATTTCTTCGGTTTACTGAATTTAACCAAGCCTAGCTTCGTTTTGGCGATCATCGCGGCAGCCGGACAGTTCATTCAAACGAAAATGATGATTCCCCAGGCGAGCGGATCTTCTTCAAAAGGCGACTTTTCAAATATCATGAATCAACAGATGGTTTATTTGGGGCCGCTGATGACACTTTTTATCGGCATGAAATTTCCGGCGGGGCTGGCGGTTTATTGGATAGTCAACACGTTATTTGCCATTGCTCAGCAATATATAGTTATGAAAAAGGTGAAGGTCCCGGAACAGCCGGCGGTCAGCGGCACATAAAGTGATTTTATAACTAACCTAATTGATATGGCTAAATCAGAAAACATAGAGGTTATCAAAGGATTGATAGCAGAGACGCTTAAGAAGATGAGTTTTGACGATTTTACTTTGAGTGTCCGTGAAGAGACAGGGCCCGACAGCGAAAATCTTATTTTTAATATCGAAACAAAGGAATCAGATATCCTAATTGGTCAATACGGAGCAAACCTTCGTTCTCTTCAGCATGTGCTGCGAGCCATGGCCAGAAAAAAAAATGACGAAAAATTACACTTTTCAATCGATGTCAACGATTACCACAAGCAGAAAATAAGCTCTTTGGAAGAGCTGGCTCAAAGCTTGGCTCGGCAGGCCATTGTTGAAAAAAGACCCATTGTATTGCGCCCCATGAGCGCCTATGAGAGAAGAGTGGTGCACTTGGTTTTATCCGAAAATACTCAAATCAAAACGGAAAGCATTGGAGAGGGAGAGGACCGTAAAGTGGTGATACGGCCGGTGGGGAATATCGAGCAAGGAAACCTTGCCGAAACTCTTTAGAAACCTGCCGACAGGCAGGTTATAAATTAGATAATATCTTGATGTCTTCTTTACCTCGTCGCATTGCCTATAATGTTGTTATCTCTTCAGCGGCTAAGATCGCCGGAACCATCTTGGCTTTGGTGGGGATCGGCTTTATCACCCGCTACTTGGGAAGAGAGGGTTTTGGCGACTATTCAACCGTTCTGGCTTTTTTTACCTTTTTTTCAGCCTTGGCGGATCTGGGGCTTTACGCGATATCCACCCGGGAAATTTCCCGTCCGGAAAGCAATGAGCTGGAAATATTGGGAAATGTTTTTACTATGCGGCTCGTCCTTTCGGCGGTGATCGTCCTTGTAGCGCCTATTTTAGTTCTCGCCTTTCCCTATTCAACCGCGGTGAAATTTGGAATTATAATTGCCGCGGCCGCTTATATCTTCTCTTCAAGCTACTCGGTTCTGATCGGGCTTTTTCAAAAAAGATTGGCGATGGATAAGGTCGCTATAGGCGAGCTTATCGGGAGGATCTTCCAGGTGGTTATAATCATTTTGGTTGTTCGAAGAAATATCGGCTTTTTGGCCATTATTGGAACACTGTTTGTGAATATGCTAGTAAGCTTCCTGGTGATATTCGCCTGGTCCCGAAAATACCTGTCTTTCTCCCTTAAGTTTGACTGGAGGATTTGGAAAAAATTTCTCGCGCAGTCCTATCCGGTTGGGATTTCGGCGATCATCACGTTCGCCTATTTCAAGCTTGATACCATTCTTCTTTCAATCATGAAAACCAACGCCGAAGTCGGAATTTATAACGCTGCCTATAAAGTCTTGGAAAATATCTCTTTTTTTCCGGCAATGCTTGTCGGCCTGGTCATGCCGATAATGTCCCTTTATATTTTTCATGACAGGGATAAATTTCTCCAGGTGGCCGACAAAACTTTCAAGGTTTTTTTGATCCTTACGGTGCCTTTAGTGGTCGGAATTTTGTTTTTAGCCAAAAACATAATAAATCTCATCGGCGGATCCGGTTTTTCCGAAGCGGTTATCGTTCTCAAAGTATTGTCGTTTGCCATAGCTTTTATATTCTTTGGAAATTTTTTCACCAACGTGATAATTGCCGGCAATCTTCAGAAAAAAATGATGAAGGTTTTGTTTTTCTGCGCCGTCTTCAATGTCTCGCTGAACCTGGTTTTGATCCCCCGCTTTTCTTATCTTGGCGCGGCAGTTACTTCGTCAATGACGGAATTTTTGGTCGTGGCGCTCACGGGTTGGCTCTGTTGGAGAAAGCTGAAATATGTTCCTTCTTTTCAGAAAAGTTCGGCAATCCTGGCCTCCGGCGCGGCAATGGCCATATTTTTATACATCTTTTCCGCTTTTAACTTCTTTGTTCTGGCCATTTCCAGCGGCTTGGTATATTTTTCTCTGCTCTGGGTTTTCCGAGTAGTAACCACTGGGGAACTCTTAAGTCTTGTGAGCAAAAAGGGCGAAGAGACCCGAGAATACGAGCCAGTAATCTAGAAAGAGCAACCGAAAATTGGCGCTCTAAGCATTTTAAATTATGGAGCCGAAATGAAGCTTACTATTCAAATCGTGAATTATAATAGCCGAGAATGTTTGTTGGAGTGTCTTGCATCCCTCGATTATTTTCTGGTAAAAAATCAGGACCTTGCGGAAATCATCATCATAAACAATGATACCGATCAAATCGGTTGTTTTTTAGATGCTTCGCTGCAAGCGACTAAGGGCCTTAGAATCATTGAAATAAATGAAAATGTTGGCTTTGGGAAAGCTCACAATAAGGGCCTTCGAGAAGCTCGAGGTAAATATGTTCTATTCTTGAATCCAGATACAAAAATACTGGATGGATCTCTGGAAAAAATGCTGAATGTTCTTGAAGAGGATAAAGAAGTTGGTATCGCAGGACCAATTCTCGTCGATGGCGAGGGACGTTTTCAGGAAGAATGCTGGGGTTTCAAAAAAACTCCGCTCTCCACAGTAAAATCAAAACTATCCGGCCGCGCCACTCGGGCGGAAAAAGAAGGTCCCTTTGAAGTTGATTGGGTGAGTGGTGGGGCGATGATAATCAGAAAAAATATTTTTTCGGAACTCGGTGGGTTCGATGAAAAATATTTTATGTATTTTGAGGATGTCGACCTTTGCCTTCAGGCTAGAAAAAAAGGTTGGAAAATAGTTGTTAACCCAACGGCTCGAGTTCATCATCAAGGCGGTAAAAGTTTTTCGAGCCACCAGGAGAAAAAAAGACATTATTACGCTTCCCAAAATTATTATCTCAAGAAAAACTTCGGTTCTTGGCGGGCGAGGGTGGTGAAAACGTTACGGCTTCCCATATATATCAAGAATGTGTATCTTAATAAGTAATGATAGAGTACTTATTTCTTGGGCTGATCCTGATCTTGCCTTTACAGTTCGCTCTTAATTTGGGCGATAATGCCGATTTGGTGATAATTCGGGTGTTAATCCCGATTATTTTTTTATTGTGGCTGGTGAAAAGTTTGGCGCGAAAACAATTGTGGATTCCAAGCAAACCCCAAACGTGGCTGATAGCTTCTTTTATTTTTTTATCTTCCCTCTCGCTATATATCGGCCGGGATGCGAGCGCCGGTTTTCGTAAGCTGCTCTATTTTCTCACGATTTTTCCCGTTTTTTTTGTGGCGGCGGACATATGCCGCGGGCAAAAATGGCGAGAAAAAGCGACTGCGGCAATCGTTATCAGCGGAGCTCTTGGGGCAGCCATTGGGCTTTCACAGTTTCTTCTTCCCTTTTTCATAGGAATTGGCAAAGCGGTGAAAATTTGGGAAAACGCAGCGCCGTATTTTTTGGGAAATTCGTTCGGTAAGGTCGTCGCTGCCAATTCGAGCTGGCTGGTGAACATCGGCGGCAAAACGCAGATGCGCGCCTTTGGACTTTTCCCCGACCCGCATAACTTCGCTTTTTTCACGAGCCTCTGTCTTTTTTCTGGGCTGGGATATTTTTTTTCCTGCAAAAAAAACGCGTCTAAAATATGGATCAGCGCTGCCTCACTCTTGATGATTCTGGCAATTGGCCTGTCTTTTTCGAGAGGCGCGTATCTTGGTCTCTTGGCAGGAGTTCTTTTTTTCGCGCTGATATTTTTCAAGAAGTCGGGCGTTCTTGGAAAAGCGCTCTTGGCGGCTGGAGCAATTCTTGTTCTAATGCTTATCTTTAACTCAAATATCATTTCGCAAAGGCTTGCCTCTTCGTTCAATTCGAAAGAGGGCTCGAATGCCGAGCGGTATAAGAATTGGGTTCAGGCGACGGAAATAATCCGGGATCATCCTCTAGGTGGCGTGGGGCTTGGTAATTATGCTCGCATGATCGATCCGACGGCGGCCGATCGATCTTCAATTTATGCGCATAATTTATTTCTCGACATCGCCGCTGAGACCGGGATACTAAACTCAACTATATTCCTACTTCTAATTCTGGTTGCCATTTGGAGAAACGTGAAAAGCGGCGGTATGCTGAACGCGGGCATCGCGTCAGGGCTCGTCGCCTTTTCTGTTCATTCTATTTTTGATACGGCGCTCTATTCGCCCCAGGTGCTGACGATGTTATTGATTATATTGGCACTGGGGGTTAGCTCGTTTTCGGAAAAAACAGGTATTCCCGCCGAAGCGCAAAATTAAAAACGTTCAAAAAGTGCCTATGTTATTTATAAAACAAATTCAAAAAAACTTAGTTCTGGCGATTTTATTTCTACTGCCCCTTTATCTTATAAAGTTTAAATTTGTTTGGCTATCTTTTAATTTGGTTGAAATTCTAATCTTTATACTTTTCCTGCTCTGGATTTTTAATAAAAATACCAAATACAATATACTAAATACCAAATGCAATATACCTATCATATTGATATTCACCGGATTATTCTTTTCTGTCATCGCTAACAACAATTATTATATCGGCCTTGGCGCGATCAAAGGATGGTTTATTTTCCCAATCATTTTTGGAATTATATTTTATGAGAGTATGAAAGAAGATGAAAGCCTGCTTGGCAAGTCTTGGCTCGCTTTGCTTTTTTCCGGTGTGGCTGTATCGATGATGGGCATTGTTTATAAATTTTCCGGTCTCTTGACCTACGACGGGAGGCTGCATATTTTTTATGATTCGCCGAATCAACTGGGTATGTTTCTCGCGCCGATTTTTATTGTCGGACTCGTCCTTTTTTTGCGAGAGAATTTATATTGGCGCAAATTGTTATTCTTGGCCGGGCTTTTTCTTTTGGCGGTCAACCTTTATTTCACCTATTCCTATGGAACCTGGATGGCGCTAGCAGTCGCCATTACAGTCGTATTTTGGCTTAAGCATAAAACTCTTAGGTCGCGAGTCGGTATCTTGATTCTGGTCTTTTTGGCTGCCATTGCCATAGGACAGATGAGAAGCCAAAAAATGGCAGACCTTGAAAATATGGGCGGGCGTTCATCAATAGATTCGCGGATAATGATCTGGAAAGCAGCCGGTCTCATGATAGAAAGCAATCCCCTTTTTGGAATCGGACCGGGAAATTTCCAGAACAAATATCTGGAATACCAAAAATATTTCCCGCCGTATCTTGAGTGGGCGGTTCCCCAGCCGCATAATTTGTTTCTGGCCTTTTGGCTAGAAGCGGGATTTTTGGGTCTTGTTGGTTTTGTTTTTTTATTAGTTCAATTTTTTAAGGATAACAAAAAAGCGATTGAAAACAATCACTTGTATGGAACGCTATGCTTTGCTGTTATGCTCTATTTGCTTGTTCATGGACTGATTGACACAACGTACTGGAGAAATGATATGGCGATTATTTTTTGGACAATAATTAGTATAAACACCTTTCTTTCAAGTAAGGGGAAGGCTCAGGGCGATTAGAACAATTAAAAATCTAGTTTATAGAGCTTCCCATCCGCCTTGTTCACAAAAAACAGGCTTTTTTCATCCTTCGAGAGAAAAGGGAAAAGGGCGTCGTAGGTTCCTCCGATCTTTTCCGGATCGACAAGGCGGTCTTTCTTGCCGGTCGCCGCTTCCACTTTCCAGAAAGTATCGCTGGTTGAAATTTTACTGGCTTGCCAGTCGTCAGGCAGAATGGCCGTATCGGGAATATTTCCAGGAAGGGCGCAGAAAAGATATTTTGAATCGGTGGACCAGGCGCATTTCGTCGCAAAAGTTGCAAAGCCGAGGGATTGAAACTCTCCCCCTTGGGAATTCATAAGCGCCAGTTCCGTTTTGTGGCCTCCCTTTTGGTCGGTGAAACTCACCGCGGCTTGGGAGCCATCGGGAGACCAGAGGAGATCCGCTCCAAACTTGTCTTTGAGAATTTCTTTTTTGGCTCCTCCGCCGAAAGAAATCGAATTGACGGAAGTGGGAGTAAAGGCGTTGGGACTGGGCCAGAAGGAAATGTCGGAAGAGCTGGGAATAGGGCTGATCTCCACGCCTTGGTAATTGAATTCGGTCAGGTCGGTCCAATTTTTTCCGTCTGGATCGGCAGTGCTCACGGTGCGCTTTTTGGTTTTCGGGTCGTAGTATTTATAAATGATCTTGTCTCCCAGATTCGACCAGGCGACCGAATCGAGATTTTCCTTGAGGACCGAAACTTTTTTTCCGGGAATATCGAAATATAGGAACTTCGATTTTCCGGGAGCCGATTCTGTTTTAATGATAACTTTGTTTTTCGGTTTGTTCCAGGTGATTTTTTTGAGATTCGTGAATTTTTCTGTCGAAAGAACCTTCTCCAGTTTTCCATTTAAGTCAGCTTGATTGAGCTGGCCGTTGTTTCTCAAAAAATAATACAATGAATTTCCGTCGGCGGAGAGGGCCGCTCCAAAAACTGGTTCGTCGGAAACCGCGGAAACGGATAAATTGCTTGTCGGAGATGTCTTTGGTGTGTCGGCTTGAGCCGTTGTTTTGTCGGGGGTCATTCCCTCCTGAGCGGTTTTGGCAGTTGCTTTATCAGCGTTCGAATTGGTCGAGGCGGCCGGCTTTTTAAAGGCAAAATTATACACAAAAATAGCTCCGACAACGAGAACTAGAAGAAGCGTGGAAATAGCGAAGATTTTCTTTGACATTAGTCTTTCGATTATTTTTTTGGAAGAGGTTTTCCGTTTGAGCAAAAACTCAAGCCGTAATTTCGGCCGGAAGCAGCTTGACTTACATCAAACGGGACATTGAGAGTCACTTTCAAAAAACAACTCTGCTCTTGACTGATGCCAAGGGCGTCGATAAAATCTTTTTCGGCGGCTGTTCTCGCGTTTGTCAGATCGGAATTTTGGAGAGTGATGATAAATCCCTGGTCGGTCGGGTAGTATGACATTTCATAGTCATCGGTTTTTCGGAAGACGACAGAATCGTCAAAAGCAATTTTTTGCACAGGATCTTTTTCGATGTTGTTGACAGACACGTCTCCCTTTTCCGTCTTGATCGTTATTTTCCCGGAATCGGATGAAGGCATTTTCGGCTGAGTGGCAACAGGCTTTGTTTGGTTCTGGGGATATTTTCGATGTCTGGTTAAAAAAAGATAAGCCGTCGAAGCGATGCCGATAATAAAAATAATTATCAGAAAATAAAATGTCTTTTTCATATATTATTTAATAAGACCTTAAAAACCGCATTTTGAATTAGCTCCCCAAGCGCTCCAAGAGCTGCCATTCCTTCCAATTGTACAGGCCTTGGCTATATTTGTCGAAGGATCTTGAGCCGCTTGAACACACTGTTGGTAAAGGCCTTCGTTGGTCACGGTGGCGTTTTTATTTCTCCCCGAGAAAGCGCTGGGGCAGTTTAGTCCCCCGATATCATGCACTGTCAGGTTTATTTGAAACAGTCCAACGGAGAAAGGGCGTCCGTCAGCCGTTATGTCGGTCCGGCTGGAAACTCCTGCCCCGCCGCCGCTTTCAGCGTTGCAAATAGAGGAAGCTTGGTAAGCATTAGATCCAAAGCAGGTGCTGCCAAGACTGGCCTCGGAACAGGGGCCGGACTGAACGGGTTCGCATTTTCCGCTTCCAGTGCCTTGGCCTCCCCCTCCTGTGCTGCCCGAGGGGCCGGCGCTGCTTTGGCCGGTCGGCCCCCCTTGAACATTCGACAGATTGAAGGCGACCAGATCTGGGTTGATGGTTCGAAGAAGAAGGAAAGCGACCAGGCCCAGTATCAAGCCGGAGAAAGCCGAGGATATTGTCGTTTTGGCGCTTTCTTCCTTGGCGATGTTTCC
>Ga0182021_10000648_pt1 | contig 38164 bp, 29 predicted proteins | sample 612E3MmetaG_FD_120493 | JGI IMG/M metagenome (GOLD analysis project Ga0182021, IMG submission 120493) | Permafrost microbial communities from Stordalen Mire, Sweden - 612E3M metaG (Illumina Assembly) | ecosystem: Environmental > Terrestrial > Soil > Wetlands > Permafrost | place: Sweden...
AATCCTGAAGTCGCGACCGGAGACGGCGTCGCCATGGCTTACCTGGCGGGCGCGGAAATCAGCGACATGGAATTCATCCAGTTCCATCCCACCGCGCTCTATTTGAAGAAGGCGCCGCGCTTTCTTCTCTCCGAGGCCCTGCGCGGTGAAGGCGCCTATCTCCGCAACATGGAGATGCATCGCTTCATGGCGAAGTACCACGCCCTGGCGGAACTTGCTCCACGGGACGTGGTGGCGCGCGCGATCGTCCACGAGTTGGAAGTCACCCAGAGCCAGGACCCAGTTGTCTATCTGGACCTCACCCATCTCGACCCCGAACATGTGAAGCAACGCTTTCCGCGGATTTACTCCACCTGCCTCGAACACAACGTGGACATCACCACCGAGTTGATCCCGATTCGTCCGGCCGCCCACTACGCCATGGGTGGCGTGCGCACCGACCTCGCAGGGCAGACGAGCGTAGCGGGACTTTATGCCGCCGGAGAAGCCGCTGCCACCGGTGTCCATGGCGCCAATCGCCTGGCCAGCAATTCCCTGCTCGAAGGCCTGGTCTTCGGAGCCCGTGCCGGTCAGTCGATGCGAGAGCTCCTCGGTAGCCGCACCACTCACTCCGAACCAAAGCGGGCGGCCTCCTCCAACGGTCCAGTGGATTCCGGCCTTGAGTCGCTGATTGGCCACACGCGGGACGTGATGTGGAGCAAAGTTGGGATCGTGCGCGACGCGAAGGGATTACGCCAGGCCATTCGAGAACTGCAGGAACTGGAGCCGCGAACCGCTCATCCCAGTACCCGCCGGGCTTTCGAAGCCCGCAACATCCTCACTTCCGGCCTGCTGGTGGCCCGCTCGGCACTAGCCCGCGAAGAAAGCCGCGGAGGCCATTACCGCACCGACTATCCCTCTCACGATGACGCGAAGTTCCTGAAGCACTCCGTTGTTCGCGCCGGGAAGATCTCGTTCCAGTAACAACAAAAGGCCGCTCCGGATATGAAGTCAGCCTTCCCTTGTGATTTTCTGTGTCCCCGGTTGTTAAGGGTTTCGATCTCACGGGCAAGTGCTACGCCTTACTGGAATGCCCCTTCCGCGGATGTACCACGGACGCCAGCACGGAAGCCCCCAGCACCAGCACCACCACCACCAGTGTCCACACCGTCGGGATTTGAAAGTAGTGCGACCCCAGCATCTTCACGCCCACAAACATCAAGACCACCGATAACCCGTAGTGCAGGTGGTGAAACATATCCATCGTCCCCGCCAGCGCGAAGTACATGGAACGCAGCCCGAGAATGGCAAATACGTTTGATGTGTAAACAATAAACGCGTTCAAGGTAATGGCCAGCACGGCCGGGATGGAATCCACCGCAAACAGCACATCGGTGGTTTCAATGACCAGCAGCACCACGAACAGAGGTGTCGCAAAGAGCCCCACCCTGCGGACAAAGAACTTCCCGCCCACATAGTCTTTGGTGACCGGAAGCACGCGGCGAAACAGGCGCAGGAGCGGGTTCTTCTCCGGATGAATATCGGTATCGCCCTGGCGCAGCAGCTTGAGCCCGGAGTACACCAGCAGCGCTCCGAAAATGTACGTGACCCAGTGGAACCGCTGGATCAAGTTCACTCCCACCAGAATAAACATGCCGCGCAGGATCAACGCACCCAGAATTCCCCAGAACAAGACCTTGTGTTGCTGCTCGCCGGGAACCTTGAAATAGCGGAAGATCACCAGGAAGACGAACAGGTTATCCACGCTAAGCGAGAGTTCGACCACGTAGCCCGTGACGAACTCCAGCGCGCTGGCGTGTCCATGCCAGAAAAACACTAGAACGGCAAATGCCCCGGCCAGCATGATCCAAACCCCTGACAGGATCAGCGCTTCGCGGAATTTGACCGGATGGGACCTGCGATTGAGTACGCCAAGGTCAAGCGCCAGCATCACCGCGACGAAAACGTTGAAGAGAATCCAGAATAGGAGCACAAGGAAATATTACACAAGTGGATAGCTCTCAGCCGTCAGCCATCAGGAGAATCCCGATGCGCACGCGGCGCAGTCCGCATCCGGAGCCCGGAGCTTGAACTGATGGCTGATGGCTACTTTGCCCTTCCCCGCGTGCCGTTCACCCACTCCTCCCACATCCCCATGCCCTTCAGTTCATCTTCAAGATGGCTATCGTGCATGGTCTGCTCGATCTGAGCACGCTCCAGCCGCGGTCCGACATGCTGGGGCAAATTGGCCAGCGCAATACTCAACGTGGCTGCTTCCGCAACATGCTTCTTCAGTTGACCGAAGTCCACCTTGTCGTAGGTATCGGAAATCGCGTGATAATTCTCCAGGTAGTTGGCTTCTGCCTGATCCGCCACAAAGGTAGGCACGCCCTCAAACAGGAAGTCCAGGTTGTCCGTGCCCGCATCCGCAGAGGGAGCCAGTTTCACCCCCCCGAACTGGTCGAAGGCCGCAAGAACGGGTTGCAGCGCGGGCATGACGTCGGTACGCCCGCCGGTGGAAAAGTCCGTAGTCCGGCCGGTACCGGCGTCGAAAATCACCACCCCGGCGGCGCGGTCAAGTTCAGCGCGATGTGCAACTACGTAGGCGCGCGAACCCAGCAAGCCCTCTTCTTCCCCGGAAAACAGGATGAAGCGAATCGTGCGTCGAGGCGTCACCCCCGACGCCTTGATGGCGCGCAGGGCGTCCACCACCAGCGCCGAGTTGCAGCCATTGTCGAGCGCGCCCGTACCCAGTTCCCAGGAGTCAAGATGCGCTCCCAGAACTACAAATTCATCCGGCTTATCGCTGCCGCGGATTTCTGCCACCACATTCCAGGTTTTGATCGGCCCGCCAATGTGGTTTGGGATCGAGAGGTCCGCGTAAACCTGCTCCCCGCCGGCAATCAGGCGCGCAATGCGCTCGGAATCTTCCCGCGCCAGCAGCACCATCGGAATTCGATCGATTTCCCCGCTCGCCGAATTTGTGTGGCGATACAGGATGTCATGCTCGCGGGTGGCCGTGAAGCCGATCGCCGCGGCTTTGTTCTTGACCGCGAAATCGATGATGGGTCCCGGATCCATGTATTCCTGAAAGAGATCGGCCCAGGTCTTCAGCACCTCTGAATGCACCAGCAATATCTTGCCAGACACATCTCCCGCCTTGGCGAGTTCTTCCGCCTTACCGCGCCCAACATCCACGATGCGCGCATGCTTGACCGGTGCCAGCGCGGGTGCCCAGGCAATCGAAACCAGCCGGGGACGAAACTGTGCGTGGACACTCGAAACCACCATCTCCGTGGCGCCTTCCGCCCAACTGAACGGCATGGTGAATTCTTCGGTATGAACGCTGTCGGCACCTGCTGCCTTGAAGGCCGTCACGCCCCACTCGACAGCGCGCTGCATCGCAGGCGTTCCCGGAACCCGCCCGCCGACCTCGTCGGTGAGGTGGTAAAGGTTTGCTTCCAGCGGAGAAGGCTTGAGTGCTTCCTGGATCAGTCGATCGGTGTCGCGATCAGCGGCGAACACCGTCATGGAAAAGAGGGCGAACCCTAACAAACTCACTTTGCGGATCATGGCGGGAGCATTAGAAATCAATTTGCGGGAAAGGGGAAGAGAAAGGTCGCAGGTCGCAGGTAAAGACCGCAACTGGGCCATTTTGATGTCAACAAGTTTTGCAGGTGGGCAACATCGAACTCAGGACCAAGGGATTTTCCTGCCACCTGCCGCCTGCGACCTGACACCTGGTTCTACGCCGGAACCAATCCCCATCTTTCCTGCAGCTTCCGCTCCATGGTGCGGAAGACGAGACCATCGATAATGAAGCCGAGAATGATGATCAGAATCATGACCGCGATGACTTGGTTCATGTCGTTCAGGTCGCGGCCCATCATCAACAATTGGCCTAAGCCGAGGCTGAGGAAGATCATCTCCGCCTGGATCAGCGAACGCCACCCGAACGCCCATCCCTGTTTCAGTCCGGAAACAATGAAGGGCAAGCTGGCCGGCAATAGCACCGACCAGAACAGGCGGAACCCGCTCGCTCCCAGGTTGCGCCCTGCCATGCTGTAGATTTTCGGCATCTGCTTGCGGCCGTCTTCCATGGCGATGGTCACCGAGAGCAGCGAACCCATCAGCACAACGAACAGGATGGCCTTTTCCGTCAGTCCAAACCAAAGGACGGCCAACGGGATCCAGCAGATACTCGGCAATGACTGCAGGCTCACCAGCAAGCCGCCGACGGTTTCTTCCAGAAACTTGTTGCTGGCCACGCCCAACCCGAGGATCATTCCCAGCACGACGGCCAGGCTGTAGCCAACCAGCATGCGCTTCATGGTGACAACGACGCCAATCCAGAAACTGTGGTCCTTAAAGCCCGCCCACAGCGCTTCGGCAACGCCCCACGGCGGCGGAAACAAATAGGGCGGCCAGACATGCAACTTCGCGATCAGGGCCCAGATGCCGATCAGCGCGGAATAAAAGATGATCTGCTTAGCGGCTTTTTTCATCGGCATACTCCGCTTCGATGGATTTGTTGATCTCTTCGCGCAGGCAACCCAGGATCTCTTTCGCTGTGCGCGCAACGTCGACCTCTTCAATGTGGCGCGGACGGGGCAGGCTGATGGGAAACTCCTGCTTCACCCGTCCCGGACGAAAGGTCATCAACACAACCCGATCGCCCAGACGCACCGCCTCGCGCACGTTATGGGTGACGAAGATGATAGTCCGGCCAGTTTCCGCCCAGATGCGCTCCAGTTCGTCGTGGAGCAGGTCGCGCGTCTGCGCATCCAGCGCAGCGAAAGGCTCGTCCATCAGCAGGACGTCCGGCTCGGTGGCCAAGGCGCGCGCCAGAGCGACCCTCTGCCGCATGCCGCCCGAAAGCTGGTGCGTGTAGCTGTCGCGGAACTTGGAAAGATGCACCAGCCGCAGGTAGTACTGGATCTTCTCTTTGCGCTCCGCCTTTGGAATGTTCTTCATCTTCATTCCGAACTCAACGTTCTGCGCGACCGTTAGCCAGGGGAAAAGTCCCAGTTCCTGAAAAATCAGGATGCGATCGGTGCCCGGGCCATTCACCGCCTTGCCATCCACAAAGACCTGCCCCGCGGTCTGCTGGTACAAGCCGGCAATCAAGTGCAGCAGCGTGGACTTGCCGCAACCCGAAGGCCCCACCACGCAGAGGAACTCTCCTGGCCGGACCTGAAGACTGATGTTGTCGAGCGCGACCAGTTGGGCCTTGGATGTCGTCCTGTAGCTTAGCGAGATGCCCTCCAGCGACACCTTCGGTATGGATACATCCCGCACCGGAAGGATAGTCACCGAGGAGGCGGGCTTGCCGCGCAGCACGCTTCCGCGGCCAACCGCACCCACATGGCCGGCGGGCACTGGCGAGGGATATGCGTTTTGAGGGCTGGTGCTCATTGGATGGCCTTCTTTCCTTTTTCCGCCAGAACCTGATTGAGCAGTGTCAAATCGTAGAGGCTGGAAAGATCCGGCATCTCACGCCCCAGAAAACCTGCCTCAAATGCGGACTTGGCGGCGTTCATCAGCGACGCCCGCAGCGGGTCGTAAGTCACCTGCAGGCGTCCGAATGCTTCCTCCAGAACCGCGTCGGGCAGCGCTTTTCCGGTTTCTTTCTGGATCTGCTGGTTCAGCAGCTTCTTTGCCTCGGGCAGGTGGCCGCCGATCCATTCCGTTAACTCCACGTGCGCGCGAATCCAGTTTTTCACCAGGTCCGGATGCTCCTTCAGAAACTGCGTGCGGACGATCAGGTGGGCAGTAATGAACTGGCCATTCGGCCAGAGCGTGCGCTCATCCAGGAATAGCCGGCCATTTCCATCCTTGATCAGCCGGGTTGCCCAGGGCTCGGGCGCCCAGGCGGCGTCCAATTCTTTCTTGACGAACAACGTCAATTGATCCGGATTCGCCAGCGGGATCACCTGCACATCGCCGCCCTTATCCGTGGTCTTCATGCCGTTGGCCTTGAGCCATGCGCGCAGCGCAACATCTTGCGTGTTGCCCATCTGCGGCGACGCGACTTTCTTTCCATGGAAATCTTCGGCTTTCTGAATGCCTGAATCGTTGCGAACCACCAGCGCCGCACCGCCGCTGGTCGCCCCCGCCACGATGCGCAGCGCTTCTCCGTTCGACCGCACGTACCCGGAAATTGCTGGATTCGGGCCGATATAAGTCATGTCGATCGCCCCGGCAAAGAGCGCTTCGATCGCCGAGGGGCCCGCATTGAAACTCTTCCAGTCGATCTGAACTTTCGGCCCCATGGCCTTCTCAAAAAATCCATTCGCCTTGCCTACCATCGCCTGCGGATGCGTGATGTTGGGGAACGCGCCCACATGGATCACGGTTTGAGCGAAAGCAGTGCCTGCAACAAAACTCAATAGCAATAGCCCGATGAGAATTAAGCGTTTAGTCATGGCCCTCTTTCCCGGCGTTCACCAACATGGGCAGCAAACTTGCCTCGGTTTTCTTTTTCTTGCTGGAGCGCCGCCGCGAGTCCGCGGGCGCCTTGTTGACCAGGTCTGCCAGTGTTGTGTTTTCCAGAATTTTGGCGGCGGCGTCCCGGACATCCAAAAACACCTGGTACAGCGCCCGGTGGTCTGCATCGCGGTCGATGAGGACCCGTAACTGGTCAGCATCCCCAAACGGCGCCAGCGGCCCGTCAATCAGGCGCATGATCTCGCTCAGCCGGATTTCCGCCGGCGGGCGGCGCAACTGGTATCCACCCTTGGCGCCGCGCACGCTTTCCACGATGCGGGCGTTCTTCATTTCCAGCAGGATCAGTTCAAGAAATTTTTCCGGCAGGTTCTCCTCATAGGCGATGTCGCGAATGCGAATCGCGCCCTGGCTGTAGCGCCGGGCGAGCATCATCAGCGCCTGCAAAGCGTACAGTCCCTTTTGAGAAACTTTCATACACTCTCCCCGATAATCCCTATCTATTCAATAGGCATTATAGGCAAATGCAAGTCTGATGCCAAAGGGTAAAGGCCGCCGCATCAGCGATGCGTCATGATTTCAAAGGTTTACGGGTCAGAGAGGGCCCGCTGTGGGGTGGAGTGTGCACCGTCTTGCACTTCCAAGACAGGGGGGATGCCTTATGGGGATTCTGAACAGCGGCAAACTTTTTCAGTTCACCCTCAGGATTTCAACCGTGATATTGTCCGGTCCGCCGCGCTCCCGCGCCAGCAGGATCAGGTCGCGGCCAGCTTCTTCCGGAGTTCCGCTTTCCACGGCGTGAAGAATTTCAGGGTCATGCACCTGGCCCCACAGTCCATCCGTGCACAGAACAAGCGCATCGCCGGACTGGAGAGGTTCGGGCCTTCCTGGAGAATCCATCACCGGGTCATTGGTTGTGCCCAGCGCGGCCGTCAGAATGTTGCGTTGCGGATGATTCTCCGCCTCCTCCTTGCTGATCAATCCGGACTCTACCAGGCGTCCCACGTAGGAGTGGTCTCGCGTCAACTGGGTGATCTTCCCGTCGCGAACGAGATAAAGCCTGCTGTCGCCCACATGCGCGAAATAGAGGGACTGGCCGACCAGGGCCAGGACCGTGCACGTCGTTCCCATACCCTGCAACTGCGGATGGGCGAAGCCATGTTCGCGAATTTGTTCATGGGCGGCCGCGACCGCCGCCAGCAACACTTGTTGCGGATCAGCACCCGTGAAGCCCTCGTAAAACGAAATGACGGTCTCGACCGCGATCCGGCTGGCCTCCTGGCCGCCTTCATAGCCGCCCATACCGTCCGCCACAATCGCAAGCCGGCCCTTCCGCGCGAACTGCTGGTCTTCTTCCGGCTCCCAATAGCCAAAAGAATCTTCATTGTTCTCGCGTTGGCAGCCGATATCGGACTGCGCGGATACCTCGACCCCGGGGCGCACTTTCATCCGCACACAACTTGACTGGCGATCTTTAAGCGCATAAGAATTCGTTGGCACAGGAAAACCAGTAATTATAAACGGCGCAGCGGAAGACGCTCAATCCAATGCAGGCGGATGCCCTGGCAGGGATACCCGGCACCGGAAGAGTACAATTCTCGGCAAGCTCATGGCCGATACTCCAACTCCGCCTCTTCCGTCGCCACCTGCAACTTCCCAGCCGGACCCGAAACTCGACTTCCGCATCGGAGACGAATTCGGCACCGCCGGGCGCAACCTGCCTCCCGCGGGAATTGTTCTCATCTGCATCGCCGCCGTGGCGGTAATCCTGGGCATTCTCGCCTTCGTTCAGCGGCAGAAACCCCAAGGTACGGGCTCAATCGACATTATCAACGCCGCAGAAGTTCCCGACCAGAATATGATCCTGGTGGCGCTCACTGTCACCCTGAGGAATACGGGCCAGAAGCCGCTTTGGATCCACACTTTGAAAGGGCAACTCAAGACCAGCGACGACAGGACCTTCGATGATGAGGCTGCTTCCGGCGTCGATTTCGAAAGATATTTTCAGGGATTCCCGCTCCTCAAAGAAAGTTCCCAGCCCCCGCTTCCTCCGGAAACCAAGCTGCTGCCGGGGGCGGAACAAAAAGGCACGGTGATCTTCAGTTTCCCGGTCAGCAAACAAGCCTTCGACCAGCGCAAGTCGATCGCCCTCAGCATCCAGCCCTACGACCAGGCGCTCCCGATTGTGCTGACAAAATAAACAAACTTGAGCTGCGGTCCCCGAGAGAACTTTTCGGGGAATCTAATTCTTGAGAGTCCCGCCGATGAAACGCTTCGTTTACTCCGCCATCAGTTGCGCTCGGGCCTTCTCCAGTTCGGCTTTCTGCGCGCCGCTCACTTTGGGATAACTGAGTTTCAAGTCCTTCAGGGCTTTCCCAACGGCCGCGGCGACCACCAGTCGCGTGAACCACTTATTGTCGGCCGGCACTACGTACCACGGCGCATGTTCGCTCGCGGTGTGTCGGATCATGTCCTCGTACGCTTCCTGGTAATCGTTCCAATACTGGCGTTCCCTCACGTCGGCGGCAGAAAATTTCCAGTTCTTGTCGGGAATTTCCAACCGCTCCAGGAAGCGCCGCTTCTGCTCCTTCTTCGATACGTGCAAAAAAAACTTCACCACGGCGATGCCATTGCGGGTGAGGTACCGCTCGAATCCATTGATCCCTTCGAAGCGGTCCGCCCAGATGTGTTTCGTGATCAGCGGCATGGGCAACTTTTCTCGCTGCAGCAGTTCGGGATGAACCCGCACCACCAGCACCTCTTCATAGTACGACCGGTTAAAAATGCCGATGTCGCCCCGCTCGGGCAGGCATTTCGATGTCCGCCACAAAATATCGTGATCCAGTTCTTCGGGAGTAGGCGCTTTGAACGAGTGCACCTGAACGCCCTGCGGATTCACGCCCGACATCACGTGCTTGATCGTCCCATCCTTGCCGGCCGCATCCAGCGCCTGGAAGATGAGCAGCAGCCCCCAGCGGTCCTGCGCTGCCAGGATGTCCTGCAGGGCCGCCAATTCCTGCACGCCCTTGGCTAACATCGCCCGCGCTTGCGGCTTGAGCTCGGACTTGAGCCCGTGGGTATCAGCGGGATCATAGTCCTTCAGCCGGAATTGTTTCCCGCTCTCAACCCGGTAACGTTTCAGAAGCTTTTCAATTTTCATGGGTGACGTTTCCAGTGGTGGCTATCGAGAACCTGACTACTGACGACTGGCTACTGACTACCGGTTTTCACGGCCGCTGGTGATAGGCCGGATTTTCCGGCGTGGGCTGATCGTAATCGCGGCCATACTTGTTCTTGTGCGCCACCACTTGGCCATTCGCCGGCGGAACTCGAATTGCGCCGAGCGACGACAAGTTCTCCGTGATCGTGATCTCCCGCGTTTCCGGATCGGAATTTTCCGCTACCCGCTGTTCGCTCCAGATGTGCAGCAGGTAGCGCCCATACGGAACGTTCGCGATCGAAAGTTGTCCAGCGGCATTGGAAATCGCGTACAGCGGAGTGGTCAAGGTCACCACCACCGCGCTCATCTCCGGATGGATGTTGCAGAAGATGTAGCTGATCCCCGGCCGATCGAAGTGGACGATCCGCGAACTGCCCGCCTCGTACAAGCCGAGATCGAATCTCTTCCCCTCAAACAGCGAAAACACGTTGTGAAAAAACGGGTCGCGGTTGGGAAACTCGACGACGGAACCGACCGGAACCACCAGGATATGCGGCTCGAAACTCTTGTTCTTCTGGATCAGCTGCAGGATTTGTCCACTACCTGCCTGAAGACTGGCCTGCGGACCACCCGCACCCGGCAGAGGCGTCAGCCACACCACCGTGCTGGGAAAGGACGCCTTGTGCGACGAGTGATCGCCGGCAATCTCGACGCGTCCCCGCACCGTGGTGACCTGGGCGTGCAGCGTCCCTGCCCAGGTCCACAACGCGAGAGCGCAAATCCAAGTTCGTCGATACATCATCCCGCCGCTACCCCACAGTGTTCAGAAAAGCACACCCATCGTCAGATTGATGTGATGTGCCCCGTAATTCCCGTTGTCAATCGTGTACGTTTTCAGGTGCCGGTACTCCGCGGAGAATAACAGGTCGGAGCGTGGCCGATAAACCACATTCACGAAGCCCTCCTGATTCTTGGTCAGGCTCGGGTCCCCGTAGGCCTGGGGTGTCGGGAAGAACCGCAGGTCGGCGGTGTAAGGAATATCCTGCCCAAAGGTTCCGTTAAACTCCACCTTGTTGGCGGGACGGTATTTCAACTGCGCCCAGCCGCCGACAGAATTCAGCGCTCGCACTTCGGTGAGCGGCGAACTCGGATCGCCGCTGAACAGCACGCTTCGTCCAATGCCGCCTCCTACTCCGCCCAGTCCCCTGCCCCGGTAGAACTTGCCGCTGAGTGATAGTTGGTGGCTGAGGGGCAGGTCCCAGTCTGTCATTCCGGCCCACGCATCAACCATGCGGCCATAGCCATAGTTTTGCCGGCTGTAGTAGCCCCCGGCGCCGATCCGCAGCGGCTGCCCGAATACATGGTGAGTCCACGCCACCCGCGTGGCATAGGCCGGTTGGCGCGACATCTCGCCCGCCTGCGGTTGGCGGTAATAAGAAAAAACCGGCGCTTCCCCACTCTGCGGATCAAGCAGTCCTCCCTGGACCACCAGGTTCGAGTCTTCTCCGATGGACCACCTGTGTTCCACACGCACCTGCGGAACCCAGGCCCACAGATTCCCGGCATAGGTCAGGGCCGGCTCCGCCAGCGTGGCGAACGAAGTGGGTGAAGACGGCGAGAAGAACAACCCATCCTGGCCGGCAACGATCGAGGTCTGATCCCAGTCCAACCTCATCGTGCCCGTGCGCAAGCGCAAGAGCCCGTAATTCACTCCGTTCAGTGTCCGGGAGAAACCGCCAGCCAGGTCCAGTTGCAAGTCGGCGGTAGTTCGCGCGCCCGCCACCCGCGGACCGAAAACCTCAAGTCCAATTTGCGACTGCCGCAGGCTCGCCCCAATACTTCCACCCGAGGCGCTGGCGGGCCGGTCGTAGACAATGGACGGGAAATCAATGTTGTCCACCGTTCCGACATTGCTGAACAGGTTCAGCAGAACGATTCCAGACAACCGCATCCGGTATTTGGACGCGCTCTCCACTTTCGTCTGATACTGGTCGTCGACCTTGCCGCTCAGGAGTTCAAACTGTTCCTCCAGACTGGCCGTGCGCTGAGATTTCTTCTGCTCTCGCGCTCCATCAGGCACCCCACCGGCAGCGGCCGAATAACCAGCAACCTCCGTTCCGGGGGCAGGATCGGCGGTGGGGCGCTCCTCCGGCTTTGCGCCGGATCGGACCGCCTCCATTTCCTTGCGCAGTTCCGCGGTTTCGGCGCGGTACCGTTGCGACTCGGCACGGATCTCGGCGACGGCGCTCTGCAACTCCCGGACCTGCTCGCGCAATTCGCGAACCGGATCATTCAAGGAACTGTCCGCGGCAGAACTTGGCGGCTGCGCGGCCGACTGCCCGAAGCCCGCACATGCCAAGGCAAGACAGCCCGCCATCACAGTCAGTCGCAAGATGTGGCACGCCCGCGTTCTACTCATGTTGCCTCCTAGTCGCCTTGCCGCTGATCGGGGGGAACTTAGACCATGACGACGGTGCTCACGTCGCATTCTTCATGACTAGAATGGTTTCCGACGAAGAGTTCAAGGGTAGGTTTACCTTGAAGGTCGTCCCCGCCGAAGAGGTCTGCTCCACCACCACATCTCCGCCGTGGTCCTGCAGAATCTTCTGCACCACCGTCAAACCCATTCCCGTTCCGTTTTCCTTGCCGTGGCTCACGAACGGCTCGAACAGTCGGCCCTGTACTGCTTCCGCGATGCCCGGCCCGTTGTCGGAAACGCGGATTTCAAGCCCCTCGCCCATGCGTCGCAAATCAATGCTGATCTGCCCTGATTTCTGTGCAACCGCCTCGCACGCGTTCAGCAGCAAGTTCTGCAAAGCCCGCTCCAGCTTCTTGAAATCGAACTGGCCTTCCGTGGTCCCTTCGCAGGTCACCCGAATCGGAATGGGCTGAAACTCAGGGTGGGCCTTCACCGACTGGATCGCACGGTTCACGGCGTCGCGCACATCTCCAAACGAGGTGTGCAGAAATTCCCGCGTACGGGAGAACTCCAGCAGCGACTCGATCAGTTCCGTCATCTGGTTTACCGCAACCCGGATTTCAGCGTAAAGATCCTCGCGTTGTCCCGGGCTGAGGTTCGCCTCGCACAAGAATTCCGCATTGGCCACGATCGCTGCCAGGGAATGCCGCAAATCATGAGAAATCGAACTCGCCATGCGGCCAATGGTCGCCAGCCGGTCCGCCTCCAGCAGTTCCCTCTGGGTTTTCTGCAGACTCTGCCGCATCCGGTCGAACGCGCCCGTTACCTCGGAAACTTCATCTCCACCACGCGCTTCCAGCGCATACCCATAGTCGCCGTGCTCCAGTGCACGCACTCCCGCCACCAGGTTATCCAGCGGACGAATGAAGGTGCGGGAGATCAGAAACACCAGGATACTGCCCGCCAGCACAGCCGTCAGTCCCAGGGCTACCAGCAACTGGTTCAGACTCGTCAGGAAGCCCGTTGCCCGGTCAAAGGACTTCATCACGCTCAACCGCACTGGCGGCAGGTTGGGGGACGACAGGTCAATGGTCGTCGTCAGGAAACGCTCGTCTCCCAGCCGCACCTCATCGGGAGCGATTCTTCCCCCGACCGGCAAATTCATCTGTGAATGCTGCAGTTGCGACTCCTGCGATGCGGTGAGTGTGCTGCGCACCACCGCGTTGCCGTAACGAAATGCGACTTCGCTCGCCGCGACCCGGCTCACTTCGCGAGTTACCCGATCGTCAACCTCGTACCCGAGTGCGAGGTATCCCAATACCCGGTTCTCCGCGGCCGCTCCGAAGTAGATGTCCTGCAGGTAGATCTCGTACAAGTGTCCTTCGACGTACCACCAGTACCGCGTTTGATCGCTGGAAACCACTCGCGGGAAAAAATCCTCGGCCTGGTGCAGCGTGACCTCGGACGAATTGGCCTGCAACGCCATGACCCGGTCCGAAGAGTCGGCCAGCACCAGCAAGTCGCTGCCACCCAGCTTCCACAAATCGCGCGAAGCGTCCTGGATGGTGGCGGCATCTCGGGTGGTCATCAGCGCGCGCACGTTGGGCAGGTCCGCCAGCAACGCCGCCGAGCGCTGCAGCGTTTCTTCACGCTGTTTCTGAAAATTTCGGAAGGCGAAAACCGAGTCTTCAAGATCGCGCAGGATTTCCGACCGCACTTGCTGCTGGACTGTATGCCGCACAACCAGCAGGGTTGTGAGCGTCAGCGCAGCCGAGACCAGCACCATCGAGAGTAGGAATTTGGTCTGTAGCCGGAGTCCACCCATGCATGTTCGTCCTTTTCTCGAAGGCGCGACGTCCTCAGCGCACGAACCGGTACCCAGCGCTGTGCACGGTGCGGAAGTGGATCGGGTTCGCCGGATCCTTCTCCAGTTTCTGGCGCAGCCTCAGGATGTGGTTGTCCACCGTCCGTGTGCTCGGGTAATTCTGATATCCCCAGACGCTGTTCAGTAACTCTTCACGCGACAGCACCCGGTCGGCATTCTGGATCATGAATTTCAGGACTTTCAACTCCTGCGCCGTGAGGGCGACGAGCTTCTGTTCCCGCCACACCTCCATGCTGGAGAAGTCGATCTTCACGTCGCCGAAGAAGTAGACGTCCGCGACCGGGACCCGCGCGGACCGGCGCAGCGCCGTGCGCACCCGAGCCAGCAGCTCTCGCGGGCTGAAGGGCTTGGTAACGTAATCATGGGCACCCAGTTCGAGCAGAAGCACCTTGTCCATCACATCGGTGCGCGCGCTCAGAATAATGATGGGCAACGAAGGCGCCGACTGGCTGATCTCCCGGCACACATCCTGCCCCGGCACGCCGGGCAAGCGCAGATCGAGAACCAGCACAGAGGGCGGCGAGGCGCGAAACATCTCCAGCCCGGTGGCGCCGTTCCCGGCGATATCGACGGTGAATCCTTCTCCTTCGAACAGCCGCCGCAGCGCCTTCTGAACGGCCCGATCGTCCTCGATGACCAGGATTCGCTCAGCGGTCGCTGTCGCCGGAGCCGGCGGCGCTGTCGCCGGGGAAGCCGCTTTGTTGACCTGCCCATTCATATGGATAGGAATGATATCGCGAAATGCCAGCCTCCCCGCCTGATTCCAGGAATCGGGAGGCAATAACTTGTTGACATGCTGTAGACAAAATCCCGACAAATGACTGCCGCCAAGCCATTGCTTCGAAAGAGGGTTGCGCTACGCCAGAGTCGCTCGCCCCTCGTCACTCGCTACTCGTCACTCCCCCGAGTCCCCCCGGTCACTTCGGTCATCTAATAGCTGTTTGACTTCCCTGGGCCTACTGCCTAGATTGGAAGTAGTTCTTTGAAGGCCAATCCCACCAAGTTGGGGGCGTCACGGCTTCGACGGAGATGCTTGCGGCCAAGAGGCATGCCGGGGTGCACACACCCGTAATCGCGTGCAAAACAAACAATTGCCAATCAACAGATGGCATACGCAGCTTAATTAGTTAAGTTGCCGTCTTCCGCAGCTTTGCCCGTGGGCTGCGAGCGGACGTCACACAGCGGGCTGCTCTTTCCGGCTACGTCTGGGCCGGGAGGCTAAGATCTCAGGCTAGCGACTTGCGTTTCTTGTCCGTTCTGAGCGCCGGTCGCGAACGTCTTGGGGTAATGCCCAAGGCATGAACTGGACTACGCATGTAGGCTCTTGACCAGTAACGTTTTCGGACGCGGGTTCGACTCCCGCCGCCTCCACCAATATCTCATTTATTATCAATCGTTTACAGGCACTTCTTAATTTCGTACAATAGCATTCTGCAGAGGCGGGCTCTCGGCCGGACTTCTCTCACGATTTTCCTTCTCGCCGATCACTGAACGCCACTGCTCCCGCAACATGCTACCGCAGCACTTCGCACCGACAGCGCTGCGATAGTCTCTCTCGATTCGTGAACGACCTGAGGAAAATACTAGGGAGCCACTAGTCCACTGCGCGATGGAACTTTTTCTGTGACCAGAACTGGGGGAAGACAGAAATAACAGGGGTGAGAGCAACGCAAATGCTCGTAGAAAGGACTGCCGCGTGTAACCCATACTGACCTGGAGTCTTCGCTCAGCGAGCCTCAGTAGCGAGCCAATGTGAATAACGCGGAAACAAGAGGTTCGTTGCGGCCGCCAGCCCGAGTCTGGCAGCAAGGAGAACCAGCAAAGAACCAAAAATAGGCCGCGCTCCGAAATTGCGAGGCGCCCTCAACGACATTCGAAGTTGTTGGCGTCTTCGGTGTCGCCCTGGCCTTTGTAGTGGGCGTGCTTGGGATAAGCACAAAGCGGACGGCTACGTCCGGGGAACGCTTTGCCAGTCGCCCTCACCGATGCGGGAGCAGTTCCCTTCTCCACCCAGTCGACCATGGCGCCTAACAAGTCAAACTGGTCAAGCGCCTGACCTCCGGCGCAGTGGCTCATCCCCGGAACAAAATAGAACTGACTCCACTTCGATACTGTTTCGAGACCGCCGTTGGCAGCAGCCATGTCCTTGTAATAGCCAAACGTGTCGAGCGGCGAGAACCACGGATCACTGTCGCCGTGGTAGAAGATGAGCTTTCCTCCGTGGCTGGAGAACGTAGTCAAGTTCGTGGACATCGAGTCCACCAGAGGCTGGATGTCCGCCAGTGCTTCCTTATCAACACCAAACGACATGTCAGTTGTCGCAGGTCCGAAGATGCCGGGACCGGGAGACAGCAATCCGGGGAACGGCGGGCCGCTGGTGATGCCCGTATCGTAAAGGAAACCTGGGTAAACTTGGGTTCCGCTTGAGGTCTTCGGGCCGTCGAGGGCCTTCTTGATGGCGGCGGCTTTCTCTGGCGCCAAACAGGCATCGCTCTTCGCGCCCTTACACGCCAGCATCTCAGGATCGAAATCGCACGCGAGAGGATCAGAGATCAGACCGTCGGCGACTCCGTCTTTTGCGTCGCACCGATTGAGGAGAGCGTCCTTGATCAGCGTGCGGTCATTGTCGGTAATGGACTGCTCGATGAGTGGTTTCCCATTCGCGTCCTTGGGCGCGATCTGGTTGAACGAAATGGGTATCCATCTCCCGATGGCTAAGTTGGAAAGCCCGGTGCGCATGGCTGGATCGCCGGAGATGATGCCGTCGAACAACATAGGATAGCGCTGCGAGAGAATCATCCCTTCCCGGCCGCCAGTGGAACATCCTGAAAAGTAGGAATGAGCTGCGGACTTTCCGTAATACTCAGCGATGAGTTGTTTTGCAATCGCAGCGACCTGAGCATTGGCGAGATAAGCGAAATCTAGATAGGCGTGCTCGTCTTTCATGAAATCAAAGTCGAATGGTCCTCGATGGCTCTTATGACCGGTATCGGTGCTGACCACCGCGAAGCCACGCATCAGGGCGGGCGTGTCTCCTGCAGCATTTAGACCAAGCGGGGCCATCACCACTCCGTTTCCGCCACCGCCACCTTGCATCAGGAAATCGCCATTCCATTTCTCGGGCATCGCTAGCGCAAAATTGATTCCGAACTCCTCGCCGCCGACTCCGGTGCGCCGATTGATCACGCCCTCGACTCGGCAATAGGCGGGGATCGGTGCGCTGTGACCAGACCCCCACGGATTCGGCTCCGTGGTTCCGGCAGGAATCGGAACAGATTTGGTAATTTCCACACCGGGATTCTTAAACTTTGTCAGCGCGGCGCACGAGTCTAACTGCTGCGCCGGCGCACACGCAGACAGCGCGCAGAGGAGCCACACTAACCTTCGGAAGAATTGCGGATTCATGTTGCCTCACGTTTCTGTACCACCAGAGCTGCGGGCAGTTCGCTTAAGGTTTTGGGCCGTTATTGAAGGCGATTGGTCGCACGCACGATTTATTCCGATTCACTCAGGAACCAACAAACGCTCGAACGAACTGTAACCTAATGCGGAGCGGGCGTCACTTGATCCGTTCGACGCCAGCCAAAATATTCGTCCAGAACCTTCAGCCCATTCTCGTTGACCATTGGCCCTGCCTTGGTATTTCCTGCTTCGATGTGCAGCATCTGCGGAGTGGTATCGCTGTAAGCTGGCCACTTCGGCAAGCCGGCACCGTTCGGATCACCGGTTTTGGCAAAATTGGTCCAATAGGTGCGCAGCATGTCCGATAGTGCTTCGTCTTTTTGGGTGGGTGCGGAGCGATTGTGTTCCGTGAGTTGGCGGAACACGTAGGGAAGCTCCGCAGCGTGCCGCGCTCCGTAGCCGGCGGGGTCAGATCCGGCGGGAAGTTCAGCCTTTTCATCGAAGTAATAAAGGAACACTTTCGACATGCCGGTTTTCGTCTGCAGACGAGCCCATACCCAGGTGTTCCAGCCAAACGACGAGTCGCGCATCAGATTGCGCGCCGTCCACTTTTCAGCAAGGCTTTCACCCCCTGAGTAAACAGCGAGAATCTTGTCGGCAAACTCGCGGTACCGTTCTCGTACACTTTGAACGTAGGCTTCTTGTGATTTAGGGTTTCCGAACAATAAACCTTCGTCGGAGTTGTAACCGACCAGAACCGGCACGTCGCGGTATTGGCCTGACTGGTAGAGTTTGTATTGATCTCCCGCAATGACCCAGCCATCCATATTCGGGCGAGCCCAACCGAATTGACTCGGCATCATCGTTTGTAACTTCTCAGCAGGGATCTTCCGCAATTCCGCTATGTTGGCAACGCCCGCGGATGACAGCCAGGCTGCGGCTCTCTTCTCAGCACTGGCCAACGGTTCTGATTCGCCGAAAGACGCATCGGCCCGCACCGGCCCGAAAGAACCTCCGCTCTCGGCGATCGCGCCACGAAACAGGCCCTTCGTAAGCGGCGAGGCGCAGAGGATGCTTACCGCAGCCGCGCCCGCCGATTCGCCCTGTATCGTCACTCGCCTGGGATCGCCGCCGAACGCGGAGATGTTCCTCTGAACCCACTGCAACCCCGCGATCATGTCGAGGAGGCCATAGTTTCCCGATACATGCCGAGGACTTTCGGCACTCAGTTCGGGATGTGCGAGGAAACCGAACACCCCCAGGCGATATGCGATCGAAACTAGAACCACGCCTTTCTTAGCCAACCACTCCCCGTGATAAAGCTTCTCAGCCGGTGCGCCTGCAACGAAGCCGCCGCCATGAATCCAGACCAGAACCGGCAACTTCTCCCCTGCGCTTTTGGCGGGCGTCCAGACGTTCAGGTACAGACAATCCTCGCTGGGGGCGGGCAGATCTGCGATTGCCGCATTTGTCTGAATACACGCGCGGCCGAACTCGTCTGTGGCGCGAACTCCATTCCACTTCGAGGCAGGTTGAGGGGGCCGCCAGCGGAGGTCGCCAATCGGTGGAGCAGCGAAAGGAATTCCGCGATAAACGCGGAGCCCGTCCTCAACAGTTCCCTGGAGCAGGCCGCCTTCCACCTTGACGGTTTCGGCAAAAGCGGCACTCCCGAACAAGCCCAATAAAGTCAGACCCAATAGCCCGACTGCAACCCTACACTGCGAAGAAGTCATTTTCTCCCTCTCCTTGTTGCCACTTACGCTGCAGCCGTATATCCGGTCGCCGCGGATCAAGGCAGCAGGCCATCGAACTTCGGAATCAGGTACTCCCGTGTGAACCGGTCGTGGTCCTGCAGGGATTGGGCGATCTTCTTTATGTCTGCCTGCTTGACCGCTGCGTCGATCGCGTCCGCGCCTTCTTTTGCCCAAGCGGCTCTCTGCTCGGCGGTGACGGCCTGCACGGGCGCGCCGGATTCATCCTCAAACCCGAAGAACCCGACGGTGCCGTTTCGGGCGCCGCCGCTCACCCTGAGCGCTTGCAGCGTGCGGAGTCCCTGATCGATGGCGTGTTTCGGAACCTCGGGCGTTAGATTCAACGGAATATCATCGAGCCGGCCCACGATGGAGTACGCCCCAAAGAAGACCTTGTTCAGGTCTGCCTTCACCCTCTGAAGCAAGATGTCTCCTTCGAGATAAAGCGCGGGTGTTCTCGACTCGTAGAAGAATTCAAGGGCCAGGGGGCTGACGGTTTCCGGTCCCGCCGCATTGCCGACCGTGACATAGATCTGGCGCTTAAATCCCTGCCTCAGCAGAGAACGAGCAATGGGCTTCAAATACGCGAGGGCCTGCGCGGAACTGACCTGCACCGTGCCGCGCCCGATCATCCCGTCTCCGGAATAGGTAAATTGCAGATTGGGAAACACCAAGGCGTTAGTCTCCTCGGCCAGCTTCAGGGCGAGCGCCTCAGCTGCGACATACTCGCAGTCAACCGGCAACACGCCATGCGCCTGGATATTTCCAATCGGAACGAAAATGAGATCGTTGTACTGGAGGTATTTCTCCACTTCGACGTTGCTCAAGCTCGTAAAGTAATGGGTCCGCACAGGCGGGGGAGGCACCGGCTCCGGGGCCAGGAAGGGAGGTGTAATTGGCGGTGGGGCCAGAGGCGCAGCTGTCTGTGCGCTCACTGCTCCAGCAAGACCTAGCAACAGAAGCCCGGATACGATCCACGCCCTAGTGCTGATGAATGTCATTGGATTTCTCCCCTCCCGATTGATTCGGGAACATCCAGCCATATTGTGGAATGATGTGTTCTTGGGTGAATTTGTCGTGATCCCGCAAAGCCCCGAGGATGCTCTTGATGTCGATGCTTTTCACCGACTCATCGATCATCTCCGCGCCTTCCTTCCCCCACTGGGCGCGTTGTTCGGCAGTAACGGCTTTGGCAGGGCCGATATGGTCGGTGTAGTGGCTCATATAGAAGCCGATCGCCCCGCTTTGCGGCCCGACGGGAAATAGATTGTTAATGCCAGGATCGGCGGGATGTTCCGGCACCGGCTCAGACAAATTGACCGGAATGTCCTCAAGCCTGCCGGCAATGGCGTAAGCGCCATAAGTCATCTTGGCGAAATCTGCGAAATCTGGCGGTTTGGTATTGCTCCTTGGGCGGTGAAACATCGCCGACTCCAGATAAAGAATAGGGACGTGAGTCTCGTCATAAAACTGCCGTACCAGCGGGCTCACGGTCTGCCAGGATGGCGCATGGCCGGTTATGTAAACCTGTCTGCGAAACCCCTGGCGCAGAAGTGAACGCGCAATCGTCAGCAGATAAGCGGTCCCTTCCGAAGGGGTCACGTGTACAGCACCTCTTCCAACCACCGTTGCATCGGGAAAGAAATAGGCCAGCCCTGGCAGGACCAGTCCGTCTCCCTCCTCCGCAAGTTTCATGGTGTACGCGAGCGGGCCAACATACTCGGCATCGATCGGCATCTCCGCGTGCGGCTCAACCGTTCCCACGGGTACGAAGATCACGTCGTTACGTTTGAGATACTGCTCGATCTCCGTGTTGGTCATGTGCGTCATGATGCGCGTCCGCATTTTGGGTCGAGCTTGCCCCCACAGCGCGGAGCTGAACAACAGGGCGATCGACAGAATCATGATTCGGCGCATGTAAAGCCTCCATCGTTTCCAAAAGGTTGATGTGCTGGACTATTTCACTCCGTGAGTGCGAAGGAACTCCACCTGCCCCGCACGGGGATGCGGCCTCATGCTGGGATTCTTGTCCACAATCATGATGGGACTATCAAGTCCCTTGAACACTTCCCAGGCGGGCAGGCCTTTGCCATTCGGATCCAAGCCCTTAGCGAAGTTCGTCCAATATTGCATGACAATGTTTTGCAGTTTGAGATCCTGATCGGGGACGGGAGCTTTCCAGTGGTTCATCAAGCCGAACACATAAGGAAGTTCCGCGCCGTGGTCCGCTCCGAGGCGCAGACCGAGAGTCGCAGGCTCGCTGTTGTAGCCCCCCTCGTCGAGATAGTCGAAATAATAGAGATGGACAATTGATCCGATACTGGTCATCGAGGCTGCCAGGTTCTGTTCCCCCAAGGCCATGCGGTCGGCAAACATGCGTTGCTGGGAAATCTTGGAAGCCCGTTCGGAATCGTTGGGATACAACGCCAGGAATTTTTCGGCGTCCGTACCGTGGTTCTTCTTCGCCAGCTCGGCATATTCGCCGGCTGGCAGTGCCGAATGGAGAAAATGCTGCCCTTCATCGGAGTTCGAGCCAACGATCATGGCAACCCTGTTCTGCTTCCCTTCCTTTAATAAGGTAACCGGGCTGGCCGGGAAGAACCGCCCGTCTACGTTCGATTCCGCGGGCCCGTCAGACTGCATCTTTTCTGCCGGCATTGCCCGCAAGTCGGACAGAGAGTGGGCGCCGAGAGATTCCGCAAACTTGACACCGGCTTTTTCTCCATCCTCCAACGACAGCAGTTCAGTCCGCGCGAATCCGGCCCCAACTCCGCCGCTTTCGACGATCGCTGCGCGGAACAGGCCCTTCGATAGCGGACTCACCACCTGAGAAGTCACCGAGAACGCGCCGCCAGATTGCCCAAAGATCGTGACTTTGTTGGGATCACCGCCAAACGCCGCAATGTTGCGATGTACCCATTGCAGGGCAGCGTTTTGATCGAGCAGCCCATAGTTTCCGGAGGTGTGGTAAGGAGACTCCTTGGTCAATTCCGGATGAGCGAAGAACCCGAGAATTCCCAGGCGATAGTTCAGGGTCACGACGACGATCCCTTTCTTGGCCAGTTCTTCGCCGTCGTACAGGGCCTCGCGCGCGGAGCCTACGCGCAGACCGCCTCCATGGATATAGACCATCACGGGCAGCGCGGCCTTGTCCTTCGCCGGAGTCCACACGTTCAGATAGAGGCAGTCTTCACTCTTCGGAAAATCGCCTTTGGGAAAGTTCTGTACGCAGCCGTCGCCGAAATGATCGGCTTTGCGGACTCCCTCCCAATGGTGAGGAGGGCGTGGCTCAACCCAGCGCAGGTTCCTCACCGGAGGCTCCGCATATGGAATACCTTTGAAAGCGGTGATGCTGGGATCTCTGCCCGGTACGCCGCTGAACAGACCGCTGTCTGTGCGAAGCGACTGCTTGATCTGCGAATAGCAGGTTGCCACCATCAGAACAGTCGACAAAACTGCCCAGAAAGTCTTCACGACGCCCCCTGTCATCTGTTGGTGCGGGCATGTCTGCGCTCCCCCTGCAATCTCTAGTGGAGGACAAACCCGGCAAGAATGTTCTGCAATTGATCTGGACTGATGGGCGGAGTCGCGCCCCGCTGGGTTGCCACCCATGCCGCAAAACGGTTCGCGGCCTCACTCGTCTCCTTCAGGGAACGCCCTCTCCAGTAATGGTGCGCCAGACAGGCAGTGAAGGCGTCTCCCGCGCCAACAGCATCCTCTACCTTCACGCGGAAACCCGCATGCTCAACGGTCTCGGCGTGCGAAACCAGCACGCTTCCGCGGTCCGCTCGCGTAATGCAAACCAACCGCAGGTCGAATTCCGCCAGAAGCCGTTTGGCAAGTACCTGCTCGCCTCCATTGCCCAGCGCTAACAAAGACGCGACCCTTCCCAATTCTTCTTCGTTGAGCTTCACGATGTCGGCATGCTGGAAGGACCGGCGGAGAACTTCGTTACTGTAGTAAGACTGGCGGAGATTTGCGTCGCATATACGCAGACCGGTCTTGGGGACGTTTTTGAGAAAGCGCTCGATCGTAGAAGCCGACATCGGAGAACGCTGAGCGAGCGAACCAAAACAGACCACGTCGGCCCGGGCCGATAATTCTTCCCAGTCCGGTGACCATTGCAGCGAGTCCCACGCGACAAGCTCCTTGATCAGGAACGTGGGCTGGCCACCCGGACCGATACTTACCACTGCGGTCCCGGTTGCGTTACCTTCATCCTGCTGAACGTAGTCTATAGTCAGGCCCAGTTGTTGCATAACCGTGCAGGCTTCACGGCCCAGGTCGTCGCTGCCCACTCGGCTGGCCACGATTCCCTGGTCTCCAAGTACGTTGGTCATGTAAGCGAAGTTCGCGGGTGCGCCGCCCAACACTCTTCCTGTCGGTAGAATGTCCCACAAAACTTCGCCCACTCCAATCATCACTGCCGGTTTATTCATGGCCTTATCCAACATCGCGCCTGCTGCTTATTGAAAGAGCCTGGGCGCAAAATCGGCGAGATACTTGCGCCATACTGTCCAGACATGCGCACCGGAACTCGCGACCCAAACGTGTTTGATCCCAGCCTTCTCCAGAGCCTCGTGAGATTCCTTGACCGGCGCGTGTAGAAAATCCTCGTTGCCGATTCCGAGCCACAAGAGACGCAATTGCCGGTTTAGCTTAGCGGGATCCGCCATAATTCCGTCATAGTCTTTGTCCGTGTCGGTGATGGCGATGGCGGGACTGAAGGCACCGAGAAATGCAAACTGGTCGAGATGGTTGAACCCGATGCGCAATGCCTGCGCACCCCCCATGGAAAGCCCCGCAAGCGCCCGGTGATCGCGGTCGGGAATGGTGCGGAAGCGTGAATCGATGAACGGAATCAGGTCTCGGGAAATGATCTGGTCCAGGGTTGGGTATCGTTCATCCATGAAGAAGCGCACCACGCCGCGCGATGGCGGGGGCGGAGTTGTCCCCGGTCGAGGCGGAGGGGGCGGTTGAAAATTCACGCCCGTCAGCCCGTCCTCATTGACGATGATCATCGGCTTGGTTTTGCCGGCCGCGATCAGGTTGTCAAGAATGAAATTCTCATGACCCTGGTAGCTCCAGCCGGCTTCGTCTTCACCGTAGCCGTGTTGGAGGTATAACACTGGATAGCGCGCGGCGCTCCGGTCGTATCCCGGCGGCGTGTAGACGAAAATTCTTCTGGTTTCGCCTGTCGTTTTAGAGAAGTACCATTCGATTCGTACGTTGCCATGCGGAACATCTTTCACCGCAAAGAACTCTGATTCATCGCCAGGGACTTCAAGCCCACTTACTTCCTTGCGTGCGGCAAAAAACGTCCGACTTCCAGGATCGTTCGTGATGAAACCATCGATGGAAATCCCATAGTAGTAAAAGCCAGGCGCCAGCGGCTTGGTGGTCGCCTCCCAAACCCCGTCCGTCCCCTTCACCATGTCATACACGGACTGGCCGAAACCCAATGACACCTGAAGTTTCTGCGCCTGTTCCACTTGAACTCGGAACGTAACGCTGAAATCGGCATTGATCCGCGGAAAGTCCGCGCCGGGGATATTGGTTGAGGCGGGATGGGATGGGATGACTTGTCCCCAGCATGCCGCAAACGTGAGAACCAGTGCGACGATGATCCTTCCGAATGTCGTCATAGTGCAAGTCCAGGCCAACCGTCACTTCTTCGCTTTCGACTTTTCTGCCCCTCTTAACCGGATGAGGTCCACAGCTTCGGCCATCGCCTTGTAGCCAATCGCGCTGGGATGAAGGTGGTCTCCCGAGTGATAGCCTTCGCGAAATTGCGATGGATGGTTCGGGTCACGAACGGCTGCGTCGAAGTCAAAGACACCATCAAATGCACGACTGGTGAGAATCCAATGATTGACCGCTTGCCGCGTGGCCTCTCCGTCTTCGCTGTAATAGTCGGCGCCCTCGTATGGCGTAAGCGTCGCGCCAAAGACACGGATTCCATGCTGATGAGCACGGTCGATAATCTGCTTGAGTCCGACGATCAGGTCTTCTGCGCTCACCAGTTCGTGGACGAACGGCGGGTCCTTCAACGTCTCGCCATTCGGCAGCCGTGGTTTCATATGTGGCCAGCCGATGTCGTTGATTCCCTCGAGTACGATCACGGCCGAAACCCCAGGTTGCGCCAAAACGTCACGATCGAAACGTGCCAGCGCGCTGATTCCAGCACCATCATGCAGAATTCGGTTCCCCCCGATCCCAACGTTGACGACAGACAACTTAGCGGATACTTTTTCAGATCCCAGCCGCATAGCCAATATATCTGGCCAATCGGTGTACTCCCCTTGCTTGGCCCCGACTCCGTCTGTGATCGAATCTCCCAAGGTCACAACAGCAGTGGTTTCATCTGAGGTCCAGACTTCGACGTCGGCAAGCCAGTACCACGACATCCGTGTCGCCGGGTTCGGCATTTCGGCTTGCGCCGTCAAATCACCGGGGCCAGATACATAGGTTTCATGTTGTGCCCAAAAATGCGTGCTGGAAGCAGAAGCGCTGACGGGCAGATAGATGCTTACCGCAATCTCAGTCAAGGCAGCGACCTTCAGATCAACCGGGTCACTCAACACCGGTGCGCCCGGAGGAATGGTGACAGAGGCCCTTCCCCCGAAGGTCAGCGCCCGATCAGATTCGGGCACGATTTTTGCACCCTGTTGCACAAGAGCCACGTGCGCAGCGCCAATCGTGAGCGCCGCATTTCCGAATGCATTCGACAATCGAACCCGCAGGCGCCCGCCGCCGATTGTGGGTTTCACCACCATCCGGAGCGTTTGATTCTCGAACACGGGCGTTGGCGGTAGTCCTGGGAATGAAAGCGGTGCATGAATAGCAGTGCTCCAGGCGCTGACCCAGGATCCATCAGTGGGAGGCGTTTGCGCGCCAGCAACTGGGCTAACCAGCATCACAGCCAGAATGAGGGCAATCATCACGAGTCGTGTTCTCACCACGGTTTCTCCACGTTTCACAGTCCCTCGATCCTCTCTATATCGGTATCCAGAACGGATCACCGGATGGAATGAACTTGATTGGCACCTCACTGACAAAAGCCTGCAGCCAGCGAGCGCACTCGTCCATGCCCGCTTCCTCTCCCCCTTGATGCGGGAGCTGGATGAGCGCTTTCTTCTCCCCGGCGGCGATCGCATCGCGGATGTATTCTGGCGCTTCCCATTCCCTCCCTTCGAACACGAGAAGAACATCGACCTTGGGCAGCTGGGGCATGCACTGGAGAATGTAGTGACCTCCATTGCCAACCCGACTGACGCGCAGCTTTGGATCGCCGACCAGGCGCATACTGCGGAGCTTCAACTTCTTTTGCATGTCCCGCGCCAACTCTTCGAAACTGGTCTCCGGGATCACATACTGAATCGAAAATGGGTTGTCGCTTTTGACGCGGTAGTCTTCCCACCCCATCGCTCGATTCCATCCGGCAAAGATGCCATCGCTCGGTCGCCGGGCGTGCCAGTGATCGTGGAACCGCCATACCACCATCTTGTGCTTCTCGATGAAATTCACCTTGTGCCGGTAAAGTGAATCATCCCGCAGATCGGAGACCACATCGGCGGCGCTCCAGAATGTGGGTTCGTGCGTGATCACGAAATTGTTTCCCGCTGCTGCCGACCGCTCCAGCAGATCCAGGGTGGACATGAAGGTTGTGGTAATTCCTGTGATCGGCGCGTCCGGGTCGCCGATTTTGAATTCGTCCGCGGTGGGAGTCCTCCACGGCACTCCGACATTTTTTCGGATTCGCTCGACGACCTCACGAGCTGTCAGTCGCGTCGGGGACGATTGCCCGCGCATTAGAGACGGCCCGAGGAGCAGGCCGCTGCTGGCCAACTGACAGAAGCGCCGACGCGACAATGGTGTCTGGTTCACGAGTTCCCTTCTACGACAGCACCCAGAATGGCTCCCCGGCGGGAACCCACTCGATTGGAACTTCACTGATAAAGCTCTTCAGCCACGCGGCCATTTCGCCACCACCCGGCTCCTCAGAAGCTTGCTGCCCAATGAGAATCAGTCCTTTGACCTTCCCCGCCGTGACCAGGTCCGCAAAATATGGGACGGCCTCCCATTCGACCGCATCGCCTGCGATTACGACATCCAAACCTTGCTCGCGCAGCATGCGTTCGCTGTCCGCCACCAAAAGCAAGCCGTGGGTGAGTGCTACGTTGCTGACGCTGGACACAGCGTCGCCGATCACGCGAACCCCGTGAATCTTCAGTTTCGTCTGGAGATCCTGGGCCAGGCGCCCGAGCGAATTCTTCCGCAGCTGGAAATAAACATTTCGTGGGTCGTACTCATCGAGGCTCTTAGCCGGAACATGGAACTTTTCCCAACTCAGGGCGCGAACCAATCCGCGAAGCTGGCCGTCGGAGCGACGCGCATCCCAGTTCTCGACCAGACGGATGATGACCAGGTTGTTCTGCGTGATGAAATCCTGCTTGGCGCGGCACACCGGATCGTTGTCGGTCATCTCCTTGGGAGGAGCAGGACTATTGCGCCAAAACAACGGGGCACGCTCGCCGCGGCTATAAAAAGGAGCCTCGCGGCAGATGATGGTGTTCTTACGGGAAGCAACCGCGCCTCGAAGAACTTCCAGGGTCGGGGTAAATGTGGTCACGATCCCGGTAACAGCGGTATCGGCGCTTCCGTGAAGAATGCCGTCTGAAAAGCCGTCCGACCGCTGGCTCTGCCAGGGTACTCCTACGTTCTTCTGAATTCGATCGAGTAAGACCTGACCAGTAAGCATGGGTAAAGCCACAAACTTCCATCAGCTATGAATGCACGCTGTATACAGCCTACGAAGCACCAACTTTACTTTCCGTCCAAACGACGATCAAAGAACTTAACAATCACATTCAATGCATCTTTCGACTCGGGCACATCTACGTTGTAGAAAAACCCGTGGAACAAGCCTTCCCAGACGTGAAGCTCGGTTTCCACTCCCGCCTTCACCAATTGCTCATGGGAGTAGATCGCGCCACTCAGTTCAAACCCCCGCGTGCCTGTGATCATTAGCGTTGGCGGAAACTTGGCGAGAACATCCGGTGAACTGACGGGGGAAACCAGAGGGTCTTTGGGATTGGTCCCGCTGAAATACCCCAGCGGCGGCCCGTCCGAGGGACGCGGTGGCATGGGCGGCGCGAGTCGCGCCTCGCCGAGCGGCCAGGCGGTGTATAGCGCATCGCCGCCAAAAGCACCCCCCGCACCCGCACAGAAGATTCCAATTGCCCCCGGCGCCGGAAGGTTGTGGGCCTGAAACCAGGCGACGGACATTGCGGTCTGCATTCCGCCAGCCGAGCAGCCGTATATACCAATGTTTTGCGGCTTGTGCGTCTTCAGAAGTTCCTGATACACGGCTGCAACGTCCTCGCTCGCAGCGGGAAATTTATTGTCCGGACCTTGACGATAATCGACACTGACTACTTCGATCTGTCCCAAGGCCGAGATGGGAATCGATTCGAGTTCTGCACAACCAGGCCAGCAGCCTGAAAAGCCGCCGCCGTGCAGATTGATCAGAAGTCTATTCTTGTTCCTTGCTGAGACTCCAGACTTGGGCGTGTACACATACACATGCACGCCGCCGACTTTCTGGTCTTTCTTCTCGACCGCAAACAGTTCGTAGTCGCGTGCTAGATATCCCTTCATGAAGCGAGGTACTCCAGCATCCTGTTTCAGGATTTCCGGATCCTGCATGTCTTTCAAATGCTGGGTGACGTACGCCTTTGCCTCCGCGCTGAGAAACGGGGACATGGGCACGGTCTGAGCAGGAACTTCCACGGTGCCGTCGGCTTGCACCACGACTTTGGATGGCTCCACGGCGGGACGATCCTGACCAAAGACTGTACTGGGGGAGGGAATGCCTAGAAGGGCTGAACACAGCAACTGCAGGATGAAGCGCTGGTTCGACATAATCGCGATCCCCTTACCATTGGATTGAGCATGCTCGCGCTGATTAAACAATGTGGGCACCGGCCATTGCTGGCCGGTGCCGCTGAGAGGATCAGAAGCCGAGGCGTAGGCCAAACTGAATCGCGCGCGGCGGGTTCACCTGCGAAAGCACAACACCGAAATTCGGACTACCGATCTGCTCGTTTGGCGTGCCGAATCGCGCATGGTTGAATGCGTTGAAGAACTCCGCCGTAAATTGCAGATAGACATTTTCTGTAATGTTGTTGCGTTTTGATATCGAGAAATCCCAGTTATTAATGTGATCCATGCGGACGGAGTCGATGTTTCGAGGTTCGTTGCCGAACCTCACTTCGCCGGATGGATTGAAAATGGCGCCCTCGTTCACTGCCACAAAGCAGTCCGTGTTAAACCAGCCGTTTGCCGCCCTGTTTTGACGCGAGCCCGACGCTTTCAGGTTGCAGCTTGGAGCCAGATCGGGACGCATCCATAAACCTTGCGCGCCGAAGTATCCCTGCCCCCCGCCAAAGTTGCTAAGAGTCGTAGCGGGAAAGAACTGGTACACGCTCATGGGGACACCACTCCGGAAAGTCGTGATGCCGTTGACCCGCCATCCACCGATGACGCCGTTCAACACTCCGTGAGCATCCCCCATATAGCGCTTGTTGCGGCCGAAAGGTAAGTCAACACCGTACCCAATGGACAGGTTGTGAGGAATGTCGTAGGAACTAGGCGCATACTCTTTTTCCAAGTGGTTATTGTCCTGAGTCGACCCTCCGAAGATGAAGCCTTCGTCGAGGAATGCGCTGGAGCTATCCGTGTTGGACATCAGCCGCGACCAGGTATAGGCCACACTGAGAATGCCGTTGTCGCCAAACCGTTTCCTATAGGAGGCCTGCAGCGAACGGTAGTTGGATCTGCCTCGGTGCGGATCCAGGAATAGAACTCGCCGATATTGTGGGAACGGCAGCAAGAGCTGGCCCGTGGCAATCGTAGGTCCTGCGAAGGGACCACTCGTAATGATGCCAGCGAACGGATTTGGCACCTGGGCCTCTAAAGCGGCCGGCCCCATGGAGAAATACTTATCGGGCAATTGATTCAGATTGATATTCGAAACGGTCGCCCACCCCTGCAGGAGGAGGTGTGTACCCTTCGAACCGGCGTATGCCACCGTGAGCGAGGAATCCTTGCCGATCTGCCGTTCGAATGCCGCGTTCCATTGCTGAACATATGGCATTGGATCGCCAGGCACGCGCATGGCAAAGACGGGCAGTCCATAGAAGTCGCCCGGCGTCGCGCTCCGCCGCTTTGGCTGCGGCAGCCCGTTGGGGAACGGGTTAGCCACTGTCGACGTTGAATCACCGGCACCCTGAGCTGCATTGATGGGCGAGAGATTAGGTCCATCCTGGCTAAGCGTAGCGGGCGGATATGAGATCCCATACGCCCCCCGCAATACAGTTTTGTCGGTGAGCCGGTAGGCGAATCCGAGGCGCGGCGAAAACAGTTTCCAGTGTAGATTGTCTTCTCGTTGTGATTTCCAATCCGGACTGTTAACCAGAGCCACATTTCCCATCACTTGTTGCGTCTGGCCGGTGACCGGATTATCGATGGATCCGATCGGGCTGGCTTGGTTGGGCAGAAACACGGTGTCATTATTACTGGCTTCTGAGAAAACGCTGGGCTGATCCCAGCGGAGACCGGCGGTGATGGTAAGTTTTCTGGTGGCCTGGAAGGTATCGTCGATAAAGAAACCATAGGACGTGAAGTACGCTCGGGAGCCGCCCACCATTCCAGACGCTACCTGTGAGCCTTGTCCCCCAAGAATGCCAAGCAGTGCCGACGCCACTGCGTTGCCCTCGGTCGGCAAGCCGGGTGCCGCAGTAGCCGAATTGTCGAAGTTCACCGTGAGTACCCCGTTTTGCGGGGCGGAAACCCACTGCACATGGCGACCGGCACCGCCAAACTTGAGCTGATGGCGGCCAATAATCTTAGTGAGAGTGCCCGACAATCCGATTACGTTTTGGGTCCAAAACAGCTGCGAACCAATGCCATTACTGCCCGTGGTTCCAGAGTTATCGTTGAAGGCCATTGCGGGATAGTTCGCTGGCGCCAGAAGCTGGCTTGTAAGACCTGCCCAGCCCGGACCGAATTGGGAGAGGTCAACGCCCTCACTGTCGGGGAACTCGTGTTGGAAAACACGCAGATAAGAAAGCCGCAAATCCAGAATCGTCGAGGAATTGATGGCGTGAGTGTCCCCGAGGATCGCCGAATGTGTGTAGACACCCGTGTGGCCCTGGCCGGCTGTGTGAGTTCCCCAGGCATCATAGGCGTCACTATCTGCCTTCCAATACGAGTAGCGCCCAAACAGAGTGTTCTTTTCGGAAAAATGATGGTCCACACGGGCGTTGTATTGAGCGTTGACTCCGCCGGTCGCCATATTCGTAATGAAGTTATTCGATACACCCGGCCGGTTAGGCGCGGGGTAAGATTTCGCAAAGAGCGCTAACGCCGAGGTGTCAAGAGGGGTCGTAATCAGATTGTTAGCGAAGGGCGTCCCGTCCGCTGGATTGTAGATTTGATGGATTGGGTTGTCTTGTAGGTCTTTATCATCACAGATTCCACCCGTAAATCCAGTGGTACAAATTCCCGAAAAGTCACCAGTCAACATGTCGGCTGTAGGAACTGTATTGTTGACGGGCGTTCCAGTTTTCAATACTTGACGCTCGAACCCGAAGAAGAAGAATGTCTTGTCCTTCAGGACCGGCCCGCCGATCGTACCACCAAACTGATTCTGCCTGAGTGGAGGACGAGCAAGCGCGGTTCCACCCGGACCATTGTGGTTGTTGAAGTAGTCGTTCGCGTTCAAGACTTTGTTCCGCAGGTACTCGTATGCAGTCCCATGGAACTTATTGGTTCCCGACTTCGTCGTGAGGTTTATGATTCCTCCCGCGTAGCTGCCATACTCGGCCGCAACATTGTTCGTCACAACACGGAACTCCTGCACGACATCCTGAGATGGAATCAAGGAATTTAAATTGCCGGCCGGCGCATTGGACGCGACGCCATCGATATAGAACGAGCTCTGGTTACCGAAGCCGCCACCGATCGCGTAGTTTCCAAACCCAATGGCGTTAGTTCTAGCGCCACCTGACTGATTGGAGACTGCGTTGCCGTACGTGCCACCCTGGGCGACGACACCCGGCACCAGCGTCAGCATGTTGTTTACGTTTCTTCCACTGAGAGGTATGCTCTCAACTTCTCGCAGACCGACGGTTGTCCCCAAGGACGCGCTGTCCGTCTGCAACGGCGGCGCCTCGGTGGTCACAACCACACTCTCGCTCACATTGCCGACCTGCAATGTAGCGTCTACACGGGTAGTGACGTCCACCTGAACCTCGACGTTTTGCTGGGTAAAGCGCTTGAAGCCAGCTTGCTCAACCTCGACCCGGTACAAGCCCGCGCTGACGTTGGCAAAGGCGTAGGTGCCGGCACTACTGGTCGGCATCGATCGATTCTCGTTCGTGCCGACATTGGTGAGGGTCACCTTCGCGCCTGAGACGGTTGCACCGGTGGGATCGGAAACGCTTCCGACTACACCACCAAACCTGACTTGAGCGTTGGCCGACAGACATGATCCGACAACTCCGGCGAGAACCAGAACACTCATCACCCGCAAAGCAACGGATCGCGGAGTCGAGAAACCTGCGACTCTGGCCATGAAGGTCTTTGCAGAATGAAAGGAGAGGTTGGAAAACTTCGACAACTCAGCAGGGACAGCGGTCAGAGTCTTACGCATCTTGTTACCCCTCGACTTGGAAAGGCAAAGTTGTTTTGGGCTCGCTGCCGGGGCGCGAAATTGATGCCTCTACACGCCCGAACACGAACGTCGCCTCAACTCGACCGGCGACAATCCGCAAGCAGTTAGGACGAACCAACTAGAAGCTTTGGCATCCTGAGTTGTCAAGGCAAATTGCAGACAACTATCAAGAAGTTGTCTATACCATCGCGAGTGGAAAGGCTTCCAGAAATGGTATTCCACCTATCCGTGGAGAGAGACTGATGGGTTCCTGGCTGAAGGTCGGTCGGCTTCGCGTCGCGCCGTACAACCAATTCATATCCGCTAGTTCCTACTATTTTTCTTTACCTGCATGCCGCACGATTTGCGCACGATCAGTTCGCATCGGAGAAGCACGTCTCGCGGGGGCAGATCAGGATTGGCAATTCTGTCAAGCATGACCGCCACCGCAATCCTTCCGATGTCACGGCAAGGCTGGTGCATGGTGGTGAGCGGTACCGGCAGCAGCCGCGCATATCTCACATCGTCGATCCCTACGATGCGAATGTCCTCCGGGATCCGCTGACCGAGAGAGAGCAACGTATGCATGAGATTTCCGGCCGTAAGATCGTTCGCACACACGAACGCATCGGGCCGATCTTTTTTTAGCATGGACTTGATGAATTTCGGGTCGGAAGCATTCCCGGTTCTGACCAAATCGCGAGCGGGCTTCTCACCCTGCAACAGCAGAGCCTCTCGATAGCCCGCAATTCGAGCATCCACGGTCGGCGCCGAATTTGGTCGCGCGAAAAACATGATGCGTTTCGCCCCCGCCTTAAGCAAGTGTTCCGTGGCCAGGAAGGCCGTGCGACGGTTATCAATCCCCACCAGATCGTACTTGCTGCGTTGAGGATATGGCTCCAGACAGCGGTCCAGGAGCACAACGGGAATGCGAGCTCGATCGAAGGCCGCAACGATCCTGTGGTTTGCCTGAAATCTGTTTGTACTGAACTCAACAGGGGCGAAGAATACACCGGAAACCTTGCGTGAAATGTAGTGCTCGCAGAGCTGCTCTGCTGCTTGTTCTTTCTCGTGTTCCTGTGGGGTAGCATTACCCCAAAGCAAAGCGTGATGCATGGCCTCTTGCGCCTCCATCATGCCTTTGCAGATTGCCTCGAAAATTTCAGTCTGCCCAAGTTCGGGGATCAGCAGCCCGAACACGTGGCTTCCCGTCTTTGAATTTGAAGAAACGAACGTACCGGAACCAACACGCCGCGTGACAAGTCCCAATAACTGCAGCTCGTGCATGGCACGAAAGACGGTCATGCGTGACGCACCAAAGCGCCTGACCAATTCCGCTTCGCTGGGCAACCGCTTGCCCGACTTGTAACGGCCAGACGCAATATCTTCCTGAAGTTTTTCGAGGATCTGGCGGTATTTGTGATGCGCCATCGTGGTCTCCCGGTGTTCAGCGAGCCTGTCGTCGACACGGCAACAAAGCCCACAAACACGACATCTTACTCCTGCGAAAGGCCGGATTACCATATACAACTTAAATGCTATTTATTGGCAATATGCTTGACGGCGAAGTCGCGGCCCCTTAAGTATTGTGGTTTGCGCGAGGCTCGTTTCTCCTCTGTCGTAGTGCGCTTCGGAGGCCAGAAGGGCGCGATTGTGAAGAATCAAGTTCAACTCATCACCTACGTTGATCGACTCTGTGGCGATCTGAAGCGGTTGGCGTTGATGTTGCAAGGTCCGTTCCACGGACTTTTCGGCGGAGTGCATCTCCTGCCGTTTTTTTACCCGATCGACGGGGCAGATGCCGGATTCGACCCCGCCGATCACACACAGGTTGATCCACGGCTAGGCGACTGGAATGATGTGCATACATTGAGCGAAGAGGCTGATGTAATGGCGGACCTCATCGTCAATCACATATCGACGGCCTCACCCCAATTCAAGGACTTTTCGCGTAACGGCCCAAGCTCCCTATTTGCAGGTATGTTTCTCACCTATGATCGGGTGTTTCCGACGGGTGCCCATGAAGAAGAGTTGCTGCGCATTTATCGTCCGCGCCCCGGGCTTCCGTTCACCAATGCCTTGCTGGAGTCAGGAGAGCGCCGGCTCCTGTGGACTACATTTACCCCCCAACAGGTCGACATCGATGTGCAACACCCCCAGGGCGAAGCATATTTGCAGACGATCCTAAGCACTTTTCAGACTGCTGGCGTACGCATGATTCGGCTGGACGCTGTGGGTTATGCAATTAAGAAGCAGGGAACAAGTTGTTTCATGATCCCGGAGACGTTCGGCTTCATCTCGACGCTTGCGTCCCAGGCTCACGACCTTGGGATGGAAGTCCTGGTCGAAATCCATAGCCACTATTCGCAGCAACTTGAAATTGCGCGACAAGTGGATTGGATATATGACTTCGCGCTTCCTCCGCTCATCCTGCATTCGCTGTTCGCGCGCGAGTGTAAGGCGCTTGGACATTGGCTCAGAATCCGCCCGAAGAACTGCATTACCGTGCTCGACACTCACGACGGCATTGGAGTGATTGACGTCGGCGCTGGCACATCCGGCGAGCCGGGCCTGCTTGAACCGGAAGAGATCGACAGCCTCGTTGAGACCATCCATTCCCGAAGCAAAGACCAGAGCCGAAAGGCCACCGGTGAGGCGGCAAATAACCTCGACCTTTATCAGGTGAATTGCACTTTCTTCGACGCGTTAGGGCAGAGTGAGGACGAGTATCTCATCGCCCGAGCAGTGCAATTTTTTGTGCCCGGGATTCCGCAGGTCTATTACGTCGGACTTCTCGCAGGCACAAACGACATGGAACTCCTGGCCCGAACTCAAGTCGGCCGCGACATCAATCGCCACTATTACAGGTCGACAGAACTCGAAAAGGCGCTGCAAGCCCTTCCGGTGCGGAAGTTGATTGAACTGATTCGTATACGCAACAGCCATCCTTCTTTTGCCGGAACAGCGAAAATCGAGACTCCATCCGATCGAAACCTGACGATCACATGGACGAATGATGGACACTGGACAAAGCTCGACGTGGATTTCGCCAAGGCACAAGCGGTAGTGACCTACTCCAGCGAAAGCCCCGCCAATGGACTGCAGGGCGGGCGTTGGGAATCACGGGAAAACGTCGACTTTCCGAAGGTAATGCAATGAAGGATAACGCCAGTGCAGTACAGAATTTGTCCGCGATCAAATGGCTCACGTTCTTGATGTTCATGATGTTTGCGATGACGACGGACTCCGTCGGCGTCATTATTCCTGAGGTCATTAAAGAGTTTCACCTCAGCATGACCGTTGCAGGCGCGTTCCACTATGCTGCGATGTCAGGGATCGCGGTCGCGGCTTTCTTCCTTGGTTACTTGGCTGACAAGTTGGGACGAAAAAGAACCATCATTTTAGGCTTGGTTCTTTTTGCGCTGAACTCTTACCTGTTCGCCATTGGCAGGTCTTTCGTTTTCTTCATCGTCCTGCTCACGATTTCTGGAGCGGCAATCGGCATTTTCAAGACCGGAGCACTTGCCCTCATTGGCGATATCAGCACATCCACGACGCAGCACACCGCAACCATGAATGCGGTAGAGGGGTTCTTTGCCGTGGGGGCCATCATCGGTCCTGCGATTGTGACCCACTTTCTTGCGGTGGGTATTTCGTGGAAATGGCTCTACGTGATCGCCGGTAGCATTTGTGTGATCCTCATCGTGATCAGTTCATTGGTCCGCTACCCGCAATCCGCAAAAAGCACAGAGGGCGTGGACCTGCGCCGGACCGTGCTGATGATGAAGAATCCTTACGCTCTCGGGTTTTCGGCAGCGATATTCCTGTATGTGGCGGTCGAAAGCGCGATTTATGTGTGGATGCCCACTCTCCTCGCTGGTTACCACGGCCGGGCGGCATGGATGGCGGCTTATGCAATTTCGATCTTTTTCGTCCTGCGCGCAGCGGGAAGATTTATTGGCTCCTGGATGCTCGCAAAGTGGAACTGGGCTGCGGTTGTAACTCTATTCAGCCTGGCTATATTGGTCTGCTTTGTCGTGAGCATGGCGGGCGGAATCGGCACCGCCGTATTTCTTTTGCCTCTGTCCGGCTTGTTCATGTCTATTCTTTATCCCACCATCAACTCCAAAGGCATAAGTTGTTTCCGCAAGTCAGAACATGGCGCGGTGGCGGGCGTGATTCTGTTCTTCACTTGCCTGTCGGCAGTGCTGGGACCACTTGCAATGGGGGCGATCAGCGACGCCCTTGGTGATCCAAAAGACGGATTTATTCTCGCCACGGGTTTTGCGGCTGTTCTCTTCATCGCACTGCTGCTCAATTGGATTTTCAATCCTACGCGACTACTTCTACAGAAGCTCGATGTCACGGAATACCAAGCCGTTCGCGCTTAGGACATAACGTGCAGGCCGGAGCGTTAGTCGGTCCACTCGAGCACTGTCCTTGAAGTTCGGCGGCCTTTTCACAAGTGGCACTGGCCTGCTATAAAGCCGTGACACTATTTTTGAGGAAGTGCCGAATTGCCTAATCACAAGCGCCCATCGTCCGTTGTTCATCATTCGAACATCCTGGATGGCCGGCCTGGTTTCCGTATTCACGGCAAGTGGGGCTATGTCTCAGTCCTTGAAGGTGGGGGTCACATATGCGAATTGATCATGCACAGTGCTGGTGATGTCAATCCTATGTGGCGGCCCACCTGGAAAACGATCGATCCGGAGTGTTACACGCCGCGCAACCACCTCCGAACTTACGGCCCCCCACCTGAAGGCAAACTGCTCGCCGGCATCGCTGGTCACAGCATCAGCTTCGATTATTTCGGACCGCCGTCCCCAGAAGAAATCGCAGCCGGACATAGCACGCATGGTGAAGCTCCCGTAGTGACCTGGCATCGCCAAATCTCGCGCGGATCGCCGACCGGGAGCCTACTCTTCGTGGCTGATCTTCCGCAGGCGCAAATGCGTTTGCAGCGAGTAATCGCGCTGGATCGCGAAGCACCGATTATCGATGTTGAAGAGACGGCATTCAACCTCGGCACTTTTGATCGGCCCATCTCTTGGAACCACCACGTGACCTTCGGCCCGCCATTTCTGGAGCCGAACATCACTCTGTTTGATATGCCTGCGACTCGCAGCAAGGTTTGTCCCGCCACATTCAGCACGAAGATGTCGCTGCAGCCAGACGCCGAATTCCGCTGGCCTAAAGCTCCCAAGAAACGTGGAGGCTTCCTGAACCTTCGTACCAGTGAAAAGGGGAGATACGGGCATTACACCGCGCATTTGCTGGACCCAACCCACAAGCCCGGTTTTATCGCCGTGTGCAACCCCAAGATGGGACTGCTGGTCGTATATCTGTTCAACCGAAATGACTATCCGTGGGTTGGCAATTGGGAGGAATCTTACAATCGTGTTCA
>Ga0182021_10000649_pt1 | contig 38152 bp, 37 predicted proteins | sample 612E3MmetaG_FD_120493 | JGI IMG/M metagenome (GOLD analysis project Ga0182021, IMG submission 120493) | Permafrost microbial communities from Stordalen Mire, Sweden - 612E3M metaG (Illumina Assembly) | ecosystem: Environmental > Terrestrial > Soil > Wetlands > Permafrost | place: Sweden...
CGCGACATGCTCGACGAGATCGGCGTGGGCCGCGAGCGACTGCGCATGGTGAACCTGTCGGCCGCCATGGCGCCGACCTTCGTCCAGCGGGTCAACGAAATCGTCCAGACGATTGAGGGTCTTGGCCCCAACCCTTTGAAGGCGCACGACGCCTTTGAGACCACACAAGCGCAGAAAGCTGGAGTTCCATGATCGTTGCCAGTGCAAAATCCGTTACCGAGATCAAGCAACTCATTGACCGCCATCAGAAGGTTCTCTTCGTCGGCTGCGGCACCTGCGTGACCGTGTGTCTGGCCGGCGGCGAGCGCGAGGTGGGCATCGCTGGCTACGGCGTGCGCATGGCGCGCAAGCTGGCCAAGCAGCCGGTGGAGATCGAGCAGAACACCATCGAGCGCCAGTGCGACAACGAGTTCATCAAGGATCTGGCACCGGCAGTGGAGCGCAACCAGGCCGCGGTCTCGTTCGGGTGCGCCGCCGGCGTGCAGGCCCTGGCCGAGCGCTTTCCTGGCAAGCCGGTGTATCCCGCGCTCGACACGCAGTTCATGGGTATCCTGGAAGAACAGGCGACCTGGACGGAGAAGTGTATTGGCTGTGGCGAGTGCATGCTGGCCGAGTTCGGCGGCGTGTGCCCGGTCACCCGCTGTGCCAAGCACATGCTCAACGGCCCCTGCGGTGGCTCCACCAGCGAGCGTTGCGAAGTGTCGGCCGACAAGCCCTGCGCCTGGCAAAGCTTTGCCCGGCGATCAGAATCTGTCTATGCTTACTAGACACATAGAACGGAGCCCAGCGTGAACGCGTCAATCGTCGACCTTCGCCACAAGACCAAGCAGATTCTCGAGGCACTGGACCGTCGAGAGACCGTTTCGGTTCTCTATCACGGCAAGGTGAAGGGACGATTGGTACCGGTAGCACCAGCGGACCGCAAAAAGGTGCAGGCCAGCGCCTTCTTCGGCATGCGAATGAAAGACCGCACGCCGGTGGCAGAGGTGATGCAGGCGCTCAGGGGCGGGCGATATCGTGATCTTTGATACGGACGTCCTCATCTATGCGCAGCGTGGCGCGCGTCGGGCAGCGCTCGCCGTCGACGCTGCCCTCGAAAGGTTTGTCTCTGTCCAGTCTCTGATGGAGTTGCTTCAGGGGGCACGCGACAAGGACGACAAGAGGATCATCAAGAGGTTTATCGCCGAGCTGTCGTTTGCCGTGCTCCCTTTGAGCGAGAACGTGGGGCCCATCTTGGTCAGACGGCGACCGCCTGCACGAATGCTAGAGGCATCTTGAAGCGCATGACCTCGCGCTCCGTGATCTTGAATCCGGCCGACTCCACCATGGCCAGCAGCTGATTGACCCCGAAGCGCTGGCGTACCGGCACGCCGAAGAGCAGGGCCATCAGCCGCGAGAGAAGCGCGGTCTTGAGCCCCTGTGCATGGCAGTAGCAGGGGGTGACGAGCTTGCCCTGCAGTTTGAGCACGCGGCGTGCCTCCGAGAGCGCTTTGTCAGGGGAGTCGATCAGGTGCAGCACGTTCGAGAGCACCACGGCGTCGAATGAGGCGTCCGGGAACGACAGGGACTCGACCGGCATCTGGTGGAACGAAACGTTCGTGAGCCCGAGGCTCTCAGCCTTTCTCCGGGCGATGGCGAGCATCTCTTGCACGAAGTCCGCGGCGTCCACTTGTTTGGCGATCCGAGCCAGCTCCACCGTCACCTGTCCCGTGCCACAGCCTGCATCGAGGACGCGGGCGACGGGACCGACCGCCGCCGCAATCCGCGGTCCGAGCACGATCGCGTCGCGGCTGAGGACATGCCCGTCGTACCGGGCGGCGAAGCCGGACCAGAATTGCGAGGGAGCGGTCACGGTCGCATGCTAGATGAATTCGCAGATGTACGCGGCCGGCTGATCGGCGCGGATATCGAATCCGGTCTTGGCCGGAATCTCGAAGGCGGTGCCCACCGGGTAGTGCTTCCATTCGCCGCCGGGCAAACGGGCGACGAGCTCGCCGCTGACCACGATCATCCGTTCGGCGCCGCCGGTGTCGAAGTGAAACTCACCTGGTTGCACCACGCCTGCGGTGGCGCGGCGCCCGTTGCGCTCGAAGCCGAGACTTTGAACCTTGCCGTCGAAGTAGGTGTTGTGCTTGGTCATGGCCAGGAGACTACGCGAAAAGTCCCCGCTCTGTCGCCACTCTTGAGCAGGCCCCCGAAACCCCGCAGAGGGTGGGGGAGGTGACCGCTGTCACACCGCCACGGCCATGTCGCTCCGCTTGCCGCGGGACCCAGATGCGCACTCGGCGATTGACCGACGGAGTGCGCGCCCCCTATCATCGGGCCTAGCCCTGAGCCAGCCATGCCCTGCCTGCTTTCCATCGTGGTGCCCGTGTACAACGAGCAGCAAACCCTGCCGCGATTTTTGGAACGAATCCGGGCGGCTTTGTCGCCGGTGACGCAGGACTACGAGATCATTTTCGCGGCAGATCCTTGCACCGACAGCACCGTCGAGCTGATACGACAGGAACACGCGCTCGATCCAAGGATCAAGCTGTTGCTCTTCTCGCGCCGCTTCGGGCAGCCTGCGGCGACCCTGGGCGGCCTTGCGCACTCCAGCGGGCAAGCCGTGGTGGTGATCGACTGCGACCTGCAGGATCCCCCGCAGCTTATCGGGGAAATGGTGCGGCTGTGGCGCGAAGGCTACAAGGTCGTGGTTCCGCAGCGCCGGTCGCGCCGGGGTGAGACGATTTTCAAGCGCATCATCGCCTACACGGGCTACTGGGTGATCAACCGGATGTCGACGGTGCCCATCCCGCGCAATACCGGGGATTTTCGTTTGATGGACCGGCGCGTGGTCGAGGAGATCGTCAAGCTCAAGGAAAGCCACGGGTTCCTGCGCGGACTGACCAGCGTGGTGGGGTTCAAGACGATTCTGCTGCCCTTTGATCGCGAGGCGCGCACAGCCGGCGAGGGCAAGTACAATCGCCTAACCGGGAGTTTGCGCATCGGGGTGAACGGCATCATCGCTTTCTCGGACGCGCTGCTCAGCCTGATGGTGGTGGCGGGTCTGGCCATGGCGCTGCTGGCCCTGCTGGCGGTGCCCCTGGTGGCGTACCTGAAGGCCAAGGGGCTCTACCTGTTTGCCCAGGGCCTGGCCACGGCCTGCATCCTCATGCTGTTTCTGGGCGGCGTTCAACTTATGAGCATGGGCGTGCTGGGGGCGTACATCGGCCGCATCTACGATGAGGCCAAGCGGCGGCCCAAGTTCATCGTCGAGGAATCGCTCGGGTTGTCCGAGGCGATGCTGCGGCTTGGCGAGACTGGAACAGAACCATCGGGGGGACCCCAAGGGGCCGCCCCGGAGGAGGGCAGAGACTTCTGATGAGGTACGTTGTCACTGGCTGCGCTGGGTTCGTGGGCAGCACCCTTTCCGACCGTCTGCTGGCGGACGGCCATGAAGTGGTTGGCTACGACAATTTGTCGACGGGACGGATGGCTTTTCTGTCGCAAGCACTCGACCACACGCGATTCCGCCTGGTACGCGGGGATGTGCTGGATCTGGGGAGCCTAACCGCAGTCGTGGCGGGCGCGGATGTGGTGATGCACCTGGCGGCGAACGCCGATGTGCGCTTCGGAACCGAGCATCCTCGCAAGGATCTGGAGCAGAACACCATCGCAACCTGGAACGTGCTGGAGGCCATGCGGCAGGGCGGCGTGAAACGGATGGGGTTCTCGTCGACCGGATCGGTGTACGGGGAACCCCAGGTGTTTCCCACCCCCGAGGATGCGCCCTTTCCCCTGCAGACGTCGCTCTACGGGGCGTCCAAGGCCGCGGGAGAAGCCTTGATTGCAGCCTACTGCACTGGATTCGGAATGCGGGCCTGCATTTTCCGATTCGTGTCGATCCTGGGCGAACGCTATTCGCACGGACATGTCTTCGACTTCTATCAGCAGATGATCGAGCACCCCGGTCGGTTGCACGTGCTGGGCAATGGCCAGCAGCGCAAGTCCTATCTCTACGTGCAGGACTGCGTGGACGCCATGCTCCTCGCCATGGACAGGTCGAGCGGCCCGGTTGATGTTTTCAATTTGGGCACCGACGAGTTTTGCACGGTCAACGACTCGATTGGCTGGATCACCGGCCATCTGGGGCTGCGTCCCGCTTTGACCTACGCAGGCGGCGAGCGGGGATGGATCGGCGACAGCCCGTTCATCCTTCTCGACTGCGGCAAGATCCGGAGGCTGGGCTGGGCGCCGAAGCTGACCATCAGGCAAGGCATCGAGCGCACCCTGCAGTTCCTGCACACCAATCCGTGGGCCATGGATCGGAGATAGCCATGCGCCTTCGCGGGATACAGGCACTGGTCACCGGGGGCACACGCGGGCTGGGGCTGGAGATCGCCGGTCTTTTCTGGCGTGAGGGCGCAAACTTGATCGTGGTGGCACGCGATGCCCGGGAACTCGACAACCTGCGCGAGGATCTGCAGCCCCAGGCAGCGCCGGGCCAGGTCTTTGACGCGGTCCGGGCCGATCTGAGCCGCGACTCCGGTCTGCAAAGCGTGATCGAACAGATGGCGCGTAGGGGTGGGGTCGAGATCCTGGTGAACAACGCAGCCACGCAAGGGCCCATCGGCAAGGCCTGGGAATGCGATTGGATGGCGTGGGAAGCGGTCGTCAAGCTCGACCTTCTTGTGCCCGTGCAGTTGTGCCGAGCGGCTGTGCCAGCCATGCTTCGGCGCGGGAAGGGAAGCATCATCAACCTGTCCGGGGGCGGAGCCAGTGGGCCGCGGGAAAACTTCTCGGCCTACGCCAGCGCGAAGACCGCTCTGGTGCGTTTCACGGAGACCCTGGCCGCGGAGGTAAAACCGCACGGGATTCGGGCAAACGCCATGGCCCCGGGTGCCATGAATACCTCGATGATGCGCGAGACGGTGACTGCGGGGCCCGAGCGCGCGGGGGCCGACTACCACCGTGCCCTGCAAACCGTGCAGAACGACAGCGGAACGACCGCGCGACGGGCCGCGGAACTGTGTCTGTTTCTCGCCAGCGACGAGAGCGCGGGTCTGACCGGACGGCTGCTCAGCGCGGTGTGGGATCCGTGGCAGCGCCTGGCCGAGCACATTCATGAGATCGACGGTTCCGACGTGTACACGCTGAGGCGAATCGTGCCCAAGGACCGCGGCAAGGAGTGGGCCGAGTCATGAACGTGGGAATCGTCGGCTGCGGGCTGATCGGGCGCAAGCGCGCGCAGGCCCTGGGCGCGGGCAAGTTGGTGGCCTGCTCGGACGCGGTTTTCGAGCGCGCGCGGGCATTGGCGGCCGAACATGGGGCGCAGGCAGTCGCAGACTGGCGCGAGATGGTCAGGCGGCCGGAGGTGCAGATGGTGGTGGTGGCGACCACCCACGACTGGCTTGCGCCCATAACCCTCGCCGCGGTCGAGGCTGGCAAGCATGTGCTGGTCGAGAAGCCAGCCGCGCGGCGGGCTGGCGAGCTTGCGGCCGTGGTGCAGGCGGCGCGCGTCGCCGGGGTTCTGGTACGCGTGGGCTTCAACCATCGCTACCATCCAGCTCTGCGCAAGGCTCATGAGATGTTCATGGCCGGAGCCGTGGGGCCCCTGATGTATGTGCGTGCGCGCTACGGGCATGGGGCTCGGGTGGGCTACGAGAAGGAATGGCGGGCGCGTCCCGAGCTTTCCGGCGGCGGCGAGCTGATCGACCAGGGGATGCACCTCATCGATCTGGCCCGGTGGTTCGCAGGCGAGTTCGTGCAGGTCGACGGACTGGCGGGCCGCTGGTTTTGGGACATGCCGGTGGAGGACAATGCGTTCCTCCTGCTGCGAACCGCGGAGAAGAAGGTGGCCTTCATGCACTGCAGTTGTTCCGAGTGGAAGAACCTGTTCTCGTTCGAGGTGTTCGGGCGGGACGGGAAGCTTGAGGTGCAGGGACTGGGAGGTAGCTACGGGGTGGAGCGGCTCACCCACTACCGCATGCTGCCGGAGATGGGGCCGCCCGAGACCGTGTCCTGGGAGTATCCGCGTGGCGACGATTCCTGGGCAGCCGAGCTGGCCGATTTCTACCAGGACGTGGCCATGGGGCGGCAACCCGCGCCGGGGCTTTCGGATGCCATGGCCGCGCTTCGGGTGGTAGAGCGGATCTACGAGGTGTCCCAATCATGATCATCGTCAGAAGTCCGTTGCGCATCACCCTGGGAGGCGGGGGCACGGATCTGCCCTCCTACTATCGGAACCACGGGGGCGCCCTCATCTCCGCCGCCATTGACAAGTACGTCTACGTCTCGGTGATCCGCCCCTTCACGCCCGGGATCTTCTTGAAGTACTCGCGTCTGGAACAGGTCGCGCGCGTGGACGAGGTGCAGCATCCCATCATGCGCGAGACGTTGCGCATGATGGCGCCGGATCCGTGGCAGGTCGAGATCACCACGCTCGCCGACATCCCCTCGGGTACCGGGCTCGGTTCCTCGGGGGCGTTCACCGCCGCGCTGGTGAAAGCCCTGGGTGCGCATCAGAAGAAGACTTTGGAGACCGGCGACATTGCTCGTTTGGCCTGCGAGATCGAGATTGACCGCCTGGCTTCGCCGGTGGGCAAGCAGGACCAGTACATCTCGGCGTATGGGGGCATCACCTGCTTCCAGTTCCAGCGCAACGACGACGTGGAGGTAACCCCTCTCAAGTTGAGTCGCGAGACGCTCTTTGATCTCGAGGACAACCTGGCGCTCTTTTTCACCGGGTTTGATCGCAGCGCCAGCGCCATCCTGCAGGATCAGGACTCGCGCACGCGCAGGGACGAGGCGGCGGTCATCGAGAACCTGCACTTCGTCAAGGAACTCGGCCTGCGCAGCCTGCGCGCGTTGGAAGCGGGGCGGTGTGCGGAACTCGGGGAGATCTTTCACGAGCACTGGGAGGTGAAAAAGCGCCGGTCGGGCGCGATGTCGAACCCGAAGATCGACGCGTGGTACGCCCTGGCTCGGGCCAACGGCGCGATCGGCGGAAAACTCGTGGGGGCGGGGGGCGGGGGCTTTCTGATGTTCTACGCGGAGAATCGCCGAAAGCTCGGGCGGGCGATGGCTGAGGCGGGGCTCGAGGAGTTGCGATTTCGTTTCGATTTCGACGGCACGCGGATCTTGCTCCAGTAGTCGTTGCAGAGCAGTCTCTCGCGTAGGCATCGCCGGTCAGTTGAATGCGAGAACAAGACACACTGCAACAGGATACCCCCGCGGTCCCGCGCGAAGCAGCTGACCGCGAGATCGAGGTTACGGAGCTCGATTTTCTGACCGTCGACGAAGTCGGCGTGCTGGAGGATTCGGGTGCCACTCCCCCTGCCGAGGTTGCGCCGCGGCGTCGCCCTCTTCTGGACATGGGGCCGCGGGAGTTCGGAACGCTGGCGCGTGCAACCTTCATGCTGGGGCTGTGCGGGTTTTCCCTGGCAGCCTTCCTCGTGCAGTTGCTCAGGCACAAGTGGATTGTTGGCTTCGTGGGAGCGAATACTGCTTCTGCGTCCGAGCGGAATCGGCTGCTGATCTCGATTGCCGCGGGGGCAGCGGCTGGCGTTCTGCTGGCACTTGCGCTGTGGCCCTGGGGCAGGGCGAAGACCCGGACGGTGCGGGTGATGCGCACCGCCCGCCTGCTTGCGCCGGCCATCCTGCCCGGGTTTGCCTATCCCCTTCTGAGGGTTGGTGAATGGGACGCCTTCCCCAGGATCGTGGGGATCGCCGTGGTCGCCGTCCTGGCGGAGTTGTGCTTTCGCGCCGCGATTGCCGAGATCTTGGCCGCGCGCCTGGTCGTCGCACGTTGGATAGGCGCGCTGGCCGCGGCCTGGTCACGCCTGCTGGATCGGGTGCGGCCAACCCTGTCGCCCGAGTTCATCCTGGTGCTGCTGGGAGCCGTGGGCTACGCGGTCTGGATGGGCGTCTACACGATCGTCAACCATCGTCACTTCAACACGATGGCGTTCGATCTCGGGTCGTACAACAACATGTTCTACAACGCACTGCATGGGCATCCCTTTCGTGGCACAGCGGTGCTGCGCAACGGAGGGGACTGGTCGATGTTGAGCAACCACGCCGAGTTCACCATATACGCGTTCTTGCCCTTCTATGCCTTGTACCAGCAAGCGGAGACGTTGCTCGTCCTGCAAGCCGTGGCGCTGGGCAGTGGCGCGATACCCATCTATCGATTTGCGGCTAGGCGCATTCCGCGCGGCATGGCCCTGCTGTTGGCTTTTGCCTATCTGTTCTATGCGCCAATGCACCAGGCGAACTTCTACGATGTTCACTTCCAGCCCTTCGGCGCGGTGTTCACCCTCTGGGCGGTGGACTTTCTGGATGTGCGGCGTTTCGTCCTGTTCTCGTTGTTCTTCGTGCTGGCCCTCGGCTGTCGCGAGGACATCCCGGTCGGGTTTGTCGTGATCGGGGCCTACCTCATCTTGGCCGGGCAGCGTCCGCGGATAGGCGCTCTTCTTTGCGTCCTGTCGGCCGCCTACTTCGTCGTCATCAAATTCGCAATCATGCCGCGGTTCGGACCTTGGTGGTTCAGCGACATGTACAAGGATCTCTACCCAGCCGGCGAGAATTCCTATGGCGGCGTGGTCAAGACCCTGCTCACGAATCCCGTCTACGTATTGAAGACGCTGATCAACACGGAGAAGATGACCTTCTTCCTTCAAACCGTTGCGCCTCTGGCCTTTCTGCCCCTGCGCCGCCGCCTGCTCTGGATGAGCCTGTTGCCGGGCGCCATGTTCACGTTGCTGACCACCGGCTACTCTCCCACCGTCGAAATCAGCTTTCAGTACGTTTGCTACAACATCCCTTTCCTGTTCTTGGCCGCGGCGATCGCCTTGGCCTTGATGGGGCAGGGCAAGGCCGCGCAAGCCAAGCAGTGGGGAGCGGTTTGCGCGATGGCTTTGGCCACTTTGCTGGCGACGAACGTTTGGGGCGCAGCGCCTCCCAGCAGCAAGTTCAAGGGCGGCTTCGCCAACATCGGAGAGTTCAAACCGTTGTCGGCAGCGGAGAAGCAGAAGAGACGGGACCTGCGCGAATTGGCCGCCATGGTGCCCAGGCCCGCGGCGCTGGCGGTCAGCGAGGTCGAGCATCCGCACGTGTCGTCGCGGTTGAAGTGCTTCGACCTGCGCGATGGCTTTGACGGGGCCGACTACATCCTGTACGCCGAGGACACGGGAGGCTTCGGCTCGGACAACGCCCGGCGCGCCTTGTCCAGCGGCAACTACGAGGAGATGGCCCGACGGCCGGCTTCCAAGTTGGTCCTGCTTCGCAAGAAGGACGCCAAGCGGTGACCAGCAAGGCACAGAACCGGCCGCGCTACATCGTGGTGGAAGGTCCCATCGGTGTGGGCAAGAGCAGCTTGGCCGAGATCCTGGCGGAAAACCTGGGCGCGCGGCTGGTGCGCGAAGATCCGGGCGGCAACCCCTTCCTCGCTTCTTTCTATCGCGACCCGCGCCGCTACGCCTTGTCGGCGCAGCTTTTTTTCCTCCTGCAGCGCTACGGGCAGCAAGCCGACCTGGCCCAGGGCCACCTGTTCGAACGAGGCGGCCTGGTTGCCGACTACCTCTTTGCCAAGGATCGCCTGTTTGCCACACTGACCCTGTCGGCCGACGAGCTGGCCCTGTACGACCGTGTCTACCAGGCGCTGCGGCCGCGCGTGGTGGCGCCCGACCTAGTGGTGTACCTGCAGGCGCGCGCCGAGGTGCTGATGGCGCGCATCGAGAAACGCGGACGGCCCGAGGAGAGACCCATCCGCCGGGAGTACATGCGCGACGTCGCCAAGGCCTACTCTGAATTCTTCTTTGCCTACAACGATGGCCCGCTGCTTGTCGTGGACGCTTCCGAGATCGACTTCGTGGACAATACCGAGGACCGGACAGCCTTGCTGGAGGTGATTTTCCAAACCCGCGCAGGCGTGAACCATTGGAGTCGGCGCTAGCGGTCGATCGTGCAAGTGCGACCGAGCCGTGGAAAAGTAGGTCAAAATGGCGGCGCAAGCAAAGAAGATCACCGCGGTCTCCCTGCGTGAACGCAAAGGCCAAGGCGACAAGATCGTCGCCGTGACTGCCTACGACGTGGCCTTTGCCCGGTTGGCTGACCGAGCCGGCGTAGACATCGTTCTGGTGGGCGACAGCCTGGGCATGGTGGTGCAGGGCCGGTCGAGCACCCTGCCGGTCACGGTCGAGGAGATGGCGTACCACAGTCGCGCCGCGGCCCGGGGCGTGTCGTCGGCCCACCTGGTGGTCGACATGCCGTTCATGAGTTACCAGGCAAGCATCGAAGAGGGCATGCGCTCGGCCGGCCGCTTGTTGAAGGAAGGCGGCGCCGAGGCGGTGAAGATCGAGGGCGGAGAGGAAGTGACCGAGTTGGTCCGTCGGCTGGTTTCCGTCGGCATCCCGGTCATGGGCCACGTGGGCATGACGCCGCAGTCGGTGCACAAGTTCGGCGGCTTCAAGCTGCAGGGCCGCACCGAGGCGCAGGCGCGTACCATCGTGGCTGGCGCGCGGGCCATCGCCGACGCCGGCGTTTATGCCATGGTGCTGGAGAGTATTCCCGCTGCCCTTGCCGCCGAGATCACCGCGGCTGTGCTGGTGCCTACCATCGGCATCGGCGCCGGGCCTTCCTGCGACGGCCAGGTGCTGGTGATGCACGACTTGCTCGGGCTTGACCCCGATTGGTCGCCGCGCTTCGCGCGTCGCTACGCCGAACTGGGGCGGGACGCGCAGAAGGCCTTTGCCGACTACGCGGCCGATGTGCGATCGGGGCAGTTTCCGTCCAAGAAGGAGTCTTTCTCGTGAGCGACGTTCCCGTGGTCGCGGATCTCGCGGCCATGAGCGCCTGGTCCGAGGCGGCGCGCGGGCGGGGCGAGCGCATTGCGCTGGTACCCACCATGGGCGCGCTGCACAGGGGGCACTTGTCGCTTCTGGCAGAGGCCCGGCGCCGAGCCCAGCGGGTGGTGCTGTCCATTTTTGTCAATCCGATGCAATTCGGGCCCCAGGAAGACTTGGCCAAGTACCCGCGCGACCTGCCCGGCGATCTGGCCAAGGCCGCCAGCGTGGGCTGCGATCTGGCCTTTGTGCCCGATCCGGCTGGCATGTACAGCCCCGACTTCCAGACCGCCATCGAGGTGCGCGAGGTGTCGCAGGGGCTTTGTGGCGCGCGCCGGCCCGGTCACTTCGTGGGCGTGGCCACCGTGGTGTGCAAGCTGCTCAATATCGTGCGGCCACATGTCGCGCTCTTCGGCGAGAAGGACTTCCAGCAACTGGCGGTCATCCGGCGCATGGGGGTGGACTTGAACCTGCCGGTCGAAATTGTCGGGTTGCCGACGGTGCGCGAGCTGGACGGCTTGGCTCTGTCTTCGCGCAATTCCTACCTGTCAGCCTCCGACCGGCAGCGGGCAGGGGCGCTCTATGCGGGCTTGTCGGCGGCCAAAGCCTTGGCCGACAAGGGCGAGCGTCGCGCCTCGGTCCTGCTCGATGTCGCCATGGCCGAGATCGCAGGTCGGGTGGATCGCGTCGACTACCTCGAAGTCCGTGCGGCCGACGATCTCAAGCCGCTCGACAGCACCGACCGGCCCGCCGTCATGCTGGTGGCGGCCTTGGTGGGTGGGACGCGCCTCATCGACAACCTGCGACTGGGTAGCTAACTAGTTCAATGATGTCGCATAGTTAGCTGACAGCCCCGGCTTTGCGAAGGCCGTAGGCCCAGTTTTTTCGTCCTCGGCCGTTGACTCTGGTTCGCCTGTGCATATCTTTGCGGCCTGGCAGTCGCGCGGGGCGACTGCTAACCAGCACCCGGAGGCAAGAGACGATGAAAATTCGCCCAGTACAAGACCGTATCGTGGTTCGCCGTGTGGCCGAAGAAGAGAAGACCAAGGGCGGGATCATCATTCCCGACTCGGCCAAAGAGAAGCCCGCCGAGGGTGAGGTCGTGGCCGTAGGACCCGGCAAGGCCAATGAAAAGGGTGTGGTTCGTCCGCTCGACGTGAAGAAGGGCGACCGCGTGCTGTTCGGCAAGTACAGCGGCAACGAGATCAAGCTCGAAGGCGTGGAGCACATCATCCTGCGTGAGGATGAGGTGCTGGGAATTATCGAGAAGTAACTGAAACCGAACGCGAAGGAAAAGGAGAATACCGATGGCGGCGAAGGAAATACTCTTCGACGAGAAGGGCCGTACGCAGATTTTGGCTGGCGTGAACATCCTGGCTGACGCCGTGAAGGCGACGCTGGGCCCGCGCGGCCGCAACGTTGTAATCGAGAAGTCCTGGGGTGCACCCACCATCACTAAGGATGGCGTGACGGTGGCCAAGGAGATCGAGCTGGAAGACAAGTTCCAGAACCTGGGCGCCCAGATGGTGCGCGAGGTAGCGTCCAAGACGTCCGACGTGGCGGGCGACGGCACCACCACCGCCACCGTGCTGGCCCAGGCGATCTTCCGCGAGGGCGCCAAGATGGTGGCCGCCGGCCACAGCCCGATGGAGCTGAAGCGGGGCATCGACCGCGCGGTGGAGAAGATCATCGAGGCGCTCAAGAAGGCATCCAAGGCGACCAAGGGCCAGAAGGACATCGCCCAGGTGGGAACCATCAGCGCCAACGGCGACGAGGCCATCGGCAAGCTGCTGGCCGAGGCCATGGAGAAGGTGGGCAAGGAAGGCGTGATCACCATCGAAGAAGCCAAGTCGATGGACACCACTCTGGACGTGGTGGAGGGCATGCAGTTCGACCGCGGCTATCTGTCGCCCTACTTCGTCACCGACGCCGAGCGTATGGAAGTGAAGCTGGACGACCCGTTCATCCTGATTCACGAGAAGAAGCTGTCAAACATGAAGGAGCTCTTGCCCCTGCTCGAGCAGGTGGCGCGTGCGGGCAAGCCGCTGCTCATCATCGCCGAGGACATCGAGGGCGAGGCGCTCGCCACCCTGGTGGTGAATAAGCTGCGCGGCACCCTGCAGGTGTGCGCGGTCAAGGCGCCCGGGTTTGGCGATCGGCGCAAGGAAATGCTGAAGGACATCGCCGTGCTCACCGGCGGCCAGGCCATCACCGAGGACCTTGGGCTGAAGCTGGAGAGCATCGGCATCAAGGACATGGGCCGGGCCAAGCGGGTCAGCATCGACAAGGACAACACCACCATCGTGGACGGCGCCGGCAAGCGCGCCGAGATCGAGGGCCGGGTCAAGCAGATCCGGGCCCAGATCGAAGACACCACGTCCGACTACGATCGCGAGAAGCTGCAGGAACGCCTGGCCAAGCTGGTGGGCGGCGTTGCGGTCATCAAGGTCGGCGCAGCCACCGAGACCGAGATGAAGGAGAAGAAGGCTAGGGTCGAGGACGCGTTGCACGCGACGCGCGCCGCGGTCGAAGAGGGCATCGTGGCGGGTGGCGGCGTGGCGCTGATTCGCGCGGTGGCCAGCATGGAGAAGCTGGACAAGCTGGGCGAGGAGCAAGCGGTAGGCGTGGCCATTGTCACCCGCGCATGCGAGGAGCCCTGCCGAATGATCGCGGCCAACGCGGGCCAGGAAGGCTCGATCGTCGTGCAGCGGATCAAGGAAGGGAAGGGGGCCTTCGGCTACAACGCCCAGACCGACGTTTTCGAGGACCTGATCGAAGCCGGCGTCATCGATCCCACCAAGGTCGTGCGTTCGGCTTTGCAGAACGCCGCCTCAGTGGCCGGCCTGCTCATCACCACGCAGGCCCTGATCGTCGAGGCGCCCAAGGAAGACAAGCCCGCGCCCGGTGGCCACGGTGGCGGCGGCATGGGCGGCATGGGCGGCATGGGCGGCATGGGCGGCATGATGTAGGCCGCGGTTCACAGCAAGCACAAGATCGACGAGGCCCACCGTTGGTTGACCGAAGGGTCAGCGGACGGTGGGCTTTCCTTTACTGGCACAGGCGGCTGTCGTAGCCAACCGAGGCGCCCGAGTTCAGGGTGACCGAGCCGCCGATCACCGCGCCCTTGATCTTGTAGTTGACGTTGACTTTGGCCTCCGGGGCGAAGAAGACCCCGGTGAAGTCGTTGTTCGTGTTGTTGTTGACGTCGCCCGTGCCATTGTAGATGAGCCAGAAATCATTTGGATTGTTGCTCTGAACGGTTACCTTCGAATTTGGAGAGGGTGCGTTGGCAACCCAAAGTTTCACCGTGCCATTGATATGGAGTTCAGCACCGCCATTCAAGTTCAGGTTCCCGGTTACGACATAGGAGCCACTGCCGAGGGTCAGCTTGCCGCTGTTGAGGCTTATTGAGCTATAGCAGGCAACCCCCGGAGAAGCGGGAGCAGTGATGCTCGTGGTGCCGCCAACCGTGAGATCCCCGCGGTTGCTGGTACACGTGGGCGCTGGGAACGAGCCGCCGGTGTAGGCAGACGGAAGGTTGAATTCAATCCCGCCGCTAACGCACCTGGAGGTGTCCTGCGAGCCCCCCTGGCAGTTGTTGGGGCATCCATTGTGCCCGCTCGAGTAGGTATCAGAAGCCATGCCGATCTTGCCCGTGACCACAGCTCCGTTGTTGATGGTAATGCAACTGTTGTTCGCCCGAACCGCATACTTGATGCAGGGGACGCAGTTGCCGTTGGAGCAGGAGTCAGCAGAGCTGCACGCGTGGCCGCAACTGCCGCAGTTGCTCTTGTTGCTCGTTGTGTCGATGCAGCCGCTGTTGCAGCAAGTCCACCCTGAGCGGCAGGTGTTGCCGCATGTGCCGCAGTTTCCTTCGTCGGTCTTGGTGTCGACGCAGGTGCCGTTGCAGCAGCTCTTTCCAGTGGCGCAGTGATTGCCGCATCCGCCGCAGTTGTTGTTGTCGTTGGCGGGGTTGCGGCATGACGACACGGAGTTGGCGGTGCAGCACAGGTTGCCAGGGACGCAGCAGGCGTTGTTGCAGCATGTGTTGGCGCAGCAGGCGTTGTTGCAGCATGCGCCTGCAGAGGTGCAGCAGACGCTGTTGCAGCAAGCCCTTCCGGTGGCGCAGGCGCTGCACGAGCCACAGTGCTCGGCGGTGTTGGTTGCGACGCAGGTGCCGTCGCAGCAAGTGAGCCCAGAGCCGCAGGCGCTGCATGAGCCGCAGTGCTGATTCGTGTTGGTTGCGACGCAAACGCCCTGACAGCAGGTCATGCCATTGGAGCACGAGGGAGTGCAGCTAGGCCCGGTACTCGTACTCGTACCAGTTCCCGTGCCGGTGCCGGTTCCCGTACCGGTCCCCGTACCGGTCCCCGTACCGGTGCCGGTGCCGGTGCCAGAGCCGGTGCCGGTTCCGGTGCCGGTTCCGGTGCCGGTGCTGGTCGGCGGTGGTGTCAGGGTGCCGCTGACGGTGATGCCCTGTTGCACCGAAGCGTTGTCGTCGCAGCCCGCTGCGCCGGCAGGGCAGACCGAGGCGACCCTGGGGCCGGCCACGACCGTCGCGTTGGGATTGGGCGACATGGTGACTTCCAGAACTACCTTGGTGCGGTTGTCAGAAGCGGTGCCCTCGGAGCGAATGACGACGATCTTGTTGGTGTCCTGGGTGAACTGTCCCTTTCGGCACTCGGCCAGATCCTGACGAATGAATATGGTGTACTTGCCCATGAACTGGGAGCGCAGGGCAGTGGCGTTGTCGGGCGTGGCCTCATCGTGGCTGATACTGGAAGGGTAGTCGCAATCCACATACGCCGATGTGCCAGCTCGACACCCAAGACCCGGTTCATCGCGCAGGATGGCCCCGCGTCTGGGCGTGCCATCAAGATCCCTGCCCAGGCAGCCGTTGACCGGGTCGACCGGGGGCTCGTCGGAGACACCGGCGGGCAGAGCGATCGGCAAGGGCGCTGGGCTGGTGCCGCCGAGCATGCCGCTGAGGTTGGGTGTCCAGTTGGGGAATCCCGGGATGGTCCTGTTCAGGACGCTCTTCGCGGTCTGGATTCCCGCCTCAGCGACGTAGAGCGCCTGGTTGCGCATGTTGATGTTCGAACTCATCTGGATGCTGCCGCTGGTCAGGTAGAGGCCGGTAAGGCCCAAGCCAAGCAGGCCAATCATGGCCAGCAGGACCACCACCAACACAGCCCCGGTTTCGGGGCGTCGAAGCAAAGGTCGGGTTGAAGGGCAGTCGGTTTTCATCACGTCTCTCCTCAGTTGTTGCGCGGATAGACAGTGGTGCTCAGGACCCGGCGACGGTACTGGTCACAGCAGGTGGAGGTGGGTGGCAGGCGATCCGGGTCGCAGCAGGCTGGGCGCAGGTGATTCTCGATGGTGGGCGGGCTATTGAAGGTCGCCTTGGCGTCGATGCCATTGTCTTCAGTCAACGAGCGGGCAACCAGTGTCAGACGCACGGCCGATGGCTGGTTGCACTTGCGGGCGTTGCTGGTTTCGATCGGGTCGTTGGCGTCATTGAGGGTCCAGTCGTCAAGGATCTTGCTGGGACTGCCGTCGTCCAGGACGCCGTTGCCGTTGATGTCACAGGCGAAGGCAACCTGGAGGTCCTCGATGCCCTCGGCCAGCACCTGGGCACCGTTCGTGCTGGCCGCACCGTCAAGACGTTCCATGGTCAGGACAGGAACACCCTGGGTCAGTCCCGGGAAATAGTTGTCATACTGATCTTTCGTCCGGACGGCAAAGCGCACCCACCAGAACTGTCCGAAATTGCGGACACCCGTGTTGGGGTTCTGCGGCACAGAGCCCGGCACATAGGCGAGGTAGCCGTTGCCAGGAATCATGCCGGCGACCGGGGCCCCGGAGGGGTTCCACACCGAGCCGGTACAACCGTTGCTGGGCGGGGGTGGGCAAACAGCCGAGGAGTCACTGGCATGACTGAGGGTGTTGGTTGCAGTCGTCACGCCGGTGATCTGGAGCAAGGTGCAACCGATATCGCTGACAAACCCGACGCCGAGTCCCAGTCCTTGCTCTCCGACCAGCAGGATGAACTCGCCCTGCTGGAACATGACCGCGTTGGGTGCGGCAGTGATTATGGCACTGTTTGTGTCGGCGACTGCGGCGGCAAGCGCCGAATCGAAGTTGGTGCCTGAAGATCGATTGCCAAAGGCGACGGTGACCACATCGGTCCCAGGAACGATCCCAATAACACTGGAGTCAGTGCCGGCAACTTGGTCAACGATCCACAGGGGAGGGATTCGCTGCGTCGTGTTGTGGGGGCGGTCGTACGCGCGCAGGCCGGCGTTGGGACGCAGGGAAAGGTCATGTACGGTGACGACTCCCGCTGAAATCGCTGGAACCACAGGAGGATCGTCGCTGTCGTCCGAGGCAATCCCGGTCCCGCGCCTGAGGGGAGGAGACGGCACGATTCCCCCCACCGGCCGCACGCAGCCGTACATTCCAGAGCCCTCGGCGCGGACGAAGCGGCTGAGTACCTCCATGGCGGCCCACACGTTCTGCTGAACGTTGAGCATCTTGGTCTGGGTTTCGTACACGCGCTGCTGGCCGGCGAAGAACATGAAGGTTGAGGCAGCCACGATGGACGCGATGACCATGGTCACCATCAGTTCGACCAGGGTCATGCCTTGTTCGGGCGCGCCTCGGCCTACCACGACTTCCTCCGTTCCATATCCAGGCGTACGCTCTTGGGGCTTCCGGTGTCCGTGTTGTAGGTGACGGTTACGGAAATGACGTAGGGCTGGCTGATCCCCAGGTTGACGACTCGCCACCTCCGGGTCCAGCGATATTGGGGGGTCTGGGGCCCCCCGGAAAGGTCGATACCTTCGGCATTCGTGTGGGCGACATTCGCCGGTTTCCATTCAAGGTCGCCGATCACGTTCGCGATACGAGCTCGCCCCGTGGTCGCGTCCGGCTGGAATTGATCCAGGTGGGGCACCAAGGGGTCTGTGATCGCGGGATTTCCGGTCGTCAGCACGGTGCTGAACTCTTCCAGTTTCTGACTCGCCAGGCGCAAGGCGACGGCTCCATCGTTGGCCATCTTCGAGGCGCCGATCACGGCTTGCTGCACAGCCAGGGTTCCGAGAAGGCCGATGGCCCCCAGCAACAGGGCCACCAGGACCTCGATCAGTGTGAATCCGGAATTGCGCTTCATTTTTAGAAGGTGAAGTCTCGCGTGGAAACAAATGCCGTGAGGCCTGTCACAGAAATGACGAAGCCGCCATCGGGGTGATTGGGGTTGAAGTTCTCATTGCGAACATAGATTCTCCAGGGAGCCAGGTCTGCAGAGCTGGTGCTCACGCCTGCGTTTCCCGTTGGGTTGAAGAAGACTTGTGCGCAGTCGTTTGGCCTGGTGGAGCCAAGGACGCGATCCGCAGGCACCGAGCCGTCTGTGTTCGCATCCCAGATCGCAACGCCTGGAGGTGCAAACACGCTGCGTATGGCCGTCGGTTCCCCTGTGTTGAAGATGTCCATGCCGTCCGAGCAGATCTGTACCCTGTAGTTGACGCGCAAGCCCATGGCATCTAGGTGTGCCCGCTGCAGGCCCTGCGCGACCATGTTGACGAAGTCGCGTCCCTTGCGCGCTGAGCTGTCTCGGGTCAACGATGGAGTCGCAACGGCAGCCAGCAGCCCGATGATGACGAGCACCACCATGAGCTCGGTGATAGTAAATCCAGTCTGCCGACTGCGGCTTCGCGACATGACTCCCCAATCTTGCGCTTGCAAAGGTGCGGCCATCAAGAATCCTCGGGAGAATTCCACCGGATCATAAGATAGAAGCAGGATCCGCTAGGAAAACATTTCATGGGGCGCAAGGCTGTTCGTGCTCCCAGGTACGCACATGCGCACATGCTGCCGCCCCTGACCACAACCATGATTGCTATCGCGACGGGCGGCGCGCCTCGTGAAACCAAGCCCGATATTCCTGCATCCGGCTGCGCTGCTCGGCGGGCGCGTGTCGGCTGCAGGTGACGTAATCGGCGGTCTGGGGATCAGCTCCCCAGCGCGCCTCGACGCAGTCGTTGGGATTGTACGCCATCTCCAGTGCACCGCGGCGGGCGTACACATCGGCCACGTTCAGCGGGAAAGGCGTCCCGTCGCTGCGCCGGTACTCCACCTTCCGCTCGTGGATGCGGCGCTGATGCAGCTTCTCGAGCTCCGTGCGAAGGTCCTCGGGCTTGCGGCCGCCCAGCACGAACAGCTCGGGGTGGGCCGACACGCGGGCGGGCAGGCGCGCCAGCACGTCGAGCGCGATGAGCAGGCGCATGTCGCGCGACGGGGTGGCGTAGTCTTCCCAAGGACCCACAGTCTCGAAGATCTTGGCGCCCACGGGCATGGGTACCACCGGGTTGCCTTTCTCGCGCATGAAGCGTTCGCCGTTGTCCACTGAACCCAGCCGGGTCTCCAGTTGCTCCACCAGCGCGTTCAAGGTTTCTTCGTAAGTGGCATGGGCGTCCAGGCCCTTGGGATTGATGATTTTGGCCATGCGCGCGTAGAAGTCGTCTGAGGAAAGCGTGGCCTGCTCGGCCGAGAAGGGCGCGAAGCGTTGGTCACCGGTCAGCGCATGATTGGACAACGCGACCAGAGACCCGCCTTGGGCTGATCTTTCCACAGGACGAAACGCTTTAAAGCCCGCGCCCGCGCTCTTGACATCACTGGCGAAGAGGAAGGTGCCCTCCCAGAAGCGCTTGCGGCCCACGGAGTTGTCGGGCTGGCCGTCCACCGCGAAGAGGCGCCCGCCCTTGCTCCCGTCCTGATCGACCCATTTGGCGATCATCATCACGTGTCCGTAGGGGTCGGCATAGATCAAACCCGGTCGCAGGACCTCGCGTGTCAGCTTGACCGGGTAGAAATCGGTCTCGTCGTCGTCGAGCGCGGTGCGCGCGCTGCCCGAGTGGACCTTGTTGGCGAGCAGCCGCAAGAACTTGCGAAAACGATCGAGCGCGTCGGTGCCGGCCACCGGCTCATCCTGACTGGTGAGCGCACCGCAAGTGGGCGGGTGGTCGCTGCTGCCGCGGTTGCAGTCGCGCAACCCGAAGGGTAAGCCCATCTTCCAGGCAAAGGTGGCGCGCAGGTAGTAGGGCAGGTCCGCACAGTCGGGCACGGCCGGGGGTGCGGCGCGGTTTTTTGGATCATCCTCGCGCAGCCCGAGGTGCCCCCAAAGAAAGTTGCGCTCTGGATCGCGGATCGCTGGCGCGAGCGACGGGAAGCCCAGCGCGGCGTCGGCAGGGGCGTCGAACAAGCGCTCGATCCACGCCGAGTAGAGGTTCTCCAGGTTGCGGTTCCAGGCGCGCGTGACCGGCCAAGTGCCAGGCCCTTGCGGCCGGCCGCGCGTCGGTGCTGCGCGGCGCGGGGCCAGCGAAATGCGGTGGCAGGAGATGCTCTGGCCGCCGGAGACCAGGGCGACACGAGCCTCGCCCGCCACCGGCGCGGGGATCTCGGCTGAGAAACTGAAAGGCGGTCCGCCCCGGCGCACGGTGAGGAGCTTCTGCAGCGGCCGCCCCGCCATGCTGACGGTGATGGTCCCGTCGCGGGCCTCTTCGCTGACCACCATGAGACGCAAGGGCGAGCCAGGCGACGGGTTCTCGGGTGACCACCAGATGCGGGCTTCGGGCGATTCGCGACAAGCCTCGGACGCGCGGACGGGAGGGTGCGCGAGCAGAAGAGCGAGGATGCCTGCTAGACTGAGGGTTGCCCTGTGCATCCCCGGCCTACCAATGATCAGGATGGACGCGCCGTCGCACCAAGGTGCGCGCGCGGACCAGCGCCGGGTTTTCAAACAGCTTGACCAGGACGAAGCCCGCGAAAAAGCCGCCGATGTGTGCCCAAACCGCGACGCCGGAGGAGACATCAGGCCGCATCGACGAGAGCCGGGGAAGGCCGCTTAGCAGTTGCAGCCCGATCCACCATAGCAGCACCAGATACGCGGGCAGCGAGATCACCTGCACGAAGATCACCCAGATGAACAGCACATTGACCCGCACGCGCGGATACAGCATCAGGTACGCGCCCAGCACGCCCGAGATGGCGCCCGAGGCGCCCACCATGGGAACCGGCGACGCGGGATCGATGGCAATCTGCGCAGCCGCAGCAGCCAGGCCACACACGAAGTAGAAGGCCAGGAAGCGCAGTCGCCCCATGCTGTCTTCCACGTTGTTACCGAACACCCAGAGAAACAGTCCATTGCCGAGGAGGTGCATCCAGCCGCCGTGCAGGAACATGGAAAAGATGGGCGTCAGATAGTTGATAGGGTCGCGGTCCACCAGGCAGAGAAGTCCGCGGCCAAGCGGCACGGCCTCGCCGATGGGGGCGCGGCCGGTGAGCTCGCCCGCTACCAGACCCAGGTTGCACACGCTGGCCGCCAGCACGGTCGAGCTGAGGCCGGCCCCCTGGATGAGGACCCAAACCAGGCCCATCACCACCAACAGGGCGATGGTCACCAGCGGGAAGCGCATGGTCTGGTTGTCGTCGCTGATCGGGATCATGGGGCGTAGGTCCTGGCCATCCGAACGGACATCGGCGAGGTTAGCACGCGGACGTGCGCCCCATGCACAAAGTCCGGCACGGCGCGGATCGGCCAGCGTGCGCGTGAGCGGTAGCGGTAGCGTGAGCGGTCGGCGGAACGCGGCCTGCGCGACGGGCGCGCGAAGCGCGGGGCGGGTGGGGCGTGCTGTCCATCCCGAAGCCCTTTAGGGTGGGCGGCTCGCGTGAGCGTGAGCGTGAGCGGCCCGCGACACGCATCCCGCCTTCCGCCTTCCGCAAAACGCCCACGAACACGCTACCGCCCACGCCCTCGCGAGCCGCTAGCCGCGGCCTGCCCAGGCGGGTCCGTGCCTACTGCGGCAGGATCGGCGCAGGCGCTGGCGCTGGCGGGGTTGCGGGAGGCGGAGCCGGCGCGCCTCCGTCGGGAGCGCCGGCATCCGCGCGCGGCACTTCGGCTCGGTAGCCGAAGAGCGTGTTCTTCTCGGAAACCGGCGTCAGTTTGATGGCGACGCGGCTGTCGGAGAAGGTATAGGCGCGCGTGTGGACCGGCAAGAAGCCGGTGGCGCTAATTACCAGGTCAAGGGGGCCGCTGTCGCGCGGTCGCACCACGACCAGCGGCCGAGGCACGGGAATCATGCCCAAGCTCTTGCTGCCCCACTTGACCACCGCCTTGCGCGGCGGAACCGTTTGCAGGGTGATGTGGACCTTGTCGTCGGCATTTTGGCCCGATGGCTCACGGACCACCGGGCTCTGGTTGGCATCCTCAGCGCCCAGCCCCACCGCCGCGGCCAACCCCAGAATCGCCAGCAGCGCGCCACCGGCTAGCCAGCCACGTCCGTACCAGCGCGCGCGCGGCTTCATGGCGCACTCCCTTCGTCATCGCCGCCGGCCGAGCGACCCGGGCTGACGCCACCAGCGCGGGCTTCGGCTGAATTGGGCACAGCCGGCGGCGGCCCTGGATAGAGCACGCCCGGCTTGGGCACGTAGGTCAGGACCGGCTTCTTCAAGGTGCCCTTGATTTCGCCTTCCAGGACATCTACGGGAAGGGGCGGCTCAAGCAGATACTGGTAGCCGCGCGAGGGAACGCGGATCTCGAACACGGCGTTGTCGAGCAGGAACTGGCGCGCGATATTGACCGGTTGGTCGCCCAGAATGCGCATGGCACGGTGGCGCAGGATGAACGAGTACAGCCGGATGGCCAGGTGGTTGGGCAGGCGGTGGCAGCCGTGCGAGTAGCCCTCTGAGCTGTACATCGAGAGATACTCCGACGAGCCGTGGGCGCGGATGCCATTGTCCCAGTCGGGCTTTCCCGGCTTGCCCGGCACCACCAGATAGCCGGCGATGAGCCCGTAGGCCGACAGGAACCCTGGACCCAGCTCATCGTAGTTGACCACCCGTTGCCACAAGCCGTTGACTGTCTTGGTCTTGACCAGGGTGCGAATCGGCGTGGATTCAGGTGCGATCCACACCGGGCCGGCCACCACGTTGCGGATCACACGCGGCCCCACGTCCGAGCCCTTGTAGCGAAAGTACTCGTAGCCGTCAGAGGCCTGTTCGGCGCGCCAGCCGCCGATGGTGGTGCGCCAGCGCGTGAGCGGGATGCGCTGTTCCCTGTACCTCAGGTAGACGTGGAAGCTGGGGTAGCGCTTGCGCGGCTGCGCGTGACGCACGCCCGCCTCATCCCAAGGCAGGTCGTACCAGACATCACCGCGATCGATCACGATCGACAGATCCATGTCGGGCCCGTAGTACTCGGGCAGGGCCGGCAAGCGAACCGCGGCGCGCAGATGGCGAAAATCGGCGGCGTTGTGCCGCTTGAAGAAGGCCAGCGCCGCCTCGGGGCTGGCCAGGCCGAGTTGCTCAACCGCAGACTTGGTCAGCTCCTCGACCAGATTGCGCACCGGCACCGCCTGGCCATTGGCGCCGGTGTACGTGGGCGGGCCATTCTTGGTCTCCGCACTGCCGTCTTCGACCACGCCAGCAGCAGCCACCACGCGTTCGCGCAGCACGCGGAGCAGAGCCTCGTGATCGTTGGCCAGCGGCGCTCGCGCCAGGGCGTCCATGGTTTTCTGGCGCAGATAGTTGGATTCGTAGATCATGTGTTTCTGTTGGAACCGGCGCACCGCCAGGCGCATGGCATCGTCGTAGATGCCGGTGGCGTGTTTCAGGCCGCGCTTGAACATACCTTCGCAGGCCAGGCGACGTTCCACCTCGGACATGGCCAGTTTCTCCGCGCCCCGTCGCTCGACCAGTTTGATCTTGGGTTCCAGCTTGGGGTCTTGGGCCGCCAGTTCGGCCAATGTCTGCACGTGGGCTCTCCGGCGGGCGTCTTCCAACTCGCTGCGCAGGTGCGCGATGCGCTTCTCTTCCTGCTTCACCTTCTCGGGGGCCACGTAGCCCACGGTTTCCACCGCCTCCATGGCCGCCAGGTTCGCGCCGTCGTGACAACTCTGCTTCTCGTCCTCCAGAAAACGGGCGCGCAGCACGCCGAGTGAGGGGGGAATGCCGTAAAGCTCCAGGTAGTTCTTTTCGCCCGCGGGCAAGGGCTCGCCGTCTTCATCGAGTGTGTCGTTGGCCAGGCCGAGGAAGACGCGGCGGTAGCGGTTGGGCATGGGCTGCCCGTCAGCGCCACGATGCTCGGCGAAGATATAGGGAGTCCAGTCGTCACCCAGGTCGACGATGGTGTATGCGGAGCGGGCTGCGCCGGTGGCGCTGGTCCAGCTTTCCTGGCCATCGCGAATCACCAGGGCGCGATCGTCATCAGGCGGGACGCTGGGTGAAGGGGCCTCCAACGCGGGCGCCTTGCTGGCCGCGGCAGGAGTCGCAAACGGAGCCGGAGCCGCGGGTGTGGGGGGCTTGCTGGCCGGGGCCGGGGCCACAGCCGACGAGGCGGTCTGCGGTGGCGGCAGGGATGCGACAGCGCGAACGTCGCATCCCAATAACAGGGCTAGGCATGCTGGAATGGCAAACTGCGGTGCATACTTCATCACGGATTCGCTTGCTCAACATATGCCCCCGGTCGAGGCGCTGGGCAAGAAATCGAGCGTCGCTGCCGCCGCAGTGACACGCGCGTATCGTTCCCAGTCCCGTGCCGTCGGCGTCCTTGGGGCGAAATTCGGATCCTTCTGCCTACCCGATGAGCGCCGCCGTCACGATGGCGCGCGCTTCTTCGATCACCCTGTCTAAGTGGGCCTGGCCCTTGAAGCTCTCGGCGTAGATTTTGTAGATGTTCTCCGTGCCCGACGGCCGCGCCGCGAACCAGGCGCTGTGCGAGACGACCTTGAGCCCACCGATGGAGGCCCCGTTGCCCGACGCCTTGGTCAAGACCTCGGTAATGGCCTCGCCGGCCAGCGTGCTGCTCCTGACCTGTGCGGGCGAGAGTTGCTTGAGTCGGGCTTTCCCCGCTGGCGTAGTCGGCTGATCGATGCGCGTGTAGATGGGATCGCCGTGGGACGCTGTGATCTCACGGTAGTGGTCGCCGGGATCCTTGCCGGTGCGGGCGGTGATCTCGGCCGCCAGCAGCGCCATGACTAGACCGTCCTTGTCAGTGGTCCAGGGGCTGCCATCGAAGCGCAGAAAACTGGCCCCGGCGCTTTCCTCGCCCCCAAACCCGAGGCTGCCGTCGAGCAGTCCGTCGACAAACCACTTGAAGCCCACCGGCACTTCAACCAGCGGCCGCCCCAAATCGGCCACCACGCGATCGATGATCGCGCTCGACACCAGTGTCTTCCCTATCGCCGCGCGTGCAGGCCACTTCGGCCGGTTGCAGAAGAGATAGCGGATGGCCACGGCCAGGTAGTGGTTGGGGTTCATCAGGCCCGATGGCACAACGATCCCGTGCCGGTCAGCGTCGGGATCGTTGCCAAAGGCGACCTGGTAGGTGTTGCGCAGACCCACCAGCCTGGCCATGGCAAAGGGGCTGGAACAGTCCATGCGGATCTTCCCGTCATGGTCCACGGTCATGAAAGCGAAGCGCGGATCCACGGTCGGATTGACCACCTGCAGATCAATCTTGAAGTGGTCGGCGATGGCTTGCCAGTAGTGCAGCGAGGCTCCGCCCAACGGGTCCACGCCGCACTTCACGCGCGCATCGCGGATACCTGCCATGTCCACCACGTTGGCCAGATCCGTCACGTACGGGGCGACGAAGTCGTCCTCGCGGATGGTGGGTGCAGTGCGCGCCCGCTCGAAGGGAATGCGGCGAATTTGCGAGTCGTGGCCACGCAGGAGCGCATTGGCGCGGTCTTGGATCCATCCCGTGACGTTGGTGTCGGCCGGGCCGCCATTGGATGGGTTGTACTTGAAGCCGCCGTCAGCGGGCGGGTTGTGCGAGGGGGTGACCACGATGCCATCGCCCAGGCCGCTCTTGCGGCCGCGGTTGTGGGTCAAGATCAATCGTGAGATCGAGGGCGTGGGCGTGTAGCCGTCGTCGCGCTGGATGACAGTGTCCACGCCATTGGCGGCGAGGACCTCCAGCGCGGTTTGCTCGGCCGGCCGCGATAGCGCGTGGGTGTCCTTGCCGAGGAAGAGCGGGCCGGTGATACCCTCGCGCTGGCGCCACTCGCAGATGGCCTGGGTGACGGCCAGGATGTGGGCCTGGTTGAAGGATCCAGCGAGAGATGACCCCCGGTGTCCACTGGTCCCGAAGCTGACGAGCTGCTCGGGGTCGCTCGGGTCCGGCTCTTTGCTGTAGTAGGCGTCAGTGAGACGGTCGACGTTGATGAGCAGTGTGGCCGGCGCGGGTTTGCCTGCAAGCTCGTGGGGCATTTGGGCGGGTCTCCTTTGCCGCCGGGAGATTACACCGAAGATGGGTAGCACCGCCGCTCGAAGATTCGTAGTTGGTCGAGCGATCGCGTGAATGGCGGCGGGGCCGGAGGCCCCGCCGCCCCAGGCGGACCTACATCGCCTGCCCGCGCAACCTGGCCCACAAGAGTCCCAGGTACTCATGCAGGGCCCGCTCGATGGTCAGAGCGGCTCCGGCATGCGGAATCAAGCCCAGCACGTGATCCATGCCTGCTGACTCGCCGAAGGCCAGGTAGTCGGTGGGGGCTGGGATGGGGTTCATGCCGGCCCTTCTGAACATGGCCATTGCCCTGGGCAGGTGCACGGCCGATGTCACCAGCGCGAACCGTTCCTCGCCCAGCAATGCGCGCAGCACCCGCACTTCGTCGAAGGTGTCCCGGGACATGGACTCGAAAACCATACGGTCCGCTGGGGCGCCCAGGCTGACGCCGGCTGCGGCCAACACCGTGGCTTCGCTGGTTCCAGCGCTGTTGCTACCTCCTGACAGGACCAACCTCGACTCGGGCAGAAGTCGTTGCAGGCGGATGCCTTCGGCCAAACGAACCAGGGTCGGCGCGGACAGCTGCTGGATGGGTGCCAGTGAGCGGCTTTCGCTGTGCCCGCCCCCTAGCACCACCACCCAGCGGGGAGCTGGCGAGCCGTCGGGCAGGGTGGCGCTCGCTTGTGTCACCTTGGCCAGCAACGGGGGATAGCTGTCTTCCAGCGGATGAACGAAAGTCCGCACCAAAGGTTCGATTGAAAGCAGCGCCAGAAGCGCAAGACCCACGGTCAGCAGGGCCTTGCCGATTCGCTGTTTCTTGGTGAAGCACAGGAGGACCAGCCCCAGCGTCATGACGGAGAGCAGCAATGGAAGCGGTGGCAGAACTGCGGACAGTAGTTTCTTGAGGGCGAACATTGCCCGATCTTGTACCTCGATTCTCCCGCCGGCGTCGCGGGAAGGGACTGCAGCGAAGATGGTCGTCAGTTCAGCCGGCGTTTCGCAGGTCCGGATCACGGGCGCCATCCTCCGGCGCGGTAGCCTTCGATCCAACCCGCCCGAGCCGGCTGCCCAATCCACGCACCCGCTCGGCGATTTCCTGGCCAACGACCCAGGCCCGATTGGAGAAGGGCAGGGAGGTCCGGATCATGCAATCGACGCCGCAGCCGTCCTCGCAGCCCTTGCGGCCGCGCAGGCTGCGGATGTCTTGCGCGGTGACATCAGCGAAAGGACGCATGGGCGTGACGTGGTAGCAGTACTGGAAATTGCCTTCGGGCGAAACATAGAAGGCCTTGTTTCCCCCGAGGCAGGTCCAACTCATGGGCCGGCCGGCCAGGGCGTGTTCGAAATACCGGATGAGGTAGTGCGGATTGGAGACGGGTTTTCCCTCGCGCTTCTTCTTTCTCAGCCAGCGCAGCTTCTCCAGGTAGCGTGCGTCCAGCGGCCCCGGTTGCAAGCGGCCGCGGTCGTGCACCACGGAGAAGAAAATCGGCACGCCCAGGTCGAAACAGTGCTCGGCCAGCGGAACCACATCGTCCAGTGTCTCAGGACACAGAACCGCTGCGACGTAAAACCACAGCCCTCGACGCGCGACCATGTCGATCTTGTCGCGCATGGTTCGCAGGGACTTGGGCGTTTCCGGCGACGGGTTCAGGCGATCGATCGAAATCTGGATGCGACCCAGACCCAGGTCGATGAGCGCATCCAGTTTTTCCTCGCTGAGCAGAAACCCATTCGTGGTCATCCCGGTCGACATCCCGCTTGCCACCACGTGGCGCATGAGGGGGAAGATGTCGGGGTGGAGCATCGGCTCGCCGCCGATTAGATCGGCGTGAAGCACGCCCAGCTCCTTGCAGCGATCGATGCGGGGGTAGATTTCGCTCGCCGGGACGTGGCCCTTGTTGTTGTCGTATTCCGTGCAGTAGTGGCAGTGCAGGTTGCATCGCCAGGTGACGTTGATCTGCGCCCAGATCGGCTTGGCGTCGAACGCGCGTGGGATCCCTTTCAGTAGGCCCGGCAGGGACACGGGGTTGCGCGCACGCTGCATGACAGGGGGAGACTCACTCCGCCTCGGGCGCGGACGGCGGCACCGAGGCGGTCAGGATAGCGTGGCGATCGAGTGCGACCACGGTCTCCACGTGATAGGTTTGAGGAAACAGATCCAGCGGTTGCACCACGGAGACGCGATAGCCGAAGGGAATCAGCTCGACGAGATCACGCGCCAGCGTGGTGGGATTGCACGACACGTAGATGATTCGAGCGGGCGCCGAACGGGCAATTCTGCGCATGACTTTTCCCCCGGCGCCGGCCCGCGGCGGATCGAGCACCACCACGCGCGGAGTCCCGTGCTCGGCCAGCACCTGGGGCAAGACCGTGCGCGCGTCACCGGCAAGGAAGCGGGTCTCTTGCAGGCCGTTGGTCCGGGCGTTGGCTCGAGCTGCCTCGACGGAGCTGGCTGACAACTCGATGCCCACGGCGTCGGCGCCTGCAGAGGCCAGCGCCAGGGTGAACATGCCCACGCCACAGTAGAGGTCGATGGCCAGCGCCCCGGCAACGTCGCCGGCCAGCTCGCGGACCAGGGTCACCAGACGCTCGGCCTGCGCTGAGTTGGTCTGAAAGAAAGTCTCCACGCCGATACCGAAGCGCAGGCCGGTGACGGTTTCGGTGATATGGTCCTGGCCACGCAGGAGCGTGGTTTGCTGCAAGGGAGCTGAGGTGTCCGCGGAGGCGCGGATGCTATGCACGACACTCACCACACTGGCATCGACGGCGGCGAGACATTCGGCCATGGCGGCCGCAGCCTCGAAGGATCCCGGGCTGGTGACAATGCCCAGCATGGTTTCCCCAGTGCCCCGGCTGTGCCGCACCACCAGTTCACGCAGGAGCCCGTGATGGGTACGCGGGTCGTGCAGTGACAGGTTCGCTTCGCGCGCAAAGGCTTGCGCGGCCTTGACCAGGGCCAAGGTCAGGGGTGGCGCCAGAAAACACTCGTCTAGGGGCAGGATGCTGTGCCAGGCCCCGCGCGGATGAAGGCCCAGAACGCCCTCGGGATGGAAGGCGAACTCCATCTTGTTGCGGTAGTGCCACGGACTAGGTGCGGGGATGATGGGGCGCAAGGGCAAGTCGTGCAGTCCGCCCAGTCGTTCCAGGCTGTCGCGCACAGCGGTTTCCTTGGCCCGCAACTGGCTTGCGTAGTCCACGTGCTGCCAGGTGCAGCCACCGCAGCCTTGCGTGAAGTGGACACAGCGGGGTGTCACACGTTCGGGCGAGGCTTTGTCAACCGCGACGACATCCCCTTCAACATGCCGTCGCTCCACCCGACGCACGCGCACGCGCACAGTCTCGCCGGGCGCCGCGCCCGAAGCAAACACAACCAGGCCTTCGCAGCGGCCGACAGCCGCGCCACCGTAGGCCAAACGGTCGACGGTCACGCACAGCTCATCGCCAGGCTGAGGTCGGGGTCTTCTGGATGTGCGATCGAGGTCGGTGGCCAAAGGCGGTTTTCGTCTACGCCAGTTCAAGCACAAAACGCAATCGTAGCACGGCCGAGCTGGAAGGACCCGCCCGCCGGCGCGCGCCTTGTTCCGCTACTTGAGGGCTATCTCGCCGCTCGCGTAGAGCTGGAACTTCTTGTTGATGAGCTGTCCCACTCGGATGAGGTAGGTGTGGTTTGCGTTGAAGCCATTGTTCTGTTCCAGGTCGTAGCCTTCCTGGTAGACCAATTCGGCTCCGGGCGTTTGCGGCGAGAACTGATCGACAATGATTTTCGGCTCCTTCTTGTCGACCAAGATGACAGTCACCGGACCCTTGGCCGGCGGCTTCTTGAACACGGCCAGGAAGTTGATTGGCCACCGATCCTCGTTGCCTTTGCGGACGAGCGGCACGTTGGATGGGTGCGCAGCCAGCCACTTCTCCAGCGCCTCTCCCTCGACCGTCGGGATGGAATCGGACACCACCCAGACCTTGCCACCGTGGGTTTTGGCCACGGCAATGTTGGGATCGACGGTTGGCTTCGCCGCTGCTTCTTTGGCAGGCTTCTTTGGTGCCGCGGCGGCGGTTGTTGCTGCCAACAATGCGACTGCGACCAGCCAGATCTTCATGAGGATCTCCTTCCTTCCGGCGAAACCACACGACCCAGCCTATATATTGTTGACAGAGGCGTCGCGAGTCAACCAAACACGATGGTGCGGTTGCCAGACACGAGAACCCGCCGCTGGAGGTGAAGGCGCACCGCCCGGGTAAGTACCAGCCGTTCCAGTTCGCGCCCTTTGCGCATCATGTCTTCCACGGTGTCGCGATGAGAGACTCGGCACACGTCCTGCTCGATTATGGGGCCTTGATCCAGGTTGGCAGTCACGTAGTGTGCCGTGGCGCCGATGACCTTGACGCCGCGCTGTTGAGCCTGGTGGTAGGGTCGCGCCCCTGCGAAGGCGGGCAGGAACGAGTGGTGGATGTTGATAACGCGTCCTTGCCAGCAGTCGACAAAAGCAGGCGACAGGATCTGCATGTAGCGCGCAAGCACCACAAGGTCGATGCGCAGTTCTGCCAGCAGCGCAAGCTGCCTGGCCTCGGCTGCTGCTTTCTGGTCTCGCTCGACCGGAATGACCGTTAGCGGCACGTCGAAGTGTGTGCAGACATCGGTCAGCGTGTCGTGGTTCGAGATGACCCCCACGATCTCGCCGCCCAGATCCCCCAGTCTCTGGCAGAGCATCAAGTCGTACAGGCAATGCGAGGCCCTGCTGACCATCACGGCGACCCGAGGCCGCGCGTCTGAGAAGGTCAGCTCCCAGCGCAAGCCGAACTGGCGGGCGAGTCCTTCGATTTCGACCTGGGTGGCCAGGCGGTCTAGCTGGAATCCGCTCAGATCCCAAACCAGACGCATGAAGAACTCGCCGCTCTCGTTGTCCGCGTGTTGGTCGGCGTCCAGGATGTTGCCGCCGTGCTGGAAGACGAAGTTTGACAACGCCGCGACCAGGCCAGTGCGGTCCCGGCAGGTTACGAGGAGAGTCGCGGTGAGAGGGGGAGTCGATCCCATGGCAATGTCGCCCTAGAGACTACACAATCCGACTCGCTATTGGAGGGACAGACGGCGGCAGGGATAGGCGAAGTGGGCCACGGGAACCTGTGCTGCCGAATGGAACCCAGCCACAAGCCCTTCTCGGGAGGCTACTCGAGCTCGTTTTCCACGTATGGCTGGACGGCCCCGCTCACGTCGCCGTTGCTGGTGATCTTGCCGAATCGCATGAACTTGGCCACCACGCTATCGCAGTCGAGATTCCCTTGGGCGTAGGCGGTGAACTGCGCGTTGGTCCCCGCGCCATTCCCCGAGTACCCTGGCATGTAGGTATGGGTGTCTGGGATGGAGAACTTGAGCGCCAGCCAGACTTGATCACTCCCCCACACCGTCGCATTGCCCGGACAGCGTCCCGATGGCATTTCGCAGCAATCGAGGGCGCTGCCGGTCAACTCCCAGGCAGCCGAAGGACCAGGAAACTGGCGGGGCCGGACCCCGGTCGGGCCACCCGAGAAGTCCGTCAGGTAGTAGCTAAGAGACCCCGTCCATTCTTTGTTGAGGAACCCGGCAACTTCGGCCGTACGCGATTTCTTGACGTACTTGCTGAAGGCGGGGATTGCGATCGCCGCAATGATCCCGATGATCGCCACAACGATCATCAGTTCCACCAGAGTGAATCCGCTGCTTTTCTTGTTTCGCATGGCTACTCCAGATGATTTATGCAGGATTCGCACCATAGCGCAAGAAAACGGCCAGACTTCGGGCTAACCAGACGAAAACTCTAGAGAATCAAGCAGTCCCCTCGTTGCCGCAGGGCGGCATCAGCAGAGACCCTTTTTGTCTCTGTGACGGAAGTTCTTCCTGCCGGAGAGACGAAATGTGTCCCAACGAGAAAGGGACTGGTCCACCCTTTCCAGGTTGAATCCAGTCCCTTGATGGGCGCAGTCAGGCCACGCCCAAGCGACTCGGTCGCTCTTTGCTAGCCCTGCCCAGCGTCGCCAGCGTCGCCGGCGTCAGCGTCACCAGCATCCGGAGCGTCACCGGCAGTACCAGCCTCAGGGGCATCCTGATTGATATTCGGAACGTCGCGAGGGGCATCGGTTTGCGTGGGGCCAAGGTCGGCGGGGCGGGCGTCAGGAAGAATGACACCGGCCTCTCCGGCATCCGCGACGCCGCCATCGACCACGGCGAGGTCTGGGCGTGCGACATCGGCGACGGGAGTATCGGGCGTGGGAGGGGCAAGGTCAGCGGGAGGGGCGAGGTCAGCGGGAGGGGCGAGGTCAGCGGTCGGTCCTACCTCGGGTCCTGGCTGCGCGACGACATCGGCCACCGGGGCTTTCACGTCGCTGCTGCCTGCATCCACTTTGGTCGTACTGCTGCTGCCGCAGCCAACCAGCGTGAGGGACATCGCAAACACGGTTACAGCAAGTTTCCTAGTCATAGCCTTATCTCCTGGGTTGTTCTCGTCTAGCTAAGCCTCTCGGGGGCGGTACATTACTCGAATCTCAGAAAAGTTAGAACAGAATCAGCGCTGGCACTTCCTTGGCACAGCCAATGAGGCACCGCGATAATTGTCGCGCAGCGGTTCAATAGCAAGACTATGGCTGACACGCAAGAGAATTTTCGTCGAGAAAACGCGGTGCGCCGTCTGACTGGTGGCGGCATCGACGGACTGGTTGCAGTTGGCGGCGCCCTGACCCCGGAAAGCTTACTGCGTGCGTACCGTGCGGGGGAATTTCCCTGGTCTTCAGATCCGATGGTGACATGGTGGTCTCCCGATCCCCGCGCCATCTTCGATATGGAACGCTATCGTCCGTCGAGGAGCTTGCGCAGGAGTATCCGCCGAGCAGGATGGACCTTCACGCTGGACCGGGATTTCGAGGGCGTGATGCACAGGTGTGCCGAGCCCACACCCAGCCGACCGACCACCTGGATTACCGGCGATTTCGTCGCCGCCTACACGGAACTACATCGGCGCGGCACCGCTCACAGCGTCGAGGTCTATGAGCAGGACCAGATGGTGGGTGGTCTGTACGGCGTGAGCATCGGGGCCTTCTTCGGTGGCGAGTCGATGTTCCATCTACGCCCAGACGCCTCCAAGGCTGCGGCTGCGCACCTTGTCCAGCACCTGCGCGGGCGTGGTTTCGTGCTGCTGGATGCCCAGGTTCCGACGCCCCATCTGGCCAGCCTGGGCGCGGTCGAGATCTCGCGAGACGAGTACCTGGCACGTCTGCGACAGGCCATCGACCTTCCGGTTGCCTTCTGATCGTGCTGGGTGGATGGTCGGCTGTCATGGGTTCCACCAGTTTCTTGCGGCGAAATGCTTGTCGAGCCACAGCGGTCGCCAGCGCGGCGCTGTGGGCTCTCGCCGCCTGCGCCAGGCCGGCCGCCCGGGCCGTCCAACCCGCCCCTGCCGCTCAGTTGCGCCTCAAGGTCGTCCGCACTTTTCCGCACGATCCTGGCGCGTTCACCCAAGGCTTGCTCTTCCTTGAGGGCAAGTTCTATGAAAGCACCGGGCTCTACGGACGGTCGTCGTTGCGCCGGGTGGACCCTGACAGCGGTGTGGTCGAGCGCGGGGTCGACTTGCCAGCAGATCTCTTCGGCGAAGGTCTGGCGCGAGTCGGCGGCCGCCTCGTTCAACTCACCTGGAAGAACAGGCGCGCGCTGGTTTGGAACCTGGCGACGCTACGCAAGGAAAGGGAGATTTCCTACCAGGGCGAGGGGTGGGGCCTTTGCTTCGACGGCCGCCACTTGATCATGAGCGACGGCAGCGAGACGCTCGCGCTGCGCGATCCGGAAAGCTTCGCCAAGGTCGGCGAGATCGTGGTCCGCCGCGCGGGACAGCCCCTGCGCAACCTCAACGAGTTGGAATGCCTGGAGGGCATCGTCTACGCCAACGTTTGGCAGGACAGTCACATCGCGCGGATAGACGCGCGCACAGGAGAGGTGACCGGATGGATTGACGCTTCCGGCCTGCTCCGGCCCGATGAGGCGCACGCTGCCGATGTCCTGAACGGAATCGCATACCTTCCGGCCACCGGGCATCTGGCGGTGACTGGCAAGCTGTGGCCGCGCATCTTCGAGGTGGAGATCGTGCCTGCTGCGCCGCCGCCAGCCAAGTGACGGGGAGGCGGGCTTTTTTTTGCTCCAGGTGCGTGTGCGAGACCTGGTAGGTTCGGCCCCCATGGGCTTGCGAATACTCCTCGCCGCGGCGCTGACGGTGTTCGTTGTTTCGGGTGCGCGGTTCGCGCGGGCCGAGCCGGGAGAGGACCTGACTGTCTCTGTTCTCACCTTCGGCCCCGGCGATCATCCGTTTTTCAAGTTCGGGCACAACGCCATCCTGGTGCAGCCCAAAGATGATAGCGGGCTGGTCTACAACTTCGGCACCTTCGCGTTCGACTCGCCCGGGCTCATTCCAAAGTTTCTGCGTGGCCGCTTCAAGTACTGGCTGTCGGTGTCGAGGATGGAGGAGACGTTCGCGTCGTATGTTTCCGACAATCGGACTATCGAGGCCCAGGAACTGGAGCTGACGTCCGCACAGAAATGGGCCCTGTGGCAGAGCCTGCGCGACAACGCGCGGCCCGAGAACCGTGAGTACCTCTACGACTACTTCCGGGACAACTGCTCGACCCGCGTGCGCGATGCCATCGACCGCGCGGTGGGAGGTCGAGTCCGGCAGGCGGGCCAGCGGCCAGCGGCCATGACTTTCCGAGCGGACGCACTTCGCATGACTGCGGATTTCTTCCCCGAGCACCTTGGCCTCAACCTGGGGCTGGGCCGGCCGACCGACGCTCCCATCACCCTGTGGGACGAGGCGTTCTTGCCCGAGCGAATGCGAGATCTCCTACGCGATGTCCGCATCCCGGGGGAATCGGGCGGCAAGCCGCTGGTCAAGTCTGAGCGCACATTGTTCGCGGCGCGTCGGCCGCCCAAGCCGGATCGGCCGCCCAACTGGACCGTGTACTTCCTGGGCGCCGGGCTTGCGCTCGGCATGCTCTTGGCGGGGCTCGGCCGGCTTGCCCGCAGGCATCCGGTTGCACGTGTTGGACTGGGCATTGGCGCCAGCCTGCTGGGATTCATCTTCGGCGTGCTGGGGCTCATCCTGCTTTCTCTGTGGCTGCTCACCGATCACAAGGCTGCCCATGCCAATGCCAACATTTTCCTGCTCGCGCCCTGGTCGGTCCTGCTTGCCGGCTACGGCGTTGGGGTGGCGTTGGGATGGCCGGCAGCCACACGCAAAGCGCTCTGGGTGGTGGTTGCGGCCGCCGGTTTTGCCACCATCGGGGTCCTTGCCAAGGCCCTGCCGGGTCTGTCCCAATCCAACTTGGAGTTGATCGTCTTTCTCTTGCCGGTTTGGTTTGGCTTGGCCGTGGGCTTGCGTGGCGCGACTCGGCGCGGCTAGGTTGCAATCAGATGCGTCATCCCGATCTGTGGGGAATCGTGCGCATGTTCGTGCTAACATCGTATACTCGCGTCGGGGAGAGGACCGCGGCGTGGTGTCCCGGATAGTCGTGGCGGTTAGTCTGCGCTTAGTTATGTTGGTCGTCCCAGAGCGGCCGGCCGTTCGACATGGGAGGTAGAACATGCCCGCGACCGAGGACTCAGTACTCACCTCATTGAATGAACTGCGCAGGCTCAGAAAAGAGCGGCGGAAGAAGGGCCATTCGGCCCGTGGCGCAGGGGGCAGCCCTCGTTCCCAGAAGCCGGCGGGCACGTCATACGATCCAATGGGGGATCAGGTCACGCCGCCGCCGCAGTCAGACCCTGGTCTGGGAGGGAAACGCATGCGGGCTTCCGTCCCGGCCGGGATGGATTCGACGGCCCGGGGCGCGCCGGCTGGCTTTGCCATGGCCGGACCGGCGGCGGCCACATGGGATGCGCCCGTCGATCCGGTGGCCCTTGCCCGCATGGCACGGCCCACATCGTCGGCCAAGCCGGCAATTGTGGTGGCTGTTATCCTTCTCGCTGCGGCCGGCGCTGGCTACGTGAAACTCCAGAACGACACGCAGGCCCTCATGGCTGAGAAAGACGCAAGCATACGGCGTGTGGAAGAGGCGAGGGTGCAAGCCGTGGAAGCAGCGGCCAAGGCGGAGCGGCAGGCGCAGTCGAAGCTCAAGGCCTGTGAGGCCAAGGCCGAGGGCGCACCGACGACTGCGGCGGCGTCCGTCGCGCCGGCTGCGACGGCAGCCGTGGCGCCAGCGTCGCCTGCGGTCGCAGCGCCGGCGAGCAGCCGAGGCCGACACAGGGCGTCAGGCGGCCGACATGCGGCTGCGGCGTCATCCACGCCTGCGTCGAGCGTCGAGCCCACCGCGGTTCCGCAGTTGCCCAAGAAGAAGACGCTGGACAACGATCCGCTGGCAGGGATCAAAATCTGAAGCATCCCGGAGCCGCGCGGGAAGAGTTCGCCGTGGCCGCGGCAGGGTTCGTCGACCAAGCGATGTCCACGGGCCACGCGAGAGACGGCGGGTTTATGGGAGGCCACGAAATAGCGTTTTTTTGACGGGAGCCAAGCTTGCCCCCACGCTGGGGCCATGCTCTCTGCACAAGCGGAAACCCACTTCTTCGATACCTGCAAGCGTGCTTTGCTGGAGCGGTACGCCGGCCAGTTTGCCGTCGTGTGTGGACGCAGGCTGGTGGGCGTCCACGCTTCGCTCGATCTCGCGCTCAAGGCTGCCTCGGATGCGTTCGCGGCCGGCTTCTTTGAGGATGGGACTCCGATCCTCATAAATGAGATCGGCGAGACGCCCAGGGTCCGCGTGGTCGCCCAGCCGAAAAGGTAGAATCCGGAATTCTTGAAAGGGAACCCTCGAAGGGTTCGCTCCGCCCTTCGGCCCCCACCGGCGGGCTCCCCACGCGACTGATGTCTGGCCCTGGCCGTGCTCGTGGCCGCCCACTCTTTGCGCCTTGCGGGGGCAGTGTCATCGCGTAGGGCAAGGGTTCTCCGACTTCAACGCGTTCCCCGCGGGTTTGCAAATTCGTCGCGTCTCCAGTAGAAAGAGCCCCGCTGGCTGAGGTCAGAAACGATCTGATCTTGGCCAGCCAGGAAAGGGAGAGCATCGATGTCACGAGTCTCAGAATCACCATGTGCAGTCTGGTTTCGTGCTGACCGTTGGCTTTGCATCGCAGCACTTTTGGGTCTTGCTTTGGGCTGCGTGGAGCAGGCCGATGAGAAGCCGACCAAGGAGGACGAGGATTTCGTCAAGAGGAACCTGCTGGCCTCCGACCCCACGCCGCAGTTCGCAACGCGCGCGGACTTGGACGGCAAGATCGAGTACCTCGGAATGGACGCGGCCCCGAATCCGGCGGAGCCCGGAAAGGAAATCCATCTGACCCACTATTGGAAGGTGAAGTCCGCACTCGGCGACGGCTGGCGGCTGTTCACCCACGTCGGCGGCCCCAACAAGCAGGGATTCATCAATATTGACCACGGACCGGTCAGCGGCAAGTACCCGGTGTCGCGCTGGAAGAAGGGCGACATTATTCGCGACCAGCACTCGTTCCGTCTGCCGCCAGGTTGGGCCTTCAGCAGCTTCAACGTCTACGTGGGTCTCTGGCGTGGTCACGAGCGCATGGCCATCAAGTCCGGGCCGCGTGACGAAGACCGCGTGCTCGCCGCAACCGTCCCGGTTCAGGTCAAGGAGCCGCCCGCGCTCAAGCGATACCTGGTGCGCAAGACGTCCAAGCCCATCAAGGTCGACGGCAAGTTGGACGAGCCAGCGTGGAAGACCGCCCCGTCGACCGGAATGTTCGTCAACACCATGACCGGTGAGCCGGCGCAGCCCAACACCGAGGCCAAGCTGCTTTGGGACAATCAGAATCTCTACATTGCTTTTGAGAACGAGGATACCGACGTCTGGGGCACGCTGGCCGAGCGCGACGCCAAGCTTTGGACGCAGGAGATGGACGAGGTGATGATCGACGCCAACGGCGACGGCAAGGGGTACGTCGAGTTGCAGGTGGCTCCCAACGGCACCATCTTCGACACCTACCTGCCCACCTACCGGAAGTATGAAGACAGCCTTGATCCCAAGC